>Ga0187893_10000154_pt1 | contig 159675 bp, 127 predicted proteins | sample MA1701074metaG_FD_139574 | JGI IMG/M metagenome (GOLD analysis project Ga0187893, IMG submission 139574) | White microbial mat communities from a basaltic lava cave in the Kipuka Kanohina Cave System on the Island of Hawaii, USA - MA170107-4 metaG ...
AGCGGCGATTCGGGCCGTGGGCGCGGACCTACGCGGTCGTCTGCTTCCTCCTCACCCAGATGGCCCGGATGGGGACGATCGTCTACCTCCTCGCCCTGGTCCTCGCCCCGCTCACCGGCCTGGGCGTGCCCGCGATCATCGTGGCGGTCGGCGCGATCATGACCGTCTATACCCTCCTCGGCGGGATCGAGGCGGCCATCTGGACGGGCGTCCTCCAGAGCGCCGTCCTCCTCGCGGGGACGGCGGCGGTCCTGGCCGCCGTCCTCGCCGCCGTCCCGGGCGGCCCGGCGGAAGTCCTCGCGACCGGCTGGGCGCACGGGAAGTTCTCGCTCGGGAGCATCTCGCCCGACGTCACGGCGTCCACCTTCTGGGTCGTCCTCCTCTACGGCCTCACGATCAACCTCCAGAACTTCGGGGTCGACCAGGGCTACGTCCAGCGCTACCAGACGGCTCGCACCGACCGCGAGGCGGCCCGCAGCGTCTGGTTCGTCCCGGCGCTCTACGTCCCGGTCGCGGCCGTCTTCTTCCTGGTCGGCACCGCCCTCTTCGCCCTCGCGCGCGCGCGGCCGGACGTCCTCCCGGCGGCGCTCGCGGCCGACGAGGTCTTCCCGCACTTCATCGCCCACGCCCTCCCGGCGGGCCTGCGGGGCCTGGTCGTGGCGGCGATCCTCGCCGCCGCGATGGACTCGAACCTGAACAGCATGGCGACCCTCACCCTCTGCGACCTCTACAAGCGCTACCTCCGCCCGGCCGCGTCCGAGCGAGAGTCGGTCCGGGTGCTCCGCCTCTCGATGCTCGCCTGGGGCGCGCTCGGGACGGGCGTGGCGCTCGCCATGATCAGCCGGAAGACCGTGCTCGACCGCTGGTGGACGCTCGCGGGCGTCTTCGGCGGAGGCCTGCTCGGGCTCTTCCTCCTCGGCCTCCTTTCCCGCGCGCGGAGCGGCGTGGCTCTCCTCGCCACGGCCGCCGGCGTGGGAATCATCCTCTGGGCCTCGATCCCCTCGATCCTCGAGGCGTCGTGGAAGGTCCCGTTCCACGGCCTCATGACCGCCGTCGTGGGGACGCTCGTCATCCTCCTCGTGGGCCTGGCCGTCCCCCGGAGGGCCCCGGCGTGAGGCCGCTCCGGGGGATCGTCCCGCCGCTCGTGACCCCGCTCCGCGCCCGCGACCGCCTCGACCTGGCCGGTCTCGAGCGGCTGGTCGAGCACGTCCTCGCCGGCGGCGTCCGGGGGATCTTCCTCCTCGGGACCACGGGCGAAGGGCCGAGCCTGAGCCACCGCCTGCGCCGCGAGCTCGTCCGCCGCGCCTGCCGCCTGGTCCGCGGCCGCGTCCCGGTCCTGGTCGGCGTGACGGACACGTCCTTCGTGGAATCCGTCGCGCTCGCCCGCCGCGCGGCCGACTGCGGCGCCTCGGCCCTCGTCCTCTCGGCGCCCTATTACTTCCCGGCCGGCCAGCCCGAGCTCGCGGAGTACGTGGAGCGGATCGCGTCCGAGCTCCCCCTCCCGGTCTTCCTCTACAACATGCCCAGCCACACGAAGCTCGCCTTCGAGCCGGCGACGCTGCGGCGCCTCATGGACCTTCCGGGGGTCGTCGGGATGAAGGACAGCTCGGGGGACCTCGCCTACTTCCGGAGGATCGCCCGGCTCTCGGCCGCCCGCTCGGACTGGTCGCTCCTCGTGGGGCCCGAGACGATGATCCCCACGGCGGTCCGCGCTGGCGCTCACGGGGCCGTCTCAGGCGGCGCGAACCTCTTCCCGCGGCTCTTCACGGACCTCTTCCGGGCGGCCCGGAACGGCGGGGCCGCGGAGCTCCAGGCCCGCGTCCTCCGGCTCCAGGAGACCGTCTTCGCGGTGGGGCGCCACCCCTCGTCCTACCTCAAGGGCCTGAAGTGCGCGCTCTCGCTTCTCGGGATCTGCGACGACTTCATGGCCGAGCCCTTCTCCCGCTTCCGCGCCCCCGAGCGCGAGGCCGTCCGGAGCCGCCTCGCCGCGGCCACGTGAAAAAACGATAGGATTTTGCGCAAAGCGGCGGCGCGGGCCGGGTTCAATGGAGTGGATGAGCCTCCTCCGCGCGCTCCCGGCCGCCCTCGTCCTCCTCGGCGCCGCCCCGCAGCAGGGGAAGAAGTGGTCCGACATGGACTACGGCCCCTTCATGAGCCACTCCTTCGAGACCCGCGTCCCCGTGAAGAACGTCGCCTACAAGGGGATCCGCGTCCGGCTCGGGTCCGACGGCGCGTCCATGATCTTCGACGCCGACCTCCTCCGCTGGTCGGGCGGATGGCTCAAGAGCTCGCTCGACTGGAAGAGCATCGTCTACGACGGTTCCCACAACACCCACCCCAAGGTCCTGGGCGAGCCCGTCTTCACGAACCCCATGCTTCCGGGCTGGGCGCGGGGCGGCGAGTTCCGGGATCCCAGGAAGCTCCCGTACGGCCCCCTCCCGCGCGAGCACGGCGAGTACAAGGGCCTCTACCTCCACGGCGAGCGCGTGATCCTCTCCTACACGGTCGGGAAGGCGGCGGTCCTGGAGACGGCCGGCCTCGAGGGCCAGGTCCTCACGCGCACGCTCGAGGTCGGACCCTCGGAGGAGGATCTCGTCCTCCAGGTGGCGGCCGGGACGACGCCGGTGGCGGCGGTCGGAGGGACGCTCGACCGCTCCGAACCCGGCCACGTCCGGATCAAGGTCCCCGCCCGCGGCGCGACGGCGCGCGTCAAGATCCTCTACGGGACGGACCAGCCGGGGGCGGCGGCGCCCGAGGACCTCTCGGCGCTCACGAAGGGCGGGCCGGCCCGCTGGAAGGAGGTCCTCGAGACGAAGGGCGTACGCGGCCCCGACGACGGCCCTTACGCGGTCGACGCGCTCACCCCCCCCTCGAAGAACCCGTGGCGCTCGTGGATGCGGCCGGGGGGCTTCGACTTCTTCTCCGACCCGCGGAAGGCGGCCGTCTGCACCTGGAACGGGGACGTCTGGCTCGTCGAGGGGATCGACGCCGGCCTCGAGAAGCTCTCGTGGCGTCGGATCGCGACCGGCCTCTTCCAGCCGCTCGGCGTCCGGATCGTGAAGGACCAGGTCTTCGTCGCCTGCCGCGACCAGATCGCGCGGCTCCACGACCTGAACGGCGACGGCGAGACGGATTTCGTCGAGGCCTTCAACCGCGACCACGAGGTGACCGAGCACTTCCACGAGTTCGCGATGGGGCTCCAAACGGACGCGGAGGGGAACTTCTACTACGCCAAGGCCGCGCGCCACGCGCTCAAGCCCGTGGTGCCCCAGCACGGGACGCTGATCAAGGTCTCGCCCGACGGGAAGCGCTCCGAGATCGTCTGCAACGGCTTCCGCGCCCCGAACGGCGTGGGCCTGGGGCCGGGCGGCGAGCTCGTGGCCAGCGACCAGGAGGGCCACTACGTCCCCGCCAACCGCATCAACCTCCTCAAGCCGGGCGGCTTCTTCGGGAACGTCTGGTCCTACCACGAAGGGCCGGACCCGACCCGCTTCGACCCGCCGATCGTCTGGATCCCGCACGCGACCGACCGCTCGCCCGCCGAGCAGCTCTGGGTGACGAGCGACCGCTGGGGGCCGTTCGCCGGGAAGCTGATCTCGACCTCCTACGGGAAGGGGCGGATCCACCTCGTTCCGTTCGACGTGAAGGGCGGCGTCCCGCAGGGCGCGATCGTCGCCTTCCCGATGCAGTTCCCCACGGGGATCATGCGCGGACGCTTCCATCCGGCCGACGGCCAGCTCTACGTCTGCGGCCTCTTCGGCTGGAGCAGCGACAAGACGCAGGACGGGGGTTTCTACCGCGTGCGCTACACGGGCAAGCCGGCCCGGATGCCGCTCGACGTCCGGGTGACGAAGGAGGCCCTCGAGATCACCTTCACGGAGCCCCTCGATCCCGCCTCGGTCGAGGACCGCGAGAACTGGTCGGCGAGCCGCTGGAACTACCGCTGGACGGGGAACTACGGGTCGAAACGCTACCGGCCCTCGAACCCCGACAAGGTCGGCGAGGACGAGGTCGAGGTCCGGAAGGTCTCGCTCCGGGACGGCCGCACGGCCGTCCTCGAGCTGGCGGACCTGGGCCCCGTCATGCAGATGGAGGTCGCCTACTCGCTCAAGGCGGCGGACGGAGGGTCGGTCAAGGACCGCCTCTGGCTCACGATCAACGCGCGGTAGCGACGGGCGGTTCAGGCGCGGGCCGCCTCGGCGGCATAGACGGTCGCGTAGGCCCGCTCGGCCCAGGGGCCCAGCCGCGCGGCGAGCTTCCGGTACGATTCCCGCCGGTACTTCCACTTCCGACTGCGCGGCACCTGCTCGAGCCAGTCGCAGAGGTGGATCCGGCAGAGATCCCCGAAATCGGCCTCGTCCAGCTCGATCGTCCCGCCCTCCATCCGGTTGCCGAAACGGTAGGGCCCCCGCGGCTGGACGACGGCCTGGTCGAACGACGCCCGGTTCATCGCGCAGTTCGCATGGGCGAGCCGCTCGGCCCGATCCCCGATCAGTCCCGCGATCTCCGTCCGGCGCTCCAGGGGCAGCGTGAAGCCGCGGAACATCTCGGTGCCGTAGATCGAGTGGAACATCCCGGCCGCGCAGACGTCCGGGGCGCAGCCCCACGACTCGAGGCCCCGGTACACGGCCTGGAGATGGTCCAGGTAGGTCTTCTCCGTGTGGCGGATCTCCTTCATCCCGATCCGCTCGAGGTACTCGACGAGCGGCGCGGCGGGATCGCTCATCCCCCCATGGTGCCAGGGTCCGGCCGGCCGATCAAGGGTCCCCGTTCCCGGCCGGAGACATTCGCGAGCGCCTGGCCGGGGCTAGAGCGCCTTCAGGTTTCGCGTTCAGTCCCGAGACGTAGGGAGAGCCGGTGAGACCGGTAGAGCGGGCGAGGGCATCCGGGTGGGCTCCGAGGCCGTCCCGATGAATCCCTCCCCTGCTCTCCTCCCCTCTCCCGCTCTCCCTGCGTGGGGACCTGCTCGCGAGCGATGAAAATGCTCTAGGGGTCCAGGAGCGGCTGGCGCGGACCTTCCGCGAGCGCGCGGATCGACTTCGCGAGGTCGCTCATCGCCCGGTCGGCTTGCGGATAGACGGAGGCCATCCGGAGGAAACCGTGGGTCAGTCCGCGGTAGCGGATGCAGCGGACCGGCACGCCCGCCTCGTGGAGTCGCGCGGCATAGCGTTCGCCCTCGTCCCGGAGGACGTCGAACTCGGCCGTGAGGACGAGGGCCGGGGCGAGGCCCCGGAGATCGGGAGCGCGGAGCGGCGAGACGCGCGGGTCGTCGGCCAGGCCATGCTTCCCGAGGTAGACCTCCCAGAACCAGACCATGTTGGCGCGCGTGAGCCCGTAGCCCGTCGCGTACTCGCGGTAGGTCGGGGTGTCCCAGGAGGCATCCGTCACGGGATAGACGAGAACCTGGAGTGCCAAAGGCGGCAGCTTCCCGGCACGCGCCTCGAGGGCGAGGACGGCCGCGAGGTTCCCGCCGGCGCTGTCGCCGCCGACGGCGAGGCGGGACGGATTGGCGCGCAGCTCTCGCGCGTGCTCCGCCGTCCACCGGAGCGCCGCGGCCCCGTCCTCGAGCGCGCCGGGGAAGGGCGTCTCCGGCGAGCGCCGGTAGTGGACGGCCGCCACGACCGCGCCCGCCCGCGAGGCGATCGAACGGCAGACCTGGTCGTGGGTGTCGAGGTCGCCCACGACCCAGCCGCCGCCGTGGAAGAAGACGAGGGCGGGGAAGGGACCGCTTCCCCGGGGGGTGTAGATCCGGACCGGCGCCCGGCCGATCTCGCGGTCCTCCACGGCCGCGATCGGCTCGTCCAGCCGGGGGACAAGGGCGGCCTGTTCAGCAAACGTCGCGCGAAAGGCGTCGACCTCCAAGGTCCGGTACTCTGGCGCCGGCCCCTGAGCCTCGAGCGCCGCCCGTACCTTGGGATCGAGCCCGGCGGGCGCGTCCGGCGGCCACTCGGTCAGCCACGACATGAACTCATTTTCTTAGCTATCGCGCGTAGTGCAAGCTCGGGGGGGAGTGACCCGTCGCCGATCTCCTTCGTCCTACGGGCTGAATGGGAGCCTCCGAAGCCGGGAATCGCGCCGGGGCGGCGGGCGGCATGGGGCTCCTCCTCGTCCTCGGGACGGTCCTGCTGATCGCCCTCGCCGCGGGTGCGGGCGCGTGGGTGTTGAGGGTCGAGTGCCCCAACTGCACGGGGACGGGCTACGCCGGGCTCGAGGAGGACGCGTGGTGGTTCGAGGTGCAGCCTCGGGATCGCCGCAAGCCCAAAGGGATCTCGGGGATGACCGTCCCCTGCGACCGCTGTGAGAGGTCCGGAAGGGTCCGGCTCTGGGACCGCTGGCGCTACGGCGCGCCTCCGCGGGCCACTCCGAGAATCAGGACCGTCCCTCGCGATCCACGCCGGCCTCCGCGCCGTCCGAGATGCGAGCTGCGAGATCCGAGATGCTCCCCTAGTCGTACTCCACCCCGATGGTGAACGTCACCTTTCCGTCGGGGAGGCGGCGGATGTTCGTGAGGTGGACCGGCCAGCCGCCGCCCAGGAGCGACCGGGAACTCGGCGTCGTGTGCGGGGTGAAGGCGTCGTTCGAGGCGCTCGGGTAGGGGACCGAGGCGACGTAGGAGCGCGGGCCGGCGGGGCCGTCTACGCCGTGCGACTCCTCGAGGACGGGGCGGTTCCGGACGACGCGCCAGATGAGGAGCCCCTCCGCGGGGAGTCCCTGGTCGAAGCCCTTCTTCCGGCGGTTCTCAAGGAGGAAGTACTCGCTCCCGTCGGGCCGCACCAGGATCTTGAAGCACTCCTTCGGGGAATCCTCGATCGGCGCGAGGACGAGGCGTTGCGGGACCCGCGGGTCGATCACGGCCGGCGCGATCCAGCCGAGCTGCTCCTTGCACCAGGCGCCGAAGTGCTGGGGGCGGCCGCTCCCGAGCTGGTCGCTCATCGCGCACCAGTTCCCGAGGCCCTCCGAGCCCGGGTTCTCGGGCCGCGCGTAGAGGTCCGGAAGGCCGAGCAGGTGGCCGAACTCGTGCGCGACCACGCTGATCGAGCCCATCCGCGAGCCGCCCTCCTGGACGATGAAGTACGGCCAGCGCTTTCCCTGGTGGGTGACGCTCGAGCGGTGCGGCCAGTAGAGCCCGCCGCGGCTCGTCTGCACGCGGTCGCCCGCGTAGATGAAGAAGATCCCGTCGAAGCCCTGGAGCGCCTCCTTCCCGTCGCGCGAGAGGAGCTTGTCGAGCGCCTCGACGAGGAGCGCCGTTTTCGTCCGCGTCCCCGTCCCCGTCCCGGGGGAGTAGTCCAGCCGGTTCTTCCCGGCCGCCACCCAGTCGAAGACCTTCCCCTCCACCCGGAACGCGCCGTAGGACTGCTCGAGGTAGTAGTCGTTAAGACTGCCGTAGACCGCCTGCCCGGTCGCGCTCGACTTGCCGGTGTAGGTCCCCTTGCTGAAGAGCGACTCCTCCCAGTCCTTGAGGGCGACCTTCGCGTTGCGCTTGACGTCGGGGAACTCGATCGGGACCACGGCCAGGCGGTAGACGTCCTTCTTCCAGGTCGAGCCGCCGCGGAAGTAGCCGTCGCCCGCGTTCGGGTCGGCGGCGAGCTGGACCTGGAGCTCGTCGGTCTTCCCCGACCGGAGCACGGAGAGCGTCACCGTGTCGCCGGGGCTCCGGGAGGAGAGGGTCTCGGTGAGGCGCGACGCCCCGTCGAGCGCGTTGCCGTCGACGGAGAGGATCCGGTCGCCCACCTTGAGCCCCGCCTTCTCGGCGGGCATGCCGGACGTGAGCCGCGTGATGGGCGTCCCCTCGCCGCCGCCCGGCTCGCCCACCTGGACGCCGAGCATCGCGCGGCGCTCGGCCGCCTTCATCGGACGGCTGACCGCCCCGAGCGTCGCCGTGAGGTCGACCGGCCGGCCGTTCCTCTCCACGGTCAGGGGAAGCGTCTCGCCGGGCGTCCGCGCCTGGACCACGTCGCGGAGCGTCTCCCCGTCCTCGATCTCCTGGTCGCCGGCGGAGAGGAGGACGTCCCCCCGCTCGACCCCCGCCTTCTGGGCGGGGGAGGCTTCGGCGACGTCGGCCACGCGGGCGCCGGCCAGGTGTAGCCCGAGGTACGCGGGCTGGTCCGACAGGACCTTCGCCCCTCTCACGATCGTGGTCGTGCGGGCGGTCTCGACCGTTCGGAGCTCGGGCAGGGCGGGCGGCTCGGACGCGCGCGGCGGCGCGCCGCAGCCGGCGGCGAGGACCAGGACGAGGGGCCTGAATCTCATGGCTCTTCCTCCGGGGGATTGGACACCTCGGGCGGGCAACTTTCTTCCCGGCCGGGAAGCCGGTCGCCTCGCCCGTCGCGTTCCCCGCCCCCGAGTAGGCCGCCACTCGCCCCGCCGCGCGGGTGTTCTAGAGGAGTGAAGACGCTCCTCGGCAGCCTCCTCCTCCTTCCCGCCCTGATCGGCGCGGCCGCCCAGGACCGGAAGCCGAACATCGTCTTCATCCTGGCCGACGATCTCGGCTGGGGCGAGCTCGGCTCCTACGGCCAGAAGAAGATCCGGACGCCGCGGCTCGACCGGATGGCGGCGGAGGGGATGCGCTTCACCCAGTTCTACTCCGGGAACGCCGTCTGCGCCCCCTCGCGCTGCGTGATCATGACGGGGAAGCACCCGGGTCACGCCACCATCCGCGCCAACCGCGAGGTCCAGCCCGAGGGGCAGCACCCCATCCCCGACGCGACTCGCACGATTGCCGAGGCGCTCCGGGAGAAGGGCTACGCGACCGGGGCCTTCGGGAAGTGGGGTCTGGGGCCGCCCGGGAGCGAGGGCGATCCCATCCGTCAGGGCTTCGACGCCTTCTACGGCTACAACTGTCAGCGGGAGGCGCACAACTTCTACCCGCGGCATCTCTGGAAGAACGACCGGAAGGTCATGCTCGAGGGGAACGACCGAGGCCTGACCGGAAAGCAGTACTCCCACGACCTGATCGAGCAGGAGGCCCTCGGCTTCGTCCGTGCCCACAAGGATCGGCCCTTCTTCCTTTACGTACCCTTTACGATCCCCCACGTCGCGATGCAGGTCCCCGAGGACTCGCTCGCCGAGTACAAGGGCGTGTGGGAGGACCCGCCCTACGAGGGGAAGCGGGGCTACCTCCCCCACCCGGCTCCGCGCGCGGGCCACGCGGCGATGATCACCCGGATGGACCGGAGCGTGGGGCGGCTCCTCGACCTCCTCAAGGAGCTCGGGCTGGACGAGCACACGTTCGTCTGCTTCTCGAGCGACAACGGGTCGATCGACGCGGTCGGCGGCCACGACCTCGCGTTCTTCGAGGCGAACGGGATCCTCCGCGGCCAGAAGGGGAACCTCTGGGAGGGCGGGATCCGCGTCCCCTTCCTCGCGCGCTGGCCCGGGAAGATCAAGGCGGGAGCGGTCTCGGACCTGCCCGCCGCGTTCCACGACCTCTTCCCGACGTTCGCCGAGATCGCCGGGGCCGCGGTGCCGACCGACGTGGACGGCCTGAGCATCCTCCCCACGCTCCTCGCCCGGGGCGAGCAGAAGAAGCGCGAGTTTCTCTACTGGGAGTACCCCGCGAGCGGCGGCTGGCAGGCGGTCCGCCTGTGGGACCCCTCGACTCCGCTCGCGGCGAGCTGGAAGGGGATTCGGACCCAACTCGCCCAGAAGAAGCCCCTCGAGCTCTACGACCTCGCGAAGGACCCGGGAGAGAAGGAGAACCTGGCCGCGAAGCACCCGGACGTGGTCGCGAAGATCGAGGCCATCATGGCCCGGGAGCACGTCCGCTCCGAGCTCTTCCCGCTCCCCGGCGTCGACCGTTGACGACACCTTGGGAGCGCCTTCCGCTATAGTTACCGGGCGGGATACCCAGGGGTAATCAGGGAACGATGAAGACCACGCTCGCGGCCGCGCTGTCGGTCCTCCTCCTCGCGCCGCAGCAGGCCACGGTCCAGAAGCCCGAGCGCGTCCACTTCAACCGCGACATCCGGCCCATCCTCTCGGACAACTGCCTCAAGTGCCACGGGCCCGACAAGGCCGCCAACAAGACCGACCTCCGGCTCGACTCGCGCGAGGCGGCGCTCGCGGACCTGGGGGGGTACTTCGGGATCGTCCCCGGGAAGCCCGCCGAGAGCGAGGTCTGGAAGCGGATCACGACCGACGACTCCTCCGACCGCATGCCCTCGGCGAAGTCGGGGAAGACCCTGACGAAGCCGCAGATCGAGCTCCTGCGGCGCTGGATCGAGGAAGGGGCCGAGTACCAGGGCCATTGGGCCTTCATCCCCCCGCAGCCGGTCCAGCCGCCGTCCGTCCGGAACGCCGGGTGGGCGCGGAGCCCCATCGACCGCTTCATCCTGTCGCGCCTCGAGAAGGAAGGGCTCCGGCCTTCCGCCGAGGCGGAGCGGATCACGCTGCTGCGGCGCCTTTCCTTCGACCTGACGGGACTTCCCCCCTCGGTCGATGAGGTGGACGCCTTCCTCGCCGACCGCGACCCCGCCGCCTACGAGAAGCAGGTGGACCGGCTTCTCGCCTCGCCCCACTTCGGCGAGCGCATGGCGGTCCACTGGCTCGACCTCGTCCGCTACGCCGACAGCCGCGGCTACCACAGCGACAACCCGCGCAACGTCACCGGCTACCGCGACTACGTGATCCGCGCCTTCAACGAGAACCTGCGCTTCGACCGCTTCACGATCGAGCAGCTGGCCGGCGACCTCCTCCCGGAGCCCACCCTCTGGCAGCGCGTGGCCTCCGGCTACAACAAGCTGAACCAGACCACCGAGGAGGGCGGCGCCCAGGCCCGCGAGTACGAGGCCAAGACCGTGGCCGACCGCGTCCGGAACGTCTCGGGCGTCTGGCTCGGGGCGACGATGGGATGCTGCGAGTGCCACGACCACAAGTTCGACCCCTACTCGACGCGCGACTTCTACGCGATGGGCGCCTTCTTCGCGGACATCCAGGAGGGCTCGATCGCCGACCGCGACCCCGGCATCTACGTGCCCGACGAGGCCGAGGAGGCCGAGATCGCCCGGATGGACTCGAAGATCGCCGACCTCCGGAAGAAGCTCGACACCCCGACGCTCGAGCTCGACCAGGCGCAGGCGGCCTGGGAGAAGAAGGCCCTCGAGCCCTTCCCCTGGATCCAGCTCGTCCCCGAGTCGCTCAAGTCCGCGGGCGGCGCCTCGTTCCTGGTCGAGGAGGACGCCTCCGTCCGGGTCGGCGGAGCGAACCCCGCGAAGGACACCCACACGGTCGTCCTCAAGGAGGCCCTGCGGGGCGTCCGGGCGATCCGCCTCGAGGCGATCGCGGACCCCCTATACGTCGGCCGCTCGCCCGGCGGCAACTTCGCGCTCACGCGCTTCCGCGTCCAGGTCGCGGGGAAGGACGTCGCGATCGGCCGCGCCACGGCCGACTTCTCGCAGGAGAACTGGCCGGTCTCGAACGCCCTCGTCGCGAAGGGCAACACCGGCTGGGCCGTCCTCCCGCACGTGGGGAAGGACCACGAGGCGGTCTTTGAGCTCGCCCGGCCGCTCGACCTGGGTCCCGGCGCGACGGTCCTCCTCGAGTACCAGTCGCCCCACGCCGCGCACGTGATCGGCCGCTTCCGGCTCACGGTCACGACCCGCGACCCCGCCGAGGCGACCCCCCTCCCGGACGCCGTGCGGGCGATCCTCAGGGCGCCGGCCGGGACGCGGACGCCGGAGCAGAAGAAGCAGCTCGCGGACTTCCACCGCTCGGTCTCGCCGCTCCTCGGCCCCGCCCGGGCGGCGCTCCAGCTGGCCGAGAAGGAGAAGACGGAGTTCCTGAAGGGCGTCCGGCAGTCGCTCGTCTCCCGCCCCGGCCCGCCGCGCACGGTCCGGGTCCTCCCGCGCGGGAACTGGCTCGACGCCTCGGGCGAAGTCGTGACGCCCGCGATTCCGGCGTTCCTCGGGAAGCTCGAAGCGGGCGAGAAGCGCGCGACGCGGCTCGACCTCGCGAACTGGATCCTCTCCGAGGAGAACCCGCTCGCGGCGCGGACGTTCGTGAACCGGCTCTGGAAGCTCTACTTCGGGACCGGGCTCTCGAAGGTCCTCGACGACCTGGGCGGGCAGGGCGAGTGGCCGGTCCATCCGGAGCTCCTCGACTGGCTGGCGCTCGACTTCCGGAAGGACTGGGACATGAAGCGCGCGGTCCGGCAGCTCGTGACGAGCGCGGCCTACCGGCAGTCGTCGAAGGCGACGCGCGAGGCGCGCGAGCGCGACCCGCAGAACCGCCTCGTCGCCCGGCAGGGCCGCTGGCGGCTGGACGCCGAGTTCGTCCGGGACAACGCCCTCGCCGTGAGCGGCCTCCTCGTCCGGAAGATCGGCGGCGAGAGCGTCAAGCCCCACCAGCCGGCCGGCTACTGGTATCACCTCAACTTCCCCAAGCGCGAGTGGCAGAACGACAAGGGGGAGAACGCCTACCGTCGCGGGCTCTACACGTGGTGGCAGCGGACCTTCCACCACCCGAGCATGATGGCCTTCGACGCGCCGAGCCGCGAGGAGGCGACGATGGAGCGCTCGCGCTCGAACATCCCCCAGCAGGCGCTCGCCCTCCTGAACGACCCCACGTACGTCGAGGCCGCGCGGGTCTTCGCCGAGCGCATCGTCCGGGAGGCGAAGGGGACGACGGAGGAGCGCGCGGCCTGGGCCTTCCGGCAGGCCGTCTCCCGGCCGCCCGTGGCCGACGAGGCGAAGGTGCTCGCCGCGCTCTACGCGGACCACCTCGCGTCGTTCAAGGCGGACGCGAAGGCGGCGGGCGAGCTGACCAAGGTCGGCCAGGCGCCCCAGCCCGAGGACGCCCTCCAGGCGGAGGTGGCGGCCTGGACCTCGGTGGCGCGGGCGATCCTCAACCTCCACGAGACGATCACGAGGCACTAGCCATGGATCTCTTCGAGAAGGCGCGAGCGGTCGTGTCCCGGCGCGCGTTCCTGGCCCGCTCGGGCGCGGGCGTGGGGTCGGTGGCGCTCGGGGCGCTCCTGGACCCGCGGCTTCTCGGCGCGCAGGAGGCCAACCCCACGCACCACCGGCCCAAGGCCCGGCGCGTGATCCACCTCTACATGGCGGGCGGGCCCTCGCACCTCGAGACGCTCGACTGGAAGCCCGAGCTTGCACGGCGGCACGGCCAGCCCATGCCCGAGTCGATCACGAAGGGCCAGCCGATCGCTCAGCTCCAGGGCGCGAAGCTCAACTGCTTCGCCCCGCAGTGGCCGTTCGCCCGCTACGGAAAGTCGGGACAGATGATCTCGACCGCGCTCCCTCACATCGGCTCGATCGCCGACGAGATCTGCATCGTCCGGTCGCTCGTGACGGAGCAGATCAACCACGACCCCGCCCACACGTTCATGAACACGGGGACCTCGATCTCCGGGCGGCCGAGCATGGGCTCGTGGCTCTGGTACGGCCTGGGCAGCGAGTGCGACAGCCTGCCCGGGTTCGTCGTCATGGTCTCGTCGGGCGGCGGCCAGGACCAGCCGATCGCGGTGCGGCAGTGGAGCTCGGGCTTTCTCCCCAGCCGCTTCCAGGGCGTCCAGTTCCAGACCCGCGGCGAGCCCGTCCTCTACCTCGGCCGGCCGGCGGGAGTGGACGTCGAGAAGCAGCGCGAGGTGATCGACGCCGTCCGGACGCTGAACTCGAGGTTCCAGAGCGCCGTCGACGACCCCGAAGTCGCCACGCGCATCGCCCAGTACGAGATGGCCTTCCGGATGCAGGCCTCGGTGCCCGCGCTCATGGACTTCTCGGACGAGCCCAAGGAGGTCCTCGACCTCTACGGGACGAAGGGCTCGGACGGGACGTTCGCGGCGAACTGCCTCCTCGCCCGGCGCATGGCCGAGCGCGGGGTCCGCTTCATCCAGGTCTACCACCGCGGCTGGGACCACCACGGGGGCGTGAAGAACGGGGTCAAGCGCGCGGGGGAGCTCGTGGACAGGGCGTCGGCCGCCCTCGTCCTCGACCTCAAGCGCCGGGGCATGCTCGAGGACACGATCGTCCTCTGGGGCGGCGAGTTCGGGCGCACGCCCATGGCCCAGGGCGACGGCCGCGACCACCACATCAAGGGCTTCTCGTTCTGGCTGGCCGGCGGCGGGATCCAAGGGGGAATCTCGTACGGCGCGACGGACGAGCTGGGGTACAACGCCGCGGAGGACGTCTTCCACGTCCACGACCTGCACGCCACGATCCTCCACCTCCTCGGGATCGACCACGCGCGGCTCATCTTCAAGTTCCAGGGCCGCGACTTCCGGCTGACCGACGTCCACGGCAAGGTGGCGAAGAAGATCCTCGCGTAGGGAAGCAGCTCGCATCTCGCATGTCGCATCTCGGCAGGAAGAGGAAGTCCTCCTGAACCCCGGGCCGTCCCCATCCGTTGGAAGATCCGGATGGCAAGGGCGCTGGTCCTCCTGCTCCTGCTTGGAGGAGAAGCAAGATGAAATCAATGCTGGTCGGGATGATCGCCCTGGCCGCCGGGGCCCCACAGGACGAGCCGCGCGCCGACGTCGGAGCCTGGGTGGCCGGCCTGGGGAGCGAGGAGGTCCGGGAGCGCGAGCGCGCGGAGCGGCGGCTGGCGGGGCTCGGCGACGACCTGCTCCGAGCCCTCCGGGAGCTCGAGGCGGCGACCCGCTCGGGCGATCCCGAGGTCCGCGGCCGCGCCGCCCGGGTGCGGGCGGAGCTTCTCGAGAAGGTGGGGAAGGCCCCGGAGACCGGCCTCGTCCGCCGGGCGGTCCGGGAGGTCCGGGAGCGCTGGACGGGGAAGGCGCCCGAGGTGGTCGAGGAGATGGCGCGCGGAGCCTTCCGCCCCTGGCGGCTGAAGTACGTGTGCTTCGTCCCCCGGCTCGTGATCGGGGACCACCTGGAGAGCGACAACGACGAGGAGTTCCAGAAGTTCAAGCCCGGGACGAGGCTTGGGGGGAAGCGCGACCTCCTGACCCGGGAAGTGGTCGAGGTCCTCGACGCCAACGGCGGCCTCGCTTACATCGACCTGGACCGCCCCCTCGCCCCTCCCGCGGGCGACCTCCCCTGCCTGGGCTACTGCCTGATCTTCACGCTCCCCGGCGAGACGGGCTGGACCTCCTACGTCGTCGTGGGCTTTGACCCCGCGACGCCCGGCTGGAGGGGCCATCGCTGAGCTCGGCCCGTCCGACCGTTTTCGCTAATGTCGTGAATTGGTCTTGACCATTTTACGATTATCCGTACAATGGTCAAGGTGAGTGGACATCCTCGCCTCTACGCGTCGATCCTTGCGGCGCACCTCCGGGAGCGGCGCCAGATGGCCTTCGTCTCCGGACCGCGGCAGGTGGGGAAGACGACCGCCTGCCGGGGGCTTTCCGACGCCTACCTCGACTGGGACAACGTGGACGACCGCAAGGTCGTGGTCGCCGGGCCGGCGAAGACGGCGGAGCGGATGGGCCTCGAGCGCCTCGCCGACCGGCCGGTCGTCGCCACGCTCGACGAGTTCCACAAGTACCGCCGCTGGAAGCCGTTCCTGAAGGGGTTCTACGACACGTACGGCGACCGGGTCCGGCTCCTGGTCACGGGAAGCTCGAGGCTCGACGTCTTCCGGCGCGGGGGCGAAAGCCTGATGGGGCGCTATTTCCCCTTCCGCATGCATCCCTTCAGCGTGGCGGAGGTGCTCCACGCCGATCCTCCCGGAGAGGCCGTGATCCGCCCTCCGCGGGAGATTCCCGATCCCGAGTTCGACGCGCTTCGGGACCACGGTGGATTCCCCGAGCCTTTCCTCAAGAGGGACCCCCGGTTCACTCGCCGCTGGCAGTCGCTCCGCCACGACCAGTTGCTGCGCGGCGACGTCCGGGACCTGACGCGGATCCAGGAACTGGCGCAGCTCGAGGTCTTCGCCTCGCTCCTGGTCGAGCGCTCGGGAGGCCAGGTCGTCTACTCCAACCTGGCGCAGGAGTCGGGGGTCTCGGTGGACACGGCCCGCCGCTGGGTCCAGGCCCTCGCCTCGCTCCACTTTGGTTTCCTGGTCCGGCCCTGGTTCCGGAACGTGGGCCGGGCCCTACGGAAGGAGCCGAAGTGGTACCTGCGCGACTGGTCGCTCCCCGCGGATCCGGGCGTGCGCGCGGAAACGCTCGTGGCCTGCCACCTCCTCAAGGCGGTCGAGGGATGGACGGACCTGGGCCTCGGCCGCTTCGAGCTCCGCTACCTCCGGGACAAGGAGAAGCGCGAGGTGGACTTCCTGGTCGTGCGCGACCGGAAGCCCTGGTTTCTCGTGGAGGTGAAGGCCGCGGACACCGCGCTCAGCCCCGCGCTCGCCGTCTTCCAGAAGGCCACGGGCGCCCCCCACGCCTTCCAGGCGGTCATGGACCTCGGCTTCGTCCGGGCCGACTGCTTCTCCCGCGCCGATCCTGCCGTTGTCCCGGCCCGGACGCTCCTTTCCCAGCTTCTCTAGCGCGAGTCGCGTCCGCTCGGCCTTCCATCGCGAGCTGACCCCCTGTGCTTGCCTTGCCCGGTCACGGCTCGCAAGACTTCGAGGACTTGAATGCGTTCAGCCGCTCTGTACCGCATGCCTCATGACATCGGCGATTGACGAGACCCGTTTTTGCCCCAAGGCATGCGCGCATCCTAGTCGCAGCTTTGCCGGACCTGCTCCTCGGGTGGCAATTCATTCGGAATGATGTCCCAAAGCGCTATAATCTAGGCTTCGAGCAAGGTGGAAATCTGGAGAGTGCCCCTTCAATGAGTGATGGTCCCACGCTTACCGTAGAGAACTTTGCACAAATCAAGAAGGCCAGTATCACCTTTGGAGACCTCACCGTACTTGTTGGCCCACAGGCCACCGGGAAGAGCCTACTGCTCCAGTGGCTGAAGTTCGCCATTGACGGTGGAGAAGTCTTCCACGCCCTTAAGGAATCGGGGCAAGATGTGAAGTCGATCCCGGCAATAATCGACGGGCTCTTTGGCGAGGGAATGGCAAGTGCATGGAATCCAGGGGAAACCAAAGCAACCTATAAGAACAAGATCCTATTTGAGGGTGATTGGAAGAAAGGGCTGAAGAGACCTCGCGAAGGCAGCGTGTTCTTCATTCCGGCGCACCGGGCTCTTCTTCTCGCTGAAGGATGGCCAGCACCTTTCCAGAAACTTGGTACCGATACGCCTGTTGTTGCCAGGCTCTTTAGTCAGAACTTGTATCTACGGTTTAGCGGACGAGGGGAAGCGGCGCTTTTCCCGATTGAAGGAAACCTCAAGAAGCAGTACAGAGAGGCAATTGATCGTGCTGTTTTCCATGGCGGAAAGGTGCAACTCGAGAAGGCCGGCCTTCGACGAAGACTTCGGTTAGCCTTTGGGGAAATGCTGTTACCTTACATGACTTGGACGGCGGGACAACGGGAGTTCACGCCATTGCTCCTCGGACTTTATCACGTACTGCTTCCTCGAAGTGGCCGCAAGCGACCGAATGTCGATTGGGTCGTAATCGAGGAGCCCGAAATGGGGCTACACCCCGAAGCAATCACCGTCGTAATGCTTCTCGTGCTTGATCTTCTCTGGCGCGGGTATCGCGTTGTTGTTTCCACACATTCTCCGCTGATTCTTGAGGTCTTGTGGGCCATTCAGACGCTTCGGGCTTCACGTGCAAGATGGCACATCCTCCGCGATGCTTTTGGCGCACAGGGGTCGTCACTCAGAGCCGTTATGCAGACTGCTCTCCGAAAGGAATACCGTACTTTCTACCTTGATTTGGATGGAGAGAGTGACCGAGTCGCTGCTCACGATATCTCCAAACTTGATCCGGATTCTACAGATACCCGTGAGGCAGACTGGGGAGGGCTGACTCGGTTCAATTCAAACTTTGGGAGTGCTGTGCGCCGTGCTGTCAACGAAGCGGAATCCAAGTAGTGTCCACAGTTACTCTAAAGAGTGAGCTTCACGCGACGAGCGCACTTCAGAAACACATCATGAATGGGATTGACGCACTAGATCGTCGGGATCAAGAACTGATCGCGCCGGACGAGCGAAGGCGCGTAGGCGACAGTCTCTATCTAGATAAGGCGGTGGAGGCAGATCACCCTCAGGAGCATCGATGGGATTACGTGCTTTCGGTTCCCGATGCTGCGGCCATTATCGGGATCGAGCCTCATTCGGCCAAGGATTCCGAAATTAGCGTTGTGATCAAGAAGAAGTGCTGGGCTGCAGGCTATCTTCGGAAGCACATGTCCAGCAGGGGAGTCTCTAGATGGTTCTGGGTCACTCATGGCCGAGTTGGAATTAGCATATTGGACAAGGAGCGTCGTCGCCTTTCAAAGTATGGAATCGAATTTGTCGGAAAGTCCCTTCGATCACTAAGTTAACCTTGCACGCAGTAGATGAGAATGGCGCGTCTAGAGGTTCTGTCACCCGCGCGATACTGCTTCCTGAAACCGCACATCCAGTTGTGTCGATAACCACCCCATCACCCATGGTGCGGGCAGTCCGTCCTCGGAGCCTCCTCGCTTACCGGAGGTCGCCGGAAGGGGGAATAGAAGGGGAGATCGGGGGTGGAGGGTGTGAAGCAGGGCTTGTATCATAGGTGTAGGGATTCCGGAGCGGGTCCGGGCGGCTGGGGAACGACGGGCATGCGCGTGATTTGGGCGATCGCGGCGGCGGGGATGACGCTCCCGGCCGGGGCCCAGGAGCCCGCGGCCAAGGCGGTCGCGGCGTCCGACCGCGTCCAGTTCAATCGCGACGTCCGGCCCATCCTCTCGGACACCTGCTTCAAGTGCCACGGGCCCGACTCGAAGAGCCGGAAGGGCGACCTCCGGCTCGACACGAAGGAGGGGGCCTTCGGGGCCATCGAGGGACGCTTCCCCGTCTTCCCGGGCAGCCTCGAGAAGAGCGAGCTCTGGAAGCGGATCACCGCAGAAGACGCGAGCGACCTCATGCCCCCGCCCAAGAGCGGGAAGAAGCTCACGAAGCAGCAGATCGACGTGCTGCGGCGCTGGATCGAGCAGGGGGCCCCGTACCAGGCACACTGGTCCTTCCTCCCCGTCCAGACCCCTGCCGTGCCCGCGATCGATGGCGGCCGGAACGAGGTCGACGCGTTCATCCGCACCCGGCTCGCGGCCGAGGGGCTCAAGCCCTCGCCCGAGGCCGACCCGCACACGCTCGCCCGGCGGGTGACGCTCGACCTGACCGGCCTCCCGCCCACGCCCGAGGAGGTCGAGGCCTTCGTCGCCGACCGCTCGCCCGGGGCCTACGAGCGCCTGGTCGAGCGCCTCCTCGCCTCGCCCCGCTACGGCGAGCACATGGCCCGCTTCTGGCTCGACCTCGCCCGCTACGGCGACACCCACGGGCTCCACCTCGACAACTACCGCGAGATCTGGCCCTACCGGGACTGGGTGATCCGGGCCTTCAACGAGAACAAGCCCTTCAACCAATTCGTCACCGAGCAGGTGGCGGGAGATCTGCTGCCGGACGCCAGCCTCGAGCAGCAGATCGCCTCGGGCTTCAACCGCTGCCACGTGACGACCAGCGAGGGCGGCTCCATCGAGGAAGAGGTCTACTGCCGGAACGTCTTCGACCGCACCGAGACCTTCGCCCAGGTCTTCTTCGCCCTCACCTTCACCTGCGCCCGCTGCCACGACCACAAGTTCGACCCCTTCACGCAGAAGGAGTACTACGGGCTCTTCGCCTTCTTCAACAGCCTGGACGGGCCGGAGCTCGACGGCAACCGGAAGGACTCCCCGCCCAACGTCAAGGTCCCGAACGCCGAGCAGGCGAAGGACCTCGCCGCCCTCCGCGACGAGGCGGGGAAGGTCGAGGCCCGGATGAACGGCCCGCACGCCGAGCTCGACCTTGCCCAGGCGACGTGGGAGAAGGACCTTGCGCAGCGCCTCGCCGCCCAGTGGGCCGCGATCGACCCCGAGGCGCTCGGCACCTCGGCCGGCGCCGCGCTCAAGGAGGCCGCCGACAAGTCGGTCCAGGCCGAGCGCCAGCGCCTCGAGTACGAGGTGGCCGCGAAAGTCGCCAAGGACGGGACCCAGGCCCTCCTCCTTGAGATCCTCCCTCCCGAGCCCATGCCCGCCGCCGAGGTCTCGCTCGCCTTCGCGCTCAGCGAGCTTGAGGCCGAGCAGAAGGGCGAGAAGGTCCGCTTCCAGGGCGCGCACGCCTGGGCCGCCCAGCCCGACCCGAACGCGAAGAACGCCGTGGACGGCAAGGCCGAGACGGCCTGGACCGGCGACGCCCGGAAGAAGCCCGCCCTCCTCCTCCTCGCCTCGACGCCCCTCGCCGCCGGCGAGGTCCGCGTCCGCCTCGTCCACGAGGGCGCTCACGCGAAGCAGCCGGTCCCGCGCTTCCGGATCTCGACCACGACCGACGCCGGGCTCCTCAAGGGCGTGGCCGCCTCGACGCTCGGCCCGTGGCATCTCCTGGGCGGCTTCCCCGCGGCCGACGGGAACGTCGCCTTCACGACCGAGTACGGACCCGAGAAGGGCGTGGACCTCGCCAAGCCCGTGGGCGAGAAGTCCTGGGTCAAGCGCGAAGACTACGCCGAGGGCGCGAACCTGTCCTATCCCGAGGGGATCGGCGCCTCGTTCGCCTTCCGGACGATCGCGGCGCCCACGCCCCGGAAGCTCACGTTCAACGTCTCGAGCGACGACGCGATCCAGATCTGGCTCAACGGCGCGACCGTCCTCTCACGGAACATCAAGCGGACGTTCCGGAAGTACGACGCGAACAAGGTGACCGTGGACCTTGAGCAGGGCGAGAACCGGCTCCTCATCAAGTTCTCGAACTACGGGACGACCCGCGACCACAAGTTCTTCTGGGAGGTCCTGGAAGAGGGCGCGAGCGACCTCCTCCGCGACGCGGCCGCCGCGCTCGCGGTCGAGCCCGCCAAGCGCGACGACGCCCAGAGGGCCCTCCTCCGGACCCGCTACCGCCGCGAGCACTGGCCGGAGTGGAAGGGGCTCGCCCGGAAGCTCGCCGACCTCCGCGGGCGGGAGACGGCCCTCCTCGACAAGGTCCCCTTCACGCTCGTCTTCAAGGAGCGCGCCACCCCGCGCGAGGTCTTCATCCTCCAGCGGGGCGAGTACGACAAGCGGGGCGAGAAGGTCGCGCGCCACCTCCCGGCCGCGCTCCCGTCGCTTCCCAAGGACGCCCCGATGAACCGACTGGGCGTCGCCCGCTGGGTCCTCGACCCCGCCCACCCGCTCACCGCGCGGGTCACCGTCAACCGGTTCTGGCAGCAGGTTTTCGGAACGGGGCTCGTGAAGACGTCCGAGGACTTCGGCCTCCAGGGCGACCCGCCCTCGCACCCCGAGCTCCTCGACTGGCTGGCCTCGCGCTTCGTGGCCGACTCGTGGGACGTCAAGGCCTTCATGCGCCGCATGGTCCTCTCCGCGACCTACCGGCAGTCGTCGCGGGCGACGCCCGAGCTGGTCCGCCGCGACCCCGACAACCGGCTCCTCGCGCGCGGCCCGCGCTTCCGGATGGACGCCGAGACGCTCCGCGACCAGGTCCTCTTCCTCTCGGGACTCCTCGTCGAGAAGGTCGGCGGCCCGAGCGTGAAGCCGCCCCAGCCCGAGGGGCTCTGGGAGGCGGTGGGCTACACGGGCTCGAACACGTACCGCTTCGCCCGCGACCCGGAGCCCGAGAAGGTCTTCCGCCGGAGCATGTACATCTTCTGGAAGCGGACCTCGGCGCCGCCCCAGATGACGATGTTCGACGCCCCCTCGCGCGAGTCGTGCACCGCGCGGCGCGAGCGGACGAACACGCCGCTCCAGGCCCTCCTCCTCATGAACGAGCCCCAGTGCTTCGAGGCGGCGCGGCACCTGGCCCAGAAGGCGGCCAAGGAGGGCGGCTCGACACCGGAGGATCGGGCGGCCTGGATGCTCCGGCGCTGCACGCTCCGGCCGGTCTTGCCGAAGGACGTGGCCGACCTGGTCGCCGTCTACCGGGTCCAGCGGGAGCTCTTCGCGAAGGACCCCGAGGCGGCGAAGAAGGCGGTCGCGGTCGGCGACCTCGCGCCCGACCCCTCGATCGATCCCGTCGAGCTCGCCGCCTGGACGATGACGGCGAGCGTGGTCCTCAACCTGGACGAGGTCCTGAACAAGAGGTAGAGAAATGAGTCCAGAGTCCACAGTCCCGAGTCCACAGTCGGGTACCCCCCCTTCCCCCTCCGGGGGGGCCAGGGGGGATGCGGACTCTGGACTTGGGACTGTGGACTCTGGACCGGTCCCCGTTGAGCACCTGACGCGCCGGAACTTCTTCCGGATGTCGACCGCCGGCCTGGGCGCGGCGGCGCTCGGGAGCCTCTGGGCGCGGGAGGGACGCGCGGCCGACGGCCCCCACTTCGCCCCCAAGGCCAAGCGCCTCATCTACCTCTTCATGAACGGCGGGGCCTCGCAGCTCGACCTCTACGACCCGAAGCCCAAGCTGAACGACCTCTTCGACAAGGACCTTCCGCCCTCGATCATCGGCGGCCAGCGGCTGACCACGATGACCTCCGGCCAGGCGCGCTTCCCGGTCGCGCCGTCCAAGTTCGCCTTCAAGCAGCACGGCCGGTCGGGCGCCTGGGTGAGCGAGCTCCTCCCGAACGTCGCGAAACACGCCGACGAGATCGCCTTCGTCAAGTCGGTCCACACCGAGGCGATCAATCACGACCCGGCGGTGACCTACATCTGCACGGGGGCGCAGATCCCCGGCAAGGCGAGCCTCGGGGCCTGGCTTTCCTACGGCCTGGGGAGCGAGAACGAGAACCTGCCCTCCTTCATCGTGATGACCCCCTCCTGGAGCGCCAAGCGCGAGGCCCAGGCCCTCTACAACCGCCTCTGGGGCTCGGGCTTCCTCGCCACCCGCCACCAGGGCGTCTGGTTCCGGCTGAAGGGCGACCCGGTGCTCTACCTGTCCGATCCTCCGGGCGTCTCCCGCGAGTCGCGCCGCGCCATGCTCGAGGCGCTCGTCCGCATGAACGAGCGCGAGTACGAGGCGAACGGCGACCCCGAGACCCAGGGCCGGATCGCCCAGTACGAGATGGCCTTCAAGATGCAGGCCTCGGTGCCGGACCTCGTCGACTTCCGGAACGAGCCCAAGCACATCAAGGACATGTACGGGCCCGACCTGGAGAAGCCGGGGACGTTCGCCCACTCGGCCATCCTCGCCCGCCGGATGATCGAGCGCGGGGTCCGCCAGGTCCAGATCTTCCACCGCGAGTGGGACCACCACGGGAACCTCCCGACCGACCTCGCCCACCAGTGCCGGGACGTGGACCAGCCGATCGGGGCGCTCCTCACCGACCTCAAGCAGCGGGGCCTCCTCGAGGAGACGCTCGTCGTCTGGGGAAGCGAGTTCGGCCGGACGACCTACTGCCAGGGGAAGCTGACGCGCGAGAACTACGGCCGCGACCACCACCCGCGCTGCTTCGTCCACTGGTTCGCGGGCGCCGGGATCAAGCCGGGCGTTTCCTACGGCGAGACCGACGACTTCAGCTACAACATCGCCAAGGACCCCGTCCACATCCGGGACATCAACGCGACGATGCTCCACCTCCTGGGCCTCGACCACAAGCGCCTGACCTACAAGTTCCAGGGCCTCGACCAGCGCCTCACCGGCGTCGAGGAGGAGGCCCACGTGGTCAAGGCGATCCTCGCCTAGGTCCGGACCTCCGGGGCGCTCAGGCCAGGAGCGCCTTCACGAGGTGCGCCTCGCGGACGGGGCTCGTCAGGCGCTGGTCGAGCCCTTGGTAGCGGCGCGTGAGCCGGAGGTGGTCCAGGCCGAAGAGGTGGAGCAGGGTCGCGTGGAGGTCGGACACGTGGACCGGGTCGCGGACGGGCGACCAGCCGACCTCGTCGGTCTCCCCGTGGACGTGGCCGCCCCGGATCCCGCCGCCCGCCAGGAACATGCTGAAGGCGTAGGGGTGGTGGTCGCGGCCGGCCGGACCCTGCCGGAGCGGCGTGCGCCCGAACTCGGAGCCCCAGACGACGAGCGTGGTGTCCAGGAGGCCGCGGCGCTTGAGGTCGAGGATCAGCGCCGCCACCGGCTGGTCGGCCATTCCCGTGTAGAAGGGCAGCTCGCCGTCCACGTTCTCGTGGTGGTCCCAGGAGGCGTGGAAGACGTTGACGAAGCGGACGCCGCGCTCGACGAGCCGGCGCGCCAGGAGGCAGTTCGTGGCGAAGTCGCGGTACTGGCCGGGGCCGCCGTCCCGCTGGATCTTCATCTTCGGGTCGGGGCGCTCGACGCCGTACATCGCGAGCGTCTCCGGGCTTTCGCCGGAGAGGTCGCCCAGCTCGAGAGCCGCGGCCTGCATCCGGAAGGCGAGCTCGTAGTTCGCCGTCCGCGCCTCGATCTCGGGGTCGCGGACCTCGCGGGCGCGGAGGCGGTTGAGGTCGCCCAGGGCGTCGAGGCCCTCGCGCCGGAGCCCGCGCGAGAAGCCCGCGGGCTCGGCGAGGTTGAGCACCGGCTCGCCCCGCGTCCGGAAGAGGACTCCGCCGTACGGCGATCCCAGGAACGACCCGTCCCAGAGCGTGGCCGCGCCGCTCGTCCCGCGCCCGCCCGTGAGCACCACGTAGGCAGGCAGGTTGCGCGACTCGCTCCCCAGGCCGTAGGCGAGCCACGCGCCCATGCTCGGGTAGCCCAGGTCCCCGCGCCCGCACTGGAGCATCAGCTGGGCGGGGTGGTGGTTGAACTGGTCGGTCACCATCGTCCGGACGAGGCACAGCTCGTCCGCTACCCCGCCCAGGCGCGGGAGGAGGTCGGACAGCTCCATCCCGCAGTTCCCGTAGCGGAGGAAGGGGCGGGGGCTGCCCTTGAGCGGCGCGCTCTTGTTGATGAACGCGAAGCGCACGCCCTCGAGGAGCGAGTCCGGCAGCTTCTGGCCGTCCAGCTCCCGGAGCTTCGGCTTCGGGTCGAAGAGGTCCATCTGGGACGGCCCGCCGTCCATGAAGAGGAAGATGCAGCGCTTCGCCTTCGGGGCCGCATGCGGGGCGCGCGGGGCGAGCGGGTCGTCCTGGGCGAGGAGCTCCCCGAGCGCCGCCAGGCCCAGGCCTCCGCCCGCCAGGCTCGTCAGGAATTCGCGCCGCGTCGTCATTCCCGCACCAGAAACTCGTCCAGGTTGAGGAGGACGTTCGCCACCGAGATCCACGCGCCCTCCTCCGATCCGGCGAGCGCCCGGGAACGCTCCAGGAGGGTCGCGAGCCGCGACCGCTCCGCCTCCGCCGGGGCCCGGGCGACGCAGAGCCGGAACGCGAGCGCGATCCGCGCGTCGTCGTCGGCCGCTTCGCGCCGGACGCGCTCGGCGAGGGCCCGGGCGGCCTCGAAGAAGGTCTCGTTGTTGAGCGTCGTCAGCGCCTGGAGCGGCGTGTTCGAGACGGCGCGGGCGACGGCCGCCTGGCTCGCGTCGGGGCAGTCGAAGACGGTCAGGTTCGGGTGCGGGAGGCTGCGCTTGAAGAAGGTGTACATCCCGCGGCGGTGGCGGTCGGGCCCCTGGCTCACGGGCCACTTCAGGTTGCTCCGGAAGGCGATCTTCGTGAGCCCCTCGGGGAGGGGCGGGTAGACGCTCGGGCCGCCCACCCGGCGGTCGAGGAGGCCCGAGGCGGCGAGCGCGAGGTCGCGGACGATCTCGGCCTCCACGCGGAAGCGGTTCTGGCGGCGGAGGAGCAGGTTCTCGGGGTCGACGGCCTCGCCCGCCGGATCGAAGCGCGAGGCCTGGCGATAGGTCGCCGAGAGGACGATCGTGCGGATGAGGCCCTTCCGGCTCCACCCGAGCCGCACGAGCTCCGACGCGAGCCCGTCGAGGAGCTCGGGATGGGTGGCCGACCCGCCGCGCGATCCCCAGTCCTCCGGCGTCCGCACGAGGCCCCGGCCGAGGAGGTGCTGCCAGACGTGGTTGGCGGCGACGCGCGCCGTGAGCGGATGCGCGGGATCGACCAGCCAGCGGGCGAGGTCCAGCCGGTCGGGCCGGGCGGGGTCGCGGGGCCGGAAGGAGGGAAGGGCGCCGGGCGTCCCGGGCGGGAGGGGCGCGCCCGGCACGGGGTCCATGAAGTTCCCGATGCGGAAGACGCGGGTGGGGCGCGGCTCGGCGCGTTCCGCGATCACGGCGAGCCGGAGGCCCGGAGGCTCCTTTTCGAGCTCCTTGATCCGCTTCTCGAGGGCGGCCTTGCCGTCGGCGTCGGCCTGCGCGAGCTCCTCCCGGAGCCCGGCCAGGCGACGCTCCCGCTCCTCCGTTTCGCGCCGGACGGCCTCCGCGTCCGGCCCCCAGGGGAGCTCGGCCTCGTCCGCGTTGTTGAAGAAGGCGAAGAGCCGGTAGTAGTCGCGCTGGGGGAACGGGTCGTGGGGGTGGGCGTGGCAGGTCGCGCAGCCGAGCGTGAGGCCGAGCCAGACCGAGGCCGTGGTGTTCACGCGGTCGAAGACCGCCTTCACGCGGTACTCCTCCTTGTCGATGCCGCTCTCCTTGTTGGTGAGCGTCTGCCGGTGGAAGCCGGTCGCGAGCTTCTGGTCGGGGGTCGCGTCCGGGAGGAGGTCGCCGGCCAGCTGCTCGACGGTGAAGCGGTTGAAGGGGAGGTCGTCGTTGACGGCGCGGATCACCCAGTCGCGCCAGTGCCAGGCGTGGGGCCGGGGGTTGTCCACTTCGTAACCGTCGGAGTCGGCGTAGCGGGCCAGGTCGAGCCAGTGGCGTCCCCAGCGCTCGCCGAAGTGCGGGCTGGCGAGGAGTCGGTCGACGACGCGAGCGTAGGCGTCCGGCGCGGGGTCGGCCAGGAAGGCGTCGACCTCCGCGGGCGAGGGCGGAAGGCCGACGAGGTCGATCGAGAGGCGCCGGAGGAGCGTCGTCCGGTCGGCCTCGGGCGAGGGGGAAAGCCCGGCGGCCTCGAGACGGGCGCGGACGAGGCGGTCGATCCTGCCCTCCGGGGGCCGGACGGGGCGGAACGACCAGTGGAGCGGCCATTCGGCACCGCCGGAGATCCAGCGGCGGAGGAGGCGGATTTGCTCGGCGTCGAGGGACGGCCCGTCCTGAGGCATGCGTCGTTCGGGGTCCGCGTCCAGGACGCGCCGGAGGAGCTCGCTCTCGTCCGGCCGCCCGGGAAGCAGCGCGCGCCGCCCCGACTTCGCGGGCGCCGCCGCGTCCTCGGCGGTCATCAGGCTGAGCCCGCCCTTCCGGCGGATGCCCCCGTGGCAGGACAGGCAACGGCCCGCGAGGATGGGCCGGACGTCCCGATCGAAATCGACCGGCCCCTCTGCCTGGACGGCGAAGAGCGTCAGGACGAGGGCTCCGGGCGACATGGCTTCCAGCGTATCCTTTCCTCGGCGGAACGGCCCGACTACTTTACGACCCGCGGGGCCCCTTGGGCCGGGTTCAGGCGGTCTCCGGCGCCGGGGCCGGGGCCGGGGCCGAGGCGGGCGGGGCGGGGAGGGAAAGCGGGTGGGCCGTCCCCGCGGCGACCTCCTCCAGCACCCGGTGGCTGTCGAAGCTTCCGCCCACGCGCCGGTAGACGCCGTCAGAGCCGAGGACGCGGGAGTTCGCGTCGTCCAGGAGCGACGCGGCCAGGACCTCCTCGACGAGCCGGGCCTTGAGCGCGCGGTCCTCGACGGGAAAGGCGATCTCCACGCGACGGTCGAAATTGCGGGGCATCCAGTCGGCGCTGGTCAGGAAGACCTCGGGGGAGCCGCCGTTGGCGAAGCAGAGGACGCGGCTGTGCTCGAGGTAGCGGCCCACGATCGAGCGGACGCGGATGGTCGGGCTGGCGTCCGGGAGGCCGGGGCGCAGGCAGCAGATGCCGCGGACGACGAGGTCGATGGGGACCCCGTCCCCCGAGGCCCGGTAGAGGGCGCGGATCACGTCGCGGTCCACCAGGCCGTTCAGCTTGGCGATGAGCCGCGCGGGCCGGCCGGCGCGGGCGTGCGCCGCCTCGCGCTCGATCCGGGCGATCACCCACTCGCGGAGGTCGTAGGGCGCCACGCGCATCTTGTGCCACCGGGCGGGCTGGGAATAGCCCGTCATCAGGTTGAAGAGGGCCGCCGCGTCCTCGCCCATCCTGTCGTCGCAGGTCATGAGACCCAGGTCCGTGTAGATCCGCGACGTGTAGGGGTTGTAGTTGCCGGTCGAGAGGTGGACGTAGCGCCGAATCCGGTCCGAGTCGCGGCGGACGACGAGCGACATCTTGCAGTGGGTCTTGAGGCCCGGGACCCCGTAGACCACGTGCGCTCCGGCCCGCTCGAGGGTCCGGGCCCACTCGATGTTGGCCTCCTCGTCGAAGCGGGCCTTGAGCTCGATGAGGGCGGTGACCTGCTTGTCCTTCTCGGCCGCGCGCGCGAGGGCGGCCACGATGGGCGAGTTCCGCCCCGCGCGGTAGAGCGTCTGCTTGATCGCGAGCACGTCGGGGTCGACCGAGGCCTGGTCCACGAAGTCCACCACCGTGTCGAAGCTCTCGTAGGGGTGGTGGAGGAGGACGTCGCCCGAGCGGATGAGCGAGAAGAGGTCGCCCTTGTGGTCGCGGATCCTGCGCTGGACCTGGGGCAGGGCCGGCGGCTCGCTGAGGTCGGCGTGCCCGGGGAGGTTGATCCAGGACCAGAAGGCCGACAGGTTGAGCGGCCCGTCCACCTCGTAGACCTCCTCCGGCTCGAGGTCGAACCAGCGGAGGAGCTCCGTCCGGAGGCGCTCCGAGACGCCCGCACGGATCTCCATGCGGACCTCGATCCCCCGCCGGCGCTTCGAGAGCTCGGACTCGATCAGGCGGACCAGGTCCTCGGAATCCTGCTCGGCCAGCTCGAAATCCTGGTTCCGGGTGACCCGAAAGACGGTGTGTTCCTGGACCTCGAAGGCCGAGAAGAGGTCGCCCAGGTTCTCTCCGATCAGGTCCTCGAGGGCCACGAAGCCCTTCCCGCCGCCGGGTCCGGAGACCGGGACGAAGCGGGGGAGGATTCCGGGCAGGGGCACGAGGGCGAGGCAGGACCGGGGGGTCCGGACGCGGCCGTAACCGCGGGCCCGGAGCATCGCGGCCAGGTAGAGCTGGCGGTTCTGGACGTGGGGGAAGGGATGGGCGGGATCGACGACCATGGGCGTGAGGACGGCGAGGATGTCGCGGAGGAAGCGCTCGCGGAGGGCGGCCGCCTCCTCTCCCGGGACTTCGGTCGGCACGAGGAGGCGGAGTCCCGCGTGGGCGAGCTGGGGGAGCACCTCTTCCCGGAGCGCGCGGTATTGCTCGGCCACCAGCTCGTGGGAGCGCGCCGAGATCGCGGCGAGGACCTGCTCGGTGGTGAAGCCGTCGCCCGCCTCGCCGCTGGAGACCTCCTCCGGCTCGCGCTGCTTGAGCCCGCCCACCCGGATCATGAAGAACTCGTCCAGGTTCGAGCCGAAGATCGCAAGGAACTTCAGGCGGTCGAGGGGACGCTTCTTCGCGTCGCGGGCCTCGTCGAGGACGCGGGCGTTGAACTCCAGCCAGGAGAGCTCCCGGTTGATGAAGCGATCGCGGTCGTCCATGGATGGTGGGACAGCGTACCCGGCCCCCGCGGCCGGGTCAACTTCGCTTCAGCGGGAGCGGGAAAGCCACTCGTCCTCGAGCAGCGACAGGTCGGAGCGGACCCGCTCGAATTCCTCCCGGTCCGCCTTGAGCCGCGCGGGGTCGAGGTAGACCTCCGCCTTCCCGAACCCCTCCTCCAGCTCGCGGATCCTCTTCTCCGCCAGGGAGATGCGCGCCTCGAGCTCCTCCGTCCGGAGCCGCGCGAACGGCCCCCGGGGAGGCGCAGCGGGGGGCGGGGGAGCGACGGGGCTTCGCGGAGCGGGTCGCCTGGGGGCGGGAGGCGGCGGTTCGGCGACCTTCCGCGAGGCGCGCCGCTCGAGGGCCTCGGTGAACCCGCCCTCGGAGAGCTGCGCCTCGCCGCCCTCGAGCCAGAGCATGCGGTCCGCCATCAGGTCCATGAAGTGACGGTCGTGGCTGACCAGGACGAGGGTCCCCTCGTAGGCGGCCAGGGCCAGCTCCAGGGCCTCGCGGCTCGGGATGTCGAGGTGGTTGGTGGGCTCGTCGAGGAGGAGGACGTTCCGGCCCTCGACCAGGAGCCGGGTGAGCATGAGGCGCTTCCGCTCGCCGCCCGAGAGGGCGGCGACGGGACGCTCCACGGCCTCGCCCGGGAAGAGCATCGCGGCCAGCAGGTTCCGGATCTGCTGCTCGGTGAGGCGGGGAGCGGCGGCGCGGAGGAAGGAGTAGGGAGTCAGCGCCTCGTCCGGGAACTCCTCGTGCTGGGAAAGGAGACCCAGGCTCACGCGCTCTCCCCACAGCACCTTCCCCTCCGAGGGGGGAAGGGCGCCGGAGAGGAGGCGGAGGAGGGTGGTCTTGCCCGCGCCGTTCGGGCCTCCGATCCCCAGGACCTCCCCCCGAGCCAGGTCGAGCTCGAGGCCGCGGAAGAGCGTCCGGTCCCCGAAGCCCGCCGACAGGCCGCGGAGGGAGAGGATCTTCGAGCCCGGGCTGGGGCCCGCCGAGAGGTCGAGGTTCATGACCCGGACGCGCTCCTCGGGACGCTCGAGGCGCTCGAGGCGTTCGAGGCGCTTGAGGCGGCCCGTCGCCTGCCGGGCCCGCTGACCCGCCTGGTAGCGGCGGATGAAGGCCTCCTCCTTCTCGATGAAAGACTGCTGGACCTCGAACCCGCGGCGGGCGGACTTCAGGCGCTCGTCGCGCAGGACCCGGGCGCGGCTGTACGGGGCCGGATAGCGCCAGAAGCGGCCGTCCTCGATCTCCCAGGTCTCGTCGGTCACGCGGTCGAGGAAGCGCCGGTCGTGCGAAATCACGACCACGCTCGCCCGGCTCTCCTGGAGGAAGCGCTCGAGGAAGAGGATGCCGTCGATGTCGAGGTGGTTGGTCGGCTCGTCGAGGAGCCAGAGGTCGGGCTCCTGGAGGAGGACCCGGGCGAAGGCGAGGCGGCCGCGCTCGCCCCCCGAGAGCGTCGATGCCGGCGAGGCGCGGAGCGCGCGGGGGAACCCGACGCCCTCCAGGATCCGTTCCGCCCGGCTCTCGAGCACCCAGCCGTTCCGCGCCTCGAAGCGGGTCTCGAGCTCGCTCAGGCGGGACAGGAGCGCGGGCGCTCCGCCTCCGCGCTCGAGGGTCTCGTGGATCTCCCGCATCCCGCGCTCGAGATCGAGCAGTTCCTCGTCGGCCGCGAGCATGGCCTCGAGGACGGTGGCGCCCTCGGGGAAGCGGGGGTCCTGCTCGAGGGCGGCGATGCGGAGGTCGCGCCGGCGGGAGAGCCGGCCGTCGTGGTCGTCGTCGGCCCCGTGGAGGATCCGGAAGAGGGTGGTCTTCCCGGTCCCGTTGGCTCCGACCAGGCCCACGCGGCAGCCCTCGGCGAGGGCGAACTCGGCGCCCTCGAAAAGGACGCGCGTCCCGAAGTGCTTGCCCAGGCCGGCGGCGGCGACGAGGCTCACGGGGTCCCGATGATAGCGGGAGCCGGGGCCGCGGGGAAGGGAGCCGGCCCCCGGATCAGGCGGTCGTGATCTTCCCGGGGCGCTGGAAGAGGAAGGTTTCCCCGCAGCAGGGGCAGACGAAGGCCGAGTGGTTCCAGGAGAACCCGGCCTCCTTGGGATCGGCCGCCCGACTGAGGCGCGCGCCCGGGGGAAGCTGGCACTTGGGGAGGTTGCCCACGGGTCTGCAGGTCACGCGGAACTCGGCGCCCTTCTTCGAGACGTCGGCGAGCACCGGCGAGACCTCCTTGAGCTCGGCCTTCGTCATGGCCTCCACGAGGACGACCGGGGCGCTGCGGCAGATCTGCTCCGCGAGCTCGTTCTCCAGCGAGAAGGCCTTGGCGAGGCTTCCGGCGGCGTCCTCCAGTCGGTCCGACTCGACGGCGAGCAGGACCAGGTTGAAATCGCCCGCATCCGGAGCCGCCATGGGAGCCTCCTTTCTTGCCCCTCCGTCCCCCCGGGAAAGGCTACGCTTGCCGGCCGCCCGAGTCAACGAAACGAGGCCTTCCGGTTTGATTCGTTCCGCCGCGCCGGGCCGGGCGGGGCCGTAAAGATAGGGTCCGGCCGACGGAGGATCCGATGAGACTCGCCGCCCTCTTGGCGCTGTCCGCCGCCCTTCCCCAGTCCGACTCGCCCCGCGCCCGCGAGCTGTGGACGAAACTCGGTCCGCTCTTCTCGACGCCCGCGGAGTTCAAGGACGACCTGGGGACGCAACGGCCCGTGCTCCGCTTCGAGGACGGGCGGGAGGCGAAGTCCGCGGCCGACTGGCAGGAGCGCCGGAAGGAGCTCCTCGCCAAGTGGCACGGCCTCCTCGGCCCCTGGCCCCCCCTTCTCGAGAAGCCCGTCTGGCAGGAGCAGTGGAGGGAGAAGGTCGAGGACTTCACCCGGCGCCGGATCGAGCTCGAGGTGGCGCCCGGCCGGAAGAGCTTCGTCTACCTCCTCACGCCCGAGGGGAAGGGGCCCTTCCCGGCGATCGTGGACGTCTTCTACTACCCCGAGGACGGGGCGGGCATGAAGGCCGACAAGCGCCAGCAGAACGATTTCGGCTACCAGGCCGTCAAGCGCGGCTTCGTCGCCCTGTGCCTCGGCCAGAATCCCACGGCGCCTCGGCCCAACGCCGACCTCTACTTCCCGACCTGGGACAAGGCCCAGCTCCAGCCGCTCTCGTACCTGGCCTACGTGGCGGCGAACGCCCACACGTTCCTCGCCCAGCGGCCGGAGGTCGATCCCGCCCGGATCGGCGTCGTGGGCCATTCCTACGGGGGCAAGTGGTCCATCTTCGCGGGCGCCCTCCACGACAAGTTCGCGGCGGTCTGCACGTCGGACCCGGGGATCGTGTTCGACGAGCCCCGGGGCAACGTGAACTACTGGGAGCCCTGGTACCTGGGATACGTCCCGGGCACGGAGTTCCGCCCGCGCGGGAAGCTCACCGAGCAGCACGGCCGGACGGGCCCCTACAAGACGATGATGGAGAAGGGGGTCGACCTCCACGAGCTCCACGCCCTGATCTGTCCCCGGCCCTTCTTCGTCTCGGGCGGCTCGGAGGACGGCCCCGCCCGCTGGAAGGCCCTGAACCACAGCGTGGCGGTGAACCGCCTCCTGGGAGTCGAGGCCCGCGTGGGGATGTCCAACCGCCCCGAGCACAAGATCAGCCCGGAGGCCAGCGACCAGATCGCCTCCTTCTTCGAGTACTTCCTGAAGGAGAGGCGCTAAGTGCCGGATTTCAGAAGTTCGTGGAGCTTTTCTGCATTGCGGCACAGTTCCCGGTTCCCAGTTTCCAGTTTCCAGCAGAGCGCGCGCGTTCGACTTCTGGGAACTGGTAACCGGAAACTGTGCGAGCAATTCCGATACGCACCTCAGACCGCGAGCACTAGGGCTCGATCGTGTAGAGCGCCTGCATCCCCGCCATCATGTGGTCCGAGACGTGGCAGTGGTAGAGCCAGGTCCCGGGGTTCTCGGCCACCATGTCGGCCACGTGCATGGAGGCGGGGAGGAGCTCGACGACGTCCGTCCGGCGGCCCAGGTGGATCACGGTCTCGCCGTGCCAGTGGGGCGTGTGGAGGTCCGCCTCGTTCCCCAGCCCGACCAGGTACCACCGGACGCGCTCGTTCTTCTTCATCCGGAGGCCGGGGAGGTTCCCGAAGACGAACCCGTTGATCGCGTGCTTCAGGTTCCCCTCGAAGGCCTGGCCGAAGGCGTTCTCGTCGAAAATGAGGAAGAGGGTCACGAATTCGCGGTCGACGTCCGCCGGGCGGGCGTCCTCGGTCGCCTTGTCCGCCGCCGTCACGACGATCGTGCCGACCAGCCCGGAGAAGATGTTGAAATCCGAGTTGACGTGCGAGTGGTAGAGCCAGACGATCGAGCTCCCGTCCCTCGGGCCCGGCCCCGACCGCTCCTTGACCTCCCAGGTGTACGTGTACGCCTCGCCGGGCGGGATGGCGTGGCCCTTGCCGGGGATGCCGGCGTAGGGCGCCCCCTCGTGGTCCTTCGTGTAGATCACCCCGTGCGGGTGCATGCTGTAGGGCTCGCTCCCGCGGTTGAGGAAGTGGACGAGGAGGGTGTCGCCCACCACGGCGCGGATCGTCGGCCCCAGGATCCCGAGGTGCCGCGGCTGGGGCTTCTGGACGGTGAAGGTCGAGTCCGTGTACTCCACGTAGCGGGTCTTGGCGTAGACCCGGACGGAGCCCCACGGCCCCAGGCCCATCTCCTCCTTGACCAGGTTCTTCCCGGTGGGGGCGTAGTCCCAGGGGACGTCCTCCGCGGCGATGAAGTAGTTCCGGATCCGGGGCTTGTACCCGCCGGGGACGGGACCGCCGGTCCGGGCGGTGAGGGCCATGTCCTCGGCCCCCTCGGCGGCAACGGCGGCCCCTTCGCTCGGCGCGCGTCTGGCCAGGTGGCTTTCCCGGTATTGGCACGAGCCCGCGACCGGGAGCGCGATCGCCGCCAGGAGCGCCAGCCGCCGTGCGTCCATCCTCCCGTCCTTTCCGCCGCTCAAAACACCAGGCCGAACCCGAGATTGAAGCGCGTCACCGTGTCGTCGAGCTCGTCGCGCCAGAACTCGAAATCGGCCTTGAAGACGACCTTCGGGACCGGCGAGTAGGCCGCGCCCACGATCCAGACCTCGCGGTCCGCGTCGTCCCGCCGGGACATCCCGCGGCCCACCCGCTTGTTCGTGTCGAGGTCCTCGAAGCGGCCGAACACCACGAGGTCGTCCGCCAGGTCCTGAACGTCCTCCGGGAGGAGGAGCCAGAACAGGTGGAAGGCCGCCTCCGCGTACCAGCCCTGCATCACTTCGCCGATCGTCTCCCCCGTGAAGGCGCTCGCCCGCCCCGCCTCGTCCACCCGGATCTGCACGACCTGCGCCCGGAGGTCGAACCCGAAGGCCTGGAGGCGGACGTCCCCCTCGGCCAGCAGGACGTCCACTCCGTCCAGGGCGACGACGGCCTGGTCGGCCTCGCCCCAGTAGACCGATCCCCCGAAGACGAGCGCCGGGTCGGCCGGCGCGGCCATGCCGTCGAAGGCCAGGCGCGGGTCCTGAATCGGCGACCAGACGGCCCGGGCGACCACGGCCAGGTCGTCCGCCTTGGAATCCCGTCCGGCGCCGCGGCCCCCGCGGATCCCCTCCAATGCGGTGAAGCCCTCGGCCTCGAGCCCTCCCACCACGGAGACCCAGGCGAAGAGCCCGTCGTCCGGGAGCTGCCCGAAGGCTCCGATCCCCGGCTCCATCCAGGTGCTGGGGACCAGGAGGTGGTCCAGGTACGGCCGCTCGACGCTGTAGAAGCGGGTCGGGAGGTGGTCCCCGTTGATCATCCCCACGGGGAGGAGTAGGCCCCCGGCCTGGAAGGCCAGCTCGGGGACCCACTGGTATTCCAGGAAGGCCTCCTCGACCTCGATCTCCTCGCCGCCGTGCTCGAATTCGACCTCGATCTCGAACTTTACCTGGTCGGTGAACGCGTACTCGAGGCCCAGGACCAGGCGGTGGAGGTCCGCCCGCGCCGGGTCGCGGCGGCTGAGCGAGCCGAACTCCGGGTGGTTGTAGTGGGCCTCGATGTAGCCCTTGACCTCCACCTCCTCGAGGATCCGTCCCCAGAGGCCGCTCACGCCCCCGCGCTCCTCCCCCTCCGCCTCCTCCGCGTGCTTGAGCGGGTCGGGGATCCGCTTGTCCTGCTTCGCCGGGGCGTCCTTCTTCTCCATGCCCTGGGCCCGGGCGGGCCGGGGGGCGGCCGCGAGGATCGCGACCGCGAGGAGGGCGGTCCAGGGAACGGCTCGGCGCTCTTCCATCGGATTCATCTCACCTCGGTCCCGGAGCGGCCGGGCGCGCAGGATGATAGAGCCTCCATGCGGTCGTGTCAAACGCGGCCGGCCCCCCGGGCCCTTCCCCCTACGTGCATTCCGCGTGCGGGATTCGTACCCCGATCCGGCGCGGTCACGATTTCCCGCGCCGCGCATAGATAGAACGCCGTCCGGGCGTCGTTAAGTATGGGGCGAGCTACTTTACCCTTCGATCGGGAGCCGACCATGTCCATCCGCCTCCTCGCCGCCCTCGTCCTGGCCGCCCCCGCGGCGCCCCAGCAGGGGCAGGGCGGCCCCGGCCAGTTCGCGGGCGAATTGCGCGACAAGCAGGGCGTCATGATGCGCGTCGTCATGAACGCCCCGCGTCGTCCGGCCGCCGGACGGACGCAGTCCCTCCTCCTCGTCCACCACGGGATGAACGGGAGCGAGAACAACTACTTCCAGGGCACCATGGACGCGGTCCGGCGGCTCAAGCTCGAGGAGGAGTTCGTCGTCATCTCCGGGAAGTCGAAGGGTCCCGGATGGACCCTCGAGGACGACGGCCCCCTCACGATCCGCGTGATCGAGTGGGCGAAGTCCGTCTATCCCATCGATCCTCGTCGCATCTACATCTGGGGCAGCTCGAACGGCGCCGGCTACATCGGCCGCTTCGGCTGGGCGAACCAGAACATCGTGGCGGCCGCGATCGGGTACTGCGGCGGCTACAACTTCAAGGCCGAGGGGAAGCCCGGCGAGGGGAAGACCGAGTGGTACTTCGTCCACGGCGGGAACGACAACCCCCAGAATTCCGGCAACGCCTCCAAGCAGCTCGCCTCGATGGGCTACCGCTATGTCTTCCGCCAGCTCGACGGCTACGGCCACACCGACATCTGGGACGGGAACGGCCACCCGGACAAGACCGTCGTCGACGCCTGCCGGGACGACTACCTCCTCTGGCTCCAGGGGCTCCGGCACAAGGAGGTCGAGCCCGAGAAGAAGGACAAGGAGTGGCTGGCCAAGTTCGAGAACAAGGGGACGGCCGAGAGCATGCTGGGGAGCCGGGCCACGTACCTCAACCTCGAGCGGATCGGCTCGGCCCACGCCGCCTCCGCGATCCTGGCCGGCCTCCAGGCCAAGAGCGCGTCGGTCCGCGCCAACGCCGCCGACTCCTGCACCCGCGCCTCCTACGGCAAGGCCGTCTGCGAGGAGCTGGCCAAGCTGGTCCGCGACGAGAGCGATCGGGTCCAGCAGGCGGCGATCCAGGCCCTCGGCGTCTACGCCAACTGGCACTACCCGGAGGCGATCGACGCCCTCTGCCTCGTCGCCTCGGGCGCGAAGGACGACTCGAACAAGGGCCCGAGCCTCGGCGAGCGGCTCCTCGCGATCGAGGGCCTCGCGCGGTACGGGAAGCTGGCGGTCCTGGGGAACTTCGAGGACAAGAAGATGTGGTGGACCCTCGTCCGGCTCCTGGACGACGACGAGGTCAAGGTGCGCGCCGCCGCCTTCGCCGTCCTCCAGAAGGCCGTGAAGGACGGGAACGGCTACGTCCCCGGCGCCGTCCCCGACGCCCGCAAGGCCGCCGCCGCCAAGTGGCAGGCCTGGGCGACCCAGAAGTGCGGGGCGGAAGAGAAGTAGGAATCGGGAATCGGGAATCGAGAATCGGGAATCGGGAATCGGGAATCGACCGCGGGGGCCGTTCCCCGTTCGCGGATCTCACGGGGAACGTAAGGAGAGCCGGCGATGCGGGGAGAGCCGGTGATCCGGATTCACGGCGTCAGGCACGGGCGTCTTGCCTTGTGAAGACGTAGGCCCAATCCCATGGGATGCCCTTGTAGATCTGCTTCACGACGATCTTGAGATCCTCGTACGCGATCAGGTGGCGCTCCAGGCCTTTCCGGCCGAACCGTAGGGCGTAGTCTTCGAGCTCGACTGCGTTCTCGCTGAGACGCAGTTCCGCTGTATTGCTCTTCCCCCGGCGCGCGTCGCCCCCTCCGGGGGGTAGAGGGGGACGATCCCGATTCCCGATTCGCGATTCCATCTTCCCCGAGTTTTCTTGGTGTCCTTGGTGTGTTTGTGTTGAATTGTCCCCGGTGGGATCGGCTCAGGACCTCGACCTCGTGCGGCGCTGCGCCTCGGGCGACAAGGCCGCCTGGGACGAATTCGTCCGCCGGACGAGGCCCGCGATCATGAGGGGCGCGACGGTCGCGCTCCGGAAGTTCCGGATCGGGGACAAGGAGTCGCTCGAGAACGTCCACCAGCAGGTCTTCGTCGAGCTCCTCCGCGAGAACGGGAAGGTGCTCCGGACGTTCAAGGGGCAGAGCGACCTCGAGGGCTGGGTGGCCGTGATCTCGATGCGCACGGCCTACCACATCATGCGGAAGAAGCAGCCGGAGGGGGGGATGGAGCCCGAGTTTCTCCCGCCCGACCCGACCCCGCTCCCCGCCGAGCGGGCCGAGCGGAGGGAGTTCCTGGACAAGCTGGACACCGCGTTCCGCGGGCTCTCGCCCCAGGAGAACGCCCTCCTCCGCCTCGCCTACTTCGAGGAGCGCTCGTACAAGGAAATCGCGGAGTCGCTCGGGGTGCCCCTGAACTCGGTCTCGCCGATGCTGATCCGCGCCAAGGAGAAGCTCAAGAAATCGCTCGAGTGACGTACTTTTCGGGGGGACGCCCCCCACGGAGAAAACGGATGCAGTGCCTGACGCCGGAACAGATGGTTTCGTACCTCCGGGGCAACGGGGGCGACCCCCGCGCCGTGGAGGCGCACGTCCGGGACTGCCCGGCGTGCGGGATGGAGCTGCTCCTGGCCCGCGAGACCCTGGCCGACCTCAGGCCCGCCCGCGCCGTCAAGCCTCCCACGCGCCGCCTCTCCGTGGTGCGGCGCCGGGTGTCCTGGCTCCCGTGGGCGGCCGCGGCCGCCGTCTTCGTGGTGGCCGTCCTCCTCGTCCTCCAACTAGGGAGACCTTCGGGGCGGGGTTCTCCGGACATGGCGGAGAGGCGCGAGCCCGCGCCGCGTCCGGAGACCCCGAAGGCTCCCGAGCCCGAGCCGGAGCCGCCGGCGCCCCGGCCCGAGCCGCGTCCCGAGCACCGGCCGGAGCCTCCCGCGCCGAGGCCGGAGCCCCGGCCCGAGCCGCCGGCCCCGAAGCCCGAGCCGAAACCCGAGGTCCCGGCCCCCCGGCCCGAGCCTCCGCCCGCGCCGAAGCCCGAGCCCGAGAAGCCCAAGCCCGCCCCGACCGTGGAGCGGGCCGTCGTGGCCCGGGTCACGAACGCCGTGGGCGGCCCCCCCTTCGTCGCGGGGCGCACGCTCTTCGCGGGCGACACGCTCGCCACGGGGCGGCAGGAGTTCCTCTCGGTCGCGCTCGACGGCTTCGGCCAGCTCTGGTTCCGCGAGAATTCCAGGGTCGAGATCGGGACGGGCGGCGAGCTCAACCTCCACGAGGGGGCGATGCTCGCCCGGATCGACTCGGGCCGCCGGATGGGGCTCTGCCGGACGCCCTCGGCCGAGATCGAGCTCCACGCCCCGATGTTCCACCTCGAGACCTCGAAGCAGGGGACGGAGCTCTCGGTCCTGGACGGCCGGGCGGCCGTCGGGCCCGCGGAGGTCAAGGGGCCTTCGATGATCGCCGTCCGGCCGGGGAAGGCGGCGGAGGTGAAGCCCCTCGAGCCGGGCTTCGTGAGCTGGCTCCCCGACAAGCTCGCCTCGAAGAAGTTCTCCGGATGGGTCGAGGGCGAGACCGCCTCGCCCCTGGTCGGATTCCGGGCGGGGGAGGCGGAAGGGGCGAGCCGCGAGCGGGCCGCCGTCCAGGTCGAGGAGCGCGGCTCGCTGGCGCTCAGGACCGCGCTCCCGTACCGGGGCCGCCACATCCTCTGGCTCCGCCTCCGGCAGTACGTCGGCAGGCCGATGGGCGTGGCCCTCCTCCTCAACGGGCAAGCGGTACCGGAAGTGCGGTTCGAGGGCGCCGAGGGCAAACCCTGGCGCTGGGTGCCCATCGTCGTCAACTCCGACAAGGTCGAGCTCGTGCTCGCCCCGTCGGCGGGGAACCCCTTCCGCAAGAACGACGAGCGCCGCGCCTTCCCGGTCATGCTCGACGCGGCCCTCCTCAGCACCGATCCGAAGTTCGTCCCGCCCGACCGGGCCCCCGAGGAGCCGGACGCCTACTCGCTCGTCCTCGAGGAGCCGGGAAAGTAGGCTCCTCGCGCGCCCGTGTCCGATTCTCCGTACTTCCCCCGGGACTCGATCCCACGTCAGGCCAGGAGGAACCCGACATGAAGACCCTCGCCGCCGCCCTCGCGATCGCCCTGCTCGGCGCCCCCCAGGCCGCCGTGAAGAAGGTCGGCTCCGCCGGCAGCCTCGAGACGACCCTCGCCTGGCTCAAGTCGCTCGACACGAATCCCCAGTCGGCCCAGAAGCAGCCGCGCTTTCCGAACCTGACCGTCGAGGACCTCAAGACGCTCAAGGAGATCCGGCTCGGCGGCCACCGCGCCTCCGACGGCAAGCACGTCTTCATCAACGCCGCGGACTTCAAGCACCTCTCGGCCCTCCCGACGCTCGAGAAGTGCGACCTGGTCGAGGTGGACGGCCTCACCGACGAGGCCCTCGTCCACATCTCGAAGATCGCAACGATCACCGAGCTCAACCTGGGCGACGCCTGGGTCACGAACGCCGGGATGCCCCTCGTGGCCAAGCTCAAGGAGCTCCGCCGGCTCGACCTCGGCTGGACCAAGGACGTGGGCGACGCCTCGCTCCCGGTCCTGGCCAAGCTCTCCAAGCTCGAGATCCTGGGCCTGGGCGGGACCAAGGTGACGGACGCCGGCCTTCCCGCGCTCGCCGCCTTCCCGAGCCTGAAGGAGCTCTCGCTCCCCGCGACCGCGGTCACCGACAAGGGCCTTCCGTCGCTCGCGGCCTGCAAGAAACTGACGACGCTGAACCTGAACAACAAGATGAAGGTCACGCCCGCCGGGATCGACAAGCTGAAGAAGGCGCACCCGAGCCTGAACGTGGTGATGAAGTAGCAAGGAGCAAGGAGCAAGGAGTAAGGGGGGCGGTCGCTACTCCCCGCGGGGGAGTACTTCGAGGTATCGTTCGGTCAGGACTCCGTCCGACGCCGCGTAGCGGTAGATCGTGAGAGGTCGGCCCGGGCGAATCCGGTAGGACCGACCGGCCTGGACCTGAAGTCGCGCCAGGGTCTCTGCCGATTGCCCCGGGAGTCCGCGCTCGTTGCAGATCGAGTAGATGGGGAGCGTCTGCGGCTCCACGGCCGCCGGCCGCCCTCGGAGCCGGCCATTCGTTCTCCCCCTCGCCGTCCTGTACTCGCGGTCGTGACGGCGGACCACCTCCTCGAGCCGAGATCCCACCGACATGCGGCCGCGATAGCGGATCACGATGTCGCCGGGTCGTGTCGGCGTGATCGACTCGATCGTGATCTCCGCAAAGTCCCCGGTGTAGATCTTGGGGCAGAGCAGGAAGGCCGCGGCTCCGGCGAGAGGCAGGAGAATCAGCGGACATAGGAACCAGGTCGAGTGCGACTTCACCGTTGCGCGGCCTTCAGCATCCCGACGAAGGCCTTGAGGAACGGCGTGTTGTCGTGCCAGGTGCGGGCGGTGACGAGGTTGCCGTCGACGACGAACGGCTGGTCCACGTAGGTCGCTCCCCCCTGCTCGGCGTCCATCGCGCACTTCGCGACCGTGGTCACGGTCCGCCCCTGGATCACCTTCGCGGCCGTGAGGATCTCGATCCCGTGGCAGACGGAGGCGACGGGCTTGCCCTCCTCGAAGAAGTGGCGGGTGATGTCGAGGAGGTCGCGGTCGTAGCGGAGGTACTCGGGCGCGCGCCCGCCCGAAATGAAGAGCCCGGCGTACTCGGTCGGGTCCACGTCGCGGAACGCCACGTCCGCCTTCAGGTGGTACCCGGGGGTCTCCTGGGTGATGTCCCAGCCCGGCGGCCGCTCGTGGAGGACCATCGGGTAGGTCCTCGCCTCGGGCCCGGCCACCACCACCTCGAATCCGTCCTCCGGGAGCCGGAAGTAGGGATACATCGTGTCCAGGCACTCGGTGGCGTCGCCGATCGGCATCAAGACTTTGGGCATCGGAAGCTCTCAGGTTCCCCGCATCCCGCATCTCGCAGGTCGCATCTCGGACGGCAGCGCCCTCCCCTCCGGGATGCAAGAGCCGTCTATTTCCTCTTCCTCTTGTCGTCCAGATGGAGGTTCAGCTCCTCGGGCTTGAGCTCGACCCGGGCGCCCCCGGCCGGGACCTCGACCTTCGCGGTCCAGAGGAGGCCGTTCACGACCAGCCGCCGTGCGCTCTCGTCGCCCCAGTTCTTGTGGAGGTGGCCGCCGGTGTAGCCGAAGGAGCGGCCGCCGCCGGGCCGGTCGAACGCCCAGGCCACGATCTCCTCGCGGCCGGGGTGCTTCTTCGCCTCCTCGCTGTCCCGCGTGTTCTCCGGGGGGACGGCCTGGAGGAGGGGGGTCACGCCGTTCAGGTCCGGGACGAACTTGACGCAGTAGTACCACTCGTCGAGCAGGGTGAACGGCTTGAGGCCGCGCGTGGCGGGGTGCTCGGGGATCGCCTTGAAGTCGGCCGTCCACTTCTTGGCGAGGGACGCGGAATAGCCCCCTTCGATGTGGCCGCCGAGCCACCCGTTGATCCGGTCCCCGTGCTGCTTCGCGTAGTTCACCCCGTAGTGGAGGCTCGCGAAGCCGCAGCCCCGGTCGATCTCCTTCTGGAGGAGGTCCATCCGGGAGCCCTCCGTGAGCGGGTGGCGGCCGCCCCCGTCGGAGAAGAAGACGACCGACTTCGCCCCCTCGAGGATCTTCTCGTTCTTCGGCCAGCCGTCCCGGACCATGACCGGGGCGACTCCGGGGGTCTGCCGGAGCATCTTCATGAGGAGGGCCATCCCGGCGAAGTATTCGTGGTCGCCCGGCCCGTGGCTCGCCTTCCCGGCCACGAGCACGATCTTCGCGGCCGCCCGGTCCGGCGGCTCGACTTCGAGCGGCACGGTCGACTGGTCGTAGGGATCGGCCTCCTGGGGGAGGAAAAGGAGGAGCGCAAGCGCGGCGGTCTTCATGGCGGCATCGTCTCAGGGGAAGGGATCGGTGTCAACGAGGAGCATCTCGTATCTGGAATCTCGCATCTCGGGTCGCGTGCGGGAGCCTTCGAGAATCCCGGGGGTTTCCCCCGCAGGGAGCGTCCAATCAAGGCATGCAGCGGCGATTCGGCCCCGCGGGTCGGTCGATTCTGGCGGCGGCGGTCTGCTGGACGGCCGGGCTCCTCGGCCTGCTGGTCGTGGACGTCGCGTTCCTTCCGCCCGAGCGGTGTCCCGATTGCGCCGCCTCCGTCCTGCCGGTGGACTATGGGGAGTTCAGGATGAATGTCAGCCGCGCGAACCCGGAGCCGCGCTGTTGCGGGTGGGATCGCGCGCCGGAGGGGGTGATCCTGGCCGGACGCCCCGCGGGGCCGGGGGATCCGGACCGGGAGTGCGCGGGCTGCGGCCGGGAGTGGCGGTATCACTCGCTGATCGACCATTCCGTCCTCCTGAGCCTCCTCCTCGGCCGTGGCGCCCTCGGCGCCCCTTGAGGGCCCCCTCCTTCCTTCCGAGGTTCGAGATTCGAGATGCGAGCTGCTTCCCCCGGCATGCCTCTTGCTCCCCTTTCCCCAGGTGCGAACAGGGTGTACAAACAGGGATGGGTGCGCAGGGTTCTGCGCAGCCCCGGAGGAGACCTCATGAGGGCGATCGTCACCTTCGCGCGGGCCTGGAGCGCGCTCGCGGCCGTGCGGAGCCTGGGCCGGAGGGGGATCGAGGTCGTGACGGGCGACGAGCACGAGTTCGCCCCGGCCGGCTTCTCGAAATACTCGGTCGCGAACTTCCTCTATCCGAACCCCGACCGCGAGCCGGAGAAATTCCTGGACACGCTCGAGGACGTGGTCCGGACGCACCGGCCGGACGACGGCGAGTACGTGCTCATGCCCATCCACAAGGAGGCCTACCTCATCGCCCGGCACCGCGAGCGCTTCGAGCCCCTGATCAAGCTCGCCCTCCCCACGATCGGGCAGATCGAGCAGGTCCACGACAAGGGGACCCTCGCGCGGTACTGCACGGAGAAGGGGATCCCGATCCCCCGGACGGTCGTCCCGGAAAGCCCCGAAGAGTTCCGAGCCGCGGCAGGCGCGTTCCCGTACCCGGCCTTCGTCAAGGTCCGGCAGTCGGCCGCCGCGGTCGGCGTCCGGAAGGTCGGGTCGCCGGGCGAGGCGGCGGCGGCGTTCGAGGAGTTCGTCCAGGCCTTCCAGCTCGGGCCCGGGAGCTGGCCGCTCCTCCAGGAGGGGGTCCCGGGCGACGATTACTGCGCGACCTTCCTCTTCGAGCGGGGCTCGCTCCGGGCGACCATGACCTACCACAACCTCCGGAGCTATCCGGCCCGGAGCGGGACGGGCGTGCTCCGGGAGACCGTGCAGGCGCCGGCGATCGAGAAGCTCGGGGAGTCGCTCCTGGGGGGCCTCGGGTGGCACGGCGTGGCGGAAATCGACTTCCGCTGGCAGGGAGGCGTCTCGCAGCCCTGGCTGATCGAGGTGAACCCGCGCTTCTGGGGCGGACTCACCCAGGCGGTCGAGGCGGGCTGGGACTACCCGTGGCTCCTCTACCGGCTCGCGGTGGACGGACACGTGAAGAAGGTGGAGCCCCACCAGACCGACGTCCGGACCGAGACGCCCGTCATGGCGCTGCTCGCCACGCTCCATGAGGTGGTGAACGACGAGCCGCGGATGGAGGCGATGCGGAAGGCGTTCGACCGCCTGGAGGCCTCGTACGTGCGCGGGAACCGGCGGAAGGCGCTCCGGCGCTTTCTCGGGGAGTTCAAGGACGCGGCCGACCTCAAGGGCCGCTGGGAGCACGTGAAGGAACTCTTCCGGGACCACAAGAACTCCGTCTCCGACGTCTTCAAGTGGAACGACCCGCTTCCGGCCCTGGGCGTCTTCTATCCCCTCGCGGTCTTCCTCAAGCACGGGAAGATCTCGACGGACCTGCTGGTCTCCGAGGGGAAGGCGACGGTCAAGGAGAACGGCGGGTGAGGCGCCGCCGCCTGCTGGCGAGCGGCGCCGTCCTCCTCGGCTGCTTCGGCCTGGCGGGCGGGGCCTTCGCGCTCTGGACCCGGCACGGCCAGGGGCCACGCGCGCCCCTCATCGGGATCTCCGACTCGGGCGTCTGGTACGACCGGGCGGGGCTCCAGCCGGGCTGGTACGAGGCCGCGCTCGCGCGCTCGGGGGCGAACGTCCGCCGGATCGGGAGGGATCTCTCGGCGCTCGACGGCCTGGACGGCGTCGTCTTGATCGGCGGGGGAGACGTCGATCCCCGCCTCTACGGGGGCGACCCCGGGAAGGCGTCGAGGGTGGACCGGGACCAGGACGACTTCGAAATCGCGCTGCTCCGGGAGGCGGAGGAGCGCGGGCTTCCCGTGCTCGCCGTCTGCCGGGGGATGCAGCTCCTGGCGGTCGCGCACGGGGGGACGCTCCGCTCGCTTGACGGCGAGGCCGCCCGCCGTCACGGGATCACGACGCGGAGCCTCGAGGCGCACGAGGTCGCCGTCCTCCCGGGGACCCGGCTCCACGCCGCGATCGGAGGCGGGCCGCACCGGGTGAGCTCGACCCACTCCCAGGCCGTGGCCGATCCGGGCCCGCGCCTCCGCGTCGCGGCCCGGTCGGGGGACGGGGTGATCGAGGCGCTCGAGCTGCCGGGCGGGCGGCTCGTGCTCGGCCTCCAGTGGCACCCCGAGTGGGACTCGGTGACCGACGCCCGCGATCTGGCGCCCTTCCGCCTCCTCGTCCGGGCCGCCTCGGGCCGGGCGTCGCGCGGCCCGTAACTCATCCCTTGACCCCCTCCCGCGGGACCGTACTCTAGAAGGACGGCGCCAGGAGGTGCTCCATCGGGTTCATGAGCTGGACGTTCCCGCTCTTCCGCCTCTTCGGGATCCCCGTCCGGGCGCACTGGACGCTGGCGCTTCTGGTGGGGGGCTACCTCGTCAAGGGGACGGCCCAGGACGGCCTGACCGGCCTCGAGCGCATGGCCGTGACGATGGGGATCCTCCTCGTCAGCGTCCTCTTCCACGAGTTCGCCCACTGCTGGATGGCGCTCCGCAGGGGAGGACACGCGGAGCGGGTCCTCCTCTGGCCGCTCGGGGGGATCGCCTACGTGGGCCACATGGGCTCGGCCCACGACGACCTCAAGGTGGCGGGAATCGGCCCGATCTCGAGCTTCGTCCTGGGGGGCCTGGCGCTCGGGGCGCTCCTCCTGACGGGCGTCCCCTGGCACTGGGAGTACGCGAACCCCTTCGAGGGCTGGTGGTACCCGGACTCGCAGCCTTACCACATGACGACCGCCCACAACTTCGCCCTCCACGCCTTCCGCCTGAACATGATCCTGGGGCTCTTCAACCTCCTCATCCCCGCCTACCCGCTCGACGGGGGCCGGGTCCTCTTCGCCTTTCTCACGATCCGCCACGGGCGGCGGCGCGCCGCGGAGGTCACGTCGCTGATCGCGATCCCGGTCGGCTGCGCGATGGTGATCTGGGGCATCGCCCAGAACGAGATCAACCTCATCCTGATCGGGGCCTTCGTGCTCATCGAGACCTTCCAGCTCCGCTGGCTCCTCCGGATGGGGGAGCTCGAGGCCCATCCCGGATTCGGGAGCGGACCGCGCGAGCTCGAATACATGCCGGAGCGGGAGCGCCGGCCCGGCTTCTTCGCCCGCTGGCGCCAGAAGCGCGCCCGGGCCCGCGCGGCCCGGGAGGCGGAGGAGAGCGCGCGGCTCCGCGAGCGGGTCGACCAGGTCCTCGACAAGGTGAGCCGGGAGGGCATGGGATCGCTCAACGCGGACGAGCTGAAGATCCTCGAGGAGGCGTCCCGGCGGACGAGGGAGGATTGATGCGGCAGGCGGCGTGGGGACTGGCGCTGGCGCTGCTCTCCTGCTCCTCGGTCCGGACCCCGGAGGCCGAGCGTGAGCGGGCGCTCGCCGGCGCCCGGGCCTGGACGCCGGGGGACCCGCTCCCTCCGGCCCTCGTCCGCTTCGAAGGCTGGCCGCCCCAGGGCTGCCTCCCGGGGCCGCTCTGCACCCCGTTCCTCTACGCCGGGATCTCGAACTACCCGCTCCTCCGCGCGGTCGTTCTGGCCCCTGAGACGGACGGGCGGGTCGTGGAGTTCGCCGTCGAGCGCGCGCTCCTCTCGGGCGGGCCGGCCCGGTTCTTCGCCGACCTGGCCGCGCGGTACGACGAGCGGCCGGAACTCCTCCTCGAGGACCGCCACCGGCTGCTCGACCGTCGGATGCGGTCCCCCCACGTGCGGGTGAACGCGGCGTACCTGTCGGACGAGGACCTCCCGCCGCGCCGGCAAGAAGAGGTGGGGCTCCGGATTGTCGGCGCCCTCGAGGACGGCACGCCCTGGGAGGAGGTTCTCCGGAGCCCCGGGACCTGGGGGGCGCCCGGGATCGGGGACCTCGGCGAGTTCGTCCTCTCGACGTCGAAGCGGAACGCCCGGCCCTTTTCCGAGACCGAGGTCCCGCGCGAGACCGTGGACCTCCTGCTCACGCTCCGCCCGCGCGGGAGCGTGGTCAAGCGGGACGAGGCCGGCCGCCGGACGGTCGTCTACTGGGTCAGCGACGCCGCCGCGGGACGGAAGGCCGCCGAGGCCCCCGTCTACCCGGACAAGGGCCGCCTCCTGGTCGTGATGGACGAGGCGGGAAATCAGCGACCGATCGACTCGGCCGCCGGCTGGGCCCGGAGGCGGGGGCACGTCCTGGAGAACATGGAGAAGGTGACGGGATCGATGCCCGACCCCTTCGCCCAGGACCCGGTGGTGGCCGAGCCGGCGGGGGAGGAGGACGAGGACCTGGGGGGGCTGGTCCGGAGGAAGTTCCTCTTCCGGGCGGAGGGCGAGGACAAGGTCCCGGCCTACCTCTTCATCCCGAAGGGGCTCAAGGGGCCCGCGCCGGCCGTCCTCTGCCTTCACCAGACGACGAAACTCGGGAAGGCCGAGCCGGCGGGCATGGGGAACCGAAACCTGGCCTACGCGAAGGAGCTGGCCGAGCGCGGATTCGTGACGCTCGCGCCCGACTACCCGAACTTCGGTGACTACCGGGTCGACCCCTACGCGATGGGCTACGCGAGCGCGACCATGAAGGGGATCTGGAACCACCGGCGCGCCGTGGACTTCCTCCAGTCGATGCCCGAGGTCGACCCCGAGCGCATCGGCGCGATCGGCCACTCGCTGGGGGGCCACAACTCGATCTTCGCCGCCGTCTTCGACACGCGGATCAAGGCCGTCGTCTCGAGCTGCGGGTTCAACGCCTTCCCGAAGTACTACGGCGGGAACCTGGCCGGCTGGAGCCACAAGGGCTACATGCCCCGGATCGCGGAGCTGTACGGGAAGGACCCGGCGAGGATGCCGTTCGACTTCACGGAGCTCGTGGGGGCGCTCGCGCCCCGCCCGTTCTTCATCAACGCCCCGCTCCGGGACGGGAACTTCGAGGTCTCGGGCGTCCGGGACTGCGTCGAGGCCGCGCGGCCCGTCTACGCCCTCCTCGGGGCGCCGGACGCCCTCGTGGCCGTCCACCCCGACGTCGGCCACGACTTCCCGCCGGACGTCCGCGAGGCCGCCTACCGGTTCCTCGAGCGCGCGCTCGGGAAGCGCTAGCCTACGGGTCCTGCTCGCGCTTGAGCTCCGACGCCCGCTCGATGAGCCCGGCGATCCGGGATGCCCGCTCCGGGCGGACCTGGTAGGTCTCTCCCCGCTTCTCCAGGTAGAGCTCGACGAAGGACTCGAAGCCCCGGGCCTCGAGGGTCCCCCGGAGCTCCCTGACCGTCCGTTCGAGGTGTTCCCGGAGGACCAGGGTCCCGGCGAGCGAGGCGAAGGTCCGGGCGGCGGCCTCGTCGGCGCAGTGCTCGGCGATCAGGTCGAAGGGGCGGCGCTCGGCCCGGAAGCCGTCGACCACGCCCCGGTGTTCGGCATCCAGCGAATCCGCCGAGTCCTGTCCGTCCTCGCCCGGGTAGCGCCCCTTCTTCACCGCGAGCGTCCCGTCCCGCTTCTCGAAGCCGTCCTCGAGGACCTCCGCGAGGACGCGGTCGGCGCTCCGCCTCTGCTCGCGCCGCGTCGCGAGGATGCGCTCGGCCACGAGCGCGCGCACGCGCGCGTTCCCGAGAGCCTCGGCCAGGGCGCCCTCGATCTCTCCCCCGCCGCGGAGCGCCGCGGCCGTGGCCTCGAACCAGGGCTTGAGCTCCCCGAGGAGCCGCTCCGCCTCCCGGAGCTCGCCGAGCCGAGCGGAGAGGGGCGCGTGGAAGGCGAGCGTCGCCCCGCTCCCCTCGGCCTCCCCGAGCTCCGCGATCGGCTCCTCCGCGCCCTCGTCGCGCTCCCGGAGGACGCGGCCCAGAAGGTGGACGGCGGCCGCGTCGGTCACGAGGATCCTCCTCGCGTCCTCCTCGAGGCCCGCGAGGTTCCGCAGGTAGGCCCCATCGAGGGAGCGGATCTCCTCGAGACGGTGCTCCACGGCCGCGAGGCCCTCGCGGAGCTCGTCGCGGAAGGCCTCGCCCACGCGGAGCCCGCCCGCATCCCGCCGCTCCAGCATCCTTCCGACCAGGTCGTGGAGGATCTCGGGGGCCTCCTGCTCGCGGAGCTCCCCGGCGCGCGAGGCGAAGAAGGCGATCCGGAAGGGGGAGTCGCTCCACCACGCGCGGGCCCGGCGCTCGAGGGGCCCGTCCCCGGCGATCCGCCCCACGAGCGCGAAGGCCCGGCGGTTGAAGGCGTCCATGCGACGGTGGGCGCCGGCCACGTCGGCGGCGAGCCGCTCCAGCTCCGCGCTCCGCTCCGGGCGGGCCCGGAGGGCGCCCGTCGCGTCGCGCGCGAAGAGGCGCTCCTGGTAGGGGCCGTAGGGGTCGCGGTCCAGGCGGCCCGCCCGGTGGTCCACGACCGCGGCGATCCGCTCCTTGATCGCCTCGCGCCCGAAGAGGCTCGCGCAGAGCTCGGCCAGGCGGCCGGAGGCGCCCTCGCGGGAGAGCTTCGCGCCGAGCTCCTCGAGCCGCGCGTCGAGGTCGTCCTGGGCCGACGCCGCGCCCGCGGCGAGGAGGAGCCCGGCGGCCGCGGCCAGGAAGTTCTTCATCCTTCGCCCTCCCCGGGTTCTAATGGGGCCGTAGGGGTACGTGCCCGGCCGTCGGATCCCGTTACGGGAGGATACCCGATTGAGCGCGCTTCCGCTCATCCTGGCGATGGCCCTGGCCGGTCAGGCTCCGGACCCGGGGCTCGACGCCTTCTGCCTCAAGATCGAGGAGTCCCTCCGGAACGCCGATCCGGCCCCGCTCGACCGCGCGCTCGACGTGGAGGCGCTGCTCGACCGGGCGGTCCGCGGGCTGGCGGGTGACGCGAAGTCGCTGGAGGGGTTTCGGGCGGGAGTCCGGAAAGGCTTCTCGTACGGGCCGGCCCTCGTCCGGCAGCTCGGGAAGGAGGGGAGGGTCAAGTTCCTCCGCGTGCGCCGGGTGGGGACGGAGCGGCGCGCCCTCTTCCGGACGCTGCTGGGCGAGCAGTTCAGCTACCAGGAATTCCTGCTCGACCCCCGGCCGGGCGGGGAACTGCGGATCGCGGACATCTACGTCTTCCTGACGGCCGAGTGGCTGAGCGAGAACCTCCGGAGGTCCTACCTGTCGGTCCTCGCGGCCGAGCCGGGGGCGCTCGAGAAGGCCCTGGGCGGGGAGAACGAATACGCCAAGAGCATGCCCCGCATCCAGGAACTGTCCAAGCTCGCCCGGGAGGGGAAGCACGAGGAGGTGCTCAAGGGCTGGGACGGGCTTCCGGCGGCCGCGAAGAAGGACAAGAGCCTGCTCGTCCTCCGCTGCACGTCCGCGGCCCGGGTGGGCGCGGAGGAGGCGCTCCGGGCGCTCGAGGACCTCCGGAAGGCCGTGCCCGGGGACCCCTGCATCCCGATCCTCTCGATCGGCCCCCTCACGGACGCGGGGAAGCACGCCGAGGCGCTCCGGGCGGTGGACGACCTCGACCGCGACCTGGGGGGCGATCCGTTCCTGCACGTCCTCCGGTCCTGGATCCACTCGGCGGCAGGCGACGCGGAGCGCGCCCGGGCGAGCGCGCGGAAGGCGATCGAGGGGGACCGGACGCTGGCGATCGCGTACTGGACGGCGGTGAACCTCTCGCTCGAGGCGCGGCGCTTCGGCGAGACGGCGAACCTCCTTTCGGAGCTCGAGAAGAACGCGGGAATCCGGGTCGACGAGCTCCGGGGGGAGCAGTTCGCCGAGTTCCTGAAGTCCCCCGAGCACGAGGCGTGGAGGAAGGGGAAGGGGAAGCCGTAGGCGTCGAAGTCGGCGGAGAAGCTCATCGGGACCTCCTGGCGCGACCTTTCCGGGCGAACGCGGAGAACCGGACGGTTCGTTCAGCCGGCGTCGATCCGGAAATCACCCCGGGATGAGCCTGCCAGGATCTCCGAGGGGGCCAGGCCGGGCCCCGCCCGGAGTCCGGGTGCGAAGATGTTTGACGCGGCCGGGGCCGAAAGTCTACCTTGCCCGTGGCCGGCACCTCGGCCTTCGCGGGGGCCGGTGCGAGGGAGGATCCGCCGGGCGGGCGCGGTCGAACGCGACGAGCGAATCCCATTCCGCGTCCCTCCGTCTCCTCCCTCCGAGGGTTCCTTGTTGGAGGTGTCCCATGCGCACGCTCCGGACGCTCCTGGTGGTGGTGGCGGCGATGACGACGACCGCGGCCGATCCGGCGCGGGCACGCGACTGGTTCGTCCGCGCGGGCTCCACGGGCGACGGCTCCCGGGAGAAGCCCTTCGGCGATCCTTGGGAGGCGCTCGAGAAGTGCGAGGCGGGCGACGCGATCCATATCGCCGAAGGCCGCTACACCGGGAAGCTCCAGTCCGGCCACTGGGCGATCCCGTTCGACGGGGTCCAGCTCCTCGGCGGCTACAGCGCCGATTGGTCGAAGCGCGACCCCTGGACGTTCAAAACCCAGCTCGTTTGGGATCGGAACTCGAAGAATTTCCCCCTGGAGCCGCGGATCCTGGCCACCGTGAAGGGAGTGGCGATCGACGGCCTCGTCCTCGACGGCATGGAGCAGAACGAGTACAGCGACGACGCGCGGACCGGCCGGACCTCGAAGTCCCTGGACTCGAGCCAGGCGACCGTCCGGCTGGTTTCCCCGGGGACGGTCCGGAACTGCGTGTTCGTCAACAGCGGTCGCGAGGGGCTCGTCTGCCCCAACGGCTCGACCGTCGAGAACAACCTTTTCCTCAACACGTTCGACTCCGCGCTCAAGATCAACGGCCTCGCGCTGGCGCACCCCGACGCGAGGACGCCGGCGGTCGTCCGGAACAACACGTTCGCCTGGTCCTGGTGCGACCGGGCGCCCGCGACGGGCCGTTACAGCGGCGCCGCGATCCAGATGGGCGGCCCCGCGACCATCACCCAGAACATCTTCGCCCACTGCGACAACAACGCGGTCTACTGCACGATCAACCCCGACCGCACGACGCTCTCGAAGAACGTCTTCTTCATGAACCTCTGGTCGAACCTGAAGATCTTCATCGAAGGCCGGGACATCGTCGTCGACAGCAAGACCATGGACCTCCTGGAGGAGTGCGGCCTCAAGGCCTTCGAGGGGAACCAGGTCGTGAATCCCGAGCTGCCCCTCGACTCCGCCTGGCTGGACGCCGCCGCCAAGCGGACCGCGGCCAAGCGCGGCAAGGTCGAGATGGACGACTGGAACAAGCTCCGGTCGGCGCTCGGGTTGCCCCTGGTCGGGACGGGCGGCGCGCCGGCCTCGGGGGTGGCCCCGGCCTACCCGCTCGAGAAGGCGCTCTCCCTCCTGGCGCCGCGGAAGGCGGATCTCAAGGCGGGAGCCCGGGCGGTCCCCCTCGAGGCGAAGTTCGGCTCCGGAGCCGCCGCCGCCCCGGAGAGGATCTACGAAAGGGTCGAGCTCACCGCCTGGGCGCGCCAGCCCGACAAGGCGGACGGGAAGGCGCTCGAGATGGTCGTGGCCATCTCCTCCGTGGCGAACATCGCCGGCATCCCGGAGACCTACAAGAAGGACGAGCACGAGGGCGTCTTCCTGCACGACGGGATGGGGCAGGAGCGGATCACGGGCTTCTACCGGAAGGGCTCGGCCGTGAACCGGACGGCCGCCGGCGCCGTGGGGAAGTACGGCGGCAGCGGCAAGGCGGACCGCCTCTGGGTCGTGAAGGGCGTCGCGCACGCCGTCAAGAGCATCCCCAAGGCCGCGTTCTTCGTCGAATCCATCGCGCCGTACGAAGCGGCGGCGGGGGCGTCGGCGCGGAAGCGCGCCACCGGCCGCGACTGGTTCGTCCGCGCGGGCGCCTCCGGCGGCGACGGCTCGCGCGAGAAGCCGTTCCGGGACCCCTTCCAGCCCCTTGAGCGCTGCGAGGCGGGCGACACGATCCACGTGGCCGGCGGGGAGTACGTGGGCAAGCTCCGGGCCGGGACATGGCGCGTGGACACTACCGACATCGCGCTGCTCGGCGGCTACGACGCCGAATTCAAGGAGCGCGACCCGTGGAAGTACCCGACGCTCCTCCACTGTCCCGAGGACTTCAAGGGACGCCGCGGAGGCTACACCCTTGAGGGCGCCGACGACCACACCGGCTGCATCGTGGACGGATTCGTGTTCGACAAGCGGCTGAACAACAAGTACCTGGACAACGGCGATCTCAAATTCATGGATTCGGACAAGACGGAGCACTTGTGGCTGTCCCGCCCCGACTGCGCCGTCCGCAACTGCGTCTTCGTGAACGGCGCGCAGGGCGCCGTCCGGCTGGCCAGCGGCCAGACGGTCGAGAACTGCATCTTCATGAACCACCACATGATGGTCGTGTCGGTGGAGCGGGGGCACGCGCCGGAAATCCCGTTCCTCTTCCGGAACAACACGCTGGCCTTCGCGTGGGAGAAGCGCTTCGGGTCGGGCCACGGCGTCACGGCGGACCTGCTCCTTCTCGGGGGCGGCCTCCGCGCCGTCGTGGACGGCAACATCTTCGCCTTCGCCGACCAGCACGCGATCCGCCTGGACGCCGACCCGAAGGACGTGGAGCTGACGAACAACGTCTTCTCGACCAACCTCTTCGCCGAGGTGTACCGGACGGCCGGCACGCTCTTCGTCGACAACAAGACGTTCGGCCAGCTTCGGGACTTGGGCTGGAAGCGGCTCGAAGACAACGTCCTGCTCCACCCCGGCCTTCCGCTCGACGAGAAGTGGTTCAACGTCTATCTCAACCGGACCGCGTACGTCCCCGGAAAGGTCACGATGGACGATTGGAACAAGATCCGCGAGCTGCTCGGGCAGCCGGTGCTGGCGACGGGCGGGAAACCGGCGGAGGGGATGGCCCGGGCCTACGACTACAAGAAGGCGGCGGTCCTCTTCCCGAAGAACGAGCAGTGCAAGGCGGGGGCGCGGCCGAGGAAGCTCGACGTGAAGTTCGAAGGGGTCGTCCGCCAGGAGCCGGCCCACGAGTACGCGGAGTCCTCGTGGGACGTGGCGAAGGACGCCTCGGCCTGGGACAAGCTCGACGGCAAGCGCGTGATGCTCAAGGTGTCCGTGAAAGGTCCGGATAACCAGTGGTTCCTGCCGGACGTGAGGAAAGAGGAGTACGCGGTCTTCTCGGCAGGCGGGGACTCCGGCCTCCCGATGCGGATCTACGTCCTCCGGGGGACGCGCCACGAGCGCGCCTGCAAGCAGGCCAAGCCCGAGGACAGCTACCTCCTCAAGGGAGTCGCGCGCAGGCAACGCCAGATGGTGGTGGAGGCGATCGAGAAGTCCGATTAGCCGTCCGGCGAACGCCGGAGGATCCTCCTGCCGGGTGCCGGCGGGGGAGCGTCGCGCCCCGCCCCCTCAGGGGAGCGGACGGCCGGGCGGTTCCGGGCGAAGATCGCTGCTGAGGCCGGCGGGCGGCGGGGCCTGCTTGGGGCGGGGGGAGTAGGCCGTGCCGTAGAGGGCGAGCCCGAGGCCTCCGAGGAGGCCGGCCGCCAGGACCGCCGCGCCCAGGCCCAGGAGGGCCTCGTAGAGGCGGGAGCCTCTCCGCTCCGCCCTCTCCCGTTCCGCCCTGAGCGACATGCTGCGGCGTCTCGTCGTCGATCGGCCCGCTCCCGTACTCTCTACGATACGCGCGAGGCCCCCTCGGCTACGGATCGGCCTGCTCGAAAACCGTCCGGCCGCCCGCCTCGATCCGGACGGGAGCCAGATACTTCCGGACCGCCTCCCGGTCCACCGTGATCCCGAGTCCCGGCCGCTCGGGCGCGCGGACCAGGCCGTCCGGCCCGCGGAGGAGAGGGTCCGAGACCAGGGCCCGCGACATCGGCGAGCCTCCCTGCACGTACTCGAGGAGCCGGAAGGCCTCGACCGCGGCGAAGACGTGGATCGAGGCCGCGATGCTGACGTGGGACTTGAACGTGTGGTTCACGTACGTGACGGCGTGTTCCTCGGCGAGCTTCCGGACGCGGTGGGCGGGCGTGATCCCGCCGATCCGGCCCACGTCGATCTGAATGAAGTGGACGCCGCCGTTGAGGAGCAGGTCCTCGGCGTCCCGGTAGCGCCCGCTCCCCTCGCCGGCCGCGATCGGGACGGCGGGTTTCCGCGTGACCAGCTTCCGGTAGGCGTCGACCGCGTCCCCGAGAAGCGGCTCCTCGAGCCAGCCGGGCCGGAACGGCGCGAAGTCGGCGGCCCTCTGGTGGGCCGTCTGCCAGTCGCGCCCCCAGACCACGCCCGCGTCGATCAGGAGCTCGGCCTCGGGGCCCAGGCCCGCCCGGGCCTCCCGGACGAGGGCGACGTCGTTCTCGCGCCCGTGCTTCCCCATCGGACCCCAGCCGAACTTGGCCGCCGTGAAGCCGTCTTGCCGCAGCCCCTCCGCCCGCTTCCGGGTGAGCTCCGGCGTGTCGCCGAAGAGGACCGAGGCGTAGGGCCGCTTCGGGAAGGACTTCGACGACGCGCCGTCCAGGAGCCGGTACACGGGCCGTCCGAGCTTCTTCCCGACGACGTCCCAGAGCGCGATGTCGGCGGCGCTGTAGGCGTGGTGGATCTGCTGGATGTCCATGCCCTGGCGCGTCGCCTTCGCGTGGAGCCGGACGACGTCCTCCGGCCCGTCCACGGTCTCCCCGAGGAGGGACTCCCGGATGTTGACGATGTTCCCGTGCGACATCGGGCAGCAGTAGGCGGCGGTCGAGACGAGGGGCGAGGCGTCGGATTCGCCCCAGCCCTCGAGTCCGTCGTCGGTCCGGACGCGGACGAGGAAGCTGTCCTGCGTCCCGTCGGCCGCGTCGGTGATCTCGGGCATCCGCACGTAGAAGGGGTCGACGGCGGCGATCCTCATGGGACGAGCGAGGCCTTGACCAGGTCCCCGGGCGCGGACGCGAGGCGGTCGAGGACGGACTGGCCCTCGGCGAGGGGGAACTCCCGCACCCAGGAGGAGACGTCCACCTTCCGCTCCGCGATCAGGGCGAGGGCGCGCGCGAAGCTCGAGGCCGGGTAGGCGTAGACGCCCTGGACCGTGAGCTCCCGGTTGACGATCTCGAGGCAGTCGAGCTCGCTGGCGGGATCGGAGAGGCCGATCAGGCCCACGACGCCGCCCCGGGCGGCCGCGCGGAGGGCCTGCTGCCGGGTGGGCGTGATCCCGGCCGCGTCCACGACCACGTCGCAGCCCTCGCCCTCCGTGGCCTCGAGGATCGACGCGACCGCGTCGCTCGACCGGCCGTTGATCGCGCGGGTGGCGCCCGCGCGGCGGGCGGCCTCGAGCCGGGCGTCGTTCACGTCCACGACGAAGACCCGCCGCGCCCCCGCGGCCCGGGCGCCCTGGAGGGAGAGGATCCCCTGCGTCCCGGCTCCGAACACGGCGGCCGCGGCGGGGGGCCGGCGGAGATGGTTCTCGAAGAAGTTGGTCGAGGTGGCCAGCGGCTCGACCATGCTCGCCGAGAGGAAGTCCATGGACGCGGGGATCGGGTAGCAGTAGGCGCGCGGGGCGACCACGTACTCCGCGAAGCCCCCCGGCCGGTTCATCCCGAGGAGGATCCGCTCGGGGCAGACGTTCGTCCGGCCCCGTCGGCAGGGCGCGCAGCGGCCGCAGGTGAAGAGGGGGAAGACGGCCACGCGCGCGCCGGCCGGAAGGTCCCGGACCGCGCTCCCCGTCGCCGCGACCTCCCCGCCGATCTCGTGTCCGAGGACGAGGGGCGGGACGCGCTTCTTGCTCTTCCCGAGGAAGCCGTGGACGTCGGAGCCGCAGACGCCGGCGGCGCGGACGCGGACCACGACCTCGTCGGGGCCGGGGGAGGGGTCGGGGCGGTCCTGGAGCTCGACCTTCCCGGGCGCGGTATAGACCAGGGCCTTCATGGCCGGCCCATTGTAGGGCGGCGGGCGGCGCTCTTCCACCCTTCGAGGTTGTAAGATTGGAGGATGGGACGCTGGGGCTGGCTGGCGGGGCTCGCGCTTCTCGGAGCGCCCCAGGAGGGGCCGCTCCGCGTGGCCGGGGACGAGCTCAAGCCGGGGCTCCTCGCCGTCTACCGCTCGGGCGACCGGACCGTCTCCCGGATCGACCCCCGGCCCGCCTTCGCCCTCGGCCACTCCAGCCCCCACCCCCGCATCCCGCCCGGGCCGTTCGAAGCGAGCTGGACGGGCGCCGTCACGATCCTGGACCAGGACGCGATCTCGTTCGACGCCTTCGTGGGCGGGGAGGTGTCGGTCGAGATCGACGGCCAGGCCGTCCTCCGCGGCCGGGGCGAGAGCGACGCCGCCCAGGTCCGGGGGGCCGCGCCCCTCGAGCGGAAGACCGGGACCTACCGGATCCGGATCGACTACCGCTCGCTCGCGGGCGTCCCGGCGCGGCTCCAGGTCTGGTGGTCGGGGAAGACGTTCAGCCGCGAACCGCTCCCCGCCTTCCGGCTCAAGCACGTGGCGGCCGAGCTTCCCGAGTCCGCCCGGAAGGACCTCCTCGCGGCGCGGGGTCGGGAGGAGGCGGCCCGTTACGGCTGCGCGCGCTGCCACTCGGGCGCGTTCCCCGGCGTGGACGATCCGCCGCCCGGGCCGACGCTCGCGGACCTCGGCTCGCGCGTCAACCGCGCGTGGCTCCTCAGGTGGCTCGAGGACCCGTCCCGGCACCGCTCGGGCGCGAGGATGCCGGCCCTCTTCCCGGCCGATCGCAAGGGTTTCGTCGAGCGCTGGATCGTGGCCGACTACCTCCTCCGGGCGGCCGGCACGCGGGTCGAGGCCGCCGCGGGGGCCGACCATCGCCTGGGCCGCCGCGAGTTCCTGAGCGTGGGCTGCGTCGCCTGCCACTTCGTGCCGGACATGGACCGGGACGAGCAGGCGGATCTCGCCCGGATCCCCCTCGAGGGCCTGGGGGACCGGATGGGGCAGAAGGACCTGGCCGCCTTCCTCATGAATCCCCACGGCCGCTACCCCGACGGCCGGATGCCGAGGCAGCCGCTGGCGCTCGACGTGGCCCGGAACATCGCGTCCTACCTCCTGCTCTGGAACAAGCCGACGGTGCCGGATGAGCCGGTTCCGGGACCTGCCCAGGCGGAGCTCGACGAGGCCGTGCGCCGCGCCCGCGCCCGCGACCTGGAGGGAGCCGGACGGGCGCTCGTGAAGGAGAAACGCTGCGCGAGCTGCCATGTGGGCCTCGGCGAGTCGGCGCCGGAGGACGTGGGAATCGCGAAGCCCGCGGCCGAGTGCCGGGGAGCGCGATTCGACCTCGCGCCGGAGGTCCGGACGCGGCTTTCGGCCTACCTCGGGGTGGCCGGCCAGGAGCGGCACGCCTCGCCCGTGACCGCGAGAGCCCGTCAGCTGGCGCGCCTGGGCTGCGTCCGCTGCCACTCCCGCGAGGGCGACCGCCCGCCGCCGATCGAGGAAGCCTCGAGCACGATCGGCGGGGCCTATCTCCAGTACATCCCGTTCCTCAAGACCCCCCGGCTCTCGAACGCCGTCACGAAGTACCACCCGGACTACCTTCGGACGACGATCCGCGACGGCGTGACGGGCGTCCGGCACGGCCGCTTCTCGTTCAAGATGCCCGCCTTCGGCCAGGATGCGGACGCCCTCGTCCAGGCGATCGCGGAAGCGGACGGCGACCTCCTGCCGGCGGCGCTCCCGCCCGACCCGCCGCCCGCCGATCCGACGGCGGCGAACGTGGGGCCGTCGCTCGTCGGCTTCGAGGGCTACGCCTGCGTCTCCTGCCACCTCTGGAAGCGGGAGCAGATGTCGGAGTCGGACCCCGGGGCGATTGGGCCCGAGCTGACGACGGTGACCCGCCGGATCCGGCGCGACTGGTTCGAGCGCTGGATGGAGGACCCCGCGCGGATCCACCCGGGGACGGTGATGCCGCAGGTCTTTAAGAAGGGGCAGCCGGCGACCCTGAAGTCGGTCCTGGAGGGCGACGCGGAGCGCCAGCGCGAGGCGCTCTGGGCCTATCTCTCGAAGGGGAAGGACGCCCCGAGCCCGAAGCCGCTTCCGCCCCTCCCGATCGACGTCCCCGCCGCGGGCGCCCCGCCCGTCGCGGCGCAGGTCCCGGTCACGCTCCCGGACAAGACGGTCGTGGAGAGCCTCTCGATCCTCACGCGGGATCACGATCTCGTGGTCTACGACCTGGGGTCGATGTCGGTCCGCGCGGTCTACACGGGGGCGCGGCTGCTGAGGCTCGTCAAGGGCCGGATCCGGTCCTACACCCTCTCGGGGACGCCAGCGGAGGGGCTCTCGCCGCAGGAGACCTGGCGCGCGCGTTTCGAGGGCTACGACCTCCTTCCCGACGGGGTGCGGATCCGAACGGACAAGGGCGCCGAGACGATCCGGATCGCGGGCCGTCGGCTCGTCCGGCAGCTCGAGGGGAGGCCGCCCCAGGAGATTCCGCTCCCGCCCGCCCAGGCGCCGCCGCCGCTCGAGATCCCGCAGCGCTCGGACGCGGGGGTGGCGGAGGGCTCGCTCGAGAGGCCGGGCTACCGGGCGATCGCGTACCCCCGGCCGAAGACGGCCTCGGGGGAGGACCTCGTCATGCCCGGCGCGATCGCGGCCGACCCGCGGGACGGGCGGGTCTACGTGGCCTCGATGAAGCGGGGCGAGCTCTTCGCGATCGAGGATCCGAAGGACAACGGCGAGGGCGCGCGCTTCGTGGACTACGCGAGCGGGCTCTTCGCCGACGCGCTCTCGATGATGGCCGACAGCGACGGGCTCCACGTCCTACACCGGAGGAACCTGACCCGGATCGCGGACACGGACGGGGACGGGCGGGCCGACCGCTTCGACCGGGTGGCGGCGCTCCCGCACGGGGTGGCGGAGACCTACGACTACGGCTACGGCCTGGTGAAGGACAAGACGGGGGCGTTCTGGGTGAGCTACGCTCCCTACGCGAACCGGAAGATGCCGGGCTCGGGCGGCGTGGTGCGGCTCGGCGCCGGGGGCGTGGAGGAGATCGCCTACGGGTTCCGGAACCCGGTCGGCTGGTGCTCGGGGCCCGAGGGGGAAATCTTCTACACGGACAACCAGGGCGAGTGGGTGGCCACGAACAAGCTCTGCCACGTGGTGGCGGGGCGCTACTACGGGTTCCCGAACCCCGAGCAGCGGGAGCACGTCTCGAAGCCGCGGGGCCGGACGACGATCTGGGTGCCCTACGCGTGGGCGCACTCGATCAACGGCGTGACCTACGACGGGTCGGGCGGCAAGTTCGGCCCGTTCGCGGGCCAGATCTTCATGGCCGAGCTCATGTACGGCGGGGCGATCGTCCGGGCGAACGTCGAGCGGGTGAACGGCGAGATGCAGGGGGCCTGCTTCCCGTTCTGGGGAAAGGGGCTCCTCGGGCCGCTCACGCTTGCGGTCGACCCCCGGGGGCGGATGTGGGTGGGGAGCATCACGGAGCCCGGCTGGATGGCCCAGCCCGACCGGGGGGCGGTCTACCGGATCGATTTCACCGGCGAGGTCCCGTTCGAGATCCAGTCGATCCACGCGCGGCCGAAGGGCTTCCGGCTCGTCTTCACGGCGCCGGTCGATCCGAAGACGGCGGGCGACGTTTCGTCCTACGCGGTCGACCACCACCGCTATGAGTACACGGGCGCGTACGGGTCGCCCGAGCTGGACCGGACCCGCGCGGACGCGGCGTCGGCCGCGGTCGCGGCGGACGGGCGCTCGGTGGACCTCGTGCTTTCTGCGCCCCTGGTGGCGGAGCGGGTCTACATGATCTCCGCGCGCGGGGTGAAGTCCGCGAAGGGGGAGTCCCCGGTGCATCCCGCGGGCGCGTACACGCTGAACGAGATCCCGCGATAGACGAGTTAGAAGTTGGAAGTTTGAAGTCGGAAGCTCCCGTCCTCTTCCGACTTCCAGCTTCGAACTTCCAACTGTCCACCATGACCGAGCCCGGCGACCTGGACCTCATCGCCCGCTTCCGGAAGGGCGACCGGTCCGCCTTCGAGGCCCTGGTCGACCGCTACCTCGACCGCGTGGCGCGCGTGGCGCGGCGCTTCCTGGGGGACGCGCACGAGGCGCAGGACGTGACCCAGGAAACCTTCCTCGCCCTCTACCAGGTGCTGCCCTCGTGGAAGCCCGAGGCGGCGCTCTTCACGTGGCTCTACCGGACGGCGGTGAACCTCTCGCTCAAGCGCGCCCGGCAGCGGGCGCGGCCGCTCCCGGTGCCCGCGCGGGCGGCGGCCCCCGAGCCGGCCGCCGGGCCGGTCGAGCGGCTCCAGGCCCTGGACGACGCCCTCGCCGAGCTCTCCGAGCGCCAGCGCGAGGTCTTCCTCCTCTGCCACGAGCAGCAGGTCCCGCTCTCCGAGATCGCGCGGCGCCTCGGGATCTCGCTCGGCGCCACCAAGAGCCACCTCCACCGCGCCCTCGCCACCCTCCGCGACAAGCTCAAGGGACGCGCGCAGCTCTAGCGAGCGCGCGGTCACGGGATTCGGGGCGGATCGTCCAACAAGGGATGGAGGACGAGCTCATGGATGCCTTGCTCTGGGGTACCGCGATCGAGGCGGCGGCCTGCGCGGCGGGCGAGCTCACGCCCGCCGGGACCCGCCCGGAGGCCGCCGAAGACCGGGCGGTCCGCCTCGAGCGGCGGCTCGAGAAGCTCACGCTGGTCTGCCAGGCCCTCTTTACGCTGGTCCGGGACCGGGCCGGAATCACGGAGGACGACCTGGCCCGGCGGGTCCGGGAGATCGACCTCACGGACGGGCGGCTGGACGGCAGAATGGCTCCGGCTTTCACCTGCGGGGCCTGCGGCCGCGTGACGTCCCGCCGCCACGGGCGCTGCCTCTACTGCGGCGCTCCCCGGAAGGAGGGGACCGCGTTCGAGAGTGTATGAGCGGCGGGGTGCAAGGATGTCCGTGATCTTCTTCGTCTCGGCGGGTCTCTCCGTGCTCCTCTCCATGCTCCTGCCCAATTGTCCAAAGCGGGCCGCACGGCTCGGGCTCCGGTCCGACCGGTGGGCCTACCACACCTGGACCTTCTTCCTTCTCCAAGGAGGAGTATTCCTTCTCGCCGGAATCGAGACCCTCTTCGAATCACCCACGCCTTGGCGAGCAGTCTTCTTGGGTCTCGCGCTGGGCGGCATGGTTGCCTCGGCCTTGATCGACCACGCCTGGAGGAAGCGTCATTCCAAGGCGAAAAACTCGCCTACCTTGCAAGCCTAGGTTGGTCCATGCGGGGTATTCATCCACCGGCGGCTCAGGAGTCGGCGAGAGGTAGACCGCGTTCGAGACCGTCCGAACGGCGGGTTCGCCCCGGACGAGGGAACGCTACGTCGAGTCCCGCGAAACCGAGCGGCGGAACTCGTCGAAGGACTGCACGGAAACCGGAAGGTGCCGAGCCAGCTTCCGGAAATCGGAGTCGTTCCGCGTGACCAGGAGCGCTCCGATGCGGAGGGCGTCGGCGGCCTGGAGCGCATCCGGCATCGCCGCTCCAGGGTTCCTGAGCGTCTGTCCGGAGACGCGGAGCCGGGAGACTGCATCGGCCGCGCGTCGGTAGTCCCGGTGGCTCGGGCTGAGGACCCGGCCCGCGCGCTCGAACGGCGAGAGCAGCCTGGACACGAGCCTTCGCTCCGCCCTCGTGCGGCAACCCGCGAGGAGCTCCGCGGCCGCCACGGAGTCGAACCAGAGGAAGCAGCGTCCCCGGATCCGGGGGAGGAGGAACCGAAGCGTTCCGTGCCGGAGGTCGTCGACCCAGACGGAGGTGTCGAAGACCAGGTTCACCGGAGAGGCTTGAAGTCGGGCATCCTGCCGGAGGCGGCGCGCATCGCGCGATCGACGTCCTCCATGAAGGCCATCTCCCGGAGCGCGAGGATGATGGCCTCGGTCTCCGTCTTCGCCCCGAAGATCCTCTTGACGCGGGCGATCAGCTCCGGCGGGAGGTTGTAGGTCTTCTTGACCCTCCGTTCCATACGTACACTCTAGAGAATCGTACGTATAGGATCAAGCTCCCCGACAAGGCCGCGCGGCGCCCTGGGTACACCTCTTGTAAATTAGAATCTCGATTCTATTCTGCAAGTCCAGCGAACGGTGAATCAGAGGTTCCATTCAAGATATTGGGGATCAATGTCTTATGTACTTCTCGGCCCCTCGGACTCTTGTAAACCCCGGCCCATCGCTTGGGTATCAATGAGCGAGCCAGGAGGGGCGAGATGGCCGGATGTGGCGAGTTCCAAGGCGAGCTGGCGGCGGAGGTCTACGGCGAGCTGGGCGAGACCGAGCGCCGGGCGCTCGAGGAGCACCTCCGGGGCTGCGCGGCTTGCCGCGGGGAGCGGGAGGAGCTGGGCCGCGCGGCCGAGGTCCTGGGCCGGGGCGGACCGGCGCTGAGCCTCCAGGAGCGCGAGGCCCTCCGCGACGAGATCCGCGATCGGATCGCCCGGTCGCGCCCCGCGCGGACCCGCCGCGTCTACGTGAGCGGCGGCCGGCCGCCCGTCCTCGCCTGGGCCGCGGCCGCGGCCGTCTTCATCGCGGCCCTCTCGGCCGTCCTCCTCCTCCGGAAACCCGAAGTCCTGCCCGCGCCCGAGGTGGCCGTCGAGGCCCCGGCGCCGCACCCTCAGCCCCCGATTGAGACGCCGGTTCCGGCTCCGAAGCCTGAGCCGCCCGCGCCCCGGATCGAAACTCCTGCGGCCCCCGTGCCGCCGACGCCCCCGACCCCCAAGCCCGAGGCGCCCGCGCCGGTCCCGCCCCCGCCCCCGGCCGAGGAGAAACCCCAGCCGGTCGAGTCGCCCAAGCCCGCCCCTGCGGTCGAGAAGCCGACGATCGCCGTCCTCGCCACCGTCGAGTCGGTTCGCGGAGAATCGAGCGTGAAGGTCGGGCAGGCGCTCGTCCCCGGCCAGGAAGTCCGCGCCGCGGGTCGGACCTCCTTCAAGTACCCGGACGGGACGCGGGTTGAGATCGGTCCGGCGGCCCTGGTCCGCTTCCCCGAGGTCGCGAAGGGGAAGTCGATCTTCGTAGTTGAGGGTTCCATCCTCGCGAACGTGGTCAAGCAGCCGGCCGGGCAGCCGGTGATCCTGGCGACCCCGCACGCCGAGGCGACGGTGCTCGGCACGACGCTCGCCCTCCGCGTCTCTGCCGACGCGACCCGCCTCGAGGTCCGGGAGGGCCGGGTCCGCTTCACGCGGCTCGAGGACAGGGCGTCGATCGACGTGTCCACCGGCCACCAGGCGCTCGCGATGAAGGGGAGGCCCTTCGCCTCGCGCCTGGGCCGGGTCGCGACCGGCCTCCAGGCCCTCTACCTCTTCGACGAGGGCCGGGGCCAGACGGTCTACGACGCGAGCGGCTCGGGGGCGCCCCTCGACCTCGAGATCCGCCGTCCGCGGGCCGCCCAGTGGGGCCCGGGGGGTCTCACGTTCTCGTCGCCGAATTACGCCGCCTCCGCGGGGCCCGCGACCAAAGTCTTCGAGGCCTGCCGGCAGACGGGCGAGGTCACGCTCGAGGCGTGGGTCAAGCCGGCCGCGGCCGCGCCGACCTTCGAGGGCGTGATCTTCGGCCTCTCGAACGACCGGCCCGAGCGGAACCTCACGCTCATGCAGGGCGAGTCTCCCGACATGACGGTCTGGGCCGTCTCGATGCGGACCTCGCAGACCGACCCGGGCGGGAACCCCATCCTCGCCACGCCCAAGGGCTCGGCCGAGGCGAGGCTGGCGCACGTCGTCTACACCCGCAGTGCGGCCGGATCCGAGAAGCTCTACGTGAACGGGATGGAGCGGGCGGCGAAGGTCCGGAAGGGGGACCTCGGCGGCTGGAGCGACGCCTTCCGCCTCGTGCTCGGGAACGAGCCGACCGAGGAGCGACCCTGGCAGGGGGAGCTGCGCCTCGTGGCGGTCTACAACCGGGCGCTCGCGCCGGTCGACGTGGTCCGCCACTTCAGGGTCGGAGGGGAAGACCGATGATCCGCGCCTTGATGCTCGCCCTCCTGGTCGTCGGCCCCGAGGCCGACCCGATCGACCGCGAGATCGGCCAGCGCGCGAAGGGCCCGCTCGCCGGCCCCGCGAGCGACGCCGAGTTCCTCCGCCGGGCGAGCCTGGACCTCGCGGGCATCGTCCCGACCGCGGCCGAGGCCCGGGCCTTCCTCGAGGACAAGGACCCGTCGAAGCGCGGGAAGCTGGTCGATCGGCTCCTCGCCTCCCCCGAGCACGCGCATCGCATGGAGCAGGCCTTCACGGTCATGTTCCTCGAGCGCCGCTCCGGGACCCTCGTCCCCGACGCCCAGTGGCGCGAGTTCCTCCGGAGGTCGTTCGAGGCGAACGAACCCTGGGACCAGGTGGTCCGGAAGCTCCTGCTGGCCGACGGGAAGGAGCCCGAGAGCCGGGCCGGGATGAAGTTCATGGCGGACGAGGGGAAGCTCGACCCCCACCGCCTCACGACCGACATCGGCCGCCTCTTCCTGGGAATGAACCTCCTCTGCGCCCAGTGCCACGACCACCCCACGGTCGGCGAGTACAAGCAGGCCGACTACATGGGCCTCTACGCCTACGTGAGCCAGAGCAAGGTCCACCAGGACCCGAAGACGAAGCAGGCGATGCTCGTCGAGAGCCCCGCGACGGGAAAGGTGGAATTCAGCTCGGTCTTCAAGCCCGCCGTGAAGAACGCCACCGGGCCCCGGATCCCGGGCGGCAAGGAACTCGAGATCCCCGTCTTCGAGAAGGGCCAGGAGTACGAGGAGCCGCCGGTCAAGGGCGGCTCCCCCGGCGTCCCCAAGTTCCGCCCCCGCGAGCACCTGGCGAAGGATCTCCCCACGGCCTCGAACCGGCAGTTCGCCCGGAACGCGGTCAACCGCTTCTGGTTCCTCCTCATGGGCCGCGGGCTGGTCCATCCGCTCGACCTCGACCACAAGGCCAACCCGCCCTCGCACCCGGCCCTCCTCGAGACGCTCACCGACGAGTTCGTGGCGGGCGGCTTCGACGTGAAGAAGCTCCTTCGCCGGATCGCGCTCAGCGAGAGCTACGGCCGGTCGAGCCTCCTGCCCGAGGGCGTCTCCGACAAGAAGATCCCCCCCCAGAGCTTCCGCGTGGCGATCCCGAAGCCCCTCTCGGCCGAGCAGCTGGCCTACGCCCTCCTGCAGGCGACCGGGAATCTCGACCGGATCGGGAAGGCACCCGCGGGCGGCAAGTTCTCGACCAAGGACTACCTGAACGGGAAGCAGAAGGAGCCGCCGGCGAACCTGGAACAGGTCCTCCGTTTCTTCTCGGAGATCTTCGGCGGCGCCTCGGGCGAGCCGGAGGTCGACTTCCAGCCGTCGACGACCCACGCGCTCTTCCTCATGAACGAGCGGCTCGTCCTCCAGTGGCTGGTCCCCGCGGAAGGGAACCTGGTCGACCGGCTCTCGAAGATCGCCGACGCGGGTGCCGCGACGGAGGAGCTCTACCTCTCGGTCTTCACGCGGCTCCCCGACGCCGAGGAGCGGGCCGAGGCGGCCGCGTACCTCGCGAAGAACGCGACGCGCCGGACGGAAGCCCTGGGCGAGCTCGCCTGGGCGCTTCTCGCCTCCGCCGAGTTCCGCCTCAATCATTAGGGTGAACGCCATGAACGCGCACTACGACTGCGGCGGCCACGCCCACGGCCTCACGCGCCGGAGGATGCTGGGAATGCTGGCGGGCAGCGCGGCGGGGGCCTCGCTCGGGATGGGCGGCCTCCTCGCCCCCGCGGCCGCGAAGGCCCTGCGGTCGAAGCAGAAGCAGGTCCTCATGATCTGGCTGGACGGCGGGATGAGCCAGCTCGAGAGCTGGGACCCCAAGCCCGGGACCGACTTCGGCGGGCCGTTCAAGGCGATCCCGACCTCGGTCCCCGGCGTCCATGTGAGCGAGCTCCTGCCTCACACCGCCAAGCTCATGCACAAGCTCGCCGTGGTCCGGAGCATGTGCACGAAGGACGAGAGCCACTCGCTCGGCGTCCCCCGCATGCTCCGCGGCGACCCCGTGAACCGCGGGGTGGACTACCCGTACCTGGGCTCGGCGATGGCGAAGCTGATGGGCGAGCCCCAGAACGGCCTCCCGCCCTACTTCTGGATCAAGCCCGGCTCCTCGGGCTTCATCTGGCAGCACGCCGGGTTCCTGGGCCCCCGCTACGGGGCGCTCGCGCTGGGCGACGGGAAGCCGCCCGTCCACATCCACCGGCCGGCGTCGGTCACCGAGGCGTCCGACCGCGCCCGCCAGGAACTCCGCGAGAAGGCCAACGAGCGCTTCGCGCGGAACCGCCCCGACTCGGAGGTGGACGCCTACGAGTCCACCTACGACGTGGCCGAGCAGCTCATGAAGCGGAAGGACCTCTTCGACGTCTCCCGGCTCCCGAAGAAGGACGTCGAGCGCTACGGGACCCATCCCCTCGGCCGCCACCTCCTCCAGGCACGGCTCCTCGTCGAGGCCGGGGTCCTCTTCACGAAGGTCACCTCCTACCATTGGGACACGCACTGCGACAACTTCGACATGCACGCGCAGCTCATGCCCCAGGTGGACCGGCCCTTTGCGGCCCTGATCGACGACCTGGACGAGCGCGGCCTCCTCGAGAACGTGCTCGTCATCCTGATGTCCGAGTTCGGCCGGACCCCCAAGATCAACCAGCGCTGGGGCCGCGACCACTGGCCGGAGGCCTGGTCGCTCGCCCTGGCCGGCTGCGGGATCAAGAAGGGGGTGGTCGTGGGGAAGACGAGCCCCGACGGCGGCTTCGTGGACGAGAAGCCCTACGACGTGGGCCACCTCTTCCACACCGTGTTCCGGGCGGTCGGGATCGACCCGGACGAGGCCTACTACAAGAACAACGGCCAGATGCTCGCCATCGCCCGCGAGGAGATGGGCCCGATCAAGGAGGTGCTGGCGTGAACGCGACCCAGGACGCCCCCGTCGCCGCGGCGCCGGCCCTCGATCCCTCGAAGAGCTGGATCGGGAAGTCCCTCAAGCACGCGAAGATGCTCACCTGCGGGCGCGTCAGCCCGTGCGGGAACTTCGTCGCCGCGGGCGGAGCCGACGGCAAGGTCCACCGCTGGGTCCTCGAGACCGGCGAGAAGACCGAGCTCGGGGGCCACACGGGCTACCTCGCGGCCGTGGCCTTCCTCCCGGACGGCCGGCTCCTCTCGGCCGACCGCCACGGGACGATCCGTCTCTGGGCGTTCGGGGAAGGGGAGCCGAAGGCCGCGTGGACGGTCCAGCAGGCGCACGCCGGATGGGTCCGCGCGCTCGCCCTCTCCCCGGACGGGAAGACGTTCGCGACCGGCGGGCACGACAAGGTCGTCCGGCTCTGGTCGTCCGAGGACGGGAAGCCCCTCCGCGAGCTCTCCGGGCACGGAGGGAATGTCCTCAGCGTCCTCTTCCATCCGGACGGAAAGTCCCTGGTCAGCGGCGACCTCCTGGGCTCGATCCGCCACTGGGACCCGGAGACCGGGAAGCTCGTCCGCGAGCTCGACGCGAAGATCCTCCACACGCGCGGCGAGGAGTTCCTGGCCGACGTGGGCGGCGTCCGGAGCCTGGCCTTCGACTCCAAGGGGGAGCGGCTCGCGGCCGGCGGTATCCGCGAGGCCAAATCGAACACCTTCTGCCCCGGCAGCCCCTCGGTCCTCGTCTTCGACTGGGCGGCCGGCAAGCGGACCCAGATGCACGTCCCCAAGGACGACCGGATCGACGGCTACGTGAACTCGCTCGCGTGGCTCCCGGACGGGACGCTCGCGGGCGTGGGGGAGGCCCACGCGGCGGGCGCCTTCTTCTTCTGGAAGCCGGGCGAGGCCCAGGCCTTCCACCAGATGCACATGCAGAGCGGCTACGAGATCTCGGCCCACCCGGACGGGCTCCGGCTGCTCGTGGCCTCCTTCGACCCCAAGGGCCGGGGCGGCAACGGCCGGCACGCGGGCCGGGCGGAGTACGTGGCCAACGGCGGCTGCGTGAACGAGCTCAACCTCTTCGCCAAGCCCGCCCCGCCCAAGCCGGCCCCGAAGAAGAAATAGCGGCGCCCTCGGGGAGCGGGAATCGAGGCAGGAGGAGACCCCAATGAAGCCCGTCCTGGCCGCGCTCGCGCTCCTGGTTCCCCCGGCGTCGGATCCGATCGTCCTCGAGAACGAGGCCGTCCGGGTCGCCGTCGATCCCCGGACGGGCGCGGTCGCTTCGATGATCTGCAAGACGGCGACCACCTTCCCCCTCATCGCCGACCGCGGCGCGGGCGTCGCCGGGACGGGCGAGTTCCTCGCGATCCCCGACCTGGCCGAGGTCCGGGCGGAGCGGAAGGACGTCCTCCGCCTCGAGGGGAAATGGAAGGGGCTCTCCGTCGAGCGGACCTTCCGGATGGAACCGGGCGAGAGCGGGTTCCGGATGACGGACGTCTTCGTGAATTGCGGGGGCGAGGCCGCGGCGGTCCGCCTCGCGCAGCGCTCGCGCCAGAAGGCGGAGCCTTGGCGCCTGGCCCTCCGGTCCTGGTTCGGCGACCCCGAGCGGCCCCAACTCCGGCAGCTGCCGGGGAACCCGGACGCGGCCCGGCTCGAGGCCAAGGGGCCGAGGCTCTCCTGGAGGCTGATCGGCCAGTACGGCGTGGGGTTCCTCTTCGCCTCGACGGTCCCCGGCGGGCCGTCGGCCGCGACCCACGCGCTCGGAAAGGACGGCTCGATCGAGTGGGCCTGGGAGACGGCCGAGCTTCCGATCCCGCCGGGCGGGACGGCGACCGTTGAGACGGCGGTCCTGATCGACGAGGGCGGCCGCGAAGGAGTCGGCTTCGGCCGGGCGGGCGTCACGGTCGACCTCCGGCGCTGCGGCGTCTCGGGCGAGACGATCCCGGCCTCGGCGACGCTCGTCTCGGTCCGCCCGGGGAAGGTCCGCTACGCCGTCTCCCAGCACTACCGGGAGGGAGACCGGGTCGTGGACCGGAAGGTGCTGAAGGAGGGGGAGGAGACGCTCGCGGCGGGCCGGGGGAGGATCGTCCCGATCGACGTCACGCCGGACCGGAAGGGCCTCCTTTACCTCGAGGTCGCGCTCTCCGACGGGAAGGGGGCCCCGCTCGCGGCGGGCTCGGCCCGGTCGGTGATCGACGGCGAGGGCCTCGCCGGGGAGTTCGGCCAGCTCTGGGGGATCTTCACGCGCACGATCCCGAACCAGGTCTACCGGGGGACCTGGGCGGAGATCGGGGCCCAGCTCGCGAAGGCCGGGCGCCTGAAGCGCCGCGCGCCGGACGCGCGGGCGGCGGAGCGGCAGGCCTTCTACGAGCGGAAGTTCCCCTACTACGCGGAGCTCGTCCGGGGCGCGGCCGCCGCGCTCGGGGCGAAACCCGAGGAGCTCGCCCACGCCGGGCCGGACGGGCCCGCCGAGGCCTGCATGAACGTGTTTTTCAACGGGCCGGACGGCCCGATCAACGCCTTCTCGAAAGAGCGGAGCGGCGGCGGGCTCGGGGGCCTGAGCTACATGAAGGTCCTGCCCGACCGGGGCTACGCCTACCACGTCTACGAGTGCGGGACCTGGCAGAACGGCTACGGGGTGAACTCCGAGGGGCTCTCGACGACGGGCGCGTCGATCAACTGCGACGACGGGACGACCGCCGCCGGCCGGAAGGGGCTCCAGGACTGGAAGGCGGCGGGGAAGCTCACGGCGCCCCTCGGCTCGCACCTCCTGCTGGCCACGTGCCGGAACGTGGAGGAGGCGCTCGCCTTCATCCAGGACCCCGAGGCCCCGTTCGAGTTCGAGGGGAACATGCTTCTCGTCGACCGCGCGGGAAACGCGGCGCGGCTGGAGTCCGTCGGGATCCGCCGGCAGATCTTCCGCCGCGACCCGAAGAACCCGGGGAACGGCTTCTTCGTCTCCGGGAACTACCCGCACGAGTCGGCCGAGGGGCTCTTCAAGATCGGCAACGACTGGGGCTGGGCGGCGAACACGATGCTCCGGGAGCGGCTGATCTGGGAGCTGGCGGGAGGGAAGCGCGAGGCGGGACTGAAGGACGTCTTCCGCCTCATGGAGAGCCACGCGGCGGGCGGGATGTGCCAGCACATCTCCGAGAACCCCGGGCGGCTCTACTCTTCGACCTCCTACATCGCCTCGTGCCGGACGGGCGATCTCTGGCTCTCCCACGGCCCGCCCTGCCAGATCCGCTACGCCAAGTTCTCCCTCCGGGAATGAGGCTCGGCCGCCGGCGCTTCCTGGCCCTGGCCGCCGCGGCGCCCGCGCTAGGGGCGGCCCCGCCGCGCCGGGGGATCCGCGCGATCGAGCACGACGGGGTCCTGATCGGCGAGTGCTCTCTCGAAGGGGAAACCCGGGCCGACGACGTGGTGCCCGGCCAGGCGAGCGCGATCCCGCTCAGCCGCGACCGCTGGCTCGTCCTCACCTCCACCCGCGGGTTCCGCTTCGTGGACGACGACCGGAGCATCGTCTACCAGCTCCGCCGGGGCGGGAGCGCGGGGCCCGTGATCCGCGAGGGGCGGCTCGCCCGTTTCCGGGACGAACGCCAGCACGGACATCCCGTCGCCTTCGGCGTTCCGAAGGGGGCCCGGATCGGCGGGAAGCCCGCCCCGAACGCGAACGTCTTCGCGGCGAAGTGGCGCTGGGGGGAAAAGGGGGCCCGGGGCGTCGAGTGGGTCCAGTTCCGCTTGAACGACCGGGACGACGACCTCGAGATCCTCCAGCCGCCCGTCCCCCTCCGTCAGAAGGGCTACGAGGAGGGGCCGGAGTTCTGCTCCGCCGGGAACGTCGCCTGGATGAACCAGACGTTCACCCCGCCCGTGGCGTGGAGCCGGGACTGCACGGAGTGGGCGGACTGCAACTACTTCGACGGCGGCCGGATCGCGGCCCTGAAGTACGCGTTCCGCTCCGGCCGCTACGAGTGGATCGAGACGGGCCCGGCGTTCTCGGAGGCGGGGAGGAACACCTTCGAGCCCAGCCTCGCCCGCTTCCGCGACTCCTGGGTGGTCTGCGCCCGGTCCTCGGGCGGGGTGGCTCGGGGCGGGGCGGGCTGGACGCGGACGGACGACCCGTTCCGGGCCCTCCCGCCGCTCGTCTACCCGGCGTCGCCCGCGACGGACGCGCCGGTCACGGCCTTCCGCTGCGCGGACGGCCGGCTCCGCCTCTTCGGGGGCGACCACGCGAGCTCGCCCTATCGCCGGACGCGCGACCCGCTCTACGCCTGGGAGATCGACCCCGACCGCGGCTTCGCTTGCTCGGACCGCCGGCTCATCTTCGACAGCCTGGCGGCGGGGCTCCCTCTCCGGCTCGAGAGCTGGCCCAAGATCGACATGCCGAAGCTCCTCCCGGCCGAGGGGAACGTGCAACGACTGGTCCACCGCGTGAGCGTTCGCAGCTTCAACGCCCCGTACCCGAACCGGCCCGCGATCCCTCTGATCGCGCCGGCGGAGAAGGCCGCCTGCGCGACCTACTCGGCGCGGATCGTCTACGACGAGGTGGAGCCGCTTCCCTGGGGCTTCGTCCCGGGCTAGGGGGATTGGAGCCCGTAGCAGAACCCCACCACGGAGGCACGGAGACACGGAGAGACCCACGGTCGTGCTCTCATGGCCGGGGGAGGGCCCAGGGAATCGAGCTCCGTGGCTCGGTGCCTCCGTGGTTTTCTTGCGTTCTGAACGGCTTTCTTACTTGTTGCCGCCGACGCGGTGGACGTCGTGGCAGGCCCGGCAGTCGGTGGTCGCGTGGACGCGGTCGACGGCGCCGGGCTTCTTGTCCACGAGATCGGTGAGGGCGGCGATGACGGCGGAAGTCTTGGCCTTCCAGCTCTTCTCGTCGCCGCGGGGGGGCTTCATCGTGGCGAGCGTCTTGTAGACCTCGAGGAGCTTCTTGTGGTCCTCGGGGGTGCCGCGGCCGTTGCGAACCTCGGAGGCGAGGTTGTCGGCCCCCTTGTGGGTGGTCTCCATCCAGGCCTTGATGGTCCTGGGCTTCTGCTGGACGGCGGCCCCCGGGCTGACCATGGCCAGGGCCGCCGCCGCGAACCACAGTTTCCTCATGGGCTCCCGCTCCGATCCTCCGTTCATCTAGAGTACGCCCCAGGCGGCCGGAGGCGGAGCGGAAATCGCCGGGGGGCCGTCACACCCGGGGGGGGCGCGGCGTAAGGTAAGGGAAGGCGGGCCCGCTGTACCTTACCGACATCCGAACCTCTTGGAGACCAGGGATGACGCTTCTCGGAACGCTTCTGGCGGCCGGGTTGGCGCTCGGCCAGGTGGAGAAGGAGGTCAAGCACCCGATCACCGGGCAGTACAAGGGCGAGATCAAGGACCCGGTGAAGAAGGACGTGATCATGAGGGTGGCCATGCAGGCCCCCTCGAGTCTCCCGGAGAAGAAGACTCTCGGGCTCATCCTCCTCCACCACGGCTTCAACGGGAACGAGAACAACTACTTCCCGGGCACCGTCGAGTGCGCGAAGCGCCTCGGCCTCACCGACCAGTACGTGATCATCGCCGGGAAGTCGCGCGGGGCGGGCTGGGCGCCGGCGGACGACGAGTACGTGCTGCGCCTGGTCGCCTGGGCCAAGGAGACCTACCCGATCGATCCCCGCCGGGTCTACCTCTGGGGAAGCTCGAACGGGGCGGCCTTCGTGGGCCGCTTCGGCTGGCACCACCAGGACCTCTTCGCCGCCGTGGTGGGCTACTGCGGGAGCTACGGGAGCCTCGGCGAGCCGCCCGCCTGCTACAAGGCCAGGCCCGGCCTCCCCGGCCCCGCCGACCTCGTCCGGACCGAGTGGTACTTCGTCCACGGGGGCGACGACAGCCCCGAGAACTCCCGGCGGGCCTGCGACACGCTCAAGCAGAAGGGCTACCGCTACGTCTTCCGTCAACTCGACGGCTACGGCCACACCGACATCTGGGACGGGAACGGCCACCCGGACAAGGTCCTGGTGGACGCCGTCCGCGACGACTGGTTCCGCTGGATGCACGCCCTGCGGCACAAGGAGATCCCGCCGACCTCCGACGAGAAGAAGGCCCTCCAGGCCGCGCTCGGGAAGGTCAAGACCGAAAAGCTCGAGGGCGCGACCGTCCTCGTCAACGAGGCCTCCCGCGTGGGCGGCGCCCCCGGCGCGAAGGTGATCCTGGGCGCCTTCGACTCGACCGACGCCGAGGTCCGCCAGGCCGCGGCGCGGACGGCGGAGGCGACCCTCTATGGACGCGAGGTCGTGCTCGACCTCGCGAAGCTCCTCAAGGACAAGTCGGACGAGGTGAAGGCGGCCTCCGTCCGGGCCCTGGGGACCGCGGCGAACTACCGCTACGCCGAGGCGCAGGGCGTCCTCATCCGCCAGGCGCAGTCGAAGAACGCACCCGTCGAGGAGCGGATCCGGGCGATCGAGGCGCTCGGCCGGACCGTCCGCCTCATGCTCGCGGGCAACTTCGAGGACAAGATGGTGGCCTGGACGCTCGTCCTCCTCCTGGACGACGACGAGGTCAAGGTCCGGGAGGCGGCCTTCGCCGCCTTCAAGGGGAACGTCAAGGACACGTTCGAGTACAAGCCCGACGGGACGACCACGGAGCGGAAGGCCGCGATGACGAAGTGGCGCTCGTGGGTCACCCAGAAGTGCGGCACGCTGGAACAGGCGGCCGCGGCGAAGTAGACTCTCGGGAACATTGGAACGGGATAAGGAGACCCAGGCATGACGCAGGTCCTCGTCGCCCTCCTCGCGCTCGCCCAGGCCAGGACGGACCAGGAGATCAAGCATCCCTGGCACGGCGATTTCAAGGACGAGTACAAGGACCCGAAGACCAAGGCGCTCATCATGCGCTACCGGATGCTCGCTCCCGAGAAGCAGCCGGAGGAGAAGAAGCTCGGCCTCGTCGTCTACTTCCACGGCATGAACGGCGACGAGAACAGCATGTTCGGATTCACCACCGGCGCCGCCAAGCGGGTCGGGATCGTCGACGAGTACGTGATCATGGGAGGGAAGTCGAAGGGCGCCGGCTGGGCGACCTCGGACGACAAGGACGTCCTCGCCTGGATCGACTGGGCGATGAAGACCTACCCGATCGACCCGCGCCGCGTGCACATCATCGGCGGCTCGAACGGCGGCGCGATGGTGAAGCGCTTCGGCTGGGAGAACCAGGGCCTCTTCGCCTCGATCTCCCCCTACTGCGGCGGCGGCGCGGACTTCTCGGGCACCCCCAAGGGCCAGAGGGCGGCGCCCGCGCAGGGGCCTCTCAGCCCCGCCGAGACCAAGACCGAGTGGTACTTCGTCCACGGGACGGACGACCGGGAAGTGCCGCCCGACTCCTCCCGCCGCTCGATCGAGCAGCTCAAGCAGAAGGGCTACCGCTACGTGTACCGGGAGATGACCGGCCACGACCACGGCAGCATCTTCCGGGTGAACGAGGTCTCCGACGACAACCTCCGCTTCATCCACGCCCTCCGCCACAAGGAGGTCCCGCTCACGAGCGACCAGCGCAAGGAGGTCACGAGCCTCGCCGGCAAGATCAAGAACGAGAAGGCCGAGGGCGCGACCGTCATCGTGAAGGAGGCCTCCCGGGTGGGCGGGCTCCCCGGGGCGAAGATCATCGGCAACGCCCTCGACTCCTCCGACGCCGAGATCCGGAAGCTGGCCGCGACCACCACCGAGTCGACCCTCTACGGCCGCGAGATGGTGATGGAGCTCGTCAAGCTCCTCAAGGACAAGGAGGACGCCGTCAAGGCCGAGGCGTTCAAGGGCCTGGCCACCTCGGCCAACTGGCGCTACGAGGAGGCGCAGGCCCACCTGGCGCGCGTCGCCCGGAGCAAGAACACGCCCGTCGCCGAGCGCGTCCTCGCGATCGAGGCGCTCGGGAAGGCGGTCAAGCTCCAGCTCCTCGGGAACTTCGAGGACAAGCTGGTCGTCTGGACGCTCGTCCTCCTCCTCGACGACGACGAGCTCAAGGTCCGCGAGGCCGCCTTCGCCCAGCTCGAGAAGGGCGTGAAGGACACCTTCGAGTACAAGCCCGACCTCCCCACGACGGAGCGGAAGACCTCGGTGGGCAAGTGGAAGTCGTGGGCCACGCAGAAGGCGGGCCCGCTCGAGGGCGCCGCCGCCCGGTAGCACGGAGGCCCCATGGCGCGACTCCTCCTGGCCGCGCTCCTGGTCTGCCCGCGGATCCAGGACGGCCGCCTCCCCGGGACGGAACCGCTCGAGGAGACGGGCGACCTCTCCGCGAAGATGATGGACGGGCTCCACCGCTGCGCGGAGCGGAAGATCGCGGAGTCCGTCGCGTCGCGCCCGAAGCTGTGGAAGCGGGATCCCTCGAGCCCGGAGGCCTACGAGAAGTCGATCGCCGGGAACCGGAAGCGCTTCCTCCGGATCATCGGGGCCGTCGACCCGCTCCTCCCTCCCCGGATGGAGCGCTTCGGGGACGACGCGGCGCCGGCGCTCGCGGCGGAGGCCGCCACGCACCGGGTCTGGCAGGTCCGCTGGCCGGTCCTGGAGGGAGTGACCGGCGAGGGGCTCCTCCTCGAACCCAAGGGCCCCGTCCGCGCCCGGATCGTGGCGCTCCCGGACTCGGACCTGACGCCCGAGCAGGCCGCGGGGCTGGTCGGCGGGACCGTGCGCGAGCTCCGCTTCGCCCACCGGCTCGCCGGGAACGGATTCCAGGTCCTCGTCCCGGTCCTGATCAGCCGTGACATCGACGCGTCCGGGCACCCGAAGGTGGCCTACACCAACCAGTCCCACCGGGAGTGGATCTTCCGCCAGGCCTACCACATGGGCCGCCACGTGATCGGCTACGAGGTGCAGAAGGTCCGGGCTGCGGTCGCCTGGATGAAGCGCCTCGAGCCCCCCCTCAATACGGGCGTGATCGGCTACGGCGAGGGCGGCCTCGTCGCCTTCTACGCGGCGGCCGCGGACCCCGCGATCGACGCCGCGCTCGTCTCCGCGTATTTCGACGATCGCCAGAGGGCCTGGGAGGAGCCGCTCTACCGCCACGTCTGGTCGCTCCTCCACGAGTTCGGCGACGCGGAGATCGCGACGCTCGTGGCCCCGCGGGGGCTCGTGGTCGAGTCGTGCCCGGGCCCCCAGGTCGACGGCCCTCCGGCGCCGCCCCGGGGACGCCGGGGCGGGGCCGCCGTGGGAAGGCTCCGGACGCCCGCCGCGGAGTCGGTCGCCGCCGAGTTCGAGCGGATCGGGACGCTGGTTCCCGACGGGTTCCAGGAGCGATTCCGGGTCGCGGGGGACGGTCCGGGCTCGCCCGAGGCGCTCCGGCGCTTCACGGCGCTCCTCGGGGCGGAGCTGCGGATCGAGGACGACGGGGTCCTCCCCCAGGACCGCCGGAAGGGCCTCGACCCCGCCGAGAGGCAGCGCCGGCAGGTGAAGGAGCTCGAGGGGCACGTCCAGCTCCTCCTCCGCGGGGCCGACCGAGTCCGGGACGACCTCTTCCTGAACACGACCTCCCTCATGAAGGGCCTGGAGAGCCGGGGCGCGCGCTTCAGGATGAACGAGGTCGCGACCCGTCCGGCGGACGTCTTCGCGAGGGAGGCCGAGCCGCGCCGGACGTTCTTCCACGAGGAGATCCTGGGGCGTCTCGACGAGCCGCTCGTCGCCCCGCGACCGAGGTCGCGCAAGGTCTACGACCGCGAGACCTGGACGGGCTGGGAGCTGACGCTCGAGGTCTTCCCCGAGGTCTTCGCCTGGGGCGTCCTCCTCCTCCCGAAAGACCTGAAGGAGGGGGAGCGGCGCCCGGTGGTCGTCTGCCAGCACGGCCGGAACGGCGTCCCCGCCGACGTGATCGAGGAGGGGAAGCCGAACTACAACGCCTTCGCCGCGCGCCTGGCCGAGCGGGGCTTCGTCGTTTTCGCCCCGCACAACCCCTACCGGGGGGAGGACCGCTACCGGATGCTCTCGCGGAAGGCGAACCTGGTGAAGGCCTCGCTCTTCTCGTTCATCCTCGCCCAGCACCGGCAGATCCTGGACTGGCTGAAGGCGCAGCCCTTCGTCGACCCCGCCCGGATCGGCTTCTACGGCCTGAGCTACGGCGGGGAGACGGCCGTCCGGGTCCCGACGATCCTGACGGACTACGCCCTCTCTATCTGTTCGGGCGACTGGAACGACTGGGCGCGGAAGGTGGCCTCGACGGACAGCGACCACAGCTTCATGTTCACGGTCGAGTGGGAGATGCCCTACTTCGACATGGGGAGCACCTTCAATTACGCCGAGATGGCCCACCTCATGGTCCCGCGGCCCTTCATGGTGGAGCGGGGCCACCACGACGGCGTGGCGCCCGACGAGTGGGTGGCCTCCGAGTACGCGAAAGTCCGCTGGCTCTACGCCCAACTCGGCCTCGCGGACCGCACGGAGATGGAGGTCTTCAACGGCGGCCACGTCATCCACCTCGGGAGGACCTTCGACTTCCTCCACCGCCACCTGGGCTGGCCGCGGCGCTAAGTGCCGGATTTCAGGAGTTCGTAGAGCTTTTCTGCATAGCGGCACAGTTCCCGGTTCCCAGTTTCCAGGTTCCAGTTTCCAGCTGAGCGCGCGCGTTCGACTTCTGGGAACTGGTAACTGGAAACTGTGCGAGCAATTCCGATACGCAATTGAGACCGCGAGCACTAAGAGAGCATTCCAGAACCCAGGACAACCACGGAGTTCCCCATGGGGCCCTCAGGCCACTCCACCGTCCCTGAAAGAGGAACTCCACCGCCGAGACGCGGAGGCGCAGCGACGTTCCCGGGCGCGGCGGCGCGGCCGCCGCGCCCGGAACCTCCCCGGGCCCGGCTTCTCCGCGTCTCCGCGCCTCTGCGGTGGCGTTCGCCCCGCGCGCCTCAGTGGCCGCCCGCCTCGTGGCGGACCACCAGGATCAGGGCCCCGAGGAGCACGAGGACCAGGCCCACGATCAGCTTCTCGTAGCGGTCGAAGAACGCGAACTGGAGCTTTTCGATCCCGAGCGACGTGAGCCCGACCAGGAGGAGCATGGGGCCGACCGTAGTGACCAGGAGGACGGCCGCGACGAGGAGGACCATCCCCGCGTCCCGCGCGTTCGTCATGAGGAGGGGGATGGCCACCGAGCAGGGTGAGAAGACGAGCGAGAGGAGGAGGGAGGCGACGGCGGCCTTCTCCGTCAGGGAGCGGTCGCGCTCGTGGTGGTGGCCGGCATGGAAGAGGTGGGCGACGAAGTAGAGCGCCCCCAGGCCGATCAGGATGAGGGCGCTGATCCGCTCGAGGGTGGCCCCGTCCTCGAGGAAGTTCCGGAAGAGCGCCGCCCCGGCGACCCCGATGAGGACGGTCGAGGCCACGTGGAGGAGCCCGGCCGCGGCGGTCACCGCCAGGGTCTTCCGGGTCCGCCACCCCTGCGCGCGGCCGACCACCACGAAGCAGAGCCAGTGGCTGGGGATGAGGGCGTGGATCAGGGCGAACGTGAAGACGCCGACGAGGGCGGCCATGGCGAGGGCGGATTATACCGGGCGGCGCCGCATCCGGGGCGGGATTTCGGGCGCTTGGCCTACTTGACCGTCAGGTGCTGGCCGGTGCCCGAGCGCTCGCAGGTCTTCTTGGGGGACTTGCCCGGCGGGCAGGTCGGGGCGTGCTTCACAGTCGAGAGAGTGGGGGCGGCCGCCTTGCACTCGGGGCAGCCCCAGACGACCTTGGCGAGCTCCTCGACGGGCTTGTCGTAGAGGTTGCCGCAGCAGCTGACGGGCTTCGGGCTCGATCGGTCGGGATGGCAGCGGGCCACGTAGACCTGCTTGACGCAGACGTCGTGGTTTTCGACCTTGGCCTTGTCCTTGAGGCAGGCGCCGCCCTTGGTGTCGGCCTTCTCGACGTACTTGGCGCAGGTCGGGCACCAGGTCTTCTTCACCACCGTCTTCAGGTCGCAGGGTCCCCGCAGGGGCGCGGAAACGAAGGCGACGAGGCAGGACGCGGCGATCAGGCGGAGCATGCGGGGCCTCCTTGGAAGGAATCCTCCTGATTATAGCTACGCCGCCGGGGAAAAGAAAAGGGCGCCCGCCGGAGCGGGCGCCCTTTCCAGGCTAGATGCGGAAGTCTGGTCGCTTCCAGGCTATTTCGCTTCGGTCGCGTGGGGCTCCTTGCCCGACTTCGCGCAGACCTTCTTGAGGCCGCCGCCGAACTTCGGCTTGCAGTCCTCCTTGTGCTTGATCTCGGTGGCCACTCCGCCCTTCACGCCGCAGCTGTCGCACTCGTACGTCACCCGCGCCTTGTCCTCCACGACCGTGGGGACCTTGTAGGTCTTGCCTCATCAGCTGACGGGCTTGGTGTCCTTCTTGTTGGGGTGGCAATCGGCGTGGTACTCGAAGCCGAGGCGCTTGACGCAGTACTCGATGTCCGCGGGCACGGTCTCGCATCGCTTGCAGACCTTGTTGCGCACGTCGTCCACCGTGAGCTCGCGGTCGCACTTCACGCAGAACATGCCCTTCGCGGTCTTGGCCGCGTCGCAGGGGCCGGTGGCCGCGGGCTTCTCGTCCTTCTTCGGGTCCGCCCCGGGCTTGTCCTCCGTCTTCTTGGCCGCGCCCCCGGGCCGGAGCTCCGGGATGTTGCCCAGGTACTGGGCGGGGGTCCGGTTGAACCTGCCCAGGCAGGAGCGGCTGCAGAAGCCCAGGATCTTCCCGGAGACGGCGATCACGAAGTCCCCGTCGGACTTCTTGTCGTCCACGGGGCACTTCGCGTTCAGGGGCATAGGCTTGGGCGCGGCTGGCTTGGCGGGGGCCTTGAGTTCGGGGATGGCCGCCACAAACTGGGCGGGATTCGCGGTAAACCTACCGCGGCAGCCGCCTCAACAGAATCCGATGACCTTGCCTTCGTAATCCGCCGTGATGCCGGGGTTGACCGCGTCCCCCTTGACGGGACACTTGGCGTTGATGGGCTTGTTGTCCTGCGCGTAGGCCACCGTGGCGGCGACCGCCGCGAGGACGGACAGGGCGACCAGCCGTCTCATTTCCCGCTCCTTACAAGAGCACCTTCGTTCCCGGGCCCGATGCTACCAATACGCTCCGGGCCTCCCGCCGGTTGCGGCTACTTCTTCGAGTCCGGCACGTGCGGCGCCGTCCCCGACTTCATGCAGATCTTGGTCACGCTGAGCCGGTTCTTGCACTCCGTCTTGTGCTTCACCTCGCTCTGGAGGTCCCCGCTCTCGTCGCAGGATTCGCACAGGTAGGCCACACGGGCCACGTCCTCGTGCGGGAAGTCATGGAGCTTCCCTCAGCAGAACACCGGCTTGTCGTCCACCTTCTCCGGATGGCACTCCGCCTGGAAGAAGCGCTTCACGCAGAGGTCGATCTTCTTGGGCTTCTCCTCGCAGCGCTTGCAGAGGTTCTTCCGGAGGTCATCCACTCCCAGGGTCCGGTCGCACTTCACGCAGTAGTTGCCCTTGGCGGTCCGCTTCACCTCGCAGAGGACCGCGGGCTTCTTGACCGCCGTCTTCGGACCTTCCTCGGCCGCCGGCTTCGGAGGCTCGGGCGCCGGCTTCGGGGGCTCCGGCGGCGGCTTGGGCGGCTCCGGCTTCGGCTTCGGAGGCTCCATGACCGGCTTGGGGGGCTCGGGCTTGGGCTTGGGGGGCTCCATCATCGCCGGCTTCTTGGGAGGCTCCATCGCGGGCTTGGGAGGCTCCATGGCCGGCTTGGGAGGCTCCATCGCGGGCTTCGGGGGCTCCGCCTTCGCGATCTCGACGGCGGGCTTCGACTCCTTCGCCCTCGCGGCCGCGAGCTCCGCCTCCGCCAGCATCTCCAGGTTCTCGGGCTTGTTCGCCAGGTACCGGTAGTGCTCGGTCCCGCGGAAGCGCGGGGCCTCGCGCCGGTAGTAGTCGGCCGCGGCGGTGTACTGCTTGGCGTCCGCCATCTTCCGGCCGTAGTCGTCCACGACCTTGAACTCGCCCCTCACCTTCTCGAGGATCTGCTCGAGGAGCGCGGAGGCCTGGGAGGCGTCTTTGCTGCCCTTGAGCGCCTTGAGCGCGTCGATCGCGGCGCCGTAGCGCTTCTCGTCCATCGCCGCCTTGACGAGCCCGTCCACCTGCTCGAAGCTCATCTTGCTGATCTGCTCGGAGCGCTTCTGGCTGAGCTCCGTCACGAGCTTCTCGAAGTCGGGATAGACCTCCCCGTAACGGTCGGCCAGGCCGGAAGCCTCCTGGACCAGGGCGTCGTTCACCTCCGCCCCGGCCACCCGCGCCTGGAAGGCGCCGTAGGCCTCGGAGGCCTCCTGGAGCGTGGGGCCGACCCGCTTCTCGGTGGGACGGCCCGAGACGACCGCGGACTTGGGCGGCAACTTCGAGGCGTATTGCCAGCCCACGAAGCCGATCGCCCCGCCGATGATGAGGATCGCCGCCACGGCCACCACCCGGCCGCCTCCCCCGGACGAGGACCGGGAGTAGTGGGAGCGGCGGGTGGCCGGAGCCTTCCGCTCCGGGGCCGCCTCCGCCGGCGCGGGGGCGGGCGGGGGTTCCGGGGCCGCCGCGACGGGCACCGCCACGGGGAGCGGGAGCGGCGCCGCGGGGGCGGGCGTGTCCAGCGTCAGGACGAAGAGCGAGGAGAACCCGATCTTGATCTCGTCGCCCTTCACCAGGACCCGCGTCCCGCTCACGTCCTGGCCGTTCACTTTCGTGCCGTTGCCGGATTCGAGGTCGGTGATGAGGTACTCCTCTCCCACCTTCTCGATCCGCGCGTGCTTGCGCGAGGCCTTCTTGTCCGGAAGGGTCAGCGTGTTGTCCGCCGACCGCCCGATCGTGATCGGGCCCCCGTTGAACTCGACCTCACGGGTCTCCTCCCCGGACTTCATGAGAAGCTTGATCATCCGCGCCTCCAACTTGGGGCCCCGGCCCCGGGGCCGCCCCATACCGTATATATATCGTACGTTCCCTGCCCGGGGGCGTTGCTCCGGCTCGATTTCTCCCCTTCGAAGGGGGGTCCCCGGCCCTGCTCCTAACGAGTCGTCCCGGATCCGCTATCCCTGATGGGACACCGCGGCTCCTTCCCGCCGTCAGCGGATGATCCCCTTCTGGGGGGGCTTCGAGGCGCCCCCGGAGCCGGTCCCCGCCTGCTTCTTCTTGTTCCAGACCAGGAAACCCACGCAGCCCAGAATCGCCGCGATGATGATGACGTAGTAGAGCGCGCCGCCCATCCCGACCCCCTTTCAAGCCCGCCCCGACCGCCCATTCTTGCCCCTCCCCGCGCGGGCGTCAAGCACCCCGGAACGACCCCCGAAACGCGGGCCCGGCCCAAGCAGGCTCTGATACAATCGGCCCGGTGGATCACTTCTACGCCGCGGTGCTGGCGGGGGGGAGCGGGACCCGCTTCTGGCCGCTGTCCCGGCGCGACCGCCCCAAGCAGACCCTCCCGCTCCTCGGGGGCGCCTCCATGGTCCGCCGGACCGTCGAGCGCCTGTTCCCGCTCCTCGAACCCCGGGACGTCTTCGTCGTCACCTCCCGCGAGCACTCGGAGCGGGTCCGCAAGGACCTCGACCTCCTCCCCGCGGAGAACATCATCGACGAGCCCGCGGGGCGGGACACGGCCGCGGCGGTGGGCCTGGCGGCGACCTTCCTCCAATGGAAGGACCCCGAGTCCGTCTTCGCGGCGCTCCCGGCGGACCATTACGTGGACGACCCCGCCGCCTTCCAGGCGGCGCTCCGGGCGGGGCGCGAGGCGGCCGCCTCCGGCGCGCTCGTGACCTTCGGGGTCAAGCCCCGCTTCCCCGCCACGGGCTACGGCTACCTGAACCGGGGGCCGCGCGAGGGCGGGGCCTTCCGGGTCCGCCGCTTCTACGAGAAGCCCCAGCTCCCCGCGGCCAAGGCGTTCGTCGAGAGCGGCGACTACTTCTGGAACAGCGGCATCTTCGTGTGGGAGTCCTGGGCCGTCCTCCGGGAGATCGAGCGGTACCTCCCGGCGATGGCGGCCTCGCTCAAGGAGATCGGAGGGGCGCTCGGGACGAGCCGCCTGCCGGGGGTGCTCGCCCGCGAGTACTCGCGGATCCAGAAGGTTTCGATCGACCACGGGATCATGGAAAAAGCGGAGAGGGTCCTCATGGTGGAAGCGCCTTTCCAGTGGGACGACGTGGGCTCCTGGGCCGCGGCCGCGGACCGCCGCCCCCGGGACCCGGCCGGCAACTCGGTCGAGGGGAACTGCGTTCCGGTGGAGACCCGGGACTCGCTCGTCCTCTCCTCCGACCCCGGGCACCTGGTCGCGGTCCTCGGCCTCGAAGGCTTCGTCGTCGTTCATACTCCGGACGCGACGCTCGTCTGCCCCAAGGGCCGGGCGGACGATCTCAAGAAGCTGGTCGAGGAGATCCGGCAGCGGGGGCACGAGAAGCACCTCTAGCCATGAAGGTCCTGGCGATCGACCTGGGCGGCAAGCGCACGGGATTCGCGATCAGCGACCCGGGGGGGACGATGGCCCTGGCGCTCCCGACGCTCGTCGACGTCACCCCCGAGTCGGCCGCGCAGGTGGCCGCGGAGCAGGGGGCCGAGAAGGTCGTGGTGGGCCTCCCGCTCAACATGGACGGGACGGAGGGGCCGAGCGCGCGTCGGGCGCTCGAGTTCGCCGAGGAGCTCCGGCTCCTCCTCGAGGTCCCCGTGGAGGCCTGGGACGAGCGGCTCTCGACGGCCGAGGGGCAGGCCCGGCTCCGCGAGGCCGGGCTCGACCGGAAGGAGCGCCAGCGGCGAGCCGATGTGGCCGCCGCGATCGTGATCCTGGAAAGCTACCTGCGGAGGTCCCGATGAGATTCCTCCTGGCCCTGGCCTGCCTCGTTCCCCCGCCGCCGGAGGAGGCCTGGAGCACGCTCTCCTGCGGGGGCGAGGAGGTCCGGGTCTACCGCGACGCCTGGGGCATCCCCCACGTCTTCGCGAAGACCTTCCGGGGGGCGTTCCGGGCGGAGGGCTACCTCGAGGCCCGCGACCGGCTCTTCCAGATGGACACGTTCCGCCGGGCGGGGAAGGGGGAGCTGGCCGAGATCCAGGGCCGGGCCGCCCTCGCCCAGGACCGCGACCGGCGCCGCCGGGGCTACACGGAGGCCGAGCTCCGCGCCATGTTCGAGTCCGGCGGCGAGCGCTTCCGCGCGATCGTGACCGCGTACACGGAAGGCGTGAACGACTTCCTCCGGGAGGGGAAGGAGCTCCCCCCCGAGTACGGGAAGCTCGGCGTCCGGCCCCGACCCTGGACCGAGACCGACTGCGTCGCGATCGGCGTCCTCATGGCCCGGCGCTTCGGAGAGGCGGGCGACCAGGAGCTCACCGTGGCGCGCGTCTTCGACCAGATCGTCGGGAAGGTCGGGGAGGCGGACGCCCGGAAGATCCTGGACGACCTGCTTCGGCCGAGCGACCCCTCCGCGCCCACGACGCTCCACGACCACCTCCGCGCGAAGCCCGCCCCGCCGCGCGAGAAGGGTCTCCGGGACGCGCCGGGCCTGGCCGACGAGGCCTGGGCCCGCTACCGGGGCGAGCTCGACGACGTCTTGGCCTCTCGCGCGGCGTTCGGGATCCCGAGCTACTTCGGGTCGAACGCGTGGGTGGCGGCCCCGAAGAAGTCGAGGAGCGGGAACGCGATGCTCTACGGCGGCCCGATGATGGGATTCGCCGCCCCCTCGATCTGCAACGAAATCCAGCTCTCGGCCGAGGGCCTGAACGCCGGCGGGATGAGCTTCCCCGGCGTCCCGGGCGTCATGATCGGGTGGAACGACCGCGTGGCCTGGACCACCACCTCGGGGGGAGCGGACCTGGTGGACGTGTACGCGCTCGAGCTCCATCCGGAGGACCCCGGCAAGTACCGCTACCGGGGCGAGTGGCGGCCCTTCGAGGCCGTGGAGCACGAGATCGCCGTCCGGGGCGAGGCTCCGGAGAAGCTCCGGGTCCTCCGCTCCGTCCACGGCCCGCTCGCCGCCGATCCCGATCCGAAGGCCCGGCGCGCCCACGCGCTCCGGATGAGCTTCTGGAAGGAGGAGCAGAGCACTTTCGAGGCCGTGATGGACATGGGGTTCTCGCGCTCGATCGAGGACTTCGAGGCCGCCGCGCGGAAGGTCGCGACCAGCCACAACTTCTTCTGCGCCGCGGCGGACGGGCGCATCGGCTTCTGGTACTGCGGCCGGCACCCGAGGCGGGCGCCGGGCCACGACCCGCGCTTCCCGCAGGACGGCTCGGGCGCCATGGACTGGGCCGGGATCCGGCCCTTCGAGGACTGGCCCCGCTCCGTCGATCCCGCCCACGGATTCTTCGCCAACTGGAACAACAAGCCCGCGCGCGACTGGGAACCCTCGGGCTTCGGAAAGGTCTTCTGGGGGAAGAAGATCATCGACGTGCTCGAGGCCGAGGAGAAGCTCTCGTTCGATCGGTTCCGCGAGATCGCCCGGCTCAGCGCCTACCACGCCTTCCTGGCGGACTACTTCGTCCCCCACATCCTCGAGGCCGCCAAGGGCTCGGAGGACCCCGAGGTGAATCGGGCCGTCGAGATCCTGGCCGGGTGGGACCGCCAGGAGACCCCCGGCCACGCCGGACCCGTCCTGGTCGAGCGCTGGGTGCGGGCCGCCATGGTCCGGATGTTCGGGCACCTCGTGGATCCCCTCCTCCTCGCCAGCCGGGACGTCCAGCGCTTCGTCGTGGACCCCCTGCTCTACGCGCTCGAGGGGGAGCGCTGCCTCGTCCGGCTCAACTACGACTACCTGAAGGGCCGGGACCGGAACGAGCTCGTCCTGGCCGCCCTCAAGGATGCGATCCGGGGCGGGGTCGAGAAGCTCGCCTGGGAGGAGCCGGAGTTGAACTTCAAGGGCGAGGTGGGAAAGGTCCGGTCGAAGAGCGGGCGGGGAACCTACCAGGTGGCGGTGGAGATGACGCCCGGGGGCCCGCGCGCGGTGACCGTCTGCGCCCCGGGCCAGAGCGAGCGCCCGGACTCCCCGCACTACCGGGACCAGGTGGAGCTCTTCGCGAAGTGGGAGTACAAGCCCTTCGTCTGGCGAAGGGAGGACATGAGGTAGGGACGGGAAAGCGGGCCCGCCGCCGCTGGCGCACGCCGGCGGACCCGTCCCGTACGGCACTCGGCCGGGCGGGGGGAAGGCCCGGCCCTTTCGATCGCGCCCGTCGAGATGCCGGGCGCCTCCGTTTCCCTCTCGCGCGCGGGGGAAGATACGACGGGCGGGTCGGAAGGTTCCCGGACGAATCGGGCCGGGGCGCTATTCGTAGGCTCGGGCGCCGCGGAACCCGTTCGAGGTGCTGGGGAGCGCCTCCGGAGTCCGGGGGAAGCGACGGGAGCTGCGGGTCTCGACGGCCTTGTCGAGCCAGCATCCCCCCTTCATGAGATGCTCGGTCCCCCGGTCCGGACCCCGGGGGTTCCGGGTCTCCCCCTTCGCGTACCAGGCGGGATCGAACCAGTCGGCCACGACCTCGGTGAGGTTCCCGGCCATGTCGAGGACGCCGTACGGGGACGCTCCCGCCAGGAACTGGCCCGCGGGGGACGTGCGGTTCAGCCGGCGCTCCGCGTTGGCCTTCTGCGGGTCCCACTCGTTCCCCCAGGGCCAGACGCGGCCGTCCGTTCCCCGGGCCGCCTTCTCCCACTCGGCCTCGGTCGGGAGGCGCTTCCCCGCCCAGCGGCAGTACTCGAGAGCGTCCGCGTGGGAGACGCACGCGACCGGGGAGGAATCCTCCTGGGGGAAGAGGGGGTCCCGCCAGTTCGCCTTCGGGTTGCGGGCCCGGGGCTTTCCCCGCTCGAGCACGAACGCGCCGCCCGCCCTCTCGGCCTCCGTGACGTAACCCGTCGCCTCGACGAACCTCCGGAACCGCCCCACGGTGACCTCGGTCTTGTCGATGAGGAAGGCGTCGACGTACGCCGCGTGGGTCGGCCTCTCCGGGGGCTCGTCGAGGTCGCTGCCCCTCCGGAACTCCCCGGCGGGGACGAGGACCATGACCGAGTCGTCCCTCAGGTTCCGGAACTCCTCGAAGCCCTGGGGGTTCCTCCCGAGGGGCTCCATGCCGGCCGGCGTCCGGATCGAGCCTCCGGCGGGCGGCGGCGCCGGGACGGGGGCCGGAGGGGCGGGGCGGAGGAAGGCGAAGGCGAGCGCGGCGGCGAGGACCGCCGCGGCGGCGACGGCCCAGGGAAGGAGCCGCGGCGCGCGCCGGGGGGCCGACTCGAGCTCTCCGCCCTCGAGCCACCTGGTAAGGTCGTCGGCCAGGGCCTTCGCCGTCGGGTAGCGCTTCTCCTTGTCCTTGGCCAGGGCCTTGAGACAGATGCGCTCGAGGGCCCGGTCGGCCGGAGGGAGCGCCTTCACGCGGCGCGTGTCGGAGGGGCGGGGCACCGGCTCGCTCACGGCCTTGACCATGATCTCGAGGGCGCTGTCGCCCGAGAACGGCGGCTCGCCCGCCAGGCTCTCGTAGAGCATGACGCCCAGGGAATAGACGTCCGCGCGCCGGTCGATCTCCTTCTCCCCCCGGGCGTGCTCGGGGCTCATGTAGGCGGGCGTCCCCACGGTCATCCCCGCGCCCGTGAGGTTGAGCTGGGCGTCCCCGTGGAGGGCCTTCGCCAGCCCGAAGTCCGTCACGTGCGGCTGGTTCTTCGCGTCGACGAGGATGTTGTCGGGCTTGAGATCGCGGTGGAGGGTCCCCCGCTCGTGGGCGTGGTGGACGGCGAGCGCCACGTCGCGGAGCACGCGGACCTGCTGGCGGGGCGTGGCGGCCGGGGTGCCGCGCCACTCGTCCATCGGGCGGCCCTCGACGAACTCCATGGCGATGAACTTCCAGCCCTGGAGCACGCCCGCGTCGTAGATGCCGACCAGGTGGGGGTGCTTCTCCAGGTTCGCCGCCAGGCGCGCCTCCTGGGTGAAGCGCTTCTCCTCCTGGACGGCCTTCTTCGGATCCGTGAGGGCCGACGGGATCAGGAGCTTGAGCGCCACGCGGCGCTGGAGGTCCTGGTCGATCGCCTCGTAGACGATCCCGGTCCCTCCCCGCCCCAGCACCCGGAGGAGCCGGTACTTCCCGAGCGCCCCCGCGGGCGGCGGGGGCGGGGGGACCACGACCTGGGTCTCGTGCTTCTTGACCTCGGCTTCGCGCTTCCGCTCGATCTCCTCGACCTGCTCGGGCGAGAGATGGCCCAGGGCGACGAGGATGGCGCTGATCCGCCGGGGGTTCTTCCGGGCGTCGAAGTCGCGCGCCTGCTCGGCGATCGCCTGGCGGAGCTGGTCGGCGGTGATCAGGCCCTCCTTGAGGGCCATGTTCGCCGAGAGGACGCCCAGACGGTCCTCGGGCGGCGCCGGTCCGGACGCGGGGGACGGTTCCATGGGAGGCACGTTCCCTGGGAAGTCTAGCCGCCGGCCGCTAGGGATGGAATAGGGAATCCGCGCCCAGGCCGCGCATGCGCCCGTCCCGCTCCTCCAGGCAGGAGAAGAGGATCGACGCGCTCCCCGTCTCCTCGAAGTACTCGAGGACGATCCGGTGGAAGCCCGCCTCGAGCTCGCAGACCGCCAGGTCGGAAGACGAGGCGTGGGCGTTCCAGTTCAAGATCACGGGGCGGCCGTCGATCGAGAGCCGGACGCCGTTGTCGCTCTGGGTCTCGAGGAGGTAGCGCCCCGTGCGCGGGACGCGGAGGTAACCCGACCAGCGGACCGAGAATCGGTCCGTGAGCCCCTCGGGCCCGCGGGATTCCCCCCAGTCGAAGGCGATCTCCGCGTCGATGCGGCGGGAGACGGGGGTCTCGAACGCCATGCCCGAGAAGTACTCGCCCGCGAGGCCGGGCCGGAGGCGGGACGCGTCCACGGAGAGCGCGGGGAATCGCCCGGGGACGGCGGCCGCCGCCTCGGCGGTCGCCACGGCCCGGAGCGCCACGCGCGCGACGCGCAGGTCGGCGAGCCCGGCGAAGAGGCGGAAGTCGCTCCCTCCCGACTGTCGGCCCTCGAAGCGGGGGTTCGGGAGGCGGAAGACGGCGATCTTCCACGCCCCGCTCCCGCCGAGCCAGAGCGTGCCCGCCCACTTGTAGGCGCCCGCCGCGAAGAGGCGCTCTTCCATCGAGTCGTACTGGACCGTGAAGTACGCGCCCGGCCGGTCCTCGTCCAGGAACTCGACCTCGACGTCGACGACCGGGGCCCGGCGGCTCCAGGCCTCGTCCACGTCGATCGGGAGGAGGCCGAACCCTTCGGCGTTCCGCTGGAGCCGCCAGCAGGGCCGACCTTCCCAGGACTCCGCTTCGATGCGGACATCGGGGTGATCGCGGAGGGAGAGGCCGGCGGGCGACGCCGCCGGGCCGGGCGCGAGGTGGAGCGGGGCGGGCAGGGAGGAAGCCGCCGGGGCGGGGGCGGCCGAGGGCGAGGGAGAAGGCGACGGTCCCGTCCGCGTGGACCAGAGAACCGTCCCGAGCACGGCGACGGCCGCGGTCCCGCCCAGGACGGCGAACGCGCGGCGTCCGAGCGGCCAATCCAGCCGGACGCGCGAGCCCGAGAGCCACGCGTCCAGGTCCTCGGCCAGGTCGGCCGCGGTGGCGTAGCGGTTCCCGGGCTTCCGGGCCATCGCCTTCAGGCAGATCGACTCGATGGCCGGGTCGACGGCGTCCGGCCCCGCGGGATCCACGAGCGAGGAAGGCCGGGGGGGCTCCTTGCGCAGGGCCTTGTAGACGGTGGCGAAAGCCGTGTCGCCTTGGAACGGGGGGCGGCCGGCGAGGGCCTCGTAGAGCATGACGCCCAGGGCGTAGACGTCCGCGCGCCGGTCCACCGAGGACGAGCCCTGGGCCTGTTCGGGGCTCATGTAGAGCGCGGTCCCCACCATCGCGCTCCAGGCCTCGAGCGAGGCCCGGGAGTCCTGGCGGACGCTCCGCGCCGTGCCGAAGTCGGTGATCCGCGGTCGGCCGGCGCCGTCGACCAGGATGTTGCGGGGTTTCAGGTCTCCGTGGACGAAGCCCGCCTCGTGGGCCTCGTGCAGCGCGCGGGCCACGTCGCGGAGGAGCGAGACCTGGGCCTTCCGGTCGCGCGCGCCCGGCCAGCGGTCGAGCTCCAGCCCCCGGACGAGCTCCATGGCGACGTACCGCGCGCCCCGGACGACGCCGGTCTCGTGAACCGGGACGATCGAAGGGTGGAGGGGGAGGCTTGAAAGGACGCGGGACTCCGCGAGGAACCACTCCTGCTCCCGGGCGGCCAGGCCCGGATCCCGGCCGGGGAGGTCGCGGATGATCTTGAGCGCGACGCGGCGGTTGAGGACCTGGTCCACCGCCTCGTGGACCTCCCCCCGCCCCCCCTCGCCCACCTTCCGGAGGAGGAGGTACTTGCCGAAGCTAGCCGCCTGGGGCGTCGCGGGCAGGGGAGGCGCGGGGACGGCGGGGACCTCGGAGCGGGAGGCCTTCCGTTCCGCCTTCTTGCGCAGTTCCTCGAGCTGGGGCCGCGTGAGCGTTCCGCGGGACAGGAGGATGGCGCAGAGGGAGCGGCGCGGCTTTCCCGCGGCCGTCTCGCGCGCCTGCTGGGCGATCGCCTCGGCCCACGCCTCGCGCGAAAGGAGACCCTCCTGGAGCGCCAGGTTCGCGATCTGGAGCCCCAGACGGTCGTCGACGAACAGGGTGGATTCGCCCAAGCCTCTTACCCCGACCCGGTGGCAGTCTACCATCCGGGTCCTTCAGAGTCCACAGAACCCGGTCCCGGTCGGGGTGGAGGCGATGCGTCTGCGTCCTCAGCGGGACCGGATCAGTTCAGCCGCCGCCGGACGGCCTCGACCTTGGGGGAGACGCCGCTGGGGAGTCCGGTCGCGCCGCGGAGGGTCTCCCGGACGAGCGGATCCTCCGCCGCTTCCGCCACGGTCCGGCCCTCCAGGAAGAGGGCGCTGGCGCGGTGGACCCCGAGGAGGACGGCCAGGTCCGCCTGGTCGCGCGCGCCGAGCTTCCGCCGGTCGGGGGAAGCCCAGAGGAGCTCGAGGTCGCGCGCGCGGACGCGGATCTCCTCCACCGTCCGGGCGGGCGCGCGGGCGCGGTCGAGCGCCTCGGCGCTGATGGGGAAGCGATCCTTCGCCGCGGCGATCGCGGCCTCGAGGTCCGGGAATCCCCTCGCCCGGGCAAGCTCGCCGAACGCGCGCTCCGAGGCGTCCAGCCGCGCCAGGAGGGCGGGACGCTCCGCGCTCCCCGCGCGGCCCGCCTCCTCGACGACGGCCTCGATCTCCGCCAGCCGCCGCTGCTGGGCGATCCGGGCGAGGGCATGGTAGTCGGGACCCAGCGGCGCCGCCTCCAGGGCGAGGGCGTCGAGTCCGGAGGGATCCCCCCGTTCCAGCCAGGCCCGGAGGCGCCGCGCCCAGCGGAGGTGATCCGACTCGAGCTCGGCCGGGACGCGGGCGCAGGCGTCGAGGCAGGGCCGGACGAACTTCGCCTCGAAGTCCGCCTCGAGCAGGCGGGGAAGGACCGCCGCCAGGCCGTCCACCCGGGACTTCTGGTGCCGGGCCGCCTCGCCCCGGACCCGCGCCAGGAGCGGCTCGTACCCTTCGCCGAGCCTCGCGCGGTCCCGGCGGACGGCGTCGATCGCGGCCGCGAAGTCCTTCGCGAGGAGGAGCGGCTCGACGGCGCCCCCGGGCTTCTGGAGCGGGGGGGGCGGGGCCGGGCGCTCGGCCGCCGCCGCGGCCTTCCTCGCCTCGGCCAGGAGGGCGGCGGAGGACGGGGACTTCGCGAGCAGTTCCGCGGCGCGGGCGGGCTTCCCGGCCGCGAGCGCGATCTCGCCGGCGAGCCGGTAGGGGAAGAAGCCGTGCCGCTCCTTCACCTCTCCCTTCGTGATCCCGCTCCTCCATCGCACGACCAGGGTCGTCTCGACCCACTTCGGGGACGTCGGGACCACGCTCTTCTCGAGCTCCGCGAGGAGGGCCTCCATCCTCCCGAGCGCGGCCGCCGGGTCGTCCTTCCAGGTCCGCTCCAGCTCCTCGACCGCCCGGACGGTCGGGCCGAGCGCGCGGTCGAAGTCCGTGTCGAAGAGCGTCTCCTCCGGGACGGCCTGGAGCAGGAAGGCGGCCGCGAGCGCGATCACGTCGTTCCCCTAATCGAAGGTGTAGGTGAAGCCGAGCCCCATCAGGTACGGGGTCTCGCCAAAGAGCTCGACCGCCACGTCGATCCCCGCCAGCCGGGTCTCCCCCTCGGCGGTCTTCCTCGTCCAGTAGAAGCCGAGTCCCAGGGTGAGGATCTCGATCCGGTCGCCCTTCGTGTCGATCCGGAGCCGCGACTGGCCCACGGCGGGGAGCCGGCTCCCGTCCCCCCACGGCGTGTCGTAGGACTTGAAGCCCGCGCGGGCGTAGAACCGCTTGGTCTCCCCGAGGCGGAAGCGCTGCTCGGCGCCGGCCGAGAAGGAGAGCGTGTCGTCGAAGCCCTCCTCCGCGGGGCCGGGCTTTCCCACGGCGTCCTCCCACGCGATCCACTGGGCGTCGAGGGTGAGCCGGAGCGGATAGCCCGCGCCCAGGTAGAAGGCCAGGCCCGCCGAGGCGAGCGCGGGCCAGTCCCAGACCGGGTAGACGTCGGGGTCCAGGTCGAAGTTGAAGTCGACCTTGGAGTTGTAGGCGATCCCCACGTCGGCGCGGAAGGAGTCCTCCTCGTAGGCGGTGACGAGGACGCCGGCTCCCCAGCCGGCGGCGGACTCGCTGTCCTCGAAGACGAGCGTCTCGGCCGCGGGATCGGGGTTCTGGTCGATCTCCTTGTACTTCGAGTAGACGAAGTCGGCCCCCAGGCCCGCCGCCGCCTGGGTCAGCCAGCCCATTTCGGCGGAGAGGCGGGCGCTGACGGCGAAGGAGGAGCGGATCCGGCTGAACTGCTGGTCCGTCTGGGTGAGGAGCATCCCCAGGGCCGGGTCGTCGAACGCGTAGACGTATTTGATCTGGAAGGGGCGGACGTAGGCGATCGAGGCCGCCATCTCGAGGTCGGGGTCGCCGACCTGGACGACGACGCCCGCGAAGGAGGGGGTGATGGGCGGGTCCAGGAGGCCCTGCTCCGGATCGCCCTCCGTGTCGGCGGGGATGGCCACGCCGAACCCGTCGAACTCGAACTGGGTGAAGCTCTGGTACGTGATGGCGAACTGGGAGGGCTGGGTGGCGGTGCCCGCCGGGTTCGTCCAGACGGCGACCGGATCGTCCCCGAAGGCGGTATAGCTTCCTCCCATCGCCTTGGCCCGGGAGCCGACCTGGAAGTCTTGGGCGGCGGCGCCCCCCCCGCAGGCCAGGAGCAAGGCGAGGGTGCGCGTCACGGGCCCTCCTTCGTGCGCCGGAGGACGAAGGTCTCGGGCCGGCTCCAATCGGCCTCCAGGAGGTAGGAAGCCCCGTCCTCGAGGCCCCGGAGCTCCACCGTCCGCGTGCCGTGCTCGGGGTGGTGGAACTCGAGGGTGCCGTCGGCGATCTCGAAGTCCCGGATCGAGAGCGGCGTGGCCCGGTCCTCCGGGGCGAGGGAGGCGACGGCGGCGCCGCGCAGCTCCGACGGGGGCGCCGTGAAGAGCGTCAGCCGGCAGGTCCCGCGGTGGTCGAGCATCCGGCGGGCGGCCTCGGCCGGCTTCCCGGCGAAGACGAGCCAGGCATGGAGGCGCTCGATCGTCGCGCGTTCGGGCCTCCACCGGCGCCGGGGGATGGAGGCCAGGCGGCCCTCCACGCGCCGCTGGAGGAGCTCGAGGAGATCGTCCACCGGGGCCGTCCGCTCGGGGAACTCCCGCCGGGCGCGCTCGAGGAGGGACCGGGCCGCGTCCGGGTCGAGCGTCTCGGGGTCGATCGCCGCTTCGAGGTCCGCCTCGAGCGCCGACCAGAGGGCCAGCCGGTCCGGACCGGGAGGGGACGCCGCGGGGGGGCGCCCGGCGAAGGCGGCGATCGCCGCGGCCGCCAGGGCGGCGAACGCGGCCGCCGCGACGATCCTCCCGGGCCGGCGGCGGATCGAGCGGGCGAGCCGTTCGAGGGCCGAGGCCCGGCGCGCCGCCACGGGTTCGTCGGCCAGGAAGCGGTCGAGGTCGTCGGCCAGCTCGCCGGCCGTGGCGTACCGCAAGGGCTTCTCCCGGGCCATGGCCTTCTCGACGACGGCCTCGAGGGCGGGGGGCAGGTCCGGGCGGGCCTCCCGGAGGGGCGGCGGCTCGGTCGTGATGATCTTGATCAGGATGTCCGTCGCGCTCTCCCCGTCGTAGGGCCGCTTCCCGGAAAGGAGGACGTACATCGTGGAGCCGAGGGCGTAGACGTCGCTCTGCCGGTCCACCTGGCCGGTCCGGCCGCCGGCCTGCTCGGGAGGCATGTAGGTCGGCGTGCCCAGGACCATGCCGCTCATGGTCGCGTCCTTGGGGGACGCCAGGAGCTTGGCCAGCCCGAAGTCCATGACGAAGACCCGGCCGTCCCGGCCGACCATGAGGTTCGGGGGCTTGAGGTCGCGGTGGATGATCCCGTTCTCGTGCGCGTAGTGGACGGCCCGGGCCGCGTCGCGCGCCCAGCGGGCCACGGCTCGGGGGTCGCGGCGGCCGCCCGAGGCCTCGATCTCGTCCTGGACGGTGCGGCCCTCGATGAACTGCATGGCGATGTAGTGGCGGCCCTGGACCTCGGCGATCTCGTAGACCGAGGCGATGTTCGGGTGGGAAAGCCTCCCGGCGCCCTGGGCTTCCACGAAGAGGCGGCGGATCTCGTCGTCGCCGACCGAGCGGGGGAACTTGAGGGCGACCCAGCGCTGCATCACCGTGTCCCAGGCCTTCCAGACCTCGCCCATTCCGCCCGTGCCGAGCTTCCGGACGAGGACGTACTTCGCGAAGCGGTTCCGGGGCTCCCCGGAGGCCGCGCGGACCTCCTCGGGAACGGGGCCGGCGAAGGCCGAGGGATCGGGAGGCGGCCCCGCCTGGACCGGGGGCGCGGCCGCGTCCCGCCGGAAGGCGAGCGATCCGGAGCATTCCCGGCAGCGGGGTCGACGGAGCGAGGCGGCCAGGGGGAAGCTCTGCTCGGCCCCGCAGGCCTCGCACGCCATGACCACCGACCCTCCCTTGACGGTGGGGTCCGCGGGGGGGCGCGACGCCGCCAGCTCGCGCAGCCGGGCCTCGCTGATGTAGCCCCGCGCGACCGCCAGGGAGGAAAGCGGCGCGGGGGTCCCGTCCTCGGGCGGGCGCTCGATCTCGCGGAGCAGCTCCTCCACCTGGCCGTCGCTCAAGGCGCCCTGCCGGACGGCCAGGAGCAGGAGTTCAAGATCCTGGGTCTGCCGGTCGTTCATCTCGGGGCTTCGCCGCCGGTCCCGGCGGGCCTTCCCATTGTACCCCGCCCCGGCCGAAATGGGGAGCTCATGGGCGGGGCAGCCGGAGGAGGAGGAAGAGGGAAGGGAGGAGGGTGAGCGCGGCCAGCTGGCCCATGAGCATGGCGAGCGCGGTGAAGAGGCCGAAGTAGACCGAGGGGACGAACCTCGAGAGGCCGAGCACCGAGAACCCGGCCACGACGATCGAGGTCGCGATGAAGATGGCCCGGCCGATCGTGGCGTGGGACCGGAGGACCGCGGCCGGCCGATCGCCCTTCGAGGCCTCGAGCTCGGCCCGGAAGCGGACCGTGTACTGGATCGCCGCGTCGATCCCCACCCCCATCGCGATCGAGGCGATCATGACGGTGACCAGGTCGAGCGGGATCCCCGTCCAGCCCATCGTCCCGAGGCACACGACGACGGGGAGGACCTGCGGGACGAGGATGACGGCGGCCAGGATCGGGGCCCGGAAGAGGAGGACGAGCATGCCGTAGATGGCCGCCAGCACCATGAGGAAGGTGTCCTGCTGGCTCCGGAGGAGCGTCTGGAGCATGTTGGAATAGAGGAGGAAGACGCCCGTCGCGCGGGCCTCGACGCCGAGCGGGCGCACCGACTCCGCCAGGTGGCGCTCGAGGCCGTCCAGGATGTTCTTCCGGTGGAGCGTGGGGGAGGTCTCCTTGAAGCGGACGAGGACCCTCGAGACCGTGAAGTCGGCGTTGCAGAATTCCCGGACCTGGTCTTTCGCCAGGCCCGCGACGAGGCGGATCGCCGCGTCCTCCTTCGCGGCCGGCATGGCCTTGCGGACCTCGTCGACGAGCGACTTGAAGGAGCGGACGTTCCCCGCGTCCGGGACGCCCGCGAAGTAGGTCGAGGCGGCCTCGATCGCGGCGAGCCCGGCCGGCGTCTTGAAGTGGCCGGGCTCCTTCGAGGTGAGCATGACCTCGAGAGGGGTCGTGCCGCCCATCCGCCGGTCGATGTACTGGAGCCCCCGGTAGGCCTCGCTCGAGGGCCAGAAGTAGTCGATGAACTTGGTCTCGACGTGGATGCGCGTCGCGCCCCAGGCGGACGCCCCGAGCACCAGGGCGCTCGCGAGGGCCACCCCGAGGGGCGCGCGGAGGGCGAGCCCGGCCAGGGCCCGCACCACGCCGCGGGGCTCGCCGGGGCCCGCGCCGGCCCGGACGTCGAGCGCGCGGAGGGGGCGGTTGAGCGACGGGAGGAAGAGGAAGACGCAGGCGAGGCCCACGCCCATCCCGATCGTCATCATGAGGCCGAAGGTCCGGACGGGCACCACGCCGCTCGTGAGGAGCGACGCGAAGCCCGCCATCGTGGTCGTGCAGCTGAAGACGCAGGGGGCCCAGATCTCCCGCGCCCCCGCCGCCGTCGAGTCGAGGTTCGACTCGCCGGGGAAGCGCGCCCGGCGCTCGCGGTATCGCTCGACGAAGTAGACCGTGTAGGGGAGCATGAGCGTGAAGAGGAGGACCGGGAGGTTCGAGGTGACGACGGTGACCTTCTTCCCGGTCCAGGCCAGGGTCCCCACGATGAGGAGGACGGGGAGGAGGCAGGCGAGGATGGGGCCCGCGACCCAGCGGAAGCGACGGTACACCACCCCGAAGGCGAGGACGAACACGCCGAAGCTCACCCAGCCGAAGGTCCGGAGGTCCTCCTCGACGTGCTCCACCAGGTTCACGTTCAGGACGGGGATGCCGGTGAGCCGCGGCGCCTCCCCCAGCCGCTCCTTCCAGGCCGCGGCCCGGGCGCGGAGGTCGTTCACCATCGCGGTCCGGCGGTCCTTGAGGAGGGCGACCGCGTCGCGGTAGTCCCCCTCGATCGCGGCGATCCGCTCCCGGTCCCCCCGCCCGTGGGCCGCCGACCACTCGGGCTCGAGGCGCAGGATCTCCTCCGGCACGTCGAGAAAGACCAGGATCGACAGGTCTTTCCCGTCCTCCGAGATCAGGTTCCCGCGGGCCTGCGTGTGCCCCAGGATCTCGGTCCGGGCCTTCTCGAGGTTCGCCCCCGCCTTGTCCAGCGCGGTCGGGTTCGGGAGCCCCGCGAAGGCGGGCGGACGGTTCCGGAGGAGCGGCACCGAGAGGATCGAGAGCACGCTCTTCGCGTGGCGCGCCTTCGCCAGATCGTCGGCGAGCTCCCGGAGCAGGGCCACGGACTCCGGCGTGAACCAGTCCTCACGCCGGGCGGTCGCGATCGCGTACTCGTCGTAGCCCCACTCGGGCCGCGTGACGTTGTAGAAGCGGAGGTCGGGGTCCTTCTCGTTCAGGAGGACGTTCGTCCCCGCCTCGACCCCGAACTTCGGGAGCTGCCCCCCGGCCGCCCCGGCGGCGAGGATGAAGAACGCCAGGACGATCGCCCATCCCCTCCCGATCAGCCCCTTCATCCCGTCCGTTCCCTCCCTCCTCCGGTCTTGCTAGGTAGGACCAAGCGAGTTCGTAGGCACCGGTGAGTCGTCATCGCCGTAGGGAGATCGGGAGATGCCTGGGGATCCGGTGATGGGAATCCTGGAGAATCGGGAAGAACGCGGACGAAATGGCCGTTCCCCACGTCCCCGTCCTTCCGGTCTCCCGATCTCCCCGCATCTCCGTATCTCCCTACGTCCCGGGGTGCTTACGAACTCACCTGGACTCACTTAGTTCTGTCCAACCGGGAAAGCCGTGATCTCGCCGGCGGCGGATTCCGGCAGGGGCGGAAGAAACGTAGGGAGATCCGGGGATGACGGGAGATGGGGAGATGGGCGAGGCGGAAGGAGGCGCGAGGCGGCGACGGCAGGGGGTCCGGCCTGCGGCCGGACGTCCCGGCACGGCCGACCCGGCGAATTCCCCTGCCGTGGCCCCATCCCCGGCTCTCCGGCATCCCGGGCTCTCCTCAGCTCCCCCCCTGGCGGCGGGCGGGGGTGCCCGAGTCCCGCGGCGCGCTCGATCTTCACGGATTCACCGGGTTCCCCTCACGTCGCCCGCCCGATCTCCTCGATCGCCTCGGGGTTCTCGACCGACGACACGTCCCCGGGCGGCTCGCCCAGGAACTTCTTCCGGATCGCCCCCCGGACGATCTTGGCCGAGCGGGTCTTGGGAAGCATCCGGACGAACTTGAGCGTCTCGGGCCGGAGAGTCTTGCCCAGGTGCTTGACCACCTGCTCGCGGAGCTCGTCGCGGAGCGGCTCGGAAGGCTCCCGGCCGGGCTCGAGGACCACGAAGCAGGCCACCGCCTCGCCCTTCAGGTCGTGCGGGATGCCGACCGCCGCCGCCTCCCGGACGGCCGGGTGCTCGATGAGGGCCGCCTCGACCTCCGCCGGCCCCACGCGCTTCCCGGCCACCTTGATCGTGTCGTCGGAGCGCCCGTAGAGGAACCAGAAGCCGTCCTCGTCGACCTTCGCCCAGTCGCCGTGGTACCACACGTCGGGGCCGAACCTCGAGAAGTATGTCTCGAGGTAGCGCTCCGGATCCTTGAGGAACCCCTTCGTCATGGACGGCGCGGGCTTCTTGCAGACGAGGTGGCCGATCCCGCCCCGGATCGGCCTCCCGTCGTCGTCGAAGACGTCCACGTCCATCCCGAGCCCCGGCCCCCGGAGCGTGCAGGGCTTGAGCTCCGTGATCGGGAGGGGCGAGAGGTGGCAGCCGAGAATCTCGGTGCCTCCCGAGATGTTGATGATCGGGCAGCGCTTCCCGCCCACGTGCTCGAAGAACCACCGCCAGCTGTCGGGGTCCCAGGGCTCGCCGGTCGATCCCAGGATCCGGAGGCTCGAGAGGTCGTGCGATCGGACCCAGGTGAGGGGGGAGGACTTGAGGAGCCGGATCGCGGTGGGGGAGATCCCGAGGTGCGTGACTCGGTGGCGCTCCACGATCTCCCAGAGCCGGTCGGGGTTCGGCCAGTTCGGGGCGCCCTCGAAGAGGACGAGCGTCGCCCCAAAGTAGGCGACCCCGATCATCTCCCAGGGGCCCATCATCCAGCCGATGTCGGTGACCCAGAAGAAGACGTCGTCCTCCCGGACGTCGAAGGCGTATCCCAGCTCCTTGGCGACCTGGGCGAGGGCGCCGGCGTGGGTGTGGACGGTGCCCTTCGGCTTCCCGGTGGTCCCGGACGTGTAGATGACCAGCGCCGTGTCCTCCGCCTCGAGCTCCGCGGCGGGCAGATCGGGCGGCTCCCCCTCCATCGCGTCGTCCCAGGAGACGTCCCGGGGCCCCATCGGGACCTCGACGCCGAGACGGCTGAAGACGACGACCTTCCGGACGGTCGGGCACTCCGCCACGGCGCGGTCGGCCTCGGGCTTGAGGAGCGAGACCTTGCCCCGGCGGGAGACGGCGTCGGCGGTGAAGAGGACCTTCGCCTCCGCGTCCTGGAGCCGCACGGCCAGGGCGGGGGCCCCGTAGGCGGAGAAGACCGGGACCGCGACGGCGCCGATCTTCAGGATCCCGAAGAAGACGGCGACGATCTCGGGGACCATCGGCATGTAGATCCCGACCGCGTCGCCCTTCCCGATCCCGCTCTCCCGGAGGAAGAAGGCCACGCGGTTGGCCCGGTCGCGGAGCGTCTCGTAGTCCCAGGTGCGCGCGCCGTCGTCGCCCTCCCACACGACCGCGGTCGCGGTCGCGGGGTGGGGGTCGAGGCAGTTGGCCGCGAGGTTGAGCCGGCCGTCCACGAACCAGCGGGTCCAGGCGAAGCCCTTCGAGTCGTCCTGGATCCGGGTGTAGGGCCTTTGCCAGCGGACGCCCAGGTCCTCGAGCGCGGCCTGCCAGAACCAGGAGGTGTCGGCGGAAGAGCGGCGGACGAGCTCGTCGTAGTCCCGGATTCCGTGCCGGCGCATGAACCGGCTGATGCGGGCGCGCTCGACGGTCTCGCGGGAAGGCCTCCAGACGACCTCGCTCACGGCGGCCATTCTATCCGGCGCGCGGGACCCGGGCTACGGCTTCCGGGGGGCCTCGTCCGGGGGCCGGACGAAGGGGGGCAGGGCCGGCCGGACGCCGGTCTTCCACTCGAAGGGCGGAGGGGCGCTGTGCGCGTTCGAGTAGGTCCTCTGGAAGCACCCGGAGCCCCGGAGCTCGGTGCGGAGGACGCGGATCTCCTGGATCGTCCCCCGGTCCTTTCCGTCGTACTTCGCGGCCGCGAAGTCGGCCACGGTCTGCATCTCCTTCGTCCGGACCGCCAGGTCGTGCTTGGAATCCTGGGTCGTCATGTAGGAGATCCGGAGGACCATCTTCCCGTCGATCGGGCCGACGTCCGCCCCGGCGGAGTCGAAGCGGTATTCCTTGCGGATCGACTCCGCGAAGATGAAGCGGTTCCCCGCGGGGGAGGCCTTGTACTGGTCGAGCGTGAAGAGCATGGCGATCGTGAGGAGGAGGGCCGTCATCGCGCCCAGGACGAAGATGCTCCAGAGGCTCCGGCTCATCGTCCCGGATTATACCCCACGCCCGGCGCGGGACCGGCCTACTCGAAGGAGCCCCGGAGCGCCTCGGGCGGGAGGACGGCCTGGAGGCCGGGCCGGGGTCGCCCCTCGGCGTCGAGGAGGCCTTTCCGGCGGAACCACCCCAGGTTCATCTCCAGGACGAAGCGGGCCGGGCCGGCGGAATCGGACGTGTCGTAGTTCGCGGGCGGGCGCCGGGGGTCGGGGAAGGTGGGGGTCTCGTTCACGTTGAGGAGCGTCCCGTCCGAGGCGAAGAACGCGATGTCGAGGGGGACCAGCGTGTTCATCATCCAGAAGTTCCGCTGCCCCTCCTGGCCGTAGGCGAAGAGCATCCCGTCGTCCGCGGACATGCGGGGCCGGAACATGAGGCCGTGCTGGCGGTCGGCCTCCGTGAGGGCGAGCTCGACGTGGGCCGTCGCGCCGCCGATCCGGACGGCGGGGAGCTCCTGGGCGCGGATCTCGGGGAGGCCGGCGGCGTCGCCCGGCGCCGCCCCGAGCGCGGCCGCCCGGCCCGCGGACAGGAGGAGCGCGAACGCCGCCTCGACGCGGGACATCACCCCCTCGGGATTCCCCTCGGGCAGCGCCTGGACGTCCACGACCCGGCCGGACCGGTCGAGGAAGACGGCGTCGAAGGAGGCCCGCGCGTCCTTCGACTCGAGCTTCACGTACCGCTCGCGCGGCCAGGCGAGGAGGACGGCGCGACCCTCCCCGAGCGGGCCCAGGCCGTCCAGCGCGCGGCGTCGCTCCTTCTCGGCGGCGGCGACCCGGACGCGGAAGGCCGCGCCCTTCAGCGTCAGCGTCGGCGAGTCCGCCTCCCGGACGGGCGCCCGGCAGGAAAGGCACGCGGCCAGGAGCCCGGCGGCCGCCCCGCGGAGCCTCACGGGAAGAAGCCCCGGACGGCCTCGGGCGGGAACTCGGCCCGGAGACCCGGCCTCGGCCGGCCCGACTCGTCCGTCAGGCCGCGGCGCCGGAACCATCCCCGGTTCATCTCGAGCACGAAGCGGGCGGGGCCGTCGGACGGGGAGCTCGGCCAGGGCCCGGCCCGCGGATCCGGGACGGTGGGCGTCTCGTTCACGTTCACGAGCGTCCCGTCCTGCCGGAAGTACGCGATGTCGAGCGGGATGAGGGTGTTCTTCATCCAGAAGCCCCGCGGGGCCTCCTCGGAGTAGGCGAAGAGCATGCCGTCGTCGGCGGACAGGCGGGGGCGGAACATGAGGCCGTGCTGGCGGTCGGCCTCCGTGAGGGCGAGTTCGACGAAGGCGCTGGAGTCGCCGATCCGGACGACGGGCAGCTCCCGGGCGGAGGCGGCTTCGGGGGGGAGGGCGACGACGTCTCCCGGCCCCGCCCCCAGCTTCCGGAGGAGGCCGGGCGCGAGGAACAGGGCGTGCGCGGCTTCGGCCCTGGGGACGAGGCCTTCCGCGTCGAGCGGGGCGAAGGAGAGGATCTCGAGGATCTTCCCCGAGCGGTCGAGCGCCGCCACGTCGAAGGCGGCCTGGGCGTGCTCGGGCTCCAGCTTGAAGAACCGCTCCCGGGGCCAGGAGATCAGGTGGCCCCGGTCCTCGCCCGCCGCCTTGAAGAGGAGGGGCGCGCTCCGGCGCTCCTTCTCGGTCGCGACCACGGAGACCTCGATGCGCTTCCCCTTGACCGTGACGGCGGCCGGCGGGGGCGCCCCCCCGCAGGAGGCGGCGAGGGCCAGGATCGCGGCCGGGACCGCGCGCCGTCCCGCGCTCACTGTTCCAGCCCGAAGAAGCGGAGCTTGAGCATCGTCTTGAAGCGCGCGGCGGGGTCGTTCATCCGCTCCTCCCACTTGGCGTCGAGGCTGGCCCCGATCCATTCGGCCTGCTCGAGGGAGAGGGGCTGCTTGGAGTTGTTGTTGAGCTCGGTGTGGGAGCGGACGTGGACGACGATCCCCCCCGCGGCCTCCTCGATCTCGGCCTCGAGCTTCGTCCGGGTCCCCTCGCGCCAGTGGGAGGAGAGGTGCACGTCCCAGTTCGACTCGAAGCGGGCGGCCGCCGGGGCGACGGGGCCGACGACGTAGCCCTGCCGGACCATGACGTCCCGCGTCGTCGCCACGACCTCCGCCCGGGGCTTGGCGACGGGACCCACCCGGAACCAGTCGCTCGTCGACGTCCCGCCGAGGTGCTCGACGCCGTAGAGGAGGGAGCAGCCGGCCTGGGAGAGGAGCAGAACCGCGAGCGCTCGGATCATGGGAGGCTCCAGAATAGCACGGGACCGGAGCTCCGGCCAATGCTATCCAGACGGAGGGAGGGCGGGGGAGCCGGGGCGGGCCGGCGAGAAAACCCCGGAGGTCACTCCGTGCCCTGGTCGACCAGCTCGAGGCTGTACTTCCGGTGCTCGGGCTCGAGGAACTCCAGCTTGACCAGGCCCACCGAGGGGGCGTAGGTGCTCCGCGAGGTGATGGCCATCGGGACGCCGTCCCGGTCCACGGTGCTCGTGAACTCGACGACCAGGCAGTCCGCGAAGACGCGGCGCGAGGCGCCCTGTCCGACCTCGACCGGCTCGCCGATCGACCGCACCGAGCGGCGGAAGCCGCGTCCGCGCGAGGTCCAGCTCCAGCTCTCCCCGGGGCGGAGGGGGAACTTGAGGAGGGGCTCCCGTTCGGCGCCCGTGGGCATGACCACCGCGTCCTTCTCGATCTCGACCAGGTAGACCTTCGAGGTCGAGTAGTCCCGGAAGATCTCCTCGAGCGTGCTGTAGACGCGGAGGACGTCGCCCTCCCGGACGATCGCGCCGGTCTTCATCCGCTCGTGGATGTCGCCCTCGGCGCGGCGGTAGAGGAGCCAGCGGCCGGGCCGGAGGGGGAAGTACTTCCGCATCTGGGCGGCGACGGCGGGCGAGCGCGGGTCCGGGTCGCGCGAGAGGCGCGCCAGGGCCTGCTCCGCCCAGGCGCGGTGCTCCGCGCGGGACGTCCGGGCCAGGAAGGCCCGGAGGAGCTCCGCCGCGTCCGCGCCGTAGTCGGCCTCGACGTCCTGCTTGAGCCGGGCGAACTCGGCGTCCTCGAGGAGCGCGCGCGCCTCCGCGTGGGCCGGGTCGAGGGCGAGCGCCTCCCGGGCCAGCGCCTCGGCGCCCCGCGGGTCGTTCGCCTCGAGGAGCCGCCGGGCCTCGGCGAGGAGGGCCTGGAGGAGCTTCGGGCGGAGCGCCTCGCGGCGCCGCGGGTCCATCCGCACGGCCCCCTGGTAGAGCGCGAGGGCGGGCCCGAAGGCCTTCCGGTCGAAGGCGGAGTCGCCGAGGCGGACGAAGACGTCGGCCATCGCGGCGCGGGCCTCCTCGGGGATCGCCCCGTCGCCCGCGAGGCGCGCGAGCACTTCGGCGAAGGCGAGCGTGAAGGGGTCGCCCGGCTGGGCGCGGTACATCTCCGCGAAGCGGTCCGCCAGGCGGGTGAAGAGGAGGCGGCGCCCGTCGGGCGGGAGGAGGGGGAGGACCTGCCGGAGCCGCTCCGAGAGGCGGGCCGCGTCCCGCTGCTCGAGGAGGCGGTCGATGAGGGCCTGGTAGCAGCGCGCCATGAGGTCGAGGAGGGCCGCCCGCTCGCGGTCCAGCTCCTGGAGCGCGAAGGCGGTCTTCCGGAGCGCGCCCTCGAAGTCCCCGCGCTCGAAGGCGGCGCGCGCCTCGTCGGCCGCGCCCGAGGAGGCCGGCCGCTCGGGGGCGGGGGCCGGGTCGGTGAGGACGACGTCCCGGACCTTCCGCTCGTCGATCTCGCGGACCGTTCCTCCCGGAAGGCGGACGCGGTAGCGGCCGTGCTCGAAGCCCTGGAGCTCCCCCTGGACGACCGTCCCGTCCGTGAGCGTGATCTTCACTCCCTGGGCGAGGGCGGGGAGGGCGAGGAGGAGCGAGGCGAGCGAGGCGAGCGCGGCCCTGGACATGCGATCCCCCTTCCACGGAGGCCCGACCCCCGGGCCTACTTCACTATTATCGGCCGTTGCGGAGGGATTTCTGGAGCCGGGCGAAGAGGTCTTCGAGCGAGTCGGGGATGACCCGCACGGCGCCCGCCGTGGTCATGAAGTTGGCGTCCCCGACCCAGCGGGGGACCACGTGGAAGTGGACGTGGCCGGGCACTCCCGCGCCGGCCGCGCGGCCCAGGTTGATCCCGATGTTGAACCCGTGCGCCCGGAGCGCCTTCCGGAGCGTCCGCTCCATCCGGAGGAGGAGGTCGAAGAGCTCCGCGCGCTCGGCGGCGCCGAGCTCCCCGAGCGCCCCGCGGTGGGCGAGGGGGGCGACCAGGACGTGGCCGCTCGTGTAGGGGTAGCGGTTCATGACCACGAAGCAGGTCTTTCCCCGGACCAGGACCAGGTTCTTCCGGTCCCGCCGGGGCGCCCGGACGTAGTCGCAGAAGAAGCAGTCGGAGGGGTCGGGGGGCTTCGCGGCCTTCTTCAGGTAGGGGGCCCGCCAGGGCGCCCAGAGCCGGCGGGTCCCCCCGGGACGCCTCACAACGTCCGCCTCAGGGCCTTGCCGATGAAGAGCGGGGCGGCGATCTTCCGGCCGCCCCGCGCGGTGTACTCGATGGTCTTGACGAAGAGGGCCTGGATCTCGACCGTGTCCTCGCGGAGGGTGAGGACGTCCGGCTTCTCGACCACGTGGAAGAGGACGGGCAGCATCGCGTCGTCGAAGAGCACGCCCGCGTGGGCGGTCCGGACGGGCCCCTTCGGGTCCTCCACGGGCTCGGGGTGGAGGTCGGCCACCAGGCCGTGGATCCTCCAGAAGCGGCCGCGGAAGCGCGCGGGGTCCCGCTCGCTGGCCTCGCGGTCGAAGTCGCCCTCCGACCGGGACTCCGGCTCTCGGGGGCCCATGGCGTGGAGCCGCCGGAGGAGGTGGTGGTAGATGAAGTCGGGGACGTAGGGCGTGCGGTCGTCGAGGAAGGCGTCGAAGCGGTTGGGCCCCTCGGAGACCCAGAGGGGGGACTCGGGCGGGACGCTCCGCTCGAGGTCGACGATCTGGGTCCGGAGCCCGGCCGCGTCGTCGACCAGGGAGTAGGAGCAGGCCGCCGGGAGGAGGAGGAGCGCCAGGAGCGGGGCTCGGGTCACGGGAGGCATTATAGCACCGGCCCGGGATCGTTGCCCCGGCCCCCGCGTTGGACTATAGTCAGGCCCTCGGATTCGGAGGGACGCCGGTGAAGATCGCCATCTGCAACGAGACGTTCGTGAAGTGGGACTGGGAGCGGACCCTCGAGCACTGCGCGCGCGCGGGCTACGACGGGATCGAAGTGGCGCCCTTCACCCTGGCCGACGACTGCCGGGAGATCGGCGCCCAGCGGCGCCGGGACCTTCGGCGCGCGGCCGAGGCGGCCGGCGTGCCGGTGGTGGGCCTCCACTGGCTCCTCGTCAAGCCCCCCGGGCTCTACATCACCACGCCCGACGACGCCGTGCGGAACCGGACGGCGGACTACTTCGTGGAGCTCGCCCGCCTCTGCGCGGACCTGGGCGGGAAGCTCATGGTCGTGGGCTCGCCCAAGCAGCGGAACCTGCTGCCGGGGATCACGCGCGCGCGGGCCATGGACTACGCGGCGGACGTCTTCTCCCGCGCGCTCCCCGAGGCCGCCCGCTGCGGGGTCACGATCGCGATCGAGCCCCTCTCGCCCGTGGACACGGACTTCATCCGGACCGCGGCCGACGGGATCGAGCTGATCGAGCGCCTGAACCACCCGAATTTCCGGCTCCACCTGGACGTGAAGGCGATGAGCGGCTCGGAGACCCGGCCGATCCCGGACGTGATCCGGGACAGCAGCAGGCACCTCGTCCACTTCCACGCGAACGACCCGAACCTGCTGGGGCCCGGGATGGGGGAGGTGGACCACCGGCCCATCGTCCGGGCGCTCAAGGAGGCCGGGTACGGCGGCTACCTCTCGGTCGAGGTCTTCGACTACCGACCCGGCCCCGAGGAGATCGCCCGGAAGAGCATCAACTACCTCCGCCAAATCCTGGCCGCCGCGTAGGGACGCGGCAGCGTCCCCTCTCGGAATCGCGCGAACCCCAGGCGACGGGCGATTCCGAGGGATGGGCTACCTCAACCACTCGTCCCGGTGCTCGGCGACGAAGGCGTCGTCGTTCAGGTGCGGGTAGGCCCGGTACACCCGGTCGATCTCCTCCGCCTGGCCGGGCGAGAGCCCCTCGCGCGGGTCCAGGCACCAGGTGCCCTCGAGGAGCCCCTGGCGGCGGAGCACCTCGTGGAGGCCGGCGATGCAGCCGGCGTAGCCGTTGGCCGCGTCGAAGAACGCGGCGTTCGAGTCGGTCACCTGGATCGCGGTCGTCAGGATCTGCCGGCCCGGGTCGACGACCGGGCGCAGCCCCTCGAGGAGCTCCACGGCCTTCCGGGTCCAGACCGACCAGTGCCCGAGCAGCCCTCCTGCGATCCGCAGGCTCGCGTCGCCGAAGCGGTACTCCGTCAGGAGGTCGAGGACGATGTTGTCGTCGTTGCCGGTGTAGAGCGCGATCTCCCCGGCGCGGCCGGACTCGGCCACGGCGCGGACCACGTCGATCGTCTGGTAGCGGTTGAAGGGGGCGATCTTGATCGCCACGACGGCCGGGATCTCGGCGAAGCGGCGCCAGAAGGCGTAGGGGAGGACGCGGCCGCCGACGGAGGGCTGGAGGTAGAAGCCGAAGAGGGGCAGGACCTCGCCCGCGGCGCGGGCGTGCTCGACGAGCTGCTCCACCGAGGCGTCCTTGAGGGCGGCGAGGCTGAGGAGGCCGATGTCGTACCCGAGCTCGCGGGCGAGCGAGGCCTCGGCGACCGCCTGCTTCGTGGGCCCGCAGATCCCGGCGACCTTGATCGCGAGCGGCTTGAAGCGCCGGTCCTCCTCGGCCGCGAGGGCGAGGACGGGCCGGAGGAGGCCTTTCTCCCGGATCGCGAACTGGGTCGTATGGACGCCGACCGCGATGCCGCCCGCGCCGGCCGAGAGGTAGTAGCGGGTGAGCGCGCGCTGGCGGCGCTCGTCGAGCTTCCGCTCGGCCGTGAGCGCGAGCGGGTGGGCGGGGATGACCACGCCCTTCCGGAGCTGGGCGAGCACGCCGGGGGACGGCGCCGCACTACCCATCTCTCTGCGCCCCCTGCCCCCTCTGCCCCCTCTGCGCCCTCTGCATTCTCTGCGTCCTCTGCATTCTCTGCGTCCTCTGCATTCTCTGCGTCCTCTGCGCCCTAGAATTTGCCATCGCGCGTCTCGAAGTGGGTGGGCTTGTCGAGCGTGGCGCCGCCGGCCTTCACCCAGGCGGCGACCCACTCGAGGATCCGGTCGACGGGGACCGTGGGCGGCCCGAAGCGCGCCTTCATCTTCGAGGCGTTGGAGAGGAGGGCGGTAGGTTCCTCCTTCCCTTCGATCCGCGGTGTCCGGCCGAGGAGCTCCCCCAGGCGTCCGGCCAGGTCCCGGACCGAGAGCGTCTCGGGGCCGGTCACGTTCAGGATCGAGGGGGGCGACTGGGCCATCGAGAGACAGCGGAGGGCGACGGCGTTCGCGTCGCCCTGCCAGATCACGTTCGCGTGGCCCATGCGGGCGTCGACCGGCGTCCCCGAAGCGACCTTCCGGGCGATCTCGAGGAGGACGCCGTAGCGGAGTTCGACCGCGTAGTTCAGGCGGTAGACGACGGTCGGGGTCCCGTGCTTTCGCGAGAAGTACTCGAAGACCCGCTCGCGGCCGAGGGCGGACTGGGCGTACTCGCCGATCGGGGCGGGGGTCGTCTCTTCGGTGGCCCCGCCGCTCGAGACGGGGGTGAAGGGGTAGACGTTGCCGGTCGAGAAGACGACGGTGGGGACGCCGCGGTAGCGCTCGGCGACGAGGCCCGGGAGGACGGTGTTGGCCGCCCAGGTGTCGGCCTCGGCGCCCACAGTCCCGAACTTCTGCCCGGCCATGAAGATCACCGCGGCCGCGTCGGGGAGCTTCCGCACCTCGTCCCGCTCGAGGAGGTTGCAGGGGACGCACGTCACGCCGGCGGCCTCGAGCGACGCCCGGGCGCGCGCATCTGAGAAGCGCGCCGCCCCGATGACCGCGCGGGACGAGGGCAGGGCGCGGCGGGCCATGCGGGCGAGGGTGGGTCCCATCTTCCCGCCGACGCCGAGGACGACGAGGTCCCCCCGGAGCTTCGCGAGCTCCTCGGCCACGCCGGGCGTCGGCAGGGAGAGCGCCTCCTCGAGTTCCTCGACGCTCCGGATCATGGGCCGGCCATTATAGATCGGCGGGTTCGCCCTCGCGGCCTCAAATCGCTGAAGCGTCACGAAACCATCGCGACATTCCGACCGACCCGGAGGTCCGGAAGATCCTGGCCGCCTGCGACACGATACGGTCGACCGGGTTCCGGGGCCGGGCGATCGTGGAGCTCCTCTACGCGACCGGGATCCGCTGGCAGGAGTTGGCCGAACTGAAGCTCAACGACGTCGACTTGGCCCAGGGCTACCTCCGGGTCGAGCTCGGAAAGGGCGGGAAGGGCCGGGTCGTCCCCCTGCGTCGGATGGCGGGGGACTGGATCCGGAAGTACCTCCTGGCCATCCGCCCCGAGCTCGTCCGGGGGAGGCCCGACCCGGGCTGGCTCTTCGTCTCGAAGTCCGGCCGGAAGATGGACGGGAGCGCGATCCTGGAGACGGTCCGGAAGGCGGCGGCCGTGGCGGGTCTCGAGAAAAAGGTGACGCCCCACGCCCTTCGCCGGGCCTGCGCGACCGAGATGATCCGCCGGAACGCCAACCCCTGGCACGTGAAGGAGCTCCTGGGCCACGAGGACTTCCGCTCCCTCGACGTCTACGCCAAGCTCACCATCCTCGACCTCAAGGCCGCCCACCGGAAGTTCCATCCCCGGGAACAGCGGGAGGGCGACGAGCCGGAAGGGGCTGGGGGCCCCGCTCCGTCCGGGATTCACCCGCGTTGACATTACAACCGGATTGTTGTACTCTTCGCTCGGATGGAGGGGGCATGTATTCGATCATCTACTACACGAACGCGCGGGGCGAATCGCCGGTGGAGAAGCTCATCAACGAGATGCCCGAGAAGCAGCAGAGGAAGGTGGCGGGGTTGCTGGAGCTGCTGGCCCAGGAGGGCCCGCAGCTCAGGCGTCCGTATGCGGACCATGTAAGGGGCGAGCTCCGGGAACTCCGGATGCAGTTCGGCCGATAGGAATACCGAGTGTTCCATTTCTTCGTGCAGGAGCAACGAGTGGTGCTCGTTCACGCCTTCGCCAAGAAGACGCAGAAGCTGCCCGAACGGGAGATCGAGACCGCGGAAGAGCGGATGAAGGATTTCAAGAAGAGAATGGCTGCAGGGGAGTTCGAGGCATGAAGAAGATCAAGCTGCGCTTCTTCGAGGATTGGCTCGAGGAGAAGCTGAAGGATCCCAAGTTCAGGAACGGATACGATGAGGCCCGGATGGCGGTCTTCCTGGGCTACAAGATCTTCCAGCTTCGCGAGAAGCTCGGCCTCACTCAGGCCGACCTGGCGCGGAGGATGGGGACGAAGCAGCAGGCGATCGCGCGCCTGGAGCGGGGGGACTACGAGGGATTCACGTTGAAGACCCTCGAGCGCATCGCCAAGGCCACCAAGACGGAGCTCGTCATCGACTTTCGCCGGACAGGCAGTTAGTCCTCCGCTCCGGCCCCGGGCGACGGCTCCGGCAGGGTAGACTTCCTCCAGAGGGACGTGATGCCTCTGACCCCCGCGCGCCGCCGGCCGAGTACCCGACGACACTGGATCTCACGCCACGCGTTCACGTCCCAACGCGAGCAGAACCCCGAGAGCGCCCTCATGCACTACCGCGCGCGGAGCCATGACCCGCGGACGGGGGAATCGCCGATCGCGCGGCCCGATGTCTCACGGTGGAAACCGCCCGTCGCCGCGTCCGGGAGGCCGGCGTCCGGGTTGCATCCCGGTGTTCGGCCTCCGGTCCCATGACCTCCGGGAAGGACCGTCCTGTCGCTTGAGGCGAGGCGAGTCCGGCCCTTCGAAGGTAGAATGCTCCTGCCGGGACTCGAGGAACGGGCGGGGGATGCCCGGAGTCGAACCCTTCGCACGCTCGTGACGCCGGGAGGGGCCATGGACCGGAGTACCTCGACACGCAAGTTCAGTCCCGGTCCCCGGAAGGGCCCGGGACCGAAGCTCCGCGGCTCGGTACTGAGCCGCCGCGACCTGATCCGGGCGATCCCCGCCCTCGGCGCGGCGGCCTTCCTGCCGGGGGTCCTGCCGGGCTGCTCGGGGGCCGCCCCGCGGGGGACCGCCTCCGCGGCGAAGCCGGGCATGATCCGCGAGGAGAACGCCCGGCCCGGGACACGCGACTGGCTGCTCTCGAAGCCGCGCGTGGACCCCAAGACGAAGTGGCGCTGCCCGTGGATCGAGGGCTACGCGTCGCGGGCGAGCGTCCGGGCGGGCGAGAGGCTCTCCTTCCACGTGAGCGCGAACCCGCAGTCGCCCTTCCGGCTCGACCTCTACCGCATGGGCTGGTACGGCGGATCGGGCGGGCGGCTGGTCGCGCGCCTCGGGCCCTACGCGGGCCGCGCCCAGGAGGACCCGCCCGTGGGCGAGCGCCGCGTCCGCGAGTGCCGATGGGAGGCCTGCGAGACCCTGACCGTGCCGGCCGACTGGCCGAGCGGCGTCTACCTGGGCAAGCTCGCAGCCGAGCGCGAAGGAGTCGAGAGCTACCTCGCCTTCGTCGTCCGGGACGACCGGGCCTGCGACTTCCTCTTCCAGTGCTCCGACACCACCTGGCACGCCTACAACCGCTGGCCCAGCCAGTACTCGCTCTACGACGACGGGAAGGTCTTCTGGTACTGGGGCGGCGGGGTCGACGTCAGCTTCGACCGCCCCTACGGCCGCTACTGCCAGCTCGGGAGCCCGCCGCTCTCGACCGGCTCGGGCGAGTGGCTCCTCTGGGAGTTCCCGATCGCCCACTGGATGGAGTCGCAGGGCTACGACGTCTCGTACGTCTCCAACCTCGACACCCACGCCGACCCCGCCGGCCTCCGCCGCGCGAAGGGCTTCCTCTCCGTCGGCCACGACGAGTACTACTCCCTCCCCATGTTCTTCAACCTCAAGCGCGCGATCGAGGACGGACTGAGCGTTGCTTTCCTCTCGGGCAACACCTGCTGCGGCCTCGTCGAGGTGCGGCCCTCGGGCGACGGCCGCCCCGACCGCGTGATCGGGCGGATCGACCGCTTCGGCCCGCGCGACGAGATCGGCGACCGGATCTTCAACAGCATGAAGACCCTCCCCCGGACGGCGCCCAACGAGGCGTCGCTCATCGGCGCGCGGAGCACCGGGACCGTCATGGGCGGGGCGCCCTACACCTGCGTCAAGCCCGACCACTGGCTCTTCGAGGGGACCGGGATGAAGGCCGGAGACGAGATCCCGGGGCTCGTCGGCTGGGAGTCGCACGGAGACCCGGCGCCGATCCCCGGCCTCGAGGTCGTGGCCGAGGGCGTGACCAGGTTCTCCGGGGGCGACGGCCGCTACGCCTCGACGATCTATCCGGGCCCCAAGGGCAACGTCGTCTTCAACGCCTCGACCTGCTGGTGGGGCGACGGCCTCTCCGAACCGCCCGGCTACGTCCGGCCGAGCGCGCACAGCGCCGTCCCGAAGGGCCCCGACCCCCGGGTCCGGCGGATCACCGCGAACCTCTTCCGGAGGATGATGCAGGCATGAGACGCGCGCTGTCGGTACTGGCGGTCCTTCTTCCCTCCTGCGTCGGCGGGCCGGGCGGGGTCGTCGAGGCCCCCAACGGGATGGTCGCCTCGTCGCACCCGGTCGCCACGCGGATCGGCCTCGACGTCCTCCAGCGCGGCGGGACGGCGGTCGACGCGGCGATCGCGGTGAACGCGGCGCTCTCCGTCCTGGAGCCCATGATGTGCGGGCCGGGCGGGGACCTCTTCGCGATCGTCTGGGAGGCGAAGACCGGGAAGCTCCACGGCCTCAACGCCTCGGGCCGCGCGCCCCGGGCGCTCGCGCCGGGCAAGGTCAAGCCCGCCCCGGACGGGACGATCCCGTCCGCCTCGCCCTACGCCTGGACCGTGCCCGGCTGCGTGGACGGCTGGTTCGAGCTCCACGGCCGCTTCGGACGGACGCCGGTCGCGGAGCTCCTCGCCCCGGCGATCCGCCTCGCCCGCGAGGGCTCCCCGGTCCCCCGCGTCATCGCCTCCGAGTGGCGGAAGGAGGGCGGCCCCGGCTTCGCGGAGACCTTCCTCCCGGCCCCGCGCGAAGGAGACCTCTTCCGGAATCCCGGCCTGGCGACCACCCTGGAGCGGATCGCCGAGCACGGCCGGGACGCCTTCTACCGCCGCGGGCCCATCAACCGGGCCCTCCTCTCCTTCACGGGGAAGCACGGCGGCTTCTTCTCGTGGGACGACTTCAACCTCCACCGCTCGGAGTGGGTGGAGCCGATCTCGACCGACTACCGCGGCGTGACGGTCTGGGAGATCCCGCCGAACGGCCAGGGGCTCTCGGTGCTCCAGCTCCTCAACGTGCTCGAGAACTTCGACCTCCGGAGGATGGGCCGCGACTCCCCGGACTTCTGGCACGTGATGCTCGAGGCGAAGAAGCTCGTCTTCGAGGACCGGGCCCGCTACTACGCCGACCCCGCGTTCGCGAAGGTGCCGGTCGCCGAGCTCCTCGCGAAGGACTACGCGGCGCGGCGGGCGAAGGCGATCGACATGGCCCGGGCCTCGGAGCGGCTCCAGCCCGGCCTCGAGGCCGGCGACACGACCTACCTCTGCGCGGCCGACCGCGAGGGGAACATGGTCTCGCTCATCCAGAGCATCTTCGCGGCGGGCGGCTCGGGTTACGTCCCGGACGGCCTCGGCTTCTGCCTCCAGAACCGGGGCGCGGGATTCAGCCTGGACCCGAAGTCTCCGAACGTCCTCGCCCCCGGCAAGCGGCCCTTCCACACGATCATCCCGGGCTTCGCGACCGTGAAGGGCAAGCCCTGGCTCGCCTTCGGCGTCATGGGCGGCGACGTCCAGCCCCAGGGCCAGGTCCAGGTGCTCGTGAACCTCATCGACTTCGGGATGGAGCTCCAGGCCGCGGGGGACGCGCCCCGCTGGCGGCACGCGGGGTCGTCGGAGCCCTCCGGCACGGTCATGACGACGGGCGGGGTGGTCTTCCTCGAGCCCGGCGTCCCGGCCTCCGTCCGCGAGGAGCTCTCCCGGCGCGGCCACAAGCTTCAGCCGGGCGGCTGGTTCGGCGGCTACCAGGCCGTCGCGCGCGACCCGTCGACCGGCCTCTACCGGGGCGCTTCCGAGTCCCGCAAGGACGGCTGCGCCCTCGGCTACTGAGCTACCTCGACTCGCAAGTTCTGTACCAGTCCCTTCAAGGCACGGGTACAGAACTTCTGCGGCTCGGTACTGAGTCCCGTCCGGCCCGCCGGTCCCCGCCTCTCCGATCCGGGCGGCCCGGACGCAGGCTACCGCGCGGCCTTCCGCTTGCCGACGCAGTACAGGGTCCGGTCGGAACGGATGAAGAGCTGGCCGTCGCTCGGGGTGATCGTCGCGCGGAAGAGCTCCCCCGGCGCGGCGCCCACCGCGTTCCGGGCGACGATCCGGGGCTCCGCCTTCGGGTCGACGACGACCGTCTCGCCCGACTCCTGGATGAAGAGCGCCAGGCCGCCGAAGGAGATCGGCGACGCCGAGACCTGGCCCGGGATCCGCTCCGTCCAAAGCTCCTTCCCGCTCTCCGCGTCGTAGGCCGTCAGGACGTTCGGCCGCAGGCTCTGGACGAGGACCGTCTTCCCGATCACGATCGGCGAGGGCAGGTCCCGCCCGTTCCGCGCCGCGAGCCAGAGGCGGTGGGTCGCCGTCACGTCGCCCGAGCCCCCCGGCCGGACCGCGTAGAGGCCGGCCCCGGCCAGCCCGTTGGTCACGTAGACCCTTCCGTCCGCGGGCGTGACGGTGGGCGTCCCGCGGCCCTTGTCGCAGCGGACGGACCAGAGCGGATTCCCCGTCGCGGGGTCGTAGGCGGCGATTCCGGTGTGGCCGTTGAGGACCAGCTCGTCGCGGCCTTCCGCCCGGACCAGGACGGGCGTGCTCCACCCGCGGTGGTCCTCGCGCTTCGCGGTCCAGACGGTCTTGCCCGTCTTCCGGTCGAGCGCCACCAGGCGGGCGTCCTTCTCGGCGTCGCAGTTCTGGACGACCCGCTCGCCCACCACGACCGGGCAGGCCGCCGTCCCCCACGGGCCTTCGAAGGAGCCCAGGTCCGCCGACCAGGCGTGCGCCCCGTCCAGCGCGTAGGCGTGCAGGCCGCCGCGGCCGAAGAACGCGTAGACCCGCTCGCCGTCCGTGGCGCAGGTGGCCGACGCCCACCCGTTCATCGCGTGGGAGGGCTCGGGCTCGCCGGTCCAGGCGACCTTCTCCCACTCGATCTTCCCGGTGTTCCGGTCTACCGAGAACAGCACCCGGCGCCGGCCGTTCTCGAGCGCCGCGGTGAGGAAGATGCGGTCGCCCCAGATCACAGGCGACGACTGACCCCTCCCGGGGAGCGCCGTCTTCCAGGCCACGGACTCCGCCGTCCACGTCGTCGGCAGGCCCGATTCCGTCGAGTGGCCGTCGGCGCGCGGCCCCCGCCAGCCCGGCCAGTCCGCCTCGGCGCGCGGGGAGGAGACGAGCGCCTCCTGGGCGGGGAGCGGCGCCGACAGGATCAGCGCGGCGAGGCAGGCCTGCATGTCGGATCTCCTGACGGGCACCTGAGTACGATACGTCCCGCCCGTGCCGGTTTTGCCGGACCTTTCGCCTGTTCCCGCTGCCGATTTTCCTTTCCCTCTTCCGAATGGGGGTAGTCTTCGCCCGATCGTCCTGATATACAAAGGATCAATGAAGTGAAGTAGGGTTCCCGCCGTGAGTCGTAGCGTCGCCGTACTCCCCGTCGTCCTCCTCGCCCGTCGGTCCGCCCTTCTCGCCCTCGCGGCCGCGCTCGCGGCCCTTCCGGGCTGCGTGGGGCTGATGCTGGAGCTTCTCGCTCCCGAGCACGACAACCTGGTCCTCTACGAGGGGTTCTCTCCGGACCCCAAGTTCGCCCTCGAGCCGCCGGGTCCGCCGGAGACGCGGTCCTTCAGCGCCGCGGACATCGCCGGCACGCCGGGCGTGGTCTGGCTCGAGCTCGTGATCGGCCCCAAGAGCAACGTGGCCGGGAGCGCCTCCGGCATCATGGTGGGGTACGCGGGCCGGCCCCACGTCCTCTCGGCCGGCCACATCGCCAAGGGCCCCCGCTTCCAGGCGATCTACGCCTACTTCAGCGAGGGCCGGGAGCGGCCGGAGGAGGTCGAGATCGTCGTTGCCGACGAGCTCCTCGACGTCTGCCTCCTCCGCTTCAAGGACCCGGAGTTCCGCTACGCCGCCTACCCCCGGCTCGGCCGCTCGCAGACCCTGCGCAAGGGCGACAAGGTCTTCCCCTACGGATCGCCGTTCGGCTACGACTTCATGGTCCGGGAAGGGGTCGTGAGCAAGCTCGACGTCGGCCTCAACTACCGCGGCTTCCGCCAGCCCCAGGTGATCTTCCACGACGCGACCCTGAACCCGGGGGACTCCGGCGGTCCCCTCTTCAACGACCGGGGCGAGGTGGTCGGGATCAACGTCATGGGCGTCCACCACGGCTCCCACCGCTCCGTCACCACGATGTACGCGGCGATCCCGATCGACGACGTGAAGACGGTGCTCCGGAGGGTCTCCCGGAGCGGCTACGTGGAGCATCCGCGGATCGGCTGGAAGCTCTACGAGACCGCGGGCCTGAACCCGCTCAACTTCCGGGACAAGGGCGTGCCGAAACCGCGGATCGACGGCCTGATGGTCTACGAGGTCGACCCCGGCCTGCCCGCCGAGAGCGCCGGCCTCAAGGTCGGCGACATCCTGCTTTCGTTCGACGGCATCGCGCCGCGGACCTACCACGAGGTGGCCCGCCGCATCCTCTTCGAGCGGAGCCCCGGCGACGAGGTGGAGGTCCGCGTCTACCGGGAAACCCACTGGACCGAGCCGGAGATCAAGCCGGACCCGGCGGGCTACCTCGCGCTCACCTACATCCCCCGCATGAGGTCGGAGGAGCTGGCCCTCAGGGTGAAGCTGGCGCCCTAAGTGCCGGATTTCAGAAGTTCGTAGAGCTTTTCTGCATTGCGGCACAGTTCCCGGTACCCAGTTTCCAGTTTCCAGCAGAGCGCGCGCGTTCGACTTCTGGGAACTGGTAACTGGAAACTGTGCGAGCAATTCCGATACGCACTTGAGACCGCGAGCACTTAGTATCGCGCCTCCGCCCCGGCGAGCAACCCGGCGTCCGCCTCGGGTGTTTCATCGGGGAAAGGAGCCCCGGCCATGAGAACCCTCGCCCTCCTCGCGCTCTCCGCCGGCCTCGCGCCGGCCCTGCCGGCGACCCCCCAGGGGCGGCCCAACATCCTCTGGTTCTTCGTGGACGACATGTCGGCGAACTTCTCCTGCTACGGGGAGAAGACGGTCCGGACGCCGCACGTCGACCGGATGGCGCGCGAGGGCACGCGGTTCAGCCGGGCCTTCGTGACCGCGCCGGTCTGCTCCCCGTGCCGCTCGGCCCTGATCACGGGGATGTACCAGACCTCGATCGGCGCCCACCACCACCGGAGCGGGCGGGGCGAGCTCAAGATCCGGCTCCCCGAGGGCGTGGTCCCCGTCCCCGCGCTCTTCAAGCAGGCCGGCTACTACACCGCCATCGGCGGCCCGCGCGGGAAGGGCCTGGGGAAGACCGACTACAACTTCGAGTGGGACCCGGCGATCTACGACGGGGCCGACTGGTCGGGACGGAAGCCAGGCCAGCCCTTCTTCATGCAGGTCCAGACACCGGGCGGGAAGTACCGGCACGGGAGGGGCTGGCGCGAGCGGGCCCGGCAGGAGCTGGGCTCCGTGACCGACCCGGCGGCCGTCACGCTCCCGCCGTACTACCCCCGCGACCCCGTGATCCTCGACGACTGGGCGGACTACCTGGACGCCGTCCGGTACACCGACCGCGAGGTGGGCGAGGTCCTGGCGCGCCTCGAGAAGGAGGGCATCCTGGACGAGACCGTGGTCTTCTTCATGACCGACCACGGGATCAGCCACGCGCGCGGGAAGCAGTTCCTCTACGACGAGGGGATCCACGTCCCCTTCGTCGTCCGCGGGCCCGGCATCGCCCGCGGCCGGGTCCGGGAGGACCTGGTCTCGCACATCGACCTCGCGGCGACCTCGCTCGCGCTCGCCGGGATCGCGGTCCCGAAGGCGATGCAGGGCCGCGATCTCCTCGCGGCGGCCTACGCTCCTCGCGACGCGGTGTTCTCGGCCCGCGACCGCTGCGACGAGACCGTGGAGCAGCTCCGGAGCGTCCGGACGGAGCGCTGGAAGTACGTCCGGAACTTCCTCCCGAGGCGGCCCCAGCTCCAGCCCAACCGCTACAAGGACGGGAAGCCGATCGTCCGCCGCCTTCGCGAGCTCCAGGCCGCGGGGAAGCTGGACGAGCTCCAGGCGCGGCTCCTCTTCGCCCCCGAGCGCGCCCCCGAGGAGCTCTACGACCTCGAGGCGGACCCGCACGAGATCCGGAACCTGGCGGCCGACCCGGCGCACGCGGCGACGCTCGCCTCGCTGCGGGCCCGGCTCGACCGCTGGATGGAGGAGACCGGGGACCACGGCCGCCGGCCGGAGCCCGAGGCCATGTACGACAGCGACATGAAGGTCTACCTGGGCGAGAAGGCGGGCCCCCAGACCGAGGAGCTCCGCCGGAACATCGCCCTTATGAAGAAGTGGGCGGCCGAAGGGCGCTGAGTGCCGGATCTCAGAAGTTCGTAGAGCTGTTCTGAGCTCAGGTTTCCAGTCTCCAGTTTCCAGCGGAGCGTGCGCCTACGGCTCTTTCAGACCGCGAGCGCTAGGGGAAGACCGCGCGCTCGAAGGCGCCGATGTCGTGGCCGGCGCCCTGCGGCCGGGCCGTCCCCGCGTGGTCGGACTCGAGGGGCCGCTCCCCGGTCCCCGCGTCCAGCGCGGGCGAGCCTTTCCGCAGGCGGAAGTCCCCCTTTGCGGGATCTTCGAGCGACGGGTCGACCTCGAGATTCCCCGACTCGGCGAAGACGCCTCCCTTCGCGTCCTCGAGCGCGCGGCGGCCGGGGGCGAAGAAGACGTTGTTCCGGACGACGTGGCCGGGCCCCGAGTAGAAGGTCACCCCGTGGCAGGCGCCCTTGCCCTGCTCCGCCGCGTTCTCGTAGAAGACGTTGTTCTGGATCACGCAGTCCCTCGCGCCCTCCTGCCAGACGACCACGGCCCCGCGGTTCCGGTTGAAGGCGATCGTGTTGTGGCTGATCAGCCAGCGCGAGGCGCCGGCGAACTCGGGCCCGGCGTGGCTGTCCTCCTTGAAGGGGTACGCGGCCACCTGGATCCCGTAGGCGCGGTTGGAGTGGATCACGTTGTTGACGATCCGGAAGTCGTTCCCGGTGGCATAGATCCCGTGCTCGAGGTTGCTCTTCTCGTTGTCCTTCCGCAGGCCGTTCCGGGCGATCACGTTCCCCTCGATCGCGACGTGGTGCCCGTTCCCGAGGATCCCCTGGTTGGGGTTGTCGTGGATGTGGTTTCCCCGGATCACGAGGTGGTGGGCGTTATAGAACTTGATCCCGTCCCAGCCGTTGCGGATCTCGAGCCCCTCGATCACGATCCAGCCGATGGGCCGCGTGTGGCCCTCGCGCGCCTGGAGGAGGACGCGGGTCTCGACGACCGGCCGCTCTCCCGGGTGGTTCCGGAGCGTGATCGGCCTCCCCTCCTCGCCGGAGCGCTGGAGCGTGATCTTCTCGGGGTAGACGCCCGCGCGGACGAGGATCGTGTCCCCCGCCCGCGCCCGGTCCGCGGCCCGCTGGATCGTCCGGAACGGGCGCTCGGCCGTCCCCGGCGCGCCGTCGTCCCCCCCGGGCGACACGGTGTAGGAATCCCCTCCCGCCAGGAGGAGAGGAAGAAGGATCCCGAAGCCCATCGTCGGCCCTCCTCCCGGGTATAGCCGAACCGGCCCGAGGCGTGACCCGACGGGGGTAATAGTATCGGGAGGACCCATGAGAACGCTCGCGACCGCGATCCTGGCGATGTTGCCCGGCTTTCCGTCCGCTCTCCAGGCCCGTGCCCCGATCCGGACCGTGGTGGACCTCTCGGTGGGGGAGTCGCGGGAGGTCGAGCTGGCCGGCGGCCGGAAGGCGGTCGTAAAGCTCCTCGAGCTCGAGGAGGAGAAGGACGAGATCCGCGGCGCGGTCCGCGCGGGACGCGTGCGGGTCTCGGTGGACGGGGCGGAGCTCCGCCTGGTGGCCAGCGGCTACACGCTCCCCGTCTCCGCGGGCCCGGTCCAGATCGACTGCGCGATCACGAAGGGCTACACCGAGAAGTCGAACGCGGACCGCTGGGGCCTGGGGGACAAGGACGCGCGGCTCCGGGTGTGGCCCGCGGGCTCCCCATGGCTGGAGCCCGGGACCTTCGTCTACCCGGTCCGCCAGCGCTGGTTCGCGAGCGACACCCAGATGGGGAACGAGCCGGTCTTCGCGGACGGCCCGGAGATCGCGATCGGCTCCTCGGGCGGGAAAGTCTACTACCACAGCGGTCTGGACATCGACGGCGTGGAGGGGATGGCGGAGATCCTGGCGGCGGTGGACGGCGTCGTGACGGTCTCCGGCCGGAACGTCTCGCCGGACCACGCGGGCGGGCCGATCGGGCCCGCGAACGACTACGTCGTCCTCGCGGACGACCTGGGCTGGCACTACTGGTACGCGCACCTGAAGACCATCGAGGTCCGGGCCGGCCAGAAGGTGAGGAAGGGCCAGCGGATCGGCCTCATGGGCAAGGAGGGCGGGAGCGGCGGCCGCTCGCACCTCCACTTCGAGATCAAGTGCCGCCAGCCCTCGGGGAAGTGGGGGACGGAGGAGGGCTACCCTTATATCTGGGAGGCCTACGCGCGCGAGCACGCGCCGCCCCTTCTCGCGGTCGCGCGCCCGCACCGGATCGCCCGGGCGGGCCGGAAGATCGTCCTCGACGGCTCGAAGTCGCGGAGCTTCGGGTCGGAGATCTCCCGCTACGAGTGGTCCTTCAACGACGGGACGACGGCGGAGGGCCCCGTCGTCGAGCGATCGTACGTCGCCGCGGGGAGCTACAGCGAGGTCCTGAAGGTCACCGACCGCGCCGGGAACGTCGACTACGACTTCTGCGTGGTCCAGGTCTTCGAGGGCGACGAGCGCGAGAAGGCGCCGCCCTCGATCAACCCCGCCTATTATCCCACGTTCGGGATCCAGCCGGGCGACCCCGTGATCTTCCGGGTGCGGACCTACGCCACCCGGGCGGGCGAGGAGGTCTGGGATTTCGGGGACGGGACGCCGCGCGTCGCCGTGAAGTCCGACGGGAACGCGAGCCCCCACGCCCCCTACGGGTACGCGGAGACCATGCACCGCTTCGCGAAGCCGGGCCACTACTTGGTTCGAGTGGAGCGGACGGGGCACTCGGGCGCGAAGGCGATCAACCACCTCCAGGTCCGGGTGGGGGAGCCCGGGCGGTGAATCTAGACGCGCTTCGCGATGAGGTAGACCGCTCCCGCGACCGCGGCGAGGATCGCGAGGACTTTGAGGAGGGCGCCCCAGGGGTCGAGGTCGATGGCCCCGAACGCGGCGTACTCCCCGGTCCGGCGCGGCATGCAGCCCCCTCCGGCGATCGCGAACAGGATGCCGGCGGCCTTCGCAGTGAGCAAGAGCTTGCGCATCGAACACGATCTCCGATACGGCAAGGGCGTCTGTCGTCAGGGGGCAAGTCGCGTGCCATCGGACGGAAGGGAGGCAGGACCGAAACCCCGCGCACCCTTCGCGGGTTGGCAGGGAAAGGAGACCGCGATGACGAAGATCCTCCTTTCGATCCTGGCGCTCCTCCTCCTCCAGGCCCAGGCCGCGCGCGACGCGGCGCCCAAGGTCGGGGACGAGGCGCCGAACTTCAAGGCCAAGGTGATCGGGAAGGAAGAGACCGTGGACCTGGCCGCGGTGGTGAAAGAGGCGAAGAAGCCCGCCGTCCTCATCTTCGGCAGCATCACCTGACCGCCCTTCAAGCGGTCGGCGGCCGCTCTGGAGGCGTGGTACCAGGGGTCGAAGGAATCCGCCCTCTTCTACCTGGTCTACATCAAGGAGGCCCATCCCTCGGACGGGCGGCGCCCGGTCCCGAACGCGCCGCCCTCGCCGAAGACGGACGCGGAGCGCCAGGTCCTGGCCAGCAAGTGCGTGGAGGAAATGAAGCTCTCCATCCCGGGCGTCGTGGACGACCTCAAGGACACGGCGAGCGCCGCGTATGCCGCCTGGCCCGACCGGATCTTCGTCGTGGGGACGGACCTCAAGATCGCCTACGCGGGGGGCCGGGGGCCCGGCGGGTTCAAGCCCGACGAGGCCAAGGCCGCGCTCCGGAAGATCCTCGCCGCGAAGTGATCCGGGCTCAGCGGGCCGGCCGGGAGCGGATCCACTCGGCGTCCGCGGCGAATCCGGCGCGCTCGTAGAACGCGGCCAGCCGCCCGTTCCGCTCCTGCCGGTCGAAGCCGCAGGCCCACTCCATCTTCCGGGCGTCCTCCGGGCAGGGGTGGAAGGGCTGCCCGTCCTGCTCGAGGGCGGAATTGGCCCCCTGCATCACGCAGCGCCAGCGGACGCAGTGAGGGATGGAGAGGATGTGGCCCGCCTCGTGGCTGATCAGCTTGAGCGCGCGGGCGGCGAAGAGCGACTCGTCGCGGGTCTGGAGGCGCCGGAGGGAGTAGACGCCCACCCGGGCGCGGAGGCTCCCCAGGCCGAAGACGTAATTCAGCCCCTTCGTCGTCAGGTCGTCGTCGGCGGATCCCGAGGAGCATGACCGCGTCCGGGGGCAGTTCGAGGGCGAGCCGGTCGAGGACGAGGGAGGCGTCCGCCTGCCCCCGGGCGGGGTCCAGGGTCTCCTCGTACATCGGCGCGGCGGGGAGGAGTCGCGTCGGCGCGTTGTAGTAGATCTCCAGGTACTCGCGCAAGAGTTCCAGGGAGCTCCGGGCCCGGGCGTCGGCGCCCTCCATCAGGGATCTCCGGCCCTCGGGAGCCGTGAGCGTTTTGAGGTAGATCGTCGTCCGGTGCGCGCAGGGGCGGTTGGGCCGGGAGGCGACGTAGGCGTCGAAGTCCTGGGCCGGCTCGTCGACCCGGCTCCTCCAGTCGCCCGGCTGCGGGGGGCCGAGGCGCTCGTGGCCCGCGGAGGGCACGAGAGGGAGAGGGGACGGATCGGGGCAGGCGAGGCAGGGCTCGGGCGCCCGGAGCGCCCGGCCGGCGGCCCACCAGGCCGAGGCCAGGGCGGCCCCTGCGAGCGCCGGGGCGATGGCGAACCAGGCGAAGCGCCTCCGGACCGGACCGGTCACGGGGCACCGGCGGCCGGGGATGCCGCCCGTCGCCACGGACCGATCCCCTTCGTCGCCAGCGCCACCAGGACGATGCCGGCGACGGCGACGGAGACCGCCACCAGGCCCCAGACCCGGCCCGCCTGGGACATCACGGCGACCGTGCTGAGGAGGAAGAAGTAGCACCCCGCGAGGACCAGCGCGGTCCGCATGAAGAGGCCGGGGCGGAGGGCCGGGGGGAGGAGGACCAGGTTCACCCCCGCGGTGTGCCAGCAGCTCACCCCGAGCGCGAAGTTGTAGAAGAGGGTCGCGATCGTGATCAGCCGGCCGGGCCGGTTGACCGAGAGCATGACGAGGCCGAACACCACGTAGATGCCGAGGACCGTGTAGTAGAGGTTCTTGATCTTGCCGGGATCGACCTCGCGGAGCCGCGCGCTGCTCGTCCAGACCACCTCGACCCAGCGGCGGATCAGGCCCTCGACGGTCGAGATCATGCCGGTCCCGAGCACCAGGAACCCGCAGAAGATCGTCATGAACCAGAACGCGTCGCCCATCGCCTTCCCGGAAGCGGCGGCCACGTGGGCCTTGACGCCGTCGGCGGTCATGGCGGCGGTGGCCCAGTCGTTCGAGTAGTCCCCGCCCCGCTCGAGGAACTGGACGGAGAGCATGCAGGGGAGGGCCAGGCCCACGAAGCAGGCCGGGAGCCAGACGGCGAGCTGGTCGCGCCGGACGTGCCGCATCCAACGCCGCCAGCGGGGGAGCGACTCCTCGTTCACCTCGAAGACGCTTCCCACGTGGGCCAGCTCGATCTTGTGCCCGCCGACCATGCTCGGGATGGCCCCCACGTGATGGCCCATGCCCCAGCCCTGGTCTCGCGTGTAGTTGCTGATGGGCGTGTTCGTGAGGCCGCCGGAGCCCGCGATCGCGGCGAGCGCGGTGATGAAGCCGATCAGGGTGAAGTCGACCGCGGGGAAGCCGCGGCCCTCGAGGAGCGAGACGAAGAGGTTGTCCACGTTCGCGGTCGCGGGCGCCCCCTCGGGCCGGGCGACGGGGAGGCTCCCGACCTTGAGGAAGCCGGTCCCGATCTCCACCCAGGTTCCCCAGCTCGAGTAGAAGACCGCCGTCACCAGGAGGAAGCCCAGGACGACCACGAGCTTGAACGTCATGATCGCCTTGAGCGAGCGGTAGATCCGCCCGCCGAAGAAGAGCGGGACCATGGCCCCGAGGAAGATCGCGTAGGAGAGAAGCCGCATCGTCCCCGCGTCGCCCTGGTCGGGGAGCTTTCCCCCCTTCATCAGGGTGACGAAGGGGGTGGCCGCGTTGGCGGCCAGGTAGGGGAAGATGACGCCGAGGTCGAGGAGGAGGTACGTGAGGAGCCAGAACATCGGGCCGCCGAACGGGGGCGGGATCCGGAACTTCCCGCTGAAGATCGGCTCGCCGCAGTAGAGCGCGTAGCGGCTGATCTCGATGTTGTAGACCACCTGGCCCAGGATGCTGAGCGTGGCCAGCCAGAGGAGGGAGCCGCCGTAGGTGGCGGTGACCCGGGGGCCGACCAGCCACTCGCCGCCCCCGATCGCGGCCGCGCCCATCACGAGGCCCGGGCCCAGGAGGGAAAACCAGTTCCGGGCCGTGAAGGTCGGGGCCTCGATGAGGGCCGCGGCGTCCCACCGGGGCATCCGGCGGTCGCCCGGGTGGGGGGCCTCGAACGGGGTCTTCTCGGTCATGGGTCCGGCGTCTCGCGTCCCGGCCAGTGTACGGCGGGCGGCGCCGGATCCGTCCGTCTTTTTGGTCGGCTCCGGGCGCGGAAATCCCTTGACGTGGCTAGGCCACATGGCTATTGTGGCTAGGCCACCATGGGAACGCGCGCGCCCGCCTACCTCCGGCTCAACCGCGAGCTCCGGCGCGTCGTCCGCGACCGCGAGCTCGGCTCGGGCGACCGTTTCCTGACGGAGCGCGAGGTTTCCCGCCGCTTCTCCGTCAGCCGGGCCACGGCGAACAAGTCGCTCTCGTCGCTCGTCGCCGAGGGGGTCCTCGAGTTCCGGAAGGGGGTGGGGACCTTCGTCCGGGGCGGGGCGCTCGACGTCGACCTCCGGAGCCTGGTCAGCTTCACCGACCGGGCCCGGGCGGCGGGACGGGTCCCCTCCACCCGCGTCCTCGCCCGCCGCGTGGTTCCACGCTCGCGCGTCCCGGCCGAGGCCGCGGCCCTCGGTCCGGTCGTCTACCTCGAACGCCTGCGCCTCGCCGACGGGGCGCCCGTCATCCTCGAGCGCCGCTGGGTCTCCGCAACCCTCTGCCCGGGCCTCGAGCGGGCGGATCTCCGGGGCTCGCTCTACGCCCTCTGGACGGGACGCTACGGGCTCCGGCTCGGGGGCGCCGAGCAGTCGATCCGGGCCGTCTCGCTCGGGCCCGTCGAGGCGCGGCTTCTCGGGGACCGTCCGGGGGCCGCGGCGCTCGAGGTGGCGTCCACCGGAACCGTGGAAGGCGGCCGGCCGCTGTGGTTCGAGCGGACGCTCTACCGGGGGGACGCCTACGAGTTCCGGAACCGGCTGGGCGGCCTCCCCGCGGCGGGGGCCCTCGAGTATCATCCTCCGGTCCGGGCGTCGCTCCGGGACTAGAGGACGAGGAGGACCGATGGATCTCTTCGCGGGCGTGGACCTGGGCGGGACGAACGTGACGATCGCCCTGGGCGGCGCCGACGGCAAGGTCGCCGCCGAGCGGAAGATCCCCACGCAGTCCTACGACGGACCGGAGGGCGTCCTCCGGCGGATCGGGGAGGCGGTGAAGGCGCTGTCGGGCGAGGCGGGTGGTCCGCCCCGGGCGATCGGGATGGGCGTTCCGGGCCTGGCCGACCTCGCGGCCGGCGTCACGAAATTCCTTCCCAACCTCCCCTCGCAGTGGCGGGACGTGCCCGTCCGGAAGCTCCTCCAGGCCTCGACCGGGGCCGACGTCCACCTCCTGAACGACGTCCGGACCGCGACGCTCGGCGAGCTCGTCTTCGGCCTGGGGCGGGACGCGCGCACGCTCGCCTTCTTCGCGCTCGGGACGGGGGTGGGGGGCGGGGTGGCGGTGGACGGGAAGCTCCGCCTGGGGCCCCTCGGGGCCGCGGGCGAGCTCGGCCACCAGACCGTCCTTCCCGACGGCCCGCCCTGCGGTTGCGGAAACCGGGGCTGCCTGGAGACGCTGGCCAGCGCCCCCGCGATCGCCGCCGAGGGAGTCCGGCTCCTCCTGGCCGGGAACGCCCCGAAGCTTCACGAAGCGACGGGCGGCGACCCCGCCAAGGTCACGCCCGAGTCGATGGCCCGCTCGGGCGACCCCGCCGCGCTCGAGGCGATCGCCCGGGCGGCGCGCTATCTCGCGATCGGGGTGGCCAACGTGATCGTGACCCTCCACCCCGACCTCGTCGTGGTCGGGGGCGGGGTCTCGGGGATGGGGGAGCCCCTCCTGGGCCCCCTCCGGGCTGAGGTGAAGCGGCGGGTGGGGACGCTCATGGGCCCGCAGCCGGTGCGGATCGAGCGCTCCGCGCTCGGCGACCGGGCGGGCCTCCTGGGCGCCCTCGCCCTCGCCGCCCGCGGCGGAAAGGTCTGAGCTCACCCAAATCAACCAGGATGATTTGGGTTCACCCGGCACGAGGTGAACCCAAATCAAACTGGATGAATTCGGTTCAACGGAGGGAATATGGACTGGACGCGGAAGGACGTGGCCAAGATGATCGACCACTCGCTCCTCAACCCGACGCTCACGTGGGCGGAGCTCGAGGAGGGCTGCCGACTGGCCCTGAAGAACGACGTGGCCAGCGTCTGCATCATGCCCTTCGCCCTCAAGCGCTGCGCGGAGATCCTCAAGGGGAGCGACGTCCGGGCGAGCACCACGATCGGCTTCCCCCACGGGGGCCACGCGACGGCGGTCAAGCTCGCGGAGGCGAAGCAGGCCCTCGAGGACGGCTGCGAGGAGCTCGACATCGTGGTCAACATCAGCCAGGTCCGCAGCGGCGCCTGGGACTACGTCCGCGACGAGCTCCGCGCCCTCAACGACCTCGTCCACGCGGCCGGGCAGAAGGACAAGATCATCTTCGAGAACTGCCACCTGAACGACGAGCAGAAGATCCGCCTCTGCGGGATCTGCGGGGAGATCGGGGTCGACTGGGTGAAGACCTCGACCGGCTACGGCCCGGGCGGGGCCACGATCGAGGACCTCAAGCTCATGCGGAAGCACTCCCCCCCGAAGGTCCAGGTCAAGGCCGCGGGCGGGGTCCGCGACCTGGACAAGCTCCTCGAGGTCCGCGCCCTCGGCGTCTCCCGCGTGGGGGCGAGCAAGACGGCCGAGATCCTGGACGAGGCCCGCCGCCGCCTCGCCCAGCCCGCGCCGCGGTAGGCGGGCGCGCGCATGACCCGCGCGAGATCGCGGGGCCGGCCCCGCTGCGCGACCTGCGGCCTGCCGCCCCGGCTCTGCCCCTGCGCGGAATTCCCGCGCGTCCGGCTGGGGACGCCCGTGGCGGTCGTCCAGCACCTCCGCGAGCGGGACAAGCCGACCAACACGGGGCGGCTGCTGGCGCGCCTCCTGGAGGACGCCGTGGTGCTCCCGTTCGGGATGCGCGAGCCCGCGTTCGACCCCGCGCCCCTCCGGGAGCGGCCGTTCGCCTGGCAGCTCCTCTTCCCCCGGGGCGACGCCCCGCTCCTGGAGCCGGGGCGGCGCGCGGGCCTCGTCCTCCTGGACGGGAACTGGAGCCGCTGCCGGCGCGCGAGCCGGCGCCTCCCCTGGGTTTCGGGGCTCCCCTGCGTCTCGCTCCCCCCGGGCCCGCCGCCCTTCTGGTCGCTCCGCCGGCAGCGCCGCGCGGAGGGGATGTCCACCTTCGATGCCGCCCTCCGCGCGCTCGAGGTCCTGGAGGGGGACCGGGCCGTCCTCCCGCTCCGGCGCGCCTTCGCTCTCGTGACGGCGCGGCACCTCCACCTGAAGGGCCGCCTCCCCACGCCCGAGGTCCCGGCCGCCTGGGGCCTCTAGCGCGGGCCGCCCGCGCCCGGTATCATCGGCCCGCGGGAGATCCCGTGAAGCCCTTCCTCGAGTCCGCCGGCGACCGCTTCCTCGGCATGCGGGAGCGCTTCGGGCGCCTCCCGCGCGCCGCGCAGCGGGCGTCCCTCCCCGTCGTGGTCCTCCTCCTGGGCTGGGTGGACTTCCTGACCGGCTACGAGATCCAGTTCTTCGCCGTCTACATCCTCGCGGTCTCGTTCTACGCCTACTGCCTGGGCTTTGCCTCGTCCCTCCTCTGCTCGCTCCTCTGCACCGCCTCGTTCCTCGTCACCGACCTGCTCGGCGGGCACCTCTACAGCCATCCCCTGATCCCCGCCTGGAACGCCGCGATCCGCCTGGCCACGTTCTCGTTCATCGGCTTCATCCTCGACCGCCTGCGCCGGGACCTCGAGCGGGAGCTCCACCTGGCGCGCACGGACCCGCTCACCGGGGTCCCCAACCGGAAGTCCTTCTACGAGTCGCTGGAGCGCGCGCGGGCCCGCGCGCTCGAGACGGGAGGGCCGATCTCGGTCGGGTACCTCGACCTCGACGGCTTCAAGAGGCTCAACGACCAGTGCGGCCACGACGCCGGGGACGAGGCGCTCAAGTCCGCCGCGGCGGCCCTCCGCGGGGCCCTCCGCGCCGGCGACCACTTCGCCCGCGTGGGCGGCGACGAGTTCGCGTTCTTCTTTCCGGACGCGGGATCCGAGACCGCCGGCGAGGTGGCCCGGCGCCTGACGGAGGCGCTCCGCCAGGCCGCGCGCGCCCTCCCGGTGCCCGTCGACTGCAGCGTGGGCGTGGTGACCTTCGCGGCTCCCCGCGAGGCCGCGGCGGCCCTCGTCCGCCGGGCCGACGAGCTCATGTACCGCGTCAAGCGCGGCGGGGGCGGGCGCTTCGCCCAGGAGAGCGTCCCCTGAGCGGCGGCCGCCCAGGCCGGGCTTGACCTGCGGGCCGCCGCGCCCTACAACGGTCCCATGGCCGACGCGCGCTTCGAGGACTTCCTCCTGCTTCTCCATCCCTCGGACGACGTGGCGGTCGCCAAGCGGCCGGTCGGGGCGGGCCTCTTCCTCCGGAACGGGTCGCTCTCGGTCGAGGCCCGGCAGGAGATCCCCCAGGGCCACAAGGTCGCCGTCCGCCCCGTCGCCGGCGGCGCCCCCGTCCGGAAGTACGGCCAGGTGATCGGCTTCGCCGCGGGCGCGATCGCCCCGGGCGACCACGTCCACGTTCACAACCTCAAGGTGAAGGACTTCGGCCGCGACTACGAGTTCGGGACCGGCGTACGCGCCTTTCCCCCCGTGCCCGACTCCGAGCGCCGGACCTTCATGGGATACCAGCGCCCGGACGGCCGGGTGGGCACGAGGAACTACGTGGCCGTCCTCTCGACCGTCAACTGCTCGGCCTCCGTCTCCAACTACGTCCGGGACCGCTTCCGCAGCCCGGAGTTCCGCCGCGAGTTCCCGAACGTGGACGGCGTGGTCGCCTTCACCCACAAGAGCGGCTGCAACGTCCAGCCCGGCGAGCCCTATCGGATCCTCCAGCGCGTCCTCCTCGGCCTCACGCGGCACCCCAACATCTGCGGCTACGTGATGATCGGCCTGGGCTGCGAGGGGCACCACGTCCAGTTCATGCGACGCGACGGGAACCTGGACGCCCGCCGCGCCGGCGAGCCCGACCCGACCTTCCTCGTCATCCAGCAGACGGGCGGCGTGTCGAAGACGGTCGAGGCCGCGGTCGAGGGCGTCCGGCGCATCCTCCCGGCCGCGAACGCGCAGCGGAGGACCCCGCATCCGGTCTCGAAGCTCACCCTCGCCATGAACTGCGGCGGCTCGGACGGCTACAGCGGCATCACCGCCAACCCCGCGCTCGGCGTCGCGAGCGACCTCCTCGTCCGCCACGGCGGGACCTCGGTGCTGGCCGAGACGCCCGAGATCTACGGGGCCGAGCACCTCCTGACCCGCCGCGCCGTCTCGCGCGAGGTGGGGGAGAAGCTCCTCGGCCTCGTCCGCTGGTGGGAGGCCCACGCGAAGCAGCACGGGGCCACGATCGACAACAACCCCTCCTGGGGCAACAAGGAGGGCGGGCTCACCACGATCTACGAGAAGAGCCTGGGCGCGGTGGCCAAGGGCGGCCAGGCCCCGCTCTCCGCGGTCTACGCCTACGCCGAGACGATCGCGGGCCCCGGCTTCTGCTTCATGGACACGCCCGGCTTCGACCCCGTGAGCATGACGGGGCTCGTCACGGGCGGCGCGACCGTGGGCGTCTTCACGACCGGCCGGGGGAGCGTCTACGGCTGCAAGCCCTCGCCCTGCATCAAGGTCTCGACGAACAGCGAGACCTACGCCCGCATGCCGGACGACATGGACGTGAACGCGGGCACCATCGTCGACGGCGCCGAGACGATCGGGGAGGTCGGGCGCCGGATCTTCGAGCGGATCCTGTCGACCGCGTCCGGGGAGAAGACCAAGAGCGAGGCGCTGGGGATGGGGGACGAGGAGTTCGCGCCCTGGATCCTGGGGCCGACCTTCTGACGCGCTCCCCCGCCGCATGAAAGTCGCCGCGATCGACATCGGCGCCAACAGCCTGCATCTCGTCGTTTCCCGCCTCTACGCCCCGGGGGTCCGGGAGACGCTCGACCGCTCGAAGGAGGTGATCCGCCTGGGGGAGGGCACTTTCCGGACCGGATCCATCCCCAAGGACGAGCTCCGACGCGCCCTCGAGCTCCTGCGCCGCTACCGCGCGATCGCCGAGGCGCACGGGGTCGAGGCCGTCCTCGCGGTGGCCACCTCGAGCGTGCGGGACGCGAAGAACCGTGAGGAATTCGTCAAGCGCGCGGAGAAGGAGGCGCGCCTGGCCGTCCGGGTCCTGAGCGGGGAGGAGGAAGGGCGGCTCATCTACCTCGGCGTCCGGGACGCGCTCCCCCCCACGCTCCGCCGGATCGCGGTGATCGACATCGGGGGCGGCAGCGTCGAGGTCGTGATCGGCGAGGGGAGCGAGGTGATCCGCGCCCACTGCCTCAAGCTGGGCTCGCTCCGCCTGGCCGTCGAGCGCGAGCGCCCGGGCGCGGGCTCCCGCCGGGCGCTCGAGGAGCGGATCCGCTCCGAGATCCTCCCCGCCGCCCGCGAGGCGGCGCAGTCGGGCGTGGACGCGGTGATCGGGACGAGCGGGACGATCCTCGCGCTGGGCGAGCTGTTGGGCGTAAGGGAGGAGGGCCGGCCGATCCGGCTGGGCCCGCTCTCCGACCTCAGCCGCCGGCTCCTCCGCTCCCCGGCGCGCAAGCTCCGGGACCTGCCCTCGGTCGGCCCCAAGCGCGCCGACACGATCGGCCCGGGGTCCCTCGTCCTTCGCCTCTTCATGGAGGAGGCGGGCGTGAACGAGGTCCTCCCCTGCGAGCGCGCGCTCCGGGAGGGCGTGGTGGCCGACTACGCGCTCCGGAACGCCGGGCGCTTCGAGGACCACGACGACGAGCTCTCCGACCCGCGGCCCCGGAGCGTGCACTACCTCGCCCGGCGCGTGGGCGCGCTCGACCTCCACGCGCGGCAGACGGCGCGCCTGGCGCTCAAGCTCTTCGACGGCCTGGTCCCCGTCCACGGCCTGGGCCTCCGGGAGCGGGAGATCCTGGAGTACGCCGCGCTCCTCCACGACGCGGGCTACTGGATCGCGGCCGAGAAGCACCACAAGCACGCCTACTACCTGATCCGGAGGGCCGCGCTCGAGGGATTCACCCGCGAGGAGATCCGCGAGCTCGCCCTCGTCGCGCGCTACCACCGGGGGGCCCTGCCCCGGGGGCGGCACGAGGGCTTCGGGAGCCTGTCCCGGCCCGCCCGGGACCGCGTCCGGCGCCTCGCGGCCGTGCTCCGGATCGCCGACGGCCTGGACCGGAGCCACGCGGGCGTCGTCAGGGACCTTTCCCTCCGGATCCGGAACGGCGCGGTGTCGGTGGAGGCGTCCTGCTCGGGCGAGCCGGAGCTCGAGCTCTTCGCCGCAGAGCGCCGGAGCGACCTCTTCCGGAAGATCTTCGGGCTCAGGATCGAATTCCGGGCCTCGAGAAACGGGAAGCCGTGAAGGGGTCGGGCGACTGGAAGGCGGTGGCCGATCCCCTCTCCGCGAGACTGCTCGACCGCCTCCGCCGCGTGAGGCGCGACGCGGAGGACGCGGAGGCCATCCACGACGCGCGCGTGGCGGCCCGGCGGCTCTGGGCGGCCGCGGAGCTCTGGCGGCCGGACGCGGAGGAGTGGGCCGGGCTCCGCCGCCGGCTCCCCAAGCTCATCCGCCGGATGGGCCGGGTGCGTAATTTGGACGTGACGCTCGAGCTCCTGGCCCGGGGGAAGCCCGCGGACCGGGAGGCCCGGCGGGCGCTCGCGGCCTCGATCCGCCGCCGCCGGAAGAAGCGCCGGGCGCGCCTGTCGAAGCGGATGAGGAAGCTCGATCTCGCGGCCCTCCGCCGGAAGCTCCGGGCCCTGTCGGCCGCCCCCGCCCGCGACCCCTCCCGCCCCCCCGGGCCGCGCGACCTCGGGATCCACTTCACGCGGATCGCCGCGCTCGCGGTGCTGTCGCCCTGGTCCGAGCAGGCATCGGCGGCCCACGAGGTGCGCCGCGAGGTCCGGCTCCTCCGCTACGCCCACGAGACCCTGGAAGCGGTCTATCCTCCCCCGGACTTCGAGGCCGCGCGCCGGAAGCTCCGCTCCGTGCAGGAGACCGCGGGCCGGCTCCAGGACCGCCGGGTCCTCGAGCGGGCCGCCGCCCGCGCGCTCCGGAAGGGCGGCCTCTCCGTCCTGCTCGACCCGCTGCTCGGCCGCGTGCGCCGCGAGGCCCGGGCGCTCGCGCGGCGCTTCGCCCTCGACGTGGCCGCGCTCATGGAGCTCCGTCCGCGGATGACCGGGGAGGGGGCCCCGTGATCGCCGGCCTCCTCCGCCACGGCCCCGCCGTGCCCCGGGGCGCCGCCGGGATGCCGGACGACGACCGGCCGCTCTCGCCCGAGGGACGGAGGAAGACAGTCCGGGCGGCCCGGGGGCTCCGCCGGCTCCGGCTCGGCTTCGACCTCGTCCTGACGAGCCCGCTTCCCCGCGCGCGGGAGACGGCGGAGATCGCCGCCCGGGCGCTCGGGCTCCCGGCGCCGCGCGAGTGCCGGGCGCTCCGGCCGGACGCCCCGGTCGAGGAGCTGCTGGCCCTCCTCCGGGACGCCCGCGCCCGGGCGCCGCTGCTCGTGGGCCACGCCCCCGCTCTCGCGACGCTCGCCGCCGCCCTGGTGGGGGAATCGGGGGACGCCGCGTTCGATCTCGGGAAGGCGGGGCTGGCGGTGCTGCGGCTGGGCGAGGCGCCGGCGCGCGGGGAGGGCTCGCTCCGGCTGCTCCTCAGGCCCTCGGTGCTCCGGGCGCTGGGCCGCTAGCCGCCGCCGCGGCGACCGTGGCCATGCGCGACCGGGCGGCGCGGCGGACGAGGCCGGGGATGAGGAAGACGGCGCTCGAGACGACGGCGACCGCGGAGACCATCGCGAAGGGCGACGCGAGCGCGGCGAACCAGGAGAGCACGCCCCCGAAGAGGAAGCTCATGGGGAGCGTGAAGACCCAGGCGTAGACGATCTTGGCGCCGATCCCCCACTTGACCGCCCGCGCGCCCTTGGCGGTGCCGACGCCCACGATGCTCCCGGTGATCGTGTGGGTCGTCGAGACGGGGATGCCCAGGCTGGCCGCGATCTGGAGGACCACTCCGCCGCCCGTCTCGGCGGCGAAGCCCTCGGTGGTGCTGATCTTGGCCAGCTTGGAGCCCATCGTCCGGATCACCCGCCAGCCCCCGACGGCGGTCCCGAAGGCCATTGCGGCCGCGCAGGAGAGGATGATCCAGACGGGGATGTAGAGCTCCTTGATGTCGGTGACGACGTGCCCGTCCTTCCGGAGGAAGCCGCCCACGAAGAGGGCGAGCGCGAGCACCCCCATCACCTTCTGCGCGTCGTTCTGCCCGTGCTCGAAGGCCATGAAGCTGGCGGAGCCGAGCTGGAGCCATCCGAACACGCGGTGTCCCCGGCTCGGGGTGGCCCGCCGGGCGATCCAGGTGCAGGCCACCAGGAGCAGGTAGCCCACGACGAACCCGATGAAGGGCGAGGCCAGGAGGGCGACCAGGATGTAGAGAAGGCCCTTGTGCTTCACGGGGTCGTTCCACACGACCGAGCCCCATCCTTCCACGGCCACCGCCGCGCCCACGAGGCCCCCGACCAGGGCGTGCGAGCAGCTGATGGGGAGCCCGAGCCGCGTGCACCAGGTGACCCACGAGGCGGCCCCGACCATGGCCGAGAGAACCACGGCGACCGAGGAGGGGTCCACCTTGAGGTTGACCACGCCCGACCCCATGGAGGTCGCGACCTTGATCGAGATCAGGGCCCCGACGAAGTTGAGCGCCGCGGACATGAGAAGCGCCTGCCAGGGCGAGAGGACCCGGGTGGAGACGACGGTCGCGATCGCGTTGGCCGCGTCGTTCCAGCCGTTGGTGATGTCGAAGAGGATGCCCGCCACGACGGCCAGGACGATCAGGGTCGTGGTGTCCATGGGTCGTCAGGGGCCCGCCGCCTCCCTCACGCGTTCTTCAGGACGATGGCCTCCATCGCGTTGGCCACGTCCTCGCAGCGGTCGGTCGCCGCCTCGAGATCCTGGTAGACGTCCTTCCACTTGATCACGAAGATCGGGTCGTGGCCGTTCTCGAAGAGCGTGGCGAGGGCCCGCTGCTCGATCCGGTCCCCCTCGTTCTCCTGGGTGTGGATCTCCACGCAGCACTGGAGGAGGGAGTCGCTCGCGACCTTGCTGGAGAGCCGGCGGAGGCGGGGCATGGCCTCCTTGATGACGGCCGTCGCCCGCTCGAGGATCCGGGCGAGGGCCACCGCGTCCGGAGTGGGCTCCGCGATCTTGTAGAGGGTGATGCGCGCGACCGCCGTGTCGACCAGGTCCAGGATGTCGTCCAGTCGGCAGGCCAGCTCGTGGATGTCCTCGCGGTCGAGCGGGGTGATGAAGGTCTTGTTCATCCGCTCGATCATCTCGTGGGTGAGGCGGTCCCCCTCGTGCTCGACGTCCTTGATCGCCTGCGCCCGGGAGGGGAGCTCCTTGAAGTCGAGCATGAGCTCGAGGAGCTTCTGGGCCCCGAGATGCACGTTCGCGGCCGACTTCTCGAACAGGTCGAAGAACACCTGTTCCTTGGGGAGGAGGTTGAACATCGACGCGGGTATTAAACCAGGGGTCCGGGGGGGTGTAAAGGGAATGTAAAGATCCGCCCGGAGCCCGCCTTTCCCGGCCCCCCTCCGGGTTCAAAGCGCGTCGAAGAAGTCGTTCCCCTTGTCGTCGACCACGATGAAGGCGGGGAAGTTCACGACCTCGATCTTCCGGACCGCCTCCATGGCGAGGTCGTCGAAGTCGACGAGCTCGACCTTCCGGATGTTCTCCTGCGCCAGGATCGCCGCGGGGCCGCCGATCGAGCCGAGATAGAAGCCCCCGTGCTTCCGGCAGGCCTCGGTGACGGCCTTCGAGCGGTTGCCCTTGGCGAGGGTGACGAGCGCCCCGCCGCGGGACTGGAACTCGTCCATGTACGCGTCCATGCGGCCCGCGGTCGTGGGGCCGAACGAGCCCGAGGCCATCCCCTCGGGGGTCTTGGCCGGGCCGGCGTAGTAGACCGGGTGCTTCTTGAAGTAGTCCGGCATGGGCTTCCCGGCGTCCAGGCGCTCCTTGATCCGCTTGTGGGCGAGGTCCCGCGCCACGATCAGGCTCCCGGTCAGCTCGACCCGGGTCTTGACGGGGAAGCGCGTCAGGATCTTCCGGACCTGGTCCATCCCCTCGTCCACGTTGATCCGGACGGGCGGGGCCATCCGGGGCGGGTCCTTGGGGAGGAAGCGCTCGGGGTGGAGCTCGAGCTTCTCGATGAAGATCCCGTCCCTCGTGATTTTCGCCTTCACCTGCCGGTCCGCCGAGCAGGAGACGCCGATCCCGATCGGGCAGCTCGCGCCGTGCCGGGGAAGCCGGATGACGCGGGCGTCGTGGGCGAAGTACTTCCCCCCGAACTGGGCGCCGATCCGGCTCTCCTGCGTGACCCGGAGGATCCGCTTCTCCCACTCGGGGTCCCGGAAGGCCCGGCCGCCCGCCGAGCCGGCGGTCGGGAGCCCGTCCAGGGCCCCCGTCGTCGCCAACTTGAGGGTCTTCAGGCACCCCTCGGCGGAGAGGCCGCCCACGACCACGGCGAAGTGGTAGGGCGGGCAGGCGCTCGTCCCGATCTCCTTGAGCTTCGAGGCGACGAAAGCCTCGAGGTCCTTCTCGTTCAGGACGGACGGCGCGGCCTGGAAGAGATACATCTTGTTCGCGCTGCCGCCGCCCTTGGCGATGAAGAGGAAGCGGTACTCGTCGCCGGTCGAAGCGTAGAGGTCGATCTGGGCGGGGAGGTTCGTCCCCGTGTTCTTCTCCTGGAACATCGACAGCGGCGCGAGCTGGCTGTAGCGGAGGTGCTTGTCCCGGTAGGTCTCGTAGATCCCCTCGGAGAGCGCGGCGGCGTCGTCTCCCTCGGTGAGGACGTGCTGGCCCTTCTTCCCGACGACGGTCGCGGTGCCCGTGTCCTGGCAGCCCGGGAGGACGCCGGCCGCGGCGACCGCCGCGTTCTGGAGGTGGGTGTAGATCACGAAGCGGTCGTTGTCGCTCGCCTCGGGGTCGTCGAGTTCGGCCCGGAGCTTCTCGAGGTGCTTGGTCCGGAGATGGAAGTTGATGTCGACGAAGGCCTGGCGGGCGAGGCGCGTGAGCGCGGCGGGCTCGACCTTGAGGAAGCTCCGGCCGCCCAGGTCGACGCTGCTCACGCCTTCCCGGCCTAGGGAGCGGTACTCGACCGGGTCGTCCCCCGTCTGGAAGACCGGCTCGTAGGCGAATCCGCTCATGCGTCCATCCTATCGCTTTTCGCCCGGGAGGCACAGGCAGGAGGAGCTGATCGGGAGGTCGGCGTGGCGCCAGGCCTCGCGGAAGCGGCGCTCGGCTTCGGCCGCCTCGGCTGCCTTTCCCCGGGCCCGGAGGCTCTCGGCAAGGCCGAAGAGCGACCAGCCGTTCCCCGGCCATCGGCGGAGGTCCTCGCGGTACACCGCCTCCGCGTCGGCGGCCCGGCCGGAGCGCAGCATCGCCGCGCCCAGGGCGTGCCGGACCGGGAGGATCCAGTCGGGCGGCTCGTCGTAGCGGAGGGCGTCCTCCCGGCGGACGGCCTCCGCGAGCGCAAGGAAGGCCTCCTCGGCCCTGCCCTCCCGGTAGGCGATCTCGCCGTCGAGCGCGGGCTCGGCGACGCCCAGGAGGTCGGCCGCGCTGTTGTTCCCGAAGAAGGCGTCCTTGGGGACCCGCTTCTTCGCCTCGAGGAAGAGCTTCTGCTCGGCGCGGGCCTCGGCGGTCCGGCCGAGCGCGGCGAGCGAGGAGCCCCGGGCGAAGCGCCAGAGGGCGCGCGCGATCGGGAAGCTCTCGGCCGGCTCGGACTCGGCGAGCATGGCCTCCCAGCGGCCGAAGCGGACGTGGAGCTCGAAGGGGGCGGCGAGGAAGCCGTCCATGAAGGCGGCGTTTTCCTTGAGCCAGTCCGCCGGGATCTCGGCGAGCATCTCCCGCACGGCCTCCGTGGCCCGGCGCGACTCGCCCCGCATCATGGCGGCGAAGGCGAGCATGTGGCGGTTGTGCGCCATGTAGAGCCGGTAGAAGCCGGGCGGGTGGGCCCGGCGGACGTAGGCCCGGTCGGCCGCGACGGCCCGCTCGTTGGCCGCGATGGCCTCGCCCCAGCGGCCGCGGCGGACGTCGATGTGCGAGGGCATGTGGACGAGGTGGCCCAGGCCCGGGCAGAGGTGGCGGAGCCGGTCGGCCGCCGCGTCCGCCTTCTCCGGCTCGCTCGAGGCCTCGACGGCGTGGATGTAGAGGTGGAGGGCGAGGGGGTGCGAGGGGTTGACCGCAAGGGCCTCCTCGAGGATCGTCACGATCTCGAACGTCCAGGGCTGGGGCTTCCCGTCCTGCTGCCAGAGGTCCCAGGGGTGAAGGTCCATGAGCGCCTCGGCGGTCCACGCCAGGAGGTCGGCGTCCTTGGGGTAGATGTTCCACATCCGGAGCGCCCGCATCGCCTCCGCGTAGGCCCGGTCGAGCGGCGCGCGGTCGGCCGGGGGAGGGTCGGCGAAGCGCATCGCCTGCGCGCGGATCAGGTCGCGCTCGACGGGACTGCAGGGGCCCGAGAGCTCCTTCGCGCGGGCGACCGCTTTCCAGGCGGAGCGGGCGCGGGCCTCGTCCACCGAGGGGTTGTTGATGTGCGGGCCGCTCGCCAGCGCGATCCCGAAGTGGGCCATCGCGCAGTCCGGGTCGGCCTGGGCGGCGCGCTCGAAGGATCGGATCGCCTCGTCGTGGTTGAAGGCGTGGAGGAAGGCCAGGCCCTGGTCGAACCAGGCCTGGGCCTCCGGGGAGGACGTCGTGATCTTCCGAGTGTGGGGCCCGGTCCCCGCGAAGCGGCCCTCGGGGAGCCCGGCGCACGCGGCGAGGAGGAAGAGGGCGAGCGGCGCGGTGCGGACCATGGAGGGCCTCCTACTCGACCTTGAGCTTCCGGCAGACCACGCCGGCGTCCTTGAAGAGCTTGAAGGTCGTCTCGTTCAGGGGGTAGTCCATGTTGTACACGACCTCGTGGAGCCCGGCGTTGATGATCATCTTCGTGCACATGAGGCAGGGGGCGAAGGTCGTGTAGATGGTCCCGCCCGCGATCGAGACGCCGTGGTAGGCGGCCTGGGTGATCGCGTTCTCCTCGCCGTGGGAGCAGAGGCACTCCTCGAGCTTGGTCCCGGCGGCGGCGAGCTGGTTGCAGCGGGGGCAGCCGCCCTCGTAGCAGTTCTTCGTCCCGCGCGGGGTCCCGTTGTAGCCGGTCGAGATCACCCGCTTCTGGCGGACGATGACGGCGGCGACCTTGCGCTTGGCGCAGTTGGAGCGGAGCGCGGCCACCTGGGCCATCTTCATGAAGTACTCGTCCCAGCCGGGCCGCTTCATCTTGGCCATGAGCTTCGGGACGAGCTCGGAGAGGCGGGCCTGGAACTCGGCGGGAGAGCCGTCGTTGTCGATCGCGTGGTCGGCCACGGCCTCAGTGGCGGTCAGGTTCTGGCCCTCGGCCTGGAGGCTGGTGGACTCCTTCTGCTCGAGGTCCAGGAAGGCCTCGTAGGTCCCGGGGTCGCTCTCCCGGCCGCGGGCCTTGATGCGCTCGAAGCGGACCCTGGGGTCGGCCCGGACCGCGAGCAGGTGGAAGTCGGACGTCTTCCGGAAGACGGCCACCTCGTCCTCGTGGCGGAAGGAGTCCACCACGTAGTTCCGTCCGGGCTCGAGGCGCTCGAGGATCCGCTCGGCGAGGTAGCCCGTCCCGTGCCGGGCGCGGAGCTCGCGGCCGGTGGCGATGAGGGCGTCGCGGGTGAGGGGGAGGCCGCGGGCGCGGACCTCGTCCCGGATCACGTCGGAGAGCGAGTGGTAGGCGAACCCCTTGCTCTTCAGGAACTCCGCGGCCAGGCCCTTCCCGGCGGCGTTCCGGCCCGTCAGGCCGACGATCATGGCGGATGTTATAGCACGGTCCCCGGCGCCTGTCGCCAAATAGGGGCCCGGGATCGGCGGACCCGAGGGAGGCTGGAACGGGGATGGACGGATCGCGCGCGCGGGAAGCGCGGCCGGGACCGGTCGCTACGCGCGGTACGGCCTCCGGTCGGCCTCACTTCCCGTCCGGCCACTGCGGGGCGAAGTGCCAGTCCTTCTCGATGCCCTTCAGGGTGTAGGTGCCGACGTTCAGGATCTCGACGTGGAGGTCGGCCCGGGGCTTCTTCCAGGGGACGTCCGTCCAGTGGATCCCGACCCAGAGCTCCTGCGTCTTCCGGTCGCAGGCCATCGTCTCCAGGTCCACCGTCTGGCTGTTCACGCGCGAGGCGTCGGCGCCCCAGCTGGAGCGGGTGATTGTCCGCGTCGCCTTCTTCAAGTGCTTGTCCGCGTCGTAGAGCGAGAAGGTCACGGTGGCCTCGGGCTGCCAGGGCTTGCCCTGGGCGTCGAGGAAGATCATCCGGACGAGGTAGTGGTCGCCCGTGTACTTGTTGTTCTTCCCGTAGGTGCCCTCGACGACGAGGAGGCCGCGCGTCCCCACGCTGGGCGGCCGGGCCTCCTTCGCGACCGCCTCCTGCTCGACCTTGGGCGGGGGCGGGAGCGAGACCCGCTCGGCCTCTACGCGGCGCGTGGCGCTGCGCCGGGCGGAGGGGAGGCCGGGTTCGGGCCCGAGCTGACCGCCCGTGTCGCAGCCGAGCGAGAAGCCGAGGGCGTCGAAGGGCGGGCAGGAGGGAACGTAGAAGACGAAGGGCCGCGTGGACCCGGGCCCCAGGACCCCGGGCGGCTCGAAGGAGGCCTCCTTCTTGCCGAGCTGGAATCGGACCTGGATCCGCTGGACCGCGCCCGGCGTCGCGTTCGCGAGGACGCCGCTCACGCGGGCGGAGCCGTCGCTGAGCCGGACGGCGCGGCACTGCCGGACCTGGAGCTCGCGGGCGAAACCGGCGGGATCGGGAAGGACGATCTCGTCGGAGGCCTGCCAGGCGAGCGAGACGTCCACCGACGCGTGGGGCGGGAGGCCCGGGACCGCGAGCTCGAAGGTCTCCTCGGTGGCCGGGCCGATCGCCTTCTCGAGCCGGAGCCGGGCCTCGTGGACCGTCGCGCCCGAGGCGTCCTTGAAGACGAGCCGGGCGGTGGGCTCGTCGGCCGGGGCCCCGCCCGCGTTCCGGACGACCACCGAGAGGGGCGAGAGGCCGTGGGAGGAGAGGACGAGCCGGGGGCCGGAGGCGGGGCGGAGGGCGGGGAGTTTCACGGCGTCCGTCCCCACGTAGATGAACGTGGCCTGGGGGGTCTCGACGTAGACCTCGTAGTCGCTGAAGTTCGGGAGCTGGAGGGTCTCGAGCTTCAGGGCCGCGGCCTGGCCCGGCGCGATCTTCGCGACCGGGACGGTGGGGGAGCGCTTGAGCTCGCGGCCGGCGTCGTAGTAGATGGCCGTCACCTTGACGGTCGCGAGCTCGACGGGGGCGAGGTTCCGGAGGGCGGCGTCGACGATCACCTTGTGGCCGACGCGCTCGCGGGCGATGTCGAACTTCGTGAACTCGGGGGGCTTGGAGTCCTGGGGAAAGAGGAACGCCAGGACGACGACGAGGCCGCTCATAGATCCGCTCCGACTATCTTACAGCCGGACGCGGCGGGCGGTGCGCTCCGATCGGATCCCGGCGTCGAGGATCTCCTGGGCGACGAGGCCGTTCTCGGGCCGGCAGAAGGGGACGAACGCGGTCCCGGTCCGGAGGGCGTGGACGAAGTGCTCGGGCCCGTTCCGCCGCCCGGCGGGGAGCTTCGGGAGCGGGACTTCCTTGCGGTTGGTCCGGTCGGCGCCCCAGTGGGAGAAGTCTTCGCGGCGCGTGAAGGTGCGGAAGAGCTCTCCGCGGTAGGTCTCGAGGGTCCCGTCCAGGCCGAGGAACGCGACCTCGTGGGAATCGGGGTTCTGGGTCCAGGAGGCCTGGGAGAGGGCGGTCCTGTCCTTCCAGACGCCGACGACCATCGCGTTGTCGTCGACGGGGATGCGCTTGACGAGCCGCCGCGCGACGCCGACCACCTCGCGGGGCCGGCCCCAGAGCATGGCCATGATGTTGGCGCCGTAACAGCAGTAGTCGACGATCGCGCCCGCGCCGTTCTGTTTGGCGTCGTAGAGCCACTTCCAGAAGTAGGGGGTGCAGCCGGCTTCCTTCGGGCCCTGGTGGGCCATGTGGATCCGGGCGTGGAAGACGTGGCCGATGTCGCCCGCCCGGACGAGGTCGAGGGCGCGGTTCACGGCCGGGTCCCAGGCGAGGGGCCAGTTGATCATGAGGCGGGTCCTGCGCTTCCGGGCGGCGGCGAGCATGCGGCGGGCGCCGCGGGCGTCGGCGGCCATGGGCTTTTCGACCATGGCGTGGAGGCCGCGCGCGGCGGCGGCCTCGACGATGGCGGGCCCCGCGGCGTTCGAGCCGCAGACGAGGACCCCGTCGGCCTCGACCTTCCGGAAGAGTTCGCGGGGGTCGTCGAAGAGCTCGGGGACGCCGAAGTCCTTCCGGATCTTCTCGCGGAGGGGGCGGTGGGGGTCGGCCGCGCCGACGATCCGGACGCCCGGGACCTTCGCGAAGTCGGGGAGCATCATCCAGGCGTGGTCGTGGACCAGGCCGGCGACGACGAGTCGGAAGGGCTTCATGAGGCCGGCCATTCTAGCGCGCGATTGCGGGGCCGCCAAGAAAACGAGGCCCCGCCGCCGTATGATGGGTAGGGAGGCGCGCGCGATGAGACCCGTCCGGTTCCTGGCGCTGGCGGCGGCGCTGGCGTTCCCGCTCCAGGCCCAGGAGGAGCGGCCGAGCGCCCGCGAGGCGCTCGAGAAGCACGGGCCGGCGCTCCGGGAGACGGAGGGCGTCCTCGACGTGAGCGCCGGGGGGAGCGCCGCCGAGCCCCGGATCGCGGTCCGCGTGGCGAGCGAGGAGGCGAAGGCGGCGGTCCGCGCGAAGTGGGGGACGGCGGTCGGGGGCGTGAAGCTCTACGTCTACGTGTCCACGGACGTGGGCCAGACGGAGGTCGAGAAGAAGGCCGATCCGCCGCCCAAGCCCCCGGCCCCGGAGACGAAGCCCGAGCCGCCCGGGAACGACACGCTCGAGGACTGCGACATCCTGCGGGACCATCTCAAGCTCAAGGCGGTGACGCGGTTCCGCGACAAGAAGACGATCGACCCCTGCCAGCTCATGCGGCGCTCGCGGGTGGGCGGGGGCGGGGGCCACACGTTCTGGTACACGCGGCACCGATTCGACTGCCCGATCCGGACCGGCAAGGTCGCCAAGCCCGCGAAGGCCGACGAGTTCACCGACTGGGTCTTCACGCGCGGCTTCCTCCCCGCGCGCGGAGGGAGCTTCCTCGTCTTCGAGCTCAAGGCGAGCGACAAGCTCTGGTTCGACGGCGTGAAGGAGGACCTCACGTCGCTCCTCCCCTACATCCGGGAAGGCGCCCGCTGGACGAGCGCCAAGGAGGAGGACGCCGGCAAGAACTGGCGCTGGGAGGTCCCGAAGTAGCCCGCGCCCCGCCCTCAGCGTCGGGCGGAGCCGAGGAGGGCCTTCCGCACCGCCGCCCGGACGCGCCGGACCGACGTGGCCCCGGCCGCGTAGCGGACCGCGCGGGAGGTCACGAAGTTGAAGGGCAGGAACTTGAGCTTGACCGGGACCGCTCCGCGCGGATCCCGGACCGTCAGGACGAGGTGCGCCATCTTCGCCGCCTGGTTGGCCGCGCACGCGGCGTCGTAGGCCGGGCAGGTCCCGGGCATGAGATCGTAGTCGAACCCCTCGGAACGCGCCGCCTCGCGCGCGGCGTCGAGCGCCGCCCGGCAGGCCGAACGGACGCGGCGCGCGCTCCGGCGCCGGGGGCGCCCGTCCCGCGGGAACGCCTTCTCGAACACCGGGAGGGCGACCTGCGCCGCCGCGAGGGCGGCGCGGAGCATGACCGGCTTGCCCCAGCGCCACAGGCCGTAGGCCCAGTCGCCGATCCTCGCGAGGCCTTTGGAATCCTTCCAGGCGGTGTCGGGACGTCGGCCCAAGAGGAGGCTCCGGGCGAACTCACGGGAGTCGGACCAGACGCTCTCCGAAGTCCGGGATCCCCGGACGCAGGCCGCCAGCCCGGAGTCCTTCCCTTTCCGGGAGCCAGGATCCAGCCCGGTCCGCCGAGCTTCCTTCCGCATCAGGCACTCCCGAAAGAGGATAGCAAACGGCGACGGAAACGAATATAAAGAACGTCATATGAGTGATATTATAGTCGTATGGTCCGACCCCTCAAGTCGGCCGGAGCCCGGTTCCTCCTCCGGCCGCTGAACGTCGTGTTCGGCGCCCCCGGCCACATCGCCATCCTCCGCGCGCTTGCCGGGGCGGGCCGGGGCCTGACCGGCCGGGAGGTGGCCCGGGCGGCCGGGATCGCGCAGCGGGCGGCCATGGAGGGGCTCGACCGGCTGGAGGCGGCGCGCCTGGTGCGGCGGACCCCGGCGGGACGGGCGTACCTGTTCGAGCTGGAGCGGGATCACCGCCTGGTGAAGCGCGGCATCCTGCCGCTGATCGAGGAGGAGGGCGAGATCCGCGCCGAGACCTTCCGCCGGCTCCGTCGGGCCTTCGAAGGGGCGGTGCTCGGGGGCTGCGTGTTCGGGAGCGCGGCGCGGGGAGAGGAAAGGCCGGGGAGCGACCTGGACGTGTGCCTCGTGGTCCGACATCCCGGGGAGAAGGACGGGGTCCAGGCCCGGGCGTCCAGGGTCCTTCCGGGATTGAGAAAGGATCTGGGGGTCTTGGCCAGCTTCCTCGTCCTCACCCGCGCGGAGCTGGCCCGGGGCTGCCGGGAGGGCAGCCGGTTCTTCCGCGCGCTGGTCGGGGAGGGGGAGCGGTTCGCGGGGCGCGGGCTCAAGGACCTGCTGGATGACGAAAAGAACCCGTCGAGTCTCCGTTGAGCGCGGCGAGTCGGGCCGCTTCGCGGAAGCCGGGGCGCAGTTCGCGCAGGCGGCCGGCCTCGCCCGGGAGTTCGAGTACTGGAACGCGGCGGGACTCCTCTACGTCCACGCCGCGATCGCCTTCGCGGACGCGGTCTCGATCGCCCGGAGGGGCGAAAAGTCGACGAGCGAGAACCACCTGGACGCGCTCGCGCTGTTCGACGTGGCCGCCTCGGGCCTCAAGGGCAGGGACGAGGCGAGCGAGCATCTCCGGCGGATCGTCGAGGAGAAGAGCCGGGTCTCGTACTCGGGGCTCTCGTTCCGTCGTGCCGATCTCGAGAAGCTCGCCCGGCATGCCGAGCGGTTCCGCGCTTTCGCCGAAAGCCTGCTGAGGTCCCAATAGGCTCGTGGATCCCGCCCGTCCGGGATCCTGATCCGGTCCCGTGGGTCGAGGCGCGGGCTCCGAAGCGCGTGGATTGGGGCGGCCAGTTCGGCCCCGAATCCTTCCGGCCAAGCAAGGGTAGGGAAGGGTAACCGTCGCCGGAGGCCAGGGATCCTGACGGTCGCGGAGTGGAGCTCTACGAGGCCTCTCTCTAGCGGAAGATCGGCTCGACCGGAAGCCCCAGGCCGGGGAGGAGAGCGGAGCTCAGGGTGTCTCCGGCTTCGAAGTACCCGTGCGGCTCGTAGCGGCGCTGGGAGAGCTTGAGCACCTCGATCGCGCGGGCCTCGCCGTCGGCGATCCAGTACTCCTTCACTCCGTTCTCCGCGTAGAGTTCGCGCTTCACGAGGCGGTCGCGCTCGGCGTTCTCCGGCGAGATCACCTCGACGAGAAGGTCGGGCACGCCGCGCACCCAGTCCTGGACGATGGATTCGTTGGGCTTCAGGACCACCAGGAGGTCCGGCTGGACGACGTTTCCCGAGGGCAGGTGGACGTCCAGCGGGGCGATGAACACGCGACCCAGGCCGCGATCCTCGACGAAGGCGCGAAGCGCGACGTGGAGGTTGGCCGTGATGCGCTGGTGCTGGGCCTTGGGGGAAGGGGACCTGAGGATTTCCCCATCGATGAGCTCCGCGCGGACCCCCTCGGGGAGCCTCATGTAATCGTCCACGGTCTTCCGGGGCCTCGTCTTCAGTTGCGCCATGAGCCTATCGTAGCGCAGCTCGCGCGGGCGATCAACCCGGAGCGGGGTCGAAGGAGCCGATCCGTCCGTGCCGGCGCCACGGGACGTCGCGCGTCTCCGAGAGCCCGGTGGCCGTGGGGGCGGCGGTCCTCGGATACCCGGCCGCGTTCGTCCTGCACTCGACCCTCGCGTGAGTCGATGCCGCCGTCCGCGGGATCGGCGAGCTCCTGGGCATCGCCCCGCGGAGGAAGGAGGACGAGGAAGAGCCGGTCGTCCCCACCGAGGGAGGGGCGTCCGGTCCCCGGAAGTGAGGCCTGCGGAGGGGGACGGTTGAGGGCGCGCGCTACTTCTGCGGGGGCCGTTCCGCTTCGTTGCGCAGCACGGGCAGCCACCGCGTCGCCTCTCGTCGGACCTCGGGTTGGAAGTCCTCGAGACGCTCCCGGATCGCGTCGGCGCACTCCTTCGCCTTCATCCGCCCCAGCGCTTCCACGGCCGCCGCCCGTACCCCGCCGTCTTGGTCTTTGAGACGTCGGGCGATGTCCGGGATCGTGCCGGCCACGCCCAGCCGCCACAGCGCCTGCACGGCCGTCCTCCGCAGATGGGTCTCGGGCGCCCGGAGGATCGAGGCGATCCGCGGGGCGGCCTCCTTCCGGCCCAGGTCCGCGAGGGCCTCCATCGCTTCCCATCGGAACTCCTCCCCTTCCAGGAGCTTCTCGATCTCCTCGGCCGCCGAGGAGTCGCCGAGTTTCCCCAGCGCCGTGCAGGCGCTCGACCGCTCCTGCGAGTTCCCCTCCCGGAGGAGCTTTCGAAGCGCGGGGATCGCCTCCCGGATGCCCTTCTCTCCCAGGGTCCGAGCGGCCCAGAACCGCGCGGTGGGCCTCTTTTCCAGGGCCTCCAGGAGCGGCGGACCGAGGTCCGACGCCTCGAATCCGGCCAGAGCCTCCGCGGCGAACTGGCCGACCGTCCCGTGCACGGACGTGGTGCTTCCCCAGCTCGAGACGATCAGGGCGGGATCCTCGAGCAGTTCCACCAGCCGGGGGATGGGCGAGGACGCGCCGAGGCCGGGCAGCGCTTTGGCCGCTACTCCCCGGACGTAGGGCTCCTTGTCGGACAAGAGCCTCCTCAGCTCCGGGAGCGCTTCCCGGTGGCCGAGCCCACCGAGGGCCGCGGCCGCGGCCCGCCGCACTTCGGGAGACGGGTCGTCGAGGAAAGGCGCGATCCGCGGAGCTTCGTCGGCGGCGCCCAGCTCGGCCAGAGCCTCGATGGCGGTCCGGCGGAGGCCTTCTTCCGCCAGGAGCGTGACGATCCGTGGGATCGCCTCCCGGGCGTTCAGCTCCCCGAGGAGCTGGAGAGCGCTTTCGCGGGCGGGCGAACCGGCCCGGCCCAGGACTTCGACGAGGTCGCGCACCGACTCTTCCGCGCGGATCTCGACGAGCGCGTCCTGGGCGGCGCGACGCACGGAGGCGTGCTCGTCGGCCAGCAGGGCGACGAGCGCGGGCCAAGCCTCCTTCGCCTTCAAGCCCTCGAGGGCGTAGCAGGCTCTCGACCGCACGCCCGGATTCTCATGCCGCAGGAGCTGGAGGAGTTTCGGCAGGGCCTCACGGGCATCCAGTTCCGCGAGAGCGGACGCGGTCCTGAAATCGATTCCTGCCGGGTCCTCTTCCAGAATCCGGAGAAGCGCGGGCATGGCCCGCCGGTCGCCCAGGGACCCGAGCGCGCTCGCGGCGATCCGTCGGACGGAGCGATCGGGGTCGTCGACGAGCCGGGCGAGACCGGAGGCCGCCTCCTGTCCGCCCTGGGTCCCGAGCGCGGACGCCGCCCGCCATCGGACCTCCCCGGAAGGATCTCCCACGAGCGCCAGAAGGCGGGGCAGGGCGCCCGGAATGCGGAGGACCGCGATGCGGTCGAGGGTCCAGATCCGCACGCGAGGATCCGCGTCCTCCAGCCACTCCAGGATCGCCGGGACCGCGTGCTGAACGAGCTCGAAGTCCAGGTGGGCGCACACGCGCCCCCTCTCCTCGCGCGTCCGGGTTTCGGCCACGACAAGCGCCCCGAGCCGCCCCAGGTCGTCGAGATCGAGCTGCGGATGCCGATGGGCCCCCGCGTGCTTCCAGGCGGCTTCGCGGAGGAGCGTGGTCCAGACATCCTTGTCCAGCCGCGCCAGCCGTTCCTCCACGCCCGGCATCGCCTCCCGCACCCGCGGCGGGATCTTCTCACGAATCTCGATCTCGCGCAGCAGGAGCGCGCTCCTCCGGGCCACCTCCGGGTCCAGGTCCTCGGCCGCCTTGCGCAGGGCCGGGATCGCCCTGGGGCCGATCTCTTTGAGCCGCCGCTCCGCCTGCTGCCGCTCCCGGATGTCATCGGAGCGCAGCGTGTCGATCAGGTCGCAGACGGGGCGAGACGGGCCGTCTTGGGGGGTGCCGATCGGGACAAGGAGGAAGAAGGCCAGAAGGGGCATCAACGATCCTCTCCCCTAACCAACGGGGGATGGGCGCCCCGGGTTCGCGCCTTCTCGATCCAACGCGGTTGACGCAGTGGCGTCTCGGGGCCCTGACCTTTCGTGCAAGGAGCCGATCTGGATCGGAAGCCTGCGCCTCCCCCGGGGTCAGGAGACACGGAGCGTGACGAGACCGGCTGGGCGGGAAATGAGTCAGGGCCGCTCCCAGACCGCGGGGAGGGCGCGCGAGGCGTCGCCGTAGGTCTGCGAGACCTGGAAGCCCGAGGCCTGCGAGGTGTAGAAGATCCGGCCGTTCGAGACGATCGCGCCCAGGCACTCGCGGGAGTCGATCGCCGGGCCCGTCGAGACCAGCTTCCCCTCGTCCGAAAGGTCGATCATGTCCATGTTCGCGCCCAGGATGTAGGGCTCGGACATCGTGAAGCGGCAGCAGGCGTAGTTGTGGCCCACGGCGGAGACGACTTTCCCGGTCGCGCGGTCGAAGACGTTCCCCTTCCCGCGGAGCGCGTTCGAGAAAATGAAGCGCTCGCCGACCGTGATGACGTTGAGCGCCGAGGTCACGGGGTCGGACTGCCAGACGAGCGAGCCGTCCTTCGCGTCGAGACACCAGACGAAGCGGTCCTTCGATCCCTCGGTGGCGGTGTTGTTCCCGCCCAGGTAGAGCCGGCCGTCGCGGCCCGTGATGGTGCACTTCGCGGTCACGGAGTACTGCGTGCTGAGCCAGACGATCTTCCCGGTCTCCGGCTCGAGGCAGGCGGTGAGGCCGCTGCTCTTCCCGGGCAGGCCGCGCGCGGCCTGGGCCGAGAGGGCGTAGCCGAAGAAGGTCGAGTAGTAGAGCTTCCCGTCCAGGATGCAGATCCCGCAGTCGTTCCCGCCGCGGCCGTACTCGGAGAAGTCCTTCTCCCAGACGACCTTCCCGGTCCCGAGGTCCCAGGCCCAGAGGAGCGGGCGGTTGTCCTTCGCGTAGTAGGGGTTGTCGTTCGAGTAGATCCAGGCGGTGGTCTCGGACCCGTCGCCCGATTTCTCGGGCGTGCCCTTGAACGTGAGGGGCTTCTCGGTCCCTTGGTTCGAGTAGCGGCCCGACCCCGAGGCGTAGATCGCCACGTTCCCGTGGACGACGGGCGGGAACTGGCGGCTCCAGCTGGGCGAGCCCGTGAAGGGCGCCTCCCAGAGGAGCTTCCCCGTCGCGGCGTCGAGGCAGCGCATGAGCGAGCGCCTCATCCCGGCCTGCGGGACGATCAGCTTTTCCTTGTGGTAGAGCGGCGAGGTGAACGAGAGGTAGACGTCCGGCCAGTGGCGCCGCCAGAGCTGGCGGCCCGTGTCCTGCTCGACCGCGAGCACGACCCCCTCCGCCGTGTGCGTGTAGAGGCGGCCGCCGCCGGCCACGGGGATGTGCTTCACCGTCCCGTCGATCCGCCGCACCCAGCGCATCCGGAGGGGGGGCTTCAGGCCCTGGACGTTCGCGTTCGTGCAGCCGAAGTCCCCGTAGTTCGTGTACCAGTCGTACTTCGGGTCGGCGAGCGGGCCTGCGATCGGGCTCCGGACCTTCCAGACCTCGAGGTCGCGCTCGGGCGGGGCGGCCCTGCCGTCGGCCGAGAAGACGTAGAGGTAGCCGTCCTCGCAGGCCGCGTAGATCCGGCCGTTCGAGACCGCGACCGGCGCGGTGATCGAGGCGCCGAAGGGCGTCGCCCAGCTCCAGGGCTCGCCCCCCGCGAGCGGGACCGCGTAGAGCTTCCCGTCGAGGCCCCCGTAGACCGCGTGGTCCCGGGTCAGGACGGGCGGCGCGATCGAGGGCGCCGCGGCGAGCGCGCGCGGGCGGTCCTCGCCCGGGCGGTGGAGGACGAGGCCCAGGCCCGCCTCGGGCCGCGTCCGGTAGACGTCCTTCCCGCGCAGGCTGACCGAGGAGAAGCCGAGGAGGCCGGGGAGGTGGATCGCCGTCTGCGTTCCCCTCACGAAGTCGGCCTTCACGGCGCCGCCGTCGAGCCTCAGGATCTCGACCCGGCCGGCGTTGTCCCGGCGGTGCCACTGGACGTAGGCCTCGCCGTCCTCGCCCAGGCTCTGGCCGAAGGTCGCGGGGTACTCCTTCCCGTCGTAGTCGGGGATCTCGGCCGCGACGAGGAGCTTCGGCGCGGCGCCCGCGTCCTCGAGGAAGACCGTCCGGCCCCCGGCCGGGATCACGATCGTCTTCCCGTGGAGCGCGATGTCGCGCGAGCAGACGAAGTGGTCGCGCCAGGTGACCCGGTCCTTCTTCGCCTTGAGCCACTCCTCGCCGCTCCAGCGGTTCCCGTCGAACTTGACGACCTCCTTCACGAAGTCCCAGGTCCAGGCGACGTTACCCTCGGGCGAGACGGCGTAGACCTGCGAGCCCACGGTCGCGAAGTAGGCGCGGTCGGCCCCGGCGGCGGGGGCGCTGAAGATCGGCTCCTTGCAGTCGATCTCCTTGACGACGGCGCCCGTCTCGCGGTCGAGGACCATGTAGTAGCCGGAGGTCGTCCCGAAGTGGAGGTACTTCCCGACGACGGCGGGCGAGGACGAGTTGTTGCAGTTCCCGGCGCCGCCCTTGGTGGGGGTCCTCCAGAGCACCTTGAGCGTGGCCGCGTCGATCGCGAAGGCGGTGCCCGAGCCGTCGACGGCGTAGACGGTGCCGCCGGCCACGGCGGGGGAGGCGTAGATCCCGTCCGAGAGCGGGACGGCGCCGGCGAGTCCCAGCGGGAGCGCGAGCGCGCGGTCGGGCGCGTTCCCGGAGCGGCGCGAGTCGCCCTTGAGCTGGGGCCAGTCCTGCGGGACCGTTCCCAGGGCGAGCGAGAGGGCGAGCGCGGCGAGCGTCATGGGAATCACCTCCGCCTACTGTACGTCCGTGGTCTAATGATAGCGGCCATGCCCGGATACCGCGAGGTCCGCGCCGACTACGACGAGCGGACGATCGTGGTCTACCAGGCCTTCCGGCCGGAGATCGCCCGGCCGGCCGTGGAGCGCCAGCGCTTCGTCCCGCCGTTCTCCCTCGGCCGGATGACGTGGATCAAGCCGTCCTTCCTCTGGATGATGGAGCGCTCCGGCTGGGCCGCCAAGCCGGGGCAGGAGCACGTGCTCGCCGTCCGCATCACCCGGGAGGGCTGGGAGGAGGCGCTGGGGCAGGCGGTGCTGAGCGAGCACGAGGGCGGGGCCGCCCCGGTCCGCGTCCAGTGGGACCCGGAGCGCGACCTCCGCGGCGCGAAATTGAACCACCGTTCAAACCAGGTCGGCCTGGGCCGGGCCGTGGTGGGGCGCTACGTCGAGGCGTGGACGAGGGAGATCCGGGACTGCTCGGAGCTCGTCGCCCGCCTCCGCCGGCTGCGGCAGGAGGGGGACTGGGGCCGCGCGGAGCGGCTCCTCCCCCGGGAGCGGGTTTACCCGATGCCCGAGGTCCTGCGCCGCCGTCTCGGGATGGATCCCGCCTGACGGCTACGGGCGGTCGAGCGCGGCGAGGACGGCGCGGCGGAAGGCCTCGAAGCGGTCGGGGTCGAGGCCCTTGAAGTCGAGCCGGCCGGCGTCGACCTCGCTCGTCTTGCGGAAGGAGGGCTGGAGGCCGAGCGCTTCGGCGGCGCCGCGGCGGACCTCCTCGCGCGAGGCCTTGATCCTGGCGAGGAGGAGGCGGAGGAACTCCGCGTCCTGCTGGCCGCGGCGGAGGCCCTTCAGGCGGAGGGTCGCGTAGGCGCGGCGTTCCATGCCGGGACGCGGGGGGAGGAGGATCGCGTTGTCGTCGGGCTCCTCCCAGTGCTTGGCGTCGCCCAGGGTCTGCCAGGGGAGGACGCCGTCGGCCCCGTCCAGGAACGACTGGAGGATCCAGGCGCGGCCCGCCTCGCGGCCGGCGCCGGGGAGGGGGATGCCGCCGTAGATCCAGACCTCCTCCCCGCGGCCGAAGACGAGCTCCGGGTAGCGGCGGTAGGAGCCGGCCACGACGTCGAGGTCGAGGAGGCCGTCGAGCCACTCGCGGCGGCACTGGGGGCGGGAGAGGTCGGCGCGGAACTGGACGGAGACGCCCTTCAGGCCCCGGATCCCCTCGCGGGTGCGGAGGGCGAAGTAGCGGAGGGCGAGGTGGTCGTCGGGCGTGACCGGCTCGTCCAGCCGCCACCAGGCGCCCTCGGGCTCGCGGCGGGAGAAGCGGATGTCGGGCTTGTTGTTGAGGAAGACGTGGAAGCGGGTGCGGGACCAGCTCTTCTCGGCGGCGTGGGCGGCGAAGGCGCGGACGACGTCGGCGAAGGCCTTGCCGTAGGCGGGGTCGAAGGCCTGGTCGGGGGGCGGGGCGTCGCGCCAGTGGTCTTCGGCCTTCCCGCGGTAGGCGTAGAAGTCGTTGATCGGGAGCGGCCAGTTCTCGTGCATGGGCCAGTACTGGTGGTCGAGGGGGACGCCGTCGCGGGGGAGGCCGCGGAAGGCGGAGCCGTCGAGGAGGGGCCCCCAGCGGGCGTCGTAGGCCTTCCACGAGGAGACCTCCACCTTCGCGCCGTCCCGGCGGATCTCGGGGGCGAAGCCGGGGTCGACGGAGCCGCGCTGGGAGTAGGGGACGACGGTGAAGGTGGCGCGGTGCTCGTGGGCGAGGCGGTGGAAGGAGCGCTCGAGGTCGAGGAAGGCCGGGGTGCCGACCTTGTCGCGGAGGGCGCCGCCCGGCGAGTGGTAGGCGTTGAGCGAGACGAGGAAGGAGAGGGCGTCGGGGAGGAGGGCGGCGTGGACGCGGAGGGAGACGGGGATCGCGGCCTCGGCCTGGCCGGTCCTGAGGACGAGGGAGAGGCGCTGCTCGCCGGGAGGGGCGGTCTTGGGCACGTGGCGCTCGACGTGGAAGAGGGCCGTGCCGGAGACCTCGCCTGCGACGGGGACGAGGGGGTCGAGGGAGGGGCCCTGGGGGAGGACGCGGCTCGGGGTCCAGCCCTCGCCTTCGAGGCGGACGGCGCGGGGCTTGCCGTCGGGGATCTCGAGGAGGAGCATGAAGCCCACGTGCTCGCCGCGGGCGGCGGCGAGCGAGATCGAGCGGCCGTCCCAGAGCCGGCCGGCGGAGGGGGCGGCGGGGTCGGTCTCGCCCTCGTGGAGGACGCGGTAGCGGGTGCCGTCGGGGAGGGCGGCCGGGGCGGGCGCGGGCGGGGCGGGCGAGGGCTTGAAGAACTCCCCGGTCCGGTCGGCCGCGGGCCGGGCGGGGGGCGGCGCGTACTTCCGCGCGCCGGAGGGGGGAGGGGCGCCGTCCCGGCGGCGGGTGACGAGCACGTAGGGCGCCTTCGCCTTCTGCTCGCGGCTGTGGATCGAGTTGTTGTGGACGGTCTGGCCCTTTTCGTCGGAGAGGACGATCCCGAAGCTGTTCCCCTCGGCCAGGGCGTGGAGGAGGGCGGGGGGGAAGTCGACGGAGGCCCAGCCGTCGGCCTCGGGGCGGAGGTCTCGGGCGAACCAGATCGAGCCGCCGCGGCCGAAGATGACGGCGTGGAGGTCGCTCCCGGGGTGGGCCCAGGGTCGCTCGCCGCGGGCGGCCTCGAGGAAGCAGGGCTCGCCCGGCCGGGCGGGCTCCTTCTCGCCGCGGCCCTCCTTCCAGGGGGTGGCGACGGTCGAGAGCCCGAGGGTCTTGAGCTTGTGGCCCTCGAGGGGGAAGAAGTGGAGCCGGGCCTCCTCGACCGTGCGGCCCTTGAGGGCGGAGACGTCGAAGTCGAGGAGGGCGAGGTCCTCGATGCCCTTCAGGCGCATCGTGGATCGCGCCCCGTGGTTCAGGTGCTCCTCCCCCTCGTGGATGGAGATCAGGGTGTCGGCGGTCGAGGGGAGGCGGAGCGGCTCCTGGGCCAGGGCGACCCCGAGGACGGCGGCGAGAACAGGCATCATGGCGGCCCCCGTAGACCCCGCTCAAGGATATACGTGGCCCCCGCCCCGCCCCTTGTCACGCCATGACGGTAAACCTTCCTGGTAGCTTTACCGTCATGGCGGTAAAGCTACCGGGAAGGATTACCGTCATTCGCGGAGGGAGGAGAGGAGGTCGAGGAGGGTTTCGGTGATCTTGCGGGAGGCGTCGAGCTCGACGCGGTTGGTGCCGAGCCAGGTCTCGTAGCCGCCGAGAGCGTGGTGCTCGGGGGTGGGGAGGTAGCCGTAGGAGCCGTTGGCCAGCGAGATCGTGAAGGCCTTGGGCAACGGCGTCCGCTTCTTGATCTCGAGGCCGATGTCGGTGAAGACCTCGAAGGGGATGGCGGCGATCCCGAGGTCGCCGATCCGGAGGGCCTGGAGGGGCACGGAGACCTCCTCGGGCGCCTCGGCCAGGGGGAGGATGCGGCGGGCGTAGGTGACCTCGCGGACGTGGCGGGGCTTCTGGTCCTTGGGGCGCTCGAGGACCTCCTTCGCGCGGGCCAGCATCTCGGGCGTGGGGCGGCGGTTCTTGAGGGCGAGGTCCTTCATCCGGGCCCCGAGGGGGACCCAGTCGCGGAGGGCGACCTCGCCCGAGGCCTGGTGGACCTTCTCCGCGAGCGAGCGGGCCACGCGCCTCATCTTCTCGTAGGGCGGGAGCCGCTCGGGCTTCCCCTGGACGTCGATGTTGTTCACGTCCCCGCTCGTCCCGTTCGTCATGGCTCCGACGAAGGGGGGCTCGACGCCGCCGGCCCCGAGGAGTTCGCCCAGCCCGGAGGCGAAAAGGGCGAAGTAGTCGGCGGAGACGTGGTCGCCCGGGACGCCCCCCACGTAATGGAGCGAATAGTTGGCAAAGCAGGCGATGGGGCGTCCCCCGCGCGAGCGGACGAGGAGGAAAGAAACCTCGGGGTCGACCGGCCCGGCGGGCCGGACGACGTTCGGGTTCCCCACGCCGGGGTTCATGAGGACCTTGTCCTCGCCGCCGAAGGGGTCGGGGATGGCCGTGCCGGGCTTGAGGAAGTAGCGGCGGTTGAAGACGTGCTCGGGGGCCTGGACGGAGCCCCAGCCGATCCGCGCGGGCTCGAGGTTGTTGAGGGCGCGCCGGACGCCGTCGGCGATCCGGCGGACGAGGAAGCGGGCGTACTCTCCCTGGGCCTGGTCCCCCCGGGCGCTCGTGGCCGAGTGGGTGTGGGTGGAGGAGAGGAGGAGGTTCGCCCCGGGGAGCCCCGTCTCCTTCTCGACGAGAGCGCGGGCCTGGTCGAGGAGGTCGCGGGGGATGCCCACGTTGTCGCAAGCCACGAGGACGAGCTTCGTCGTCCCGTCGTCGAGCGCGAGGCAGCGGGCGTGGAGCTCGTCGTGGACGTGGGCCGCGGGGGTGGGATTCCACCCGCCCACGATCGGCTCGCCGAGCGGCGGGGTGATGTTGCTCGCGGCGGCGCCGGCGCGGAAGGCCTTCCCCTCCTGCGGGACGGGGAGGAGGGCGAGGGCGACGAGGGCGGCGAGCTTCATGGGGGGTCTCCTCTCGGGCCACCACCCGATCTACGCTTCCCGCCCGGGGCGGGGGGGCTCTAGCCGTAGACTATTAATTTGTCGAGGAGCGATAGCCAAAGGCTAGAGGCCTACTTCTCGCCAGGGACCTGCCAGAAGATGACCTGGACCCCGGTGGTCCGGCCGTTGGCGTCGCGGAGGGGGGTCTTCACCACCCGCACGAAGATCGTCGGCTTGCCCGGCGGCTTGTGGGCCTCCACGGCCTCGAAGGGCCTGCCGGTCTGGATCACGCGGGCGTCGTCCTCGCGGTACTTCCGGGCGAGCTCGGGGGGGAAGAGGTCGTGGTCCGTCAGGCCCAGGACCTCCCTCAAGGGCTTCCCGATCGTGGCGCAGTACTGGCGGTTGGCGAGGATGACCCGGCCCTCCAGGTCCTTCCGGATGAAGTTCTGGGGCAGCGAGTCGACGAGCGTCCGGTAGAGCGCCTCCGAGCGCCGGAGCTCCTCCTCGGCCTGCCGGTGGGCGCTCACGTCGCGCGAGATCCCGAAGACCCCGACGGTCTTCCCGGCCGCGTCGCGGAAGGGGACCTTGGTCGTCAGGGTCCGGGTCACCCTCCCGTCCGGCCAGAGGAGCTTCTCCTCGACGTCCACCAGCGGCCGGCCCGTCCGCATGATCTCCCGCTCCCCCTCCGCGGTGGCCCGGGCGAACTCGGGCGTAAGGAAGTCGGCGTCCGTCTTCCCGACCGCCTTCCGGGGATCCTTGAGGCCGAGCCAGGCGGCGAGCACGCGGTTCACGCGGATGAAGCGGCCCTGCCGGTCCTTGAAGGAGACCGCGTCGGGAAGGTGCTCGAGGAGGGCCGCCAGGAGCTCCGAGTCGGTCAGACCCGCAGAGGGGGCGCGCTTCTTCGCCTTCCGTTTGGGCTTCGCCTTTCGGCCCACTCCAGACCCTCGACCCCAGGTGACGCTCCCGGATGCAGCCGCCTCCCGCCCGCTCCCGGGAGGGCCTGAACCGGACTATAGCCGCGGGCAGGCGGCGGAGGAAGTGGTTTCGGGCGGAATCGGGAAAAATTTTCCGCGAGAAAGCGCGTTGGATTCGGTTCCCGGGACAATCTTAGGGGAGCATGGGCGAGACGGCGCGGACGCGCGGGGCGGGGGTGCCCGCGGCCCTCCTCCTGGCCGCGTCGCTCTCCTTCTCCGCCCCGCCCCAGGCCGAGGGCGACCGCGCCTTCCGCGAGACGGTCCGCCCCTTCCTCGAGAAGCACTGCCGGAGCTGTCACGGGCCCGAGAAGCAGGAGGCCGGCGTCCGCTTCGACCGCCTCGAGCATTACCGGCCCGAGGACCGGGCGCTCTGGACCCGCGTCCACGAGCTGCTCTCGCTCGGGGAGATGCCCCCGAAGAAGAACGCCCGTCCCGCCCCGGCGGAGGCGCAGGCGGTCCTCGGCTGGATCGCCCGGGAGCAGAAGGCGCTCCGCGGCGGCGGCCTCCGCCGCCTGAACCGCCGCGAGCTCTCCGCCGCCCTCCGGGACCTGACCGGGCTCTCCGTCGACTTCGCCGCCGCCCTCCCCGGCGACGGCGCCGTGGACGGCTTCGACACCGGGGCCGACGGCCTCCAGGACGCGGCCGACTCCGTCGACCAGGCCCTCCGCATCGCCCGCCGCGCGGTCGAGGGGATCCGCTTCCTCGAGCCCGCGCGCGCTGCCCCGCTCGCCGCCGACTTCCGCGCGGTGAAGGACGTCCGGAAGGCCCTCGACCCCTGGAAGGCCGCGGGCGTGGTCCCGAGCCCGCGCGGCTTCGCGAAGCCGGGCGCCGGCCTCCTCCTCGAGCCCAAGTGGCTGGGCGAGAAGGGCGGCTTCGGCCTCCACGTCCCGCCTCCCGCCGACGGCCGCGGCCTCCTCCGCCTCCGGCTTTCCGTCTGCGCCCACAAGCCGCTCCCCGGGCTGCCGGACCCGCACCTCTGGGTGGAGGTGGGCGGCCAGTCGGTCGATGTCCGGGAGATCTCCGCCCCGCCCGAGGCGCCCCTCGAGCTCGCCTACGAGGTCCAGCTCGACGACCTCGCCGCCGAGACGAAAGGCATCGCCGTCTCGCTCGACGCCAAGGTCGAGCTCCCCTACGCCGTCCCGGGCTTCGAGAACGAGGACCGCAGCAAGCCCGGCGAGACCGTGCCGGGAGGGACCGGCCTCTTCCGTCCCGCCTTCGACCGGAAGAAGATCCCGCCCGACCAGCAGCCCGTCCCGACCGTGGTCCTCCGCTCGCTCGAGATCGAGCTCGACCCCGTCGCCCCCTGGCCGCCCGCCGCCTGGGGCGCCGGCGTCCGCGCGGCGGACGACCCCGCGAGCGCCGCCCGCCTCCTCGAGCTCTGGGTCGAGCGGGCCTGGCGTCGGCCCTCCACCGAGGCCGAGCGCGCGCCCTTCCTCGCCCTCTACCGCGAGCGCCGCGCCCGGGGCGAGGCCTTCGATCCCGCCCTCCGCGCGGCCTTCCAGGCGGTCCTGATGAGCGGGCCCTTCCGGTACCTGGCCCCGGCCTCCGATTCCGCCCACGCCCTGGCCTCCCGCCTCAGCTTCATGCTGGTGGGCGCCCCGCCCGACGCCGAGCTCCGGCGCCTGGCCGCCCAGGGCCGGCTCCGCGACTCCGCCGCGCTCGACGCCCAGGTGGACCGGCTCCTCGCCGACCCCCGGAGCGACGCCTTCGTCCGGCCCTTCGTCACGCAGTGGCTGGAGCTCGGCCAGCCGATCACCGTCGCGATGGACCACCTCCAGAAGCAGGACTTCCGCTTCGGCCGCAACCTCAAGGCCTCGATGCGCGAGGAGACCCTGGCCACCGTCGCCGAGCTTTTCGCGGCGAACCGCCCGGCGCGCGAGATCGTCTCGAGCGACTGGACGATGATGAACGAGAGCCTCGCGATCCACTACGGCTACCCGGGCGTCCGGGGCGGCGGGCTCCGGAAGGTGGCGCTCCGGCCCGACGACCCCCGCGGCGGCGGGATCCTCGGACACGCCGGGATCCAGTCAATGCTCTGCTGGATGGGCGACAACTGGGTGATCTACCGCGGGGCCTGGACGCTCCGGCACCTCCTGGACGACCCGCCGCCCCCGCCGCCCCTCGAGGTCCCCGAGCTCAACCCCTCCGACGCCGAGCACCGCGGGAAGTCCTTCCGCGAGCTCCTCCGCCGGCACCAGGAGGACCCGAAGTGCGCCGTCTGCCACGACTCGATCGACCCGCTCGGCTTCGCCTTCCAGAACTTCGACCTGAGCGGCCGCTGGCGGAAGCTGGAGTTCGAGAAGTACGAGAAGAACGAGCTCGACGGCAAGGTCGAGTGGCGGGGGAGCGGGAAGCCGCGTCCCGTGGACGCCGCCGGCCGCCTCCCGCGCGGCGAGGAGTTCCGGAGCTTCGCCGAGTGCAAGGACCTCATCGTCCGGAACTACCTGGACGACGTCGTCCGGGGGATCCTGAAGAACCTGGTCGTCTACGGCGCGGGCCGCAGGCCGGACGTGGCCGACCTGGCCGAGATC
>Ga0187893_10000156_pt1 | contig 159417 bp, 135 predicted proteins | sample MA1701074metaG_FD_139574 | JGI IMG/M metagenome (GOLD analysis project Ga0187893, IMG submission 139574) | White microbial mat communities from a basaltic lava cave in the Kipuka Kanohina Cave System on the Island of Hawaii, USA - MA170107-4 metaG ...
CCGTGATGCCCGTGAGCGCAGCCCATTGGTCGGCGCTCGAAGCACTCGCCAAAGCCTAGCGCCCGGGCCACGGGTCTTCGACGCACCTCGTCATTCCTCCACGCTCGTCGGCGTCTCCGTCCGCTGCACGGTCCGCAATATTCCGGGTGCCACGCCATCGCGGCGATTTGGCGTGCTTTTCGATGAGGCCGGCGCTGCAGGCGCCCGTTGGGGGCAGGCCCGTCAGAGTTGACGCGGCGCTGCCGCCGGTGCTGAGAATGGCTCGATGTTCCGTCACTTGGTCCTCGGGCTCCTTCGTGACGGGCAGCCCCGGCACGGGTACGAGCTCACGACGGAGTACGGCAGGCGCAGCGCCATCTCCGTCAACACCGGCAACTTCTATCGCGAGCTGCAGAAGCTTGCCGCCGAGGAGTTCGTCGCGACGCGGGAAAACCCGCCGGAGGCCGACACGCGTCGGATCCCCTATCAGATCACCGAGCAAGGGCGTCGAGAGTTCGACGAGTGGCTGACGTCGCCATGTCAGGACCAGGGCGATCTCAGCGAGCGCCTGCTGTTCATCGATCTCATCCCGCCCGATGCCCGCGCGCGGATCCTCGAATGGTGGGAGGAGGAGCTCTGGATGCGCAGCAAGACCCTGGCCCGAGCGCGCGAGGAGGCGTTGCGCGCGAGTGACAGCTCCGCCCGCCTCGACCCGCTGCCGCTGCTGCTGCTGCGTCGCATGAAGCTCATCGCGGCCGAGCTCGAGTTCATCAAGGAGTTTCGAACCGAGTTCGAGGCATGGCAGCGACAGCACGAGAACCGCACGCGGGCGGTACCGGAGCGCCCGAGTGCCCGACGCGGCAGAGGCCCGGGGCGACGATGATGGGATCGAGCATTCAACTGGCGGGCGTGAGCAAGACCTACGGAGTCGGCGGGCGGGCAACCGCCGCGCTGCGCAACCTCACCCTCGAGATCGCGCCGGGCGAGTTCGTCTCGCTGATGGGCCCCAGCGGCTCGGGCAAGACCACTCTGCTGAATCTCATGGCCGGGCTCGACACGCCGAGCGCTGGAAGGGTTGCCGTCGATGGGATGGATCTGGGCGCCCTCGCCGATCACGAGCTCGCCGACCTCCGGTTGCGTACGATCGGCTTCGTCTTTCAGTCGTTCAACTTGATGCCCGCGCTCACCGTGGAAGAGAACGTGGCATGGCCCCTCGAGTTCTCGGGCTGCGGGCGCGCGGAGGTGCGCCGGCGAACCGGTTCTGCTCTCGAGCGTGTTGGTGTGACCGACCGGGACGCTCGCTATCCGGGAGAGCTCTCCGGCGGCGAGCAGCAACGGGTGGCCATCGCCCGGGCAATCGCCACCGCCCCGCGCATACTGCTCGCCGACGAGCCCACCGGGAACCTCGACTCTCTCACCGGTCAGAGCATTCTGGACCTGCTGCGTGCCCTCAACGTCGCGGATGGCGTCACCGTGGTCATGGTCACCCACAATGTTCTTGCGGCGGCCTACGGTCATCGCACTCTCGAGCTCCACGACGGCGCCATCGTGCGCGACGTACGGATGCCGGCGGCCGACGGCCCCGAGATCACCGTGAACAAGCTGCAATGAGACCCAGATTCTCCTTCGCCCTCGCCTACCGCCACGTGCGGGCAGGCATCGGCCGCGTGGCGCTCAGCGTCGTGGCCATCGCGCTGGGCGTGGCCGTCATCGTGGCGTTCCGGCTCATGAACGTCGCAGTGCTCGAGTCGTTCATGGACACGGTGGATGCGCTGGCAGGGCGAGCCGCGTTCCGGGTCGTCGCCGGCGAGCGCGTCACCTTCTCCGAAACGGTCGTGGACGCGGTCGCCGCGGTTCCGGGGGTCTCGCTCGCGGTGCCGCTGGTGCGATCGGTTGCCTTTCCGGACGACGGCACGGGCGAGCTGCTTACCGTGCATGGTGTCGATCTGACGCACGACGCGGCCGTTCGCCTGTATCACGTCGCCGACGATGCGGACGAGGTCATCGACGATCTCGTCTACTTCCTCAGCCAGCCGGACTCGGTGGTCATCGGCCGTGAGTTCGCCGAAAGCCGTGGCTTGGGCCGCGGCAGCGTGATCCGCCTGGTCACGCCGCGGGGAGTCGCATCCTTCACCATTCGTGGCCTCCTGGATCCCCAAGGTGTGGCGCGGACCCTCGGCGGGCGACTCGTGGTGATGGATCTGTTCGCTGCGCAGCGCGCGTTCACGGCCGACGGGCAGATCACCCAGATCGACGTGGTGGTGACGGACCGGAGCGTCGTTGGAGACGCCAAGGCGGCGGTGGCTGCCGCGCTGCCGCCTGGGCTATGGGTGGACGAGCCCGCCGTTCGCAAGGATCTCATCCGCCGGAGCGTGAGCGGCTTCCAGGCAATCCTCACGGCCTTCAGCGTGATCGCCATGCTCGCCGGGTTCGTCATCTGTTACGGGCGGCTGCGCGTCGTGCTCGAGGCACGCACCTGGGAGGTCGGCCTGCTGCGCGCCGTGGGGCTGCGCCGGGGCGTCGTGTTCGCCGAGCTTCTGAAGGAAGGCCTCGTTCTCGGTGCTGCGGGCGCAGCGCTGGGGGTGCCGCTTGGGGTCGCCATCGGCCACATGGCGCTCCCCGTCCTGGCCCAGGCGGTGGCGATCAACTTCCGGCTCCCCGTGGCCTCTGCAGACGCAGTCGTCGGCCCGGGTACACTTGCGCTGGGAGCGGGTGCGGGGTTGCTCGCGGCGGTCGCCGCCGCCGTGCTCCCGGCGCTCCGTCTCGTCCGCACCGAGCCAGTGGCAGCGCTGACCGGCCGGGGTCGCGAGACCCGCGCCCTCGGCGCCGGCGCAGGATCAAAGCGCGCGCCGGCAGTCCTCCTGTTGCTCATCGTTCTGCTCATCGCCGCACAGTGGCTCTTCACGGCGCCGGAGATCGGTCTACTCACGACCGGTCTCATGGCGATCACGACCTGTGTGCTAGCGGGTCCCCTCGTCCGTGTGGGCGGCCGCATCCTCAGAACCACGATGTCCGCGGGCTTCGGTCCGGTCGGCGCAATGGCAGCAGGCCACCTCGCCCGCGAACCCAGACGGACGGCACTGACTGTGGCGACCCTCGGCATTGGCCTAGGGGCGGTCCTTCTCTTCGGCATGCTCGGCTGGAGCTTCGAGCGCACTCTGGTCGGTGTGCTCGGCCGGCGCATGCTGGCCGATCTGGTGGTGTCCTCGCCGTTCATGAGCGCAGGCTACGTGAGCGCCCCCCTCGCCGAAGGGTTACTCGGCGAGCTCGGCACCGTTCCTGGCGTGGCGCTTACGGCGGGCCACCAGCTGAAGGACCTGCCGTACGCTGGCGAAGAGATCGCGGTCGCGGCGCTCGACCCTCCCGCCCTCGTGGACGCGAGAATCGGTGACTGGCCACTCTACCGCGGCGCCACCCCTGATGCGCTGGCGCGCGTCGCCCGCGGGGAGGCGGTGCTGGTGACGGGATCGTACGCGCACCGCTTCGGGACCAGCACCGGCGATACCATCCGGCTCGACTCGCCCAACGGCCCGCGCGTATTCGAGGTAGCCGGCGTGACCGGCGGGCTGCTGGAGAACGCGATCATCATGAGCCGCGAGGTGTACCGCGCCGGATGGAACGATCCACTGGTCTCATGGGCATACGTCGTCCTCGAGCCGAGCGCGGATCGCCGCCAGGTGAGCGCCGCGATCGCCGAGCAGCTCGGCAGCAAGTACCGTATCCGCGTCCAGTCGAGCCCGGAGCTCGTCGGTTATTTCGCCGGGCAGGTCCGAGAAGCCTTCAGCGCCCTGTATCTCATGGATGCGATCATTTTCCTGCTGGTTCTGGTCGGCATCGGCGATACCCTCGCGGCCGGGGTCGTGGAGCGTACGCGGGAGTTCGGGCTCATGCGCGCGATCGGGCTCCACCGTTCGAGTCTCTTCCAGCTCGTCATGCTCGAAGGCGCCGCGATCGGTGCGCTGGGGCTCGTCCTGGCGGTGGCCGCCGGCCTCGCCCTCGGGGTCTTCTGGGTGGAGGTACAGTTCCCAGCCATCCTCGGGTGGAAGCTGGAGCTGCACTTCCCCACCACCTTCGCGCTCGTCGCTGCGGCGCTGGCGACGGCCCTGTGCTTGGCGGGAGCCCTCGTGCCTTCGGGGCGTGCGGCGCGACTTTCCGTGCCGGCCGCGCTTCGCTACGAGTAGTACGCGCAAGAGGTGCGTCACCATGGCTCGCCAGCCACGAGGATCGAGACGTCCCCCGGCCGTACCCGCCTCCGCCGGAGGCCGCGGAACGTCCGCCGGCGCGGCGGGGCGGGAGCGGCCGCCGATCGAGCTCTGGTTCGAGTTCGCCAGCACCTACTCCTATCTCGCGGTGTGGCGAGCGGAAGCGCTGGTGCGCGCGGCTGGGCTCCAGCTCCGGTGGAGGCCCTTCCTCCTCGGTCCCATTTTTCAGACGCAAGGATGGAACGACTCACCCTTCAACATCTATCCGGTGAAGGGGCGCTACATGTGGCGAGACATGGAGCGCCTGTGCCGCGCCGCCGGAATGCCGTTCCGTCGGCCGACCCAGTTTCCTCGTAGCGGGCTCCTCGCCGCCCGCGTCGCTCTCCTCGGCGCAGCCGAGATCTGGTGTCCCGAGTTCGTGCGCCGGGTATACCAGGTGAATTTCGCAGAGGACCGGGACATCGCCGATGAGGCCGTGATCGTGGCGCTGCTGGATTCGATGGGACTGGACGGCCGGGAGATCTGCGCCTTGAGCCGCTCCAGCGAGAACAAGGACCGGCTCCGGCAGCAGACCGACGCGGCGATGCACCTCGGCATTTTCGGTGCGCCGACCTTCCTGGTGGGCGGCGAGCTGTTCTGGGGCAACGATCGGCTCGAGCACGCAGTGGCGTGGGCGCTGCGGGGCGCGGGACCCAGCGCCGCAGCCGCCGAGTGAGGCGGTATGCGGAGCGCGCCGCAGACGATCACCCTGCCCTCCATCGACGTGCCCGTCAGCGATCAGGCCGATGTCGCCATCATCGGCGGCGGCTCGGCGGGGATGGCGGCGGCGGTCACCTCGGCTCGCCTCGGCCTTCGCACCGTCCTCGTCGAGGAGTGCGGCTTCCTTGGTGGCATGTCCACCGGCGCGTGCGTCGGCACGTTCTGCGGTTTCTTCTACAAGGCGGTGAACGGCGACCTCCTGCCGCTAGTCGGTGGGTTTCCGCGTGCGATCATGGACACGCTGGTCGCGCGAGGCCAGGCATATGGACCGGTGCCGTTCAAGGAAACTGCGGCGCTTCCCTACATCCCGTGGGGACTCAAGCTCCTCCACGACGAGTTGGCGACGAGCGCGCCGGGGCTGCGGCTCTACCTACATGCGCGCTTCGTCCACACCGTGACCTCGGCAAGCGCGGTCGAGGCCGTCGTCGTCGTGACGCGGTCGGGCCTGCGGGCAATACGAGCGCGCTACTTCGTCGATGCCAGCGGCGAAGCTGCGCTCGCCACCGCGGCCGGCGTTCCCGGGGAGACCGCCGCGACGATCCAGTTTCCGTCCATGATGTTCTACATGCAGAACGTCGACCTGGGTGAGGCATTCGCTTCGCTCTCGCAGCTCAACGACCTCATCGGCGAGCACTTCGCCGTGGCGAGACTTCCGCGGAAGTCGGGAACCTTGATCCCCACCGGGCGGCCGGGAGAGGTGCTGGTGGCAATGAGCCGGGTGGACATCGACGGTCGCCCGGTGGACGGCAGCGATGGCGACGATCTCACCCGGGGCGAGATGCTGGGGCGCGCGCAGGCGGTTCGCCTGGCCGAGTTTCTCTGCGAGCGCATGCCGGGCTTCGCGCGCGCGTTCCTGTCGGATGCGGCGCCGCGCCTCGGGATCCGCGAGACACGACGGATCCGAGGCCTCTACGCGCTCACCGAAGACGACGTGCTCACGGGACGGCGCTTCGATGACGGCATCTGCCGCAGCGCCTGGCCCGTGGAGCTTCATGCCCCTGGCGGGGAGACGGTGTGGAAGTTCCTCGACGCGGGCACCTGGTATACCGTCCCGTATCGATCGATCGTTCCGGTCGGGATGGCGAATCTCCTGGTGGCTGGCCGATGCGTGTCGGCGACGCACGAAGGCTTCGCGTCGGTGCGCGTGATCGGTCCGTGCATGGGCGAGGGCCAGGCGGCCGCCGTGGCGATCCATCTCGCCGCGCCGCACGACCGAGCCTTACCCGACATCGATCCGGCGCAGCTGCGCGCGGACCTGGAAGCTCGGGGAGTGCCGGTTTAGCCCGCGCCGTTTCGCTTGTGTTCCGGTGCTTCCGCCCTCTATCCTTGAGGCGAGGGAGCGTTTGCCCTCGCCGAAAGAGGCGATTTCCGCCGGTGGTTCTCCAGCACATGCGGTATCTCACCGTCCTCGCTGTGGCCGTGTGGCTGGCCGCCTCTGGAGCGTCCCCCGCTTTCGCCTGGCAGGAGGAGGATTTTCAGCGCAAGCCGTCCCTCTCGTACAGCGTCGCCGATGGCGACTCCCTGATCGGTGAGTTACAGCCCTATCGCATCCGCAAGGGTGACACGCTCTTCGACATCGCCCGCCAGTACAGCCTTGGTTACAACGAGATCGTGGACCGTAACCCGGGGCTCGACGTATGGCTGCCGCCGCCGGGTGCCATCACGCTTCTGCCCACGTCGTGGGTGCTGCCGTGCTGCTCCCGCAAGGGACTCGTCCTCAACATTCCGGAGATGCGTCTGTACTACTACCGCGCCTCGGCCGAGAACCCATCACTGACCGAGGTGATCACGTACGCCGTCGGCCTCGGCCGCGACGACTGGCAGACGCCGCAGGGCAAGTTCAAGATCCGCGACAAGACCGAGAACCCCACGTGGGTCATTCCCGAATCGATCCGCAAGGAGCACATCGCGGAGCGCAACGATCCTCGAACGTCTATCCCCGGAGGGGCGCCGGACAATCCGCTCGGAAAGCACCGGCTGTCGCTCTCGATGGCGGGGAGCTACGCGATTCACGGCACCGACATTCCGTGGGGCGTCGGGATGCAGGTGAGCCACGGATGTATCCGGCTCTATCCCGAGGACATCGCGCGGCTGTTCCCGGAGGTGCCCGTGGGAACCCCGGGGGAGTTCGTCTACCAGCCGGTCAAGATCGGAACCCGCGGCGGAGAGGTGTACGTACAGGTCACGCGCGACATCTATGGCCTCACCCCGGCCATGTGGAAGGAGGCGAGCGCCATGCTGGATCGACTCGGTGTCGCTGACCGCGTCGATCGCGAGCGACTGATGGACGCGCTCAGCCGGCCGATCGGGATTCCGGTGAAGGTCACGGGGCCGCCCGACGACTCGGTACGGTTGTCGGCCATACGCGCCCTGCAGAAGCAAACCAATGTTAGAATTTCGCGTCCGGACGAAGCACAAGCGGGAGATGATTGACCTCACCCGGCGCGTCGCGGAGCTCGTCGAGGAGTCCGGCGCCGGCGAAGGGATCTGCCAGGTCTTCGTTCCTCACGCCACCGCCGCAATCATCGTCAACGAGAACGACGACCCAAACCTCTGTACCGACATCCTCGATTCGCTCGACCGCCAGGTCCCGGGGGGCATCTGGCGGCACGATCGCATCGATGACAACGGTGCGGCGCACATCCAGGCCGCGATGCTCGGCCCCAGCGAATGCCTGCCGGTTTCGGGTGGACGCCTCGTGCTCGGCACGTGGCAGGCCATCATGCTGGTGGAGCTGGACGGTCCGAGGGAGCGGCGGGTGATCGTCACCATCCTCCGCTAGGGATCTCGCCCCCCAGGCCTCCTTCCGGCTGTCCTGTGGGGGCGCCACCCTGGCAGTATCGCACACCACCAGCGCAGACGTTGAGTCTGTCAGACTCGCTCTGGCGAGACCGAAATCCGGAGCGCTTGGACTACGCTGAAACGACCTTACGCAGCGCTTCGCTACCGGTGCGCTGCGTACGATCGGTCCGCTCCGCACTGTCCTCTTGGCGGATCGGGTAAACCCGAGCGCGGGCCCCACGGCCACGCTGCTGGTCCCGCCAGCGCGACAGCCCACGGCGGACGTAGCTCGGATCTATCTCGAGCGTGTCGCAAATGTTCTCGAAGGAGAAGAGCCAGGTCTTGTCATCGGAATCGACCCACTCCGACGCCTCCGAGAAGAGCTGACGCCCCCTGGGGTCCTTGGCCAGGGAGTACTTCTGATAGCAGTCGACCGCGTCTTCGAGGACGGCCAGCATGAGTAGCCGCTCGCGGTCGAGGGCCCCCATACGCCGAAACGCCGCGAAGAATTGAGCAGGTAGCAACACGTCTGGCTCGAACAACCCGGCAAGCCGGTCCTGTGCCGAGAGCAATCCCCGCTTTGGCTTCGCAACCATAACCCCCACCTCCCCCAAAGCTGCCAAGACGCGCGGGGTTTCCTCACGCGCGCCTCACGGCTTTACCACGCCCGAAGCTGCAAGGAGAAGCCGCTCACCGATGAAAAACGTTTCTGTATCGAATTAGAAGCCCTTATCGAAAAAAAGCATGGAATGCAAGGAGAAAGTGGAGCGGGAGCAATTTCTGACGCAGCGCGGCTGGCGCTCCGCGTCAGATGATAATGAAACAGTGTTTCCAACCGATGATCGGTGGAGCACTGATGGATGGCGTTGGTCGAACGCGAGGAGAAAAGCGTCAACGGCGCTGGTCGATGCCCCGGCCGTAGCTCACCTGTCCCTTGTCGATGCGGAAGAAGAAACCGCATTGCGGGTTGGTGCACACCCAGGCCTTGAAGAGCTCGGAGGCACCCTCCGGTCCGTAATCCGACAGCGGTATCAGCTTGCCCGAGTCACATGTCTGACAGGCGGGAAAATCCATGTTCCACCTCCCTCAAACCACCGCGCTACCAGGTTGGTATCGGCACGCGCACCATGGGACTTTAGAGGCCGCAACGGCTCAGGGCGGTGGTGCCTCGGTCGTGCGGTAGCTCGCGAAACCGATCAGGCGCTTAATGTCCTGACGCCACGAATTCTCCCAGTTGTTGGCGACGTAGCGCGCCGGCGATAGGCCCGCGTGAAGCTGCTCGCGCAGCGGCTCGACGTAGATCGACTCGTCGTGCCCGTGGGCATCGAGCGCACCCTGCCGGCGCAGCCCTTCGATCGCGATCGACACGAGCTCGCGGGCGAGGTCGAGGAGCCCAACTCGGCCGGCGCGCGCTTCGAGGCCGTGCCGGTGCGCCTCGTTGTACAGCTCGAGGCGTTGCTCCCACGTCCAGCGCTTCACCAGATCCCACGAGGCCCCGAGGCAATCCTCTTCGTAGAGGATCCCCTTGAACAGCGCCGGGACGGAGAGCACCAGGTGCGGCGGCTGGCTGTCGACCGAGCGGATCTCCAGATACGTCTTGAGGCGCACCTCGGGGAACAGGGTCGTCAAATGCAGCGCCCAGTCCTCCATCGTCGCATGGAACCCTTGGCTGCCGCGCTCGAGGAAGTGCCGAAACGGCGTGCCGGTGAGATCGACGTACTGGCCGTTGCGGATCACGAAATACATTGGGGCGTCGAGCGCCCAGTTGATGTACTCGTCGAAGCCGGCACCGTCGTCGAACACGAAGGGGAGCAGCCCGGCCCGGTGGGAGTCGGTGTCGGTCCAGATGTGGCCCCGGAACGTCATGTAGCCGCTGAGGCCGCTGGCGCGTATCGCCGAGTTGGAGAAGATCGCGCTGACGATTGGGACGAGACCCATCGCGGTGCGTACCTTCGCCATGGCGTCGCGCTCGTCGGCGTAGTCGTAGTTGGCCTGCACCGTCGCCGTCTCTTTCATCATGCGCAGGCCGAGCTTGCCGACCTTGGCCATGTACGGCGCCATGATGCGGTAGCGCTGCTTGGGGACCGTCTCGATCTGTTCGGCGGTGGTGACCGGATGAATGCCGAGCCCGAGGAAGGCGATCCCCAGCCGGTCCGCCACGGTCACGATCTGCTCGGTGTGACGCCGGAACTCCTGCGAAGCGCAGTGAATCGTCGGGCACTGCTCGCCGGAGAGCTCCAGCTGCCCGCCGGGCTCGAGCGTGACGCTCGCCCGGTCGCCGAAGAGGGCGATGATGCGGTCCCCCTCGCGCTTCGGCTCCCAGCCATAACGCTCCGCCAGCTCACGAAGGACGACTTCGATCCCCCGGGGGCCGCCGTAGGGCACGGCCGCCCCGGTCTCCGCATCGACACCAAGCTTCTCGTGCTCGGTCCCGACCCGCCATGCCTCCCGGGGCTTGCCCGCCTGCTCGAAGTAAGCGCGCAGCTGGGCTCGGTCGCGGATGTCCTCGGCCAGCCCTGGTGTTTGGAGGAATTCAGTCATCGTGGACTTACTAAGGAGCGGCGGGATTCCACACCGCCCCCAGACCAAGACCCGTTACCTTACCAGAGCGGGGTACGAGAAGAGAATCCGGGTTTCGTTGGCCCGAGGCTCGCCGCCCAGCACCGCCCTGTGCGCAACCGGCTGCAGGTTCGGCGTCGAACCAACGCCGACCGTGATCTAGTCTAGCCCGCGTCATCCTTGCTTTCTTGACGCACCTCGTCAGGAGCGCGGCCACGATCTCCCTCCGGTGGTTCCTGTTCCTGCCCTTCGCCCACGGCGCTGTCAGGCCAGCCACGAATGCGGTCGGCCACCGCTGGCACCGCCTTGATGAGCATGTCGAGCCGGGCGACCTCGTCGCCGACCGCCTTCGACAGGATGGCGTGGTAGGTCGCGAGCTCGTCGTCGAGGGTGGCGGCCTTCACGGGCTGCACGCGCTGAGCGGTGTCGAGACAGGCGTTGATGCGCTCGGCCGCCTCGGAAAGGGTCTTCTCGTCCTCTTCCTTCATTCGGGCGGCGAAGGCCTCCGCCCAGACCGAATGGAAGCCATAACTGGCGGCGGTCTCTCGACGGAGCCCTCCGGTGAGCATGTAGAGCCGGTCGGCGAGGGCCCTGACCGTGCCCAGGTTGCGCTTGGAGCTGAAGGCGCCGACCCGCACCACCCGTTCCTTGAGGCGATCGAAGCCCACCTCCGTGCTGAGCAGGGTCATGGCTCGTTCGAATTCCACCGGGGACAGGGCTGCCATGGCGCGGCCTTCCTTACGGAAAGGGCCGCCTGGGGTCAATCCGTACCCTCACGACGCCGTGCCGCGACGTCCACCAACCGAGACTCCCCTTCCTTGGCGTGGCCGGCGCTCCTGTGCTAGCCCCCGGGACTTCGGCCTGCATGACGGTCGACGGTGTCGGTCGACTGGCGGATGGAGGGTAGCTCGATGACGCGAGAAGTTGCGCTGGTGACTGGAGCCTCCTCGGGGATCGGTGAGGCGTTCGCCCGTCAGCTGGCCGCCAAGGGCAAGCCGCTCGTGCTCGTCGCCCGGCGGGGCGACAGGCTCGAGGCCCTGGCCGGCGAGATCCGCAATGCCAGCGGCGTTGACGTACAGGTGATCGCCAAGGATCTCGGCCACCCCGATTCGCGCCGCCAGCTCTTCGAAGAGACGGAGCGACGGGGACTGGCGGTCGACTGGCTCGTCAACAACGCCGGATTCGGGACCTGCGGTACCTTCACGGCGCTGCCCCTCGAGCGCGAGATCGAGGAGATTCGTCTCAACGTGGAGGCGCTGGTCGAGCTCACGCACCGCTATCTACCTGGAATGGTGGCGAGGCGGCACGGCGTCATCGTGAACCTCGGATCGACCGGTTCTTTCGCGCCGGTGCCCTACATGGCGACGTACGGGGGCACCAAGGCATTCGTGCTGAGCTTCAGCGAAGCCTTGGCGGCCGAAGTCTCTCGCGCAGGTGTACAGATCCTCGCCCTCTGCCCCGGGGCGACACGCACGGAGTTTCAGGCGGTGGCGGGAGTCCGCCACGCCACCGACCGGCTCCCAGGCGTTGCCTTCATGACTGCGGACGAGGTCGTGGCGCAGGCGATCAAGGCGGCGGAGTCAGGCCGCCGCACGCTCGTGCCGGGGATACTGAACGCGCTCACGGTGGAGTCGGTCCGCCTGATGCCGCGCCGAATGGTCACCGCCGTTACCGGCGGGATCTTCCAGCCCCGCTCCGCCTGAGCTGTGTCGCGCGGGCCACAGAACGGTGCTCCACCGGCGCAACCGGTGCCGGCTAGCGCTAGCTCGGAACGTAGCGGATGGGCAGCCGTTCTGGCGACGCTGTCGGGCGTGACCGCGTCTTGCTTCTCGGGTCTCCGCCGTGGTCGATGGCGGCGCCGAGCGGCCGACGCGAAGATCGGTCAGCGGCGCGGCGAGCTTGCTGCGCTTCGGTCGGCCAGGTCGAGGCGCCGCCCCGGGGTACGAGGAAGTAGAGATCGCCGACTGCAGACATACGCCCGGCCACGGCCTCCGCGTCGTCATCGTCGCCGAAGTAGACGTCGACGCGGGCCGGACCTTTGATGGCGGCGCCTTTGTCCTGATTCAAGACCAGTCGGCTCAGCGGCACCCAACGCACCAGCTGCGTGTCCGGATCCACGATCGGCATCTGGGTTCGGATGTACGCCAGCGACCCGGGTGGAAAGATCGTTGGATCCGTGGCGATGGAACGGCCGGGGGTCAGCTTCACCTGCGTGCTGCCGAAAGGACCGTCGTCCTCGAGGCGAAAGAACGTGTAGCGCGGATTCTCCTGCAGGATGGCGTCGCGCTCCTCGGGATGGCTCTCGAGATAGGATCGCATGGCCTGCATCGAGCCGCCGCCCGCCGGCAGGCCACCGCGCTTGGCGAGCACGGTCCCGATGCTGTGAAACGGACGACCGTTGGTTGCCGCGTAGTTCACGTGCACGCGCCGGCCGTCCTCGAGAAGGAGCTGCCCCGATCCCTGGATGTGCAGGAAGAAGAGCGCAACCGGATCGTCCGTCCACGCGATCTCGAGCCCGCGATCGCGCAGCGCGCCGGCCCCGTCGATATCCGCCCGCGTGTAGTACGGAACCGCGACGCCGTTCTCCAGCCGTCCGGCGCGCACGCCCGTCGCGCAATCGCAGCCGGGCACGACCCGGGCTACATCGAAGCTGAGGAGATCCGGCGGCTTCCCGTACAGGGGATACTGGAACGATCCATCGGCCGAGAGGGCGCCCTCGAGGAGCGGGGTGTAGTAGCCCGTGAAACGTACCCGCTGTCCCTGCCCGGTCACCTTCAGGATGCGAAATCGGGATCGAAGGACCGCGTCGAGCGCCGTCGGTTCAGGCGCGTCGGAAAGGGCCTGCAGCAGCATCCCCAGGCTCTCGAGGTACTCGGCGCTGGAGTAGGAATGCCCGGCGGCGACGAACGACGCGTCCGGACGTCGTTGAAAGAACGCCATGCTCTGCTCGATGGCCGTACCGAGCGACGCGTAGTCGAGATCATCGCTTAGTGGCGACAGGGCGTCGGGAGCGACCTCGATGAGAGGTGGGAGTACGCCGCGGAAGGGCCGGAGGACGAAGGCGCACCCCGGCTGCGCTGCGATCAGGGCGAGCAGCGCGCCGGCGCACAAGAAACCGGGGCGATACGCCGGGGCCGAATCACGCGAACGGCGTGGTACACCGAGCGCTGGCGACACGCTTCCCGCGGTCCCGGGATCTCCCCACGCGGTCAAGGCTTTCTGCACAGCGACGGGCCGCCCTGCTGCGAGACCTCCTCCGGGGCCGTCAGCGCCTCCGTGCAGGAGGCGAGGTGGCTCCCGGCATCGTCCATGAGTGCAGCGATACGGCCCATGCGATCGACGAGGTCGGTCGCCAGGCCGCTGGCGCAGCCGCTGGTGAGCCGTGCGCCCTCCACTTTCTTGGCGGCGCGGTGGAGGCGGCGCTCGGCCGAGATCAGTCGCCGCTCGACCCGCCCGCGCCCGCTCAGCGCTCGGGTCTCGGCTTGCTCGACTTTGCACCCCGCCTTGTCCACCAGGCGCGTGATCGCCGCAGGAATCACCTCCGCGCTACACGCATCGGCTCCGAGGCGGGGAACGAACGTGCAGCGCACGGCGGCAAAGCAGTCCGCCTGGGGGTACACGCACTGGCCGATCGCGTCGCACACGTCGTTCGTGCAGGCATCGCCGTCGTCGCAGTCGGCGTCCGCTTCGCAGGTCCGACAGCCCGAGATGGTCGTGCTCTCGCAGCCGGCGGCACCACAGACGTCCGTGGTGCACGAGTTCGCGTCGTTGCAGTCGGCGTCGCCCCGGCACAGATCGCATCCCGGGATCAGTCGATGGCTACAGCCACCGGCAGTGCACTGATCCTCGGTGCACGGATTCGCGTCGTCCTCGCACGGGGTGCCCTCCGGTTCGACGCAGGAATCGCTCGCCTCGCTACAGGTCTCCACACAGCCGCCGACGCACGGATCCCCCATGTGGAAGATGCACCGGCCGTCGCCGCAGGTGTCGGGTCCGTTGCAGAAGATGCCGTCGTTGCACGGATTGCTGTTCCGCACATGGGCACACGCGCCGAGCCCGTCGCACACGTCATCGGTGCAATCGTTGTCATCCGCCGTGCACGGTGTCGGTGGGACCGCTCGCACGAAGCAGTTGTTGGCGTCCTCGTTGCACACGTCGGCGCATTCGGCGCTGCCGGTACAGGGATCGCCCGTGTGCACGCTGCACCTTCCACCCGCGCAGGCATCCTCGCCGTTGCAGAACACCTCGTCGTCGCAGGCCGCGGTGTTCGGCAGATGGACGCACCTCCCTGCGCCGTCGCATTCGTCGTCCGTGCACACGTTCGCGTCGGTCGCGCACGCCGAACCCGCGGCGTTGAAGCAGTCGTTCAGCTGCTCGTTGCACGCGTCGTTCACGCATGCGGCACCACCGACGCACGGATCGCCGCTATGGAAGAAGCAGCCGCGAGCCACCTGTCCATTGATCACCTTCGTGCCGCATTGGTCGGTGCCGTTGCAGAAGATCCCGTCCTCGCAGGGAGCACCGTCCTGCGCCGTGGTGCAATCGGTGACCTGTGCCGTCGCCGCGCCGCACAGGAGCACCAGCCCGCCCAGAACGAGAACCAGTATGCGTTGCATATGTCGCTCCTTGTAAGGTTCGCCGCGCGTTGCCGACCGGCCGCAGGCCCGGCAGCTAGGCGTTCGGTGGGAACAGCGCAGGGAAGATGCGGAGAGATGCACTCGGTCGACGGCCCAGCCACACCACCAGCGCCACCGGCCTCACCACCCCACCGCAGCCCATAGACCCACCCGGCCTACGGACCCGCATGCCCGGCATGACAAGCATGCCTCCATGCCTCACCTGCCCCACCAGCCGCCCAGGCCAACCGACCTCGCCTACCGGCCTCACCACCACAACACGACCGCGCTAAGTACCACCGACCGCGAGGCGGAGCAAGACCGGGCTCACAGAAAAAGAAAGCACGAAAGGACGCAAGGAATGACGAAAACGAGCTGAGAGTCTCAGAAGCCGGGTGGCTACGATCCCAGGAAGAAATCCCAGAAACCTGCTAGCCGACATCCCGTAGCGTTGGTGGGCATGGTGCGGCGACCGGATCCTAGTGCTCGGAAGTGGCGATGGAGCGGCGCGCGCCGGCCGAAAGACCAGGGCCGAAATACGCCGCCGCCAGCAGATCCACGGGATGGCAAACACGGGCCCTGGCGCCGAGGTAGGCGAGCCCGGCACGAATCTGCACCACGCATCCGGGATTGGCCGCCGCCACCACCGATGCTCCCGTTGCGACGATGTGGCGTGCTTTGCGGAGCATGAGCTGCCGTCCCATGGCCGGCTCGGTGAGGTTGTAGGTGCCGGCACTGCCGCAGCACAGGTCGGCTTCGGGAAGCTCGACGAGCTCGGCCTGCGGCAGGCGGCGGAGAAGTGCCCGCGGTGCGTCACGAACGCCCTGGCCGTGCGCCAGGTGGCAGGCGTCGTGGTAGGTGAGACGGTGCGGCACGGCATGGGCGGGCTCGGGGAGCTCGACGTCGGCCAAAAGCGCGAGGACGTCGCGGGTACGCGCAGCGATGACGGCGCCGGCATCGCCGAGCAGCTCCCCGTAGCTCTGCAGCATGGCGCCGCAGCCGGCGGCGGTGACGGCGATGGTATCGGCGGAGAGCGCGGTGAGGGCGCCGAGCGCATCCCGGGCCAGTGCCACGGCCTCGGTGTGGTGGCCCAGATGGAGCAGCATGGCGCCGCAGCACAGCGGCCTCGCGGGCATGCGGACGCGAAAGCCTGCCAGGGCGAGCAGTCGGGCGGCATGGACGTTCGTGTCGGCAAAGAACGTCTGCGCCAGGCATCCGGGAAAAAGCACGACGGTGCCTCGCGGGCTCCCCGCCGGCTCGAGGGCGCTCGCTCGCGTTCGCCGGCGCGGAGCGCGGGGCAACGCCACCGCGAGCGCGGCTTGAAAGCGCAGCCACTCGGGCAGCGACTCGCGACGGGCCAGCGCCGCGAGCAGCGCCCGCGGCAGCAGGCGCGCCGCGGCGCCGAGCAGGCGCTGGCCGTGAGGCTTGGCTACCAGCTGGCTAACGGCAAGACGGCGCACGCGCCGCGCCCAGGTCCGCCGCCCGTGGGCGTTCACCACGGGGCGTGCCGCTTCGATGAGCGCTCCATAGCGCACGCCGGACGGGCACGCGGTCTCGCACGCCCGGCATCCGAGGCAGAGATCGAGGTGACGGACGACGTCCGCCGAGGGCGCGAGGGTCCCCGACTGGAGGCCGTGCATGAGGTAGATGCGGCCGCGCGGAGAATCGGCCTCGTGGCCGGTTTCGAGGTACGTCGGGCAGGCGGTGAGGCAGAGGCCGCAGTGGACGCAATCGAGGAACCGCTCCTCCGGAGCGAATGCAAGGGATCCGTCAGCGCCGACGCCGCTCATCCAGCCTCGACGAAGCGCCCGCGCGCCAGGACGCCGTGCGGATCGAAGGCGCGCCGCAGCCGCTGCATGAGGAAGCCGGCCGGCCCGAGGTCTCCCCACACGCCGGCGCGAGCCTTCACCCCGGGGCTTGCACGCCGCAGCACGAGGTGGCCACGTCGCGAGGCGGCAAGCGTGCGGAGCTCGACGACGGCTGCGCCGAGCGCGTCGTCCGCAGGCCCGGTGCCCTCGCCGCATAGCAGCGTCTGCAGTCGCGCCACCGTCGGCTCGACGACCACCTTCATGCGGAGCCGATGGCGCGCGCAGGCCGCCCCCGCCGCCTCGACATAGCCGCCGACGTCGGTGGGCAGCAGGCTCACCGTGCAGAGCGCGTCACCCTCGGCCGTCGCCGCGAAGTCGCGCAGTGTGGCGTAGGGTTCGGCGGCTGTGGCGGTCGGGACCGCCGTCGACGCGGGCTCCGCGAGGGAGCCGAGCCGTCCGGGGCCCACGTGAGCGCGCGCCAGCACGGTGATCCGGTCCCGCTGCACGTCGAGGGATCTAGGGCTGCCGCCGAGCCCGAGGACGAGCGTTGCGGCTGCTCCGGTTGTCTTCGTGTGCGTACCGTCCGATATCTCCTGAGGGTTTCGCGGGGCCGCCGGGTTCGTTGCCTTCGACGCGGTAGAGCCGTCGAGAATCCCCGCGCCGGCAACGGCCAGCCACAGCGGCTCGACGGCGGCGTCCCGGATGGCGGCGACGAGCCGGCCTGCCGTATCGAACGACGGACAGGCGACGACCACGGTCACCTCGCCGTCGGGCCTCGGGCGTACCTTGAAGGTGACCTCGACGATGATACCCAGGGTGCCCTGCGAGCCGATGAATGCCTTGTGGAGGTCGTAGCCGGCGACGTTCTTGACCACCCGACCGCCGCTGCCGATGACGCGGCCGTCGGCCCGCACGGCCCGGAGCCCGATGGTCAGGTCGCGGACGGCTCCCTGAGATGTCCTGAGAAGGCCGGAGAGGTTTGCCGCCAGGAGGCCGCCCATCGTGGTCCGCAGCGGCAACGGTGGATCGAGCGGTAGCCACTGCCCGGCGCCCGCGAGGACGGCGGTGACGTCCGCCAGGGTGGTGCCGGCCCGTAGCGTCACCGTCATGTCCGCGGCTGCATGCTCGACGATGCCGGTGAGACGCGCGGTGCTGACCACGCAGTCGAGACGATCGGGCGGCATGCCGATCGCCAGGTGTGCGCCGAGGCCGGCGGGAAGCAGGGCCAGCGCGGCGGCGCCGGCGGCGCGCACTACACCCTCCACCTCCGCGATCGTTTCGGCGAACACGACGCTCTCCGGTATGAAGCCGTCGACGGCGTATCGCTCGAGCTCCGTCGCGGCAGCGAAGCGCTCCTTCGGCAGGACACCCGCCAGGGCCGCCTCGACGTGAGCGCTCACTGGATCCGGGTCGAGCCGGCGGCCGGGTGCAGGCTCGATCCGCGCGAGTCCTTGTGGGTGAACGACACCATCTCCCACGCGCGCAGGTGTTCGGCCGTGTGCGTGCACCGCAGGACGTACGTGTGGCCGTCGTTTCCACGCACCCGGAAATGATCGGCGTCGCGGCCGTGCCAGCGGTCGAGCACATCCACGACCTCGATGCTCTGGCTTCCTAGGCGGAAGCGCTCCGGCGACGAATCACCCACCCGCACCGCGGGAATATCCACGTGCACCTTCATTGACTCACCAATTCATCCAAGGACTCGCCGATTCGACCAATCCATCCATCCATCCATCCGTCCATACTAAAGCCACCTAACCCGGCGACCCACCACTGGCTCACCGGACCAGGCAAGCACGCCGGACGCACATCACCCGGCTCGTTCCGCTGGCCCGCCCCGCCGGTAGACACGTTCGGCCGCCGCCGCCGCCGCGCCCGGCTCGACCCGAAAGCCCTCGGAATCGAGCACGTCCCCGAGCGCCGACAGGAGCGTCAGCACATGCGTCCGGCGGCTCGACTCGCCCATGAGCCCGATGCGCCAGGTTCTGCCGCGTAGCGGCCCGAGCCCGCCGCCGATCTCGATGCCGTGCTCGGCGAGTAGCCGCCGCCGCACTGTCGCATCGTCGACCCCGTCCGGAATGGTCACGCTATTGAGCATCCAGAGGCGGTGCCCGGCCTGGGCAGCGAGCCGGAGCCCGATGGCCTCGAGGCCAGCCGCGAGCGCTTCGTGGTTCGTCCGGTGCCGCGCGAATCGTGTCTCCAGGCCCTCCTCGTGCACGATGCGCAGGGACTCGCGGAGCGCGTAGATCATCGTGATCGGCGCCGTGTGATGGTACACGCGCTCCGCGCCCCAGTATTGCCCGAGCAGCGACAGATCGAGGTACCAGCTCTGGGCCTTGCGGCGCCGCCCGCGCACGACCTCCAGCGCCGCGGCGCCGAACGTCACCGGGGCGAGCCCGGGCGGGCACGACAGGCACTTCTGGGTCGCGCTGTAGCAGGCGTCGATCCCCCAGGCGTCGACCGCGACCGGGCACCCGCCGAGGGAGGTCACCGCGTCGACGACGAGGAGGGCCCCGGCCTCGTGCGCGAGCCGCCCGATGTCCTCGAGCGGCTGCCACGCGCCCGTCGACGTCTCGGCGTGCACGATGGCGACGAGCTTCGGCCGGCGGCAACGCCCGAGCGCCTGGCGTACCTGCTCGGGCTCGACGATGTACCCCCAGGGCGCCTCCACGGCGACCACCCGCCCCCCGCACCGTTCGACGACGTCGGCCATGCGGGTGCCGAAGACGCCGTTGACACCCACCACCACCTCGTCGTCTTCCTCCACCAGGTTGACGAAACACGCCTCCATGCCGGCGCTGCCGGTCCCGGAGATCGGAATCGTCAGCGCGTTCGCGGTTTGGAAGGCGTGCTGGAGCAGGCGCTTGGTCTCCTCCATGAGCTCGAGAAAGTCCGGGTCGAGGTGGCCGAGCAACGGCGTCGCGCACGCGCGCAGCACGCGCGGATGGACGTTGCTCGGACCCGGACCGAGGAGAAGCCGCGCCGGCGGGTCGAGAGCGGGCCAGGTGGCACGGTCCGGCGATGATCCAGCCATGACGCCTCGAAGTCTATCTGCCTCATCGTCCGGCGCACTCACGGCGACGGCATGCGATGTCTAGCACGAGCGCGGCATCGAGCGCGACGGTGTCGGCTGCCAGCTTGCGCCAGGCGCCCGGGGCCTCTACGTTCCGGCAGATCCCTCATGGGTACCGTTTCATCCCTGCTGCACCGCCTGGCTGCGATCGTCGACACGGGCGGTCTCGTCACGAAACGAGACGAGACCGTCGTCTACGAGTGCGATGGCTATACCCTGGAGAAGTCGGCGCCCGAGGTCGTGGTCCTGCCGCGGACGACGGCGGAGACGGCGGCGGTGGTCCGGGAGCTGGCGGCCGCCGGTGTTTCCTTCGTGCCACGGGGAGCGGGCACCGGCCTCTCCGGCGGCGCGCTGCCGGTGGGCGCGCCGGTGGTGATCTGCACCGCCCGCATGAACCGCATCCGCGCCGTCGACACGGCGAACCGGCGCGTGGTTGCCGAGAGTGGCGTGGTCAACGCCTGGGTCAGCGCCGCGGTCGGCGATCGGGGCCTGTACTACGCCCCCGATCCGTCGAGCCAGCCGGCCTGTACGATCGGCGGCAACATCGCCGAGAACTCGGGGGGGCCGCACACCCTCAAGTACGGCGTGACGACGAACCACGTGCTCGGCGTGGAGCTGGTGCTGCCGGACGGCGCCGTCGTCGAGGTGGGCGGCTGCGTCGAGGACGCCCTCGGCTACGATCTCACCGGCCTCATCGTCGGCTCGGAAGGCACGTTCGGCATCGTCACCGCGGCGACGCTGCGCCTCCTCGCGCTGCCCGAGGCGACCAAGACGTTTCTCGCCGTCTACGACAGCGTGGACGACGCCAGCGAGGCGGTCTCGGGGATCATCGCCAGCGGCATCGTGCCGGCGGCCCTGGAGATGATGGACGCCCTCATCATCGAGGCCGTCGAGGCGGCGTACCATTTCGGATTTCCGACCGACGCGGGCGCGGTGCTCATCATCGAGATCGATGGTCTGGCGGCCGCGCTGGAAGACGAAGCGGAGCGGATTCTCGCGGTCTGCCGCCGCCACCACGCCCGCCAGATCCGGGCGGCACGCGACGCGGCCGAGCGCGCGCTCCTGTGGAAGTGCCGCAAGCGCGCGTTTGGGGCCGTCGGGCGCTTGGCGCCGAACTACTGCACGCAGGACGGCGTGGTGCCCCGCACCCGCGTCCCCGAGATCCTGCGGCGCATCGCCGCGGCGGGGCAGCGGCACGGCGTCCGTATCGCCAACGTCTTCCACGCCGGCGACGGGAACATTCACCCGATCCTGCTCTACGACGAGCGCGACGCCGACCAGGTGCGGCGGGTGCTGGCGGCTGGCGCGGAGATCCTGCGCGCCTGCATCGATCTCGGCGGCAGCGTCACCGGAGAGCACGGGATCGGCGTGGAAAAAATGCGGGAGATGGCGCTGCTCTTCACCCCCGATGACCTGCGGGCAATGCAGGACGTGCGGGCCGTCTTCGATCCGGAGGGTCGCTCCAACCCGAACAAGATCTTTCCCGACGCGAAGAGCTGCGTCGAGGTCAGGACGCCGCGCCGGCAGGTGCCGCTGTAGCAGCCTGCTTTAGCTCCCGCCTCGCTTCTCGACGTACGATCCGGTAAGCGTTTCGTCGTTCGGGGGGGTGCAGGGGATCCGAGAAGCCGCAGAGGAGGACCCGGGATGTCGAAGATCGTCGGCTACACTAGCTCGGCAGGCGTCGCCAGCATCCGCATCGACGACGGCAAGGTGAACGCGATGTCCCCCGCCTTCTTCGACGAGCTCAATGCGGCGCTCGACAGCGCCGAGCGGGAGCAGCCCGGCGCCGTCGTGCTCGTGGGGCGCGCCGGGTACTTCTCCGCGGGCCTGAACGTCAAGCTGTTGCCGACGCTCCAGCCGGCCGAGATCACGCGGACTCTCCAGACCTTCGGCCACACGATGCTTCGCGTCTGGGCGCTGCCGATTCCGACCGTGGCGGCGGTGACCGGGCATGCCGTCGCCGGCGGGCTCTTCCTCGCGCTCGCCTGCGACGCGCGTCTGGTCGCGCGCGGGCCGTTTCGCCTGCATGCGAACGAGCATGCGATCGGGCTGCCGCTGCCGAGCTTCGCGATCGCGATCACCGAGAGCGCCGTGCCGACACCGACCTACAACGAGCTGGTGCTACACGCGCGTCCGTTCTCGCCCGAGGAGGCGCTCGAGCGTGGCATCGTCAGCGGCGTGGAGGACGCGGACCGGGTCGAAGCCGCGGCCGGCGAGCTGGCGGGCCGTCTCACGAAGATCGCTGGCGCCGCCTACGCGGTGTCGAAACGCCGCCTACGCGCGCGGGCGCTGGAGTGGGCGGCGGCGCGGATTTCCGAAGAGATGACGGGGTTCGCGCCAAAGCCCTAGGGCCGCACCAGATCCTGCTACCGCTCGCGCTCCACTGCGGATGGGATGCGCCCCGGACGAAAGATGACCTTGCTGTCCTTCACGACGAGCTGATCGTTCACGCAGAGCTGGACCGCCCGAGAGAGCACCGCGGCTTCGAGGGCCTGGCCACGCGCGCGAACCACCTCCAGCGTGTCGCTGCCGACCTGAATGTGAAACACGTCCTGAAGAATGACGGGTCCGGCGTCGAGCTCGGGCGTGACGAAGTGCGCCGTGCATCCCGAAACCCGTACCCCCGCCTCCCAGGCCTGCTTATAGGCGTTCGGTCCCGGGTGGTACGGGAGCAGCGACGGGTGAATGTTGATGATGCGATTCGGGTAGCGGCCGATGACGCCCGGGCTCAGGATCTGCATGTAGCGGGCGAGGACGATCAGGTGCGGGTCAGTCTGGGCGAGCTTGTCGAGGAGAAACGCTTCGTGGGCGGCCTTGTCCCCCGACGGCATCGAGAAGAACGCCAGGCGGTGTCGCTCGGCGAGCGGCTGGAGCGTCTGGTGATTGGAGAGGACGATCCCGATGTCGGCGTTGAGTGCGCCCGCGGCGACGTCGCTGATCAGCTGCTGGAGGCAGTGTGGCTCCTTGGTGACGAGCACGGCGATGCGTTTGCGCTCGGGCGCGCTGTGGAGCCGGACCGAGACGTCCATGCGGATCTCTTCGCCGATCCGCTTGAGGCCAAGGACCATGTCGTCGAGGCTCGTGTCGAGCTCCGACAGATCCACGAGCATCGTCATGATGAAGAGCCCCTCCATCACCCGCTGCTCGATGTCTTCGATGTTGATGCTGTGCGAGGCGAGATACGTCGAAACGCGGGCGACCACGCCCTTCTGGTCCCGCCCGATTACCGACACCACGGCGAGGTTTTTCGCCATCGGGCGGGGTTGTAGCCGCGGCCCCGGGTTGGCGCAAGGAAGCCGCCACCTCGGCCTTGCCTCGGGATTGTGGATCGCCCACTATCTGCAGGATGGCGGCCAAGACCACCCAGTGGGTCGTCGATGTCGGCGACGCCGACTTCGACAGCGCCGTGGTCGCGCGCTCGGCCGAGACGCCGATGGTGGTGGACTTCTGGGCGCCGTGGTGTGCCCCCTGCCGGGTGCTCGGGCCCGTCCTCGAGCGTCTGGCGGCCGAACATGACGGCCAGTTCGTTCTCGCCAAGGTGAACGTAGACGAGGCTCCGGAGACGGCCGCGCGCTACCGCATTCAGGGCATCCCCGCGGTCAAGGGCTTTTGCGACGGCGTCGTCGTCGCCGAGTTCACCGGGCTACAGCCCGAGGACGTACTGCGGCGGCTCGTGACGGCCGTTCTGCCCACTGAAGCCGATCGTCTCGCGCGCGAGGGAGCCTCGGCGGCGTCCACGGGTGACGAGCCGGCCGCCGAGGCGCGCTACCGGGAGGCGCTCGAGCACGACCCGCGCCATGCCCGGGCGCTCGTGGGGCTGGCCCGCCTGCTCGGCGCGCGTGACGAGACCGCCGCCGCGCTCGACCTCCTCGAACGCGTCCTGCCGAGCGCGCCGCAGCTCGATGAGGCAGAGCGTCTCGCCGCCGAGCTTCGCACCCGCGCCGACGGCGCCGGCGACGAGCGTGCGCTGCGCGCGCGTCTCGCCACGGATCCTGCCGACCTCGAGGCCCGCCTCGACCTCGGCCGCCTGCTCGCCGCCCGCGGTGCTTACGAGAATGCGCTCGCCGAGCTGCTCGACGCCGTGCGCCGCGATCCGCACTTCGACGACGACGCCGGCCGCAAGGCTATGCTCGACATCTTCACGCTGCTGGGCGACGACCATCCGCTCACAGATCGGTTCCGGGGCGAGCTGGCGAAGGCGTTGTATCGGTGATCTACAGTCAGCGGCGGCTGGCGAGTACAAGGCCGACCGCCATCAGAACCGTGCCCAGGATGCCGCCGGCGAGCGCCAGGAGCCCGAGACCGATCGGATTCGGGTTGGGATCCGAGGCGACGCCGAGGGTCGCCGCGCTGCCAACGATCAACAGCGGCAGAGCGCTGCCAATGCCAACCCCAAGGCCGGTGCGCACCCAGTTCGAGCGCAGGTAGTCGCTGCGGCGCGACCCGCTCAACGCGATCCACGCGATCACGCCGAGGGGCGGTAGCACCAGACCGAAGAGAAGAGTCAGGGAAACTCGTAGCTTCGATGGCGGGGTCATTCCGCCTTCCGCGCCCGCGCCGCCACGTGGATGAAAGCCCAGAACGCGTCGGGATGTACTCCCCAGGCGCGGAAGGCGGCGGCCATCGCCTCCAGATCCGAGCGAGTCGCGTACCCGTACTCGACGGCGTGCTCGCCCATCGTGGAGGTCAGGATGCGGTCGGCGTAGGACTCTCCCCACTCGAGGGTCTCGGGAGGTGTGGCGTAACACCAGACGCTGGCGGTGACCTGGAGATCCGTGACCCCTCCGGTGTCGTTCAAGAGCCCGCGCAGCCGGCGTCCCATCCGCGGGTCGCCGCCATTCCGAGACCAGGTCTCGAGATGGACCTGGATGAAGCGGTCGATCCACGGGTCGGCGGGCCAGTACGCCGCCGTGCCCCAATCGACGTCGCGCACGCCGATGAGGCCCCCGGGACGCACGACGCGCAACATCTCGCGCAGTGCGGCGCAGGGCTCGCGCAGGTGCTGGAGCACCTGATGCGCGAAGACGGCGTCGAACGATGCATTGGGGAAGGGCAGGCTGTACACGTCGGCCTGCTGGTACTGGAGATTGGTCAAGCCTCGGGCGGCTGCGTCTTGCCGGGCGGCGGTGAGTATCTCGGTCGAGATGTCGACCCCGATCACCTCACCTGGCGCCACTCGCTCGGCCAGCCCCCGCGTGATGCTGCCGGGGCCGCAGCCGACGTCGAGCAGCCGCATGCCGGCGTGCAGCTCGGACAGAAAGAACGCCGCGGCTTCCTCGGCGGTTCGCCGTCCATGATGGCGTACGGTCGCCGGCGCGTGGCCGTGAATGTACTTTTCGCGCGTCAAAGGTTCGTCCGAGGATGGCTCACCGCGCCCGATGCTTCGTTCCCGCACATGGTGTGATGTAGACCGCCTTCATGGGCTTCTCGACGTCAGCGGTGTGCCACACGTTTGCCGCCCAACCATGCCTTCTGCCCTACTTCTGGCGTGCGACGGAAGCTACGCGCGTTCGCGTGTTTCCATTGCTCACGTTCTTTCGCTTCGGCTGCCCTTGCGCGTCCCCGCACGCCGGATCAGCTCGTTGGAGGGCAGGCCCGGGTCCAGCGCCTTGCGCGCGGTCTCCACCCCGGCCACCGGCAAGCCCGACGGATCGAGCAGCCCGAGCTGAACCAGCACCGACGCCTGGTCCCAGTAGATGCGCTCGCAGACGATCCCGTCCTCGCTCAGTTGGACGACGACCAGCAGGGGCACTTCGACCCTGCGGCCGGTCGGTGGAACGCCCGGTAGCATCCAGTCCATCTCGATGTCATGCGTGAACTTGATGATCATTTCGTCGATCAGGCGTTCCTGTCCGACGGTCCGGCAGATCGGAATGATCTGCGTGTCGGCCGGCATCTTGGGGATGAAGTGCCGCCCGTAGAACTCCAGCAACTCGGCGCGGCCACGCCCGCCGGTCATGACGGGCACGTGGTTGACGTAGTTCTCGTCCGCCATCGTGGCGACCGTGGCCTCGGCGTCTCGCTCCGCGAACTCGCAGGTCATGTGGCGCTCCCACAGGGTGATCAGATGCTGTTCGTCGCCTGTGAACGATTGAGCCATGGCAATCGCCTCCTTCGAGCAGTGGGCAGCCGATCCGCCCGTGTCACCAGCCTCTGGCTGCGAACTCCCTCACTCCGCCTTCGTCAGTCGCGATCAGGCGCTCCGAGCGGAAAGAGGGGGCGATACGGTCGCGCCTCGTTCACCGCCCGCGCGAAGGGAGGCCACGCAAGCAGCCGCCGGCGGTAGGCGTGGACGTTCGAGAACGCGTTATCGATCGGATGCGCCCAGTCGGCGTAAAACAACGCCGGCGCCGCCGCGCAGTCGGCGAGGCTCGGGACGTCACCCGCCGCCCACTCGCGCGTGCTCACCACGCCCTCGAGCCAGCCGTAGGCGGTATCGAGCAGCGCCCGTGCCTCGGAGACACCGTGCCGATCGCGATTCTCGGCTGCGCGGATGCTGTCGAGCACAATCTTCTGCATCGGCGTCATGATGTAGTTGTCGAAGAAGCGGTCCATCATTCGCACGTCGAGCGCCGCGCGTGGATCGTCGGGAATCAGCCGTGTGCGCCCCGGATGATGGAGACCGAGGTACTCGATGATGATGCTCGCTTCCATCACCGTGCGCCCCTGGTCCACGAGCACGGGCATGCGCTTGAGTGGCCACAGGGCTGTGTGCTCGGCCGCCATGCGCTCGTCGCCAGGCGCAAGCATGCGGAACTCGAACGGCGTGTCGTTCTCGAACAGCGCGATCAGCACCTTCTGGCAGTAGGAAGAGAAGGGGTGCGCATAGAGGGTCAGGGACATCGTTGATTCCTCACGAGCACGGTGCGCGGGCCTTTGAGCATAGACGCCACTGCGCACTGACGGCAACGCCCGCGCCTCCCCCGCGCCAGGCGTGGGTGGCCCGTTGGCCTCTCCGCGCCCAGGACGACGTCTACCGCAAACGCTCCCGCGTCATGACGTCCGGCGACTTTCCCCGAGCGAGAGGATTGGCGTCCTACTCAGCCACAAGGTCACGGCTATCAGTTCGGCATCTGGCTCCTCGTAAAGTCGCCACTGCGCCGATTTAGCGAAATCGTTCACCGACCCCAGGACCGACCGACTGTTCGTAGGCTTGAACGCCGCCTCGCGCATCTCGATCAACTCCCGCCGAACGGCGGGCTCCGCCACGCCAAGCGCGAGCAGTATGTCGTCCAACGCCGCAGCGAGGTGATCCGCAACGCCCTTCACATCCCGCGCGGGCAACAGGACCGGAAGCCGGGAGTGCTCGCTGACCAGCAGGACGAAGCGCTGCTGGCGCACGCCGATGAGGTTGGCGGTCCAGTCGCCCAGGCGGGTCGTCGAGGCCGGGTCACGCGAGTGCGTTGCGGGCAGGCGACGGAGGAGTTTCTGGGTGCAACAGATGATGACCACGACTACGGTCCAGAGAGGCTACTAAGTAAGGCTCCGTGTATCCCGCGGGCTGGACCGCCGTTCCTGATGCGAAAGCCAAGAAGATAAGGTCGTGGATTGCGTCCGGAGCCGACTAATCAAAGCGCTCTTAGCCCCCTCCCTACGATAGATCTCGACCGTGCCCCATCGTATCGCGCGCGGGCGCGTGTCATCCCGAGCACCGCGGCCCGATGCTGAGTCGAGGTCGGCTTGGATGATTCGAAGTACGCTCACGTCGCCGCCCGACATGGGGAAGAGTGTCTGACGACCTGGAAATGAGTCGCCGCGGCGCAGCCGCCGTCGGCTCCATTTGCGTGTTAGCGTTAGCCAGTCTCATTCCTCGAAATAGTCGGAGTCGATCTTCGGTACCCGAACCGGCCGAGACGCTACGCCGACTTCATGCTCGATCATGAGATCGGCCAGTTTACTCCCATCGACGAGAACCACGCCGTCGACTGTGCCAGCATATGCAATCGCCTGTTGGGTGAATGATGCCGTCGTGATGAGCACGCCCTTGGTAGCGTGATTACCAGCTATCGCTCCGAAGAAGGCTTGAACCTCTGGACGTCCAACCGAGTTCTGCCAGCGTTTGGCTTGGACGTAGACCTTCTCGAGGCCAAGACGGTCAAGTGAGATAACCCCATCGATTCCTCCGTCTCCCGACCGACCCACTCTCACGAGATCTGCGCGACTCGTGCCGTAACCCATTCTGTGCAACAGGTCTAGCACGATCGTCTCGAAGTATTGGGGCGAGACCTGCGAGAGCAGTTCCTGTAGCTCCGCAGCCACCTCTTGCCGCAGTTCAGAGAGAGCTTGCTCCAACCGATCGTCCGGGCTGACTGTTCCGCGATCTGCGACCGCCTGAAGTGCGGTCTGCTGACGCTCCTCGGTGTCGGCTCGAAGCCGGACGTCGCTGTGCCATACCGCTATCGCCTGCAGCACGTTCTCCGGGAGCGGGGTCGCATGATCGCGAGCGAATTCGCGGCCAGCCTGTGTCAGCTGCCAATAGCCGCGCCGGCTGCTCGTCGATAGCCCCGCCCGTTTGAGCCGATCGTGCGCCCAACCAGCCCGATTCTTGAAAACATGCTGAGTTCCGCTCGGGAGAAGCTCCGCACGGTCGGCATCGCTCAAGCCAAGAGCTTGAGCTGCGGCAGCTTGCACATCCCTCGCCGCTGCGCCATTGGGGTGAGCGGCCAAGTACCGCAACACCGGCTCGATGAATCGGTCATAGGTCGGTACGGCCATGTAGATGCTCGATCCTCCGATTCTCTGTCTGGCTAACGACGGTGCGGCTCAGCGGCCGCCGCATCGCTTGTAAGCGTAACTCGACCACCCGCCGCCGCGGGCCGCTGCAGCCGCCGGTTAGACGTCGAATCACGGAACGACGACCTCGCATTCGACATCGTCCCAAACGTTGCGAAGCGTCTCGAGGCCCGTGGACAACATCCCGGTGATTGCGCCGACTCGACGGATCCTCAACCTCAGGCGACCGTGTTCCACAGATTTCCCATGGTCCAAGCCCTCCAGGTTCACAAGGCGACGAAACATCACCTGCCCGTCGTTCCGTTGGACATCTCCGCGTACGTCAGCCACCACACTGCCGTCCTGATACAGTTTGTTAGCGTCGCGAGTAGCGATCCAGTCGGGTTCGACCGCACCGCGAAGCCACCTCTCTGCCGTCGCCTTGACATCAATCTGTTGTGTCCAGATCCATCGGAGCGTCCCGCCAGCAATCACGAGCACGACGACAGTCAGGACGACCTTGGTTAGCGTTTCCCACATGGGCGTCTAACTACATCTATGCGGTTCCGTATATTTCCGAGCGGCCGCAGTATAGCACGGCGCGTGTACGGGGGCTCCGGCGGCGAGCAGTGACGCCCTGGGTTCACGGCGCGCCGGCGGATGGCGTTACCCTGCAGTGCCGCGCAGGGTATAGCGGCAACGACCGGCGACCCACTGCCCATCGCCCAACTCCGGTTCGTGAGGGATGGACGTCATCCTCGGAAGATGCCCTCCTACTGTCCCTGCTTCGCTGCGATGAGCTGCCGCCGGACCAGCGCGTGTCCAACTCGGTCTTCGGAACCGCAGCGTTGTACCGTTGTGCTGTTTTCCCACCTCACGGAAGGTCCCTCGAACAGGATCGCCTCGACGATCGACGATCAATGTTCGGCGCACGAGATGTGGGAGGTGTATTGACACAACCATTGCTTTCGCTTAATTTTCGCCCACGCGGCGCGCGTCGCAAGTGGAGCAGCGGGGATCGGACGCACGAGGTAGCGGACACCACGGGCATGACGGAAACGGCGGAGGCGGCCGGAATGGTAAGGGCCGACGGACGCGCTCGCTATATCAGGGCGCCCGCGGCGCCATCCGCGACGGTGCCGCGTGAGCTGCTCGAGCCCGTGGCCAGGGAGCACATGCGCCACGTCGAGCGCGATCTGGCCGCGTACGAGGTCGATCGCTGGCTGCGCGTCCTCGGCCGGCAGGAGGGGCTGTGCCGGTCTGCGTTCGGACGGCTCGCGGCGGTCTTCCTGCGCCAGCAGGCGCAGCATCGGCTCGGCTTCGGTCGCGTCGGCGACTACGCCAGGGAGCGGTTGGGGATCTCGGGGCGAGAGCTGCAGACCGCGGCACGAGTGGTCACGGCGCTCACTACGCTGCCCCACCTGGCAAGTGCCTTCGATGCGGGGGAGCTGTCGTGGACCCAGCTCCGGATTCTCGTGACGGTGGCGACGCCGGCCACGGAGGATCACTGGCTCGACCTGGCGCGCGGCCGCACGGTTCGGGCGCTGGGGATGCTTGCAGCGGAACCCCGGGCGGCTACGGGCGCGCCGGCGCGCGGGATGGATGCAGCGGAGTTCGCAAACGCAGAGAGTGCCAGGACAGGGAATGCGGGGTCAGGAAAGGGGGAAGCTGATCGGATCGATGCGCGCGACGGGACCCGTATGCCGCGATGCATGCCGCAGCCGACCTAGACGACGCGCTCATGGATGGGGAGGCGCGCGTTCGGTTTCATCTTCGGTGTCCACGGCGGGTGCGCCGGCTGTGGCACCGCGCGATCGAGCTGGCGCGCCGCATGCTCGGTGGCGATGGGCCCGTGTGGCAGGCCGCGGAGGCGGTCGCCGCCGAGGGGCTGGCAATGCCCTAGACGCCGGGGGAGGCGTGGGGCCCAGCCACGGACCATGCGACGGCCTGGGACGGTGGGCTCGGTCAGGATGTCGGGCAAGCTACGCTTGCCGACGGCCGCTCGCCAGCCTGGGAGTGCCTCGATTGGTCGGCGGTGCGTGCGGTGATTCCCGAGGAGATCGCGAACCTCGCGAGCGACTGTGACCGACTCGATGCATTCGCGCTCGATGCCCGGATACGGCAGGTGCTGCAGGCGCAGCGCCGGATCGACTGGCAGCTCGGCCGTCTCCTCCATCGGGCTCTCGGCTTTCGGTCCGTTGCGGCCTATGCCCGCGAGCGGCTCGGCCTCTCGCCGAGCAAAGTGCACGGCCTGGTCGCCGTCGAACGAAAGGCGTTGGAGGTGCCGGATTTCGGGTCGGCATACGAAGCCGGCAACCTGTCGTGGGTGCGGGCGCTGACACTCCTTCCGGTCATCGCCGAGCGTACCGCGGCGGCGTGGACGGCGCGGGCAGAGGCGGTCACGGTGCGCCGCCTGGTGGCGGAGGTCGAGTGGAGTCTTGACCAGTGCGATGCGAGCTCCGCGATGGTCGTGCCGGCTGAGCCGCCACCCGCGGGGCACGATCTCGGAGTGGACGGCGAGCGCCAAATGCGTGCGTCCCGCGAAGGGAGTCCGGCCGATGCGGAGATCGCGTTTGCGGGGCCAGCGTCGGTGGTGGCGCTGCTGCACGCCGCCATGGCCGCATTCCGGAAGGCCGGGGACCCGCGCTGGGCCGCGTTCGAGCGCCTGCTGGAGCATGTGGCCGGCGAATGGGAGGCCCAACCGAGGCATCGAGATCCGGTTTTCGCCCGGGACAGATGGCGCTGTGCCGTGCCGGCGTGCGGGGCCCGCAGCAACCTGCACGATCATCACATCCAGTTCCGGTCACAGGGTGGGGACAACGCGCACGACAATCGCGTCACGGTGTGTGCGTGGCATCACCTGCGCGGCATTCATGCGGGACTGGTGCGGGCGAGCGGGTCGGCGCCTGGGAACGTAAGGTGGGATCTCGGGTTGCGGCCGGGGTATCCGCCGCTGCTGACCTTCATCGGGGACACATATGCGCAGGACGACGCGGACGCGCGCATGGTGCAGGCCGAGGAGGAGACCGCGGCGGCGTGACGTAGCGTGGGCTCAGCGCGGCTTTCCGGATGACATTGCCAGAAGGCGCGCTCTGATCGACTCGAAGTGATCGGCGAGCGCTGTGTTCCCACTGCCGCGGGCGATCCCGCGGCAGCGTTCGGCGATGGCAGCGACTCTCGTGAGGCGGGCGTTGTCGCTGGGATGCGATGGATCGGCGGTCGCGGTCCAGGCATCGAGCGCCCGGGCGAGGGCCTGGGTCCACCACGCGACGCCGCGCTGGTCGCCGGAGCGCTCGCCGATGTCCAGGCTAAGGTTGCCGACCGCGATGGTCTTGGTGAGATCGTCGCGGCGCTCGGGCCGGGAGAGGATCGTGTCGAAGAGACGGCTGACTTCGGAGTGGTACGCTGGGTTGTCTGGTGCGCTCCGCCGCAGGTGTTCCCAGTTCTCGAGGGCCTCCCCGAGTCTTCCGGCACGCTCGAGGAGAAACGCCAGGTGGCTCAGGTTCTGAGCGCTCGGGCTTGCGGCGACGGAGCGCGTGGCGGCGTCGAGGGCGGGGGCGAGCAGATCGCGTTGCCGCGCGGGGTCTGCGGCGATCATGCGGGCGTACTCGCCGGCGAGCCCCGTGAGCGCGATGTGGCCGTGGTAGCGGCCGTGCCGAACGGTGTCCTCGAACAGCGCGACCGGATCGTTCCAGATGGGGGATCGCTGAAACGTGACGATGGCGAACGTCCCGATGATGGCGCCGGCGGCGCTGGCCGCGGCGAGGCGCTGCCGGCTGCCCAGTGCCGCGAGGGCCCATCCGCCGAGCGCGCAAATCGCCACGGACGGTACATAGAGAAGACGCTCGGCCATGATGACGCCGGATATGGCGAAGAGGTTCGACACGGGAAGGAGGGTCAGGAGGAACCAGGCGTACCAGTAGGCTGGCTCGGACGCGCCGCGCCGTAACGCCACCACGACGATTGCTGCCAGCGCCACGAGCACGCCGGCGGAGAGGGCGACGGCGGGTGTGACCTGCAGGTGGTGGGGAAATCCCGAGTAGTCCGCGCTCAGCCGCAACGGTGCCACGAGCAGTAAGAGATACTCTCCGGCGGCGTGAAGCATGGTCAGAATGACCTCGCCGGGAGCGGGATCGGAGAACGCCACGAATTGCCCGGGGATGTAGAGGACGAAGGGCCGCGGCGGATCGAGCGTCGCGCCGAGGACGAAGCCACGCGCGAGCACGTAGACCGCCAGCGCCAGCGCGTAGGGCCAGAGCGCCGCCACCTGCTCGCGTACGAAGGCGACCGGCCGCACACCGCCGCGGTCCAGCCAGGCGCCCACGATGAGGACCGCGACGAGCGCGATGCCGCTCTCCTTCGAGAGCAGCGCCGCCATGTAGCAGAGCGCGCCGCCCGCCCGGGAGCTGGGCGTATGGATCGCGTTGAGGCGAACGGCCGCGAGGAAGAAGACGGCCATGAGCAGCTCTGCGCGGCCGACGAGGTGCACCACCGCCTCGGTGTGGACGGGATGCACCGCGAAGAGCGCGGCGCCGAGCCATGCGGCGATAGCGGACGCGAACCGGGCGCGGAGAACACTCTGGACGAGCAGGGTCGCCAGCACGTGCAGCAGCAGGTTGGTGCGATGGATGCCCGTGGGGTTCGGCGCGCCGCTCGCGGCCTCCGCACCCCACACCATCCGGTCGAGCCCGAAGCTGAATACCGTGAGCGGCCGGTAGAGGCCGTCGCGCCCGAGCGCGTGCCAGTAGTTCTGGCCGAAAACGCTCCACAGGTTGCCGTCGGCGCGGAGACTCGGGTTATTGCGGATGATCGGGAAGTCGTCCTCGACGAACCCGCCGCTCATTCCGGGGAAGAATGGGACGCTCGCCAGCAGAACGAGCAAAAGGAGCGAAACGATCCGCATGGCGCGGGCCTACCGTCGCTGAGATTCGAACTCCCGACCTGACCATCGCGCCGGCGTCAGTCGCGAAGGAAGGAGACGTTTCGCCAGCGCCATCGGGCGGATCAGAATCCGACGCGACGGGACACGATGTACAACGGACGGCGGCGCACCTCATCGTATACCCGGTTGAGATACTCGCCGATGACGCCGAGGACGATGAGCTGCACTCCTCCCATGAAGAGCACCACGGCGCTGCTCGAGGCCCACCCGCGCGGCGTGAGGGGGTCGGCAATCTTCGCGAGGATGACCCACACCAGGAGGAGCAGGCCTGCGGCAGCCGCGGTGAAGCCGAGGGCCGTCGCTGCCCGGAGCGGCGCGGCGGAGAAGCCGACGTAGCCTGCGAGGGCGAGGCTCAGCAGCTTCCGGGGGGTGTACTTCGACTGCCCGGCGAATCGTGGAGCGCGCGGGCAGGAGACCGCGGACTGACGGAAGCCCACCCATGCGCGCAGGCCGCGCAGGAACCGATGGCGTTCCGGAAGGGCGACGATGCTATCCACGACACGACGGTCGAGGAGGCAAAAGTCGCCGACATCGAGTGGAATGTCGATATCGGCCATCAGTCGCAAGGTGCGATAGAAGATCGCGTACGACGCGCGCATCCACCAGTGTTCCGTGCGGGCCTCGCGAACGGCGTAGACGACGTCGAATCCCTCGCGCCAGCGTGCCACGAACGATTGGAGAAATTCCGGGGGATCCTGGAGATCGCAGTCCATCAATACCAGAGCCTGCCCACGGCTGGCGTCGAGCCCGGCTGACAACGCCGCCTGATGACCGAAGTTTCGCGACAAGTGGAGAATTCGAATGCGGGAATCTGCAGCCGCAAACGCGTCGAGGATCTCGGGCGAACCATCCGTGCTCCCATCGTTCACGAAAATGATCTCGTAGGAGCCGCTGGTGAGAGACTCGAGAACGCGAACCAGCCGCTCCCGCACCTCGTACAGCGTGGCGCGCTCGTTGTAGCACGGCAGAACGACCGACAGCGTTGGAACTGTCGTGCCAGCAGATGTGGCGTCCATCATCGGCGACTCAGGCAACGTCGAATGGAACGCGTGTCAGCCGGACCCCATTTCGGTTGTCGCGGATGCCTGTGGTCGTCGACTCCGACGCTGGGCCACTGGGCAACTCGTCCGGAACGGCCGGTAGGTTAGGACGTTGCTCCCCAGCCGGCAAGACTAGCGCGGCCTGTCGCGCCTGTAGTATTGGTGGCGATAGTGCGACCGGACGCCGAGTGACGATGTCGCGGTCGCCCAAGTGGAACTGAGCCCCTCCCACCGACGACCGTGAGCCAGCCCGACCGCAGGTACGACCTGAGTGTCGTCATCCCCGCTTTCAACGAGGCGTCCCGAATCGCCGAGCCGCTGCGGCGCGTCGATCGCTATCTGCGCAACAGCGCGCTTTCCAGTGAGATCATCGTGGTGGATGACGGCAGCTCCGATGGCACGGCGGAGAGGGTTCGGAACATCGTTCCCTCACTGGCCGTGCCGGTGACGATCATTCCCTCGCCGCAGAACCGAGGAAAGGGCCACGCCGTCAAGATAGGCGTCCTGCAGGCGCGCGGGAAGGCCGTGCTCATGACGGATGCGGATCTCTCGACGCCCATCGAAGAGCTGGATCACCTGCTTCCTCATCTCGCGAACGGGGTACAGATCGCCATCGGCTCTCGAAAAATGCCCGGAGCGGTCATCGATGTGCGGCAACCGCTTCTCCGGGAGGCCATGGGCCGTATCTTCACGCTGCTCATCAATGTGCTGGTCGTTCGTGCCTCCGATGTGACGTGTGGATTCAAGTTGTTCACACGCGACGCAGCCACCGCCATCTTCTCCAGGGTGACGATCGATGATTGGAGCTTCGATGCCGAGGTGTTGTACATTGCTCGCCGACTGGGGTTTCGTACCCGCGAAGTACCTGTACACTGGCATGATGTGTCGGGCACGAAAGTCCATCGCGGGCGCGCCGCGGTTCGTTCCCTGCGAGGCATTGCTCATATCTTGTGGAATGGCGTGCGAGGCCGCTACGATCGCGACGCCCGACCGGGGCCTTTCGAGAACCCTTGAGCCCGCCGGAGCCCTTTCTCTCCTTCGGTCGCACCGCTCATGAGCTCTCCCACTTGGTCCGAGACGCAGCGCCGGCACTACGAGCAGCGGGAGCATCGACACCTGCTCCCCGGCGAGGGGGGGGTGTACGCCGACAACATCGTCGCCAAGCTCTGGAGCAGCCTGGGCATTCAGGGCGGGCACGGCATCGAGATAGGCTGTGGCGCCGGCCGCTTCACGCTGCCGTTTCTGACTCGGTGCCGGAAGCTCGAGGCAGTGGACCTCTCTGCTCGGCAGCTGCGCGTGCTGGCATCGGAGCTGGAACGCCAGGGCATCGATAGAGATCGCTGGAACCTGCACGAGTGCGACATCGAGAATCTGGACGGCCTCCTGCCCCGGGGTGCCCACGATTTCCTCGTTGGTGTGTTCATACTGCATCATCTTCGCGACCCGGAGGCGACGGTTGCGAGACTCTGTCGTCTCGTGCGCCCGGGAGGCCGCGTGGGTTTCCTCGAACCCAATCGCTGGAACCCGCTCTTCTTTCTGCAGATCTTGTGTTGTCCGGACATGACCTGGAAAGAGGAGCGGGGACTCTACCAGCTGGGTGGCCGACGGCTGCACCGCATGCTGCAGCAGAGCGGGCTCGTGGACTGCCACGTGACCACGGCTGGCTTCTTTCCGCCGCAGATTCTCAATCGCTTTGACGCGGCCCTTCGCGTAGAGCACCGCATCGAGCAGTGGCGCCCGCTGCGCCCCGTGTTGCCGTTTCAAATCGTGACCGGATCGGTGCCGGCGGCCTGATGCAGCAAGAAACCTACGAGGAGATGTACCGTCTGGAGGACGACCACTGGTGGTTCGTCGGCAAGCGCTTGGTCGTGGAGGCCCTTCTCACCGATCTCCTTTCGCGACCCCGACTCCAGATCCTGGATATCGGATGCGGAACCGGCGGGATCCTGGCCCGCCTCCAGTCCGAGGCCGGCGCGGCGCGGCGCGTGGTCGGCATGGACCGCTCGGGCGTCGCGTTGGGGTTCTGCCAGCGCCGCGGCCTGAGATACGTTGCCTGTGCCGAGACCACCTTTCTGCCGTTTCGGGATTCAACGTTCGACCTCGTGCTCCTGCTCGACGTCCTCGAGCACGTCCGCGACGAAGGCGCGCTGCTGGCGGAGGTCTACCGTGTCCTTCGTCCTGGCGGCACGGCCTTGATCAGCGTCCCGGCGTACCAGTGGCTGTGGAGCGCCCACGATGACGTCCTCCACCACGTGCGACGCTATACGGCCGGACGCCTTCGACAGGCGCTCGGTACCGGGAGATTTCGTATCGCTCGGCTCACGTACACGAACGTATCGATATTGCTGCCCGCCGCGCTCGTTCGAGCCGTGCTGCCGCGCGTGGGCGTACGGGCACGCCAAGGGACCGACTTCCAGATGCACGCGCGATGGGTCAATCGACTCTTGATACGACTCTACGAAGCGGAAGCCGCGCTCCTCCGACGCGTCGGCTGTCCGTTCGGGCTGAGCGTGGCCGCAGTGGTGACGACGCTACCGACAAGTCAGAACATGTCCCCCGGTCAGGGGGCCCAGCGCTAACCCCGTCCGGGGGTCACGTGCTCTCCGAAGCGCTACCAGGTGGTTCCGGTGCTCGCGCGGTCATGTGCCGCGTCGGGACTGCGCGCACGCACCCAGGCGAGCCGTGATGGCAACGCATCGCGCGAGGACGCTCGGCGCCGTCTGCCTGTTCGTCGCGCTGGCGACGATCGTCTGGGTTCACCGCGTACACGTCGACAGGCCGGCCGGCTACGGCGTGCTGCTGAACTCGGATGTCTTCATGTACTTCTATCCCACGGCGGTGTTCGTCCATCGCGAGCTCCGCCAGGGACACTTTCCGCTCTGGAACCCCTACCAGTATGCAGGGCAACCCTTCGTCGGCTTGCACATCCCCGCCGCCTTGTACCCTCCCTTTCTCGTCCTCGCGGGTCTGCTGACGCCGCCACATGCGCTCGCGGCTTACGCGGTCGTGCACTTCGCGGTCGCGGGGCTCTTCACCTGGCTGTTCGCGGCCCGTCTCGGGCTCGGCGTCCATGCACGTCTCGTGGCCGCCCTGTCCTACATGCTTTCCGGACCGCTCTTGCTCGGCATCTACATGGTTCCCTACCTGTCCACGCATGCCTGGTTCCCGGCGATCTTGTGGGCCCTTCAGGGTCTGCTGACCGAAGCGCGCCTAAAATGGGCTGTGGCGCTCGCGGTCGTGACCAGCCTCGCGTTCCTTGCGGGACACGCCCAGGGATTCCTGTACGAAATGCAGTTCGCCCTTCTGTTCGGACTTCTGGGACTCTGCTGCACGACGCCGACGGGCCTCCGTTTGCGTGTGCTTGGCCTTGCCGCATTGGCTGGGGCCCTTGCTCTCGGGTTCGTCGGTCCGCAGCTCCTTCCGGCGCTCGAGCTGGCACAGCGAGGCACGCGAGATCTCGCCGGTATTCCCGTCAAGACCGCATCCCTGGGAGCCGTGTTCCCGGACTCTTTGCGTTGGGGACTGCTCGGGTACTTCGAGACGCATCGGTTTGCGCTGGCGCAGGGCCCGGTGCGCTGGCTGGTCACGCTTCCGGCGGCAACGGTGCCGCTGGCCGCGTGCGGCCTGCTCGCCCGCCGCCAGAAGGTGCACTGGCTGTTCTTCCTTGTTGGGGCAGCGCTCGTTGCGCTCTTCATGCTCGGCGATCGTGGTCCGGTGTACCCGATCTATCACGGGCTGCCGCTCGGCAACCTGTTTCGAAATCCCAGCCGACTGGCGTTTCTGTACGCGTTTCTCGCAGCCATGGTCTTGTCCATCGGGCTGGAGGGTGTCACTGAATTTCTCCGCGTGCGCGTGAGGTGGCCGGTCGTCGCGTCCGCGGTGGCGACTCTGGTGACCGCGACGATCGGCGTCGAGGTATACGCGCGGACGAAGCTCGGCTTCGCCCACCCGGCCCTGGGCGTCCCGTTCCAGGGCGCACCGGCGGAGCTGGTGGACTACATGCGCGCGCGGCCCGACGACCCGCGCCTGTTCATCGAGCAGGTCGGCCGTTTTCCGAATCCCGTGATGTTCTTCAAAACCGGCATGATGAACGGGATCTCCGTCGTCCCCGACTACGAGCCGAACATGCCGGCCGCCTACAGATCGTATTTCGGATTCGGGGGCGACATCTGGCATGGACGACTGAGCGTGCGCCCCGGCCAGGGGCGGTTGCCAATCGAGGTCCTTGGAAAACTCCTCGACCTCATGAGCGTTCGTTACTATGCCTTGCTGCGGCCGGCGCCGGGTTCCGAGCACGCTCTCCGGTCGTTCGCGCCCGGCCGGCGAGACGCTGCGGGGCCGGTGGGCATCTTCGAACGGCCAAGCGCGCTACCGCGGGCATTCGTGGTGCGGAAGGCCGTCGTCGAAACCGACGCGGAGGCGACCTGGAGACACGTGACGCAGGAGTCGTTCGAGCCGCGGCGGGAGGCCGTGGTGAACCCGCACGGGCGCGCCCGGAACGTGCCGCTCCTCGACGGCGCCCCAACCGATGGCGCAGGCCCCGAAGGCGATACGGCGTCGATCGTGACGTATGCGGCGCAGGAGGTGCAGGTCGCCGCGCAGTGCCGCGCGCGCTGTCTCCTGGTCCTGACCGATCTCTACTATCCCGGGTGGCACGCATACGTGGATGGGCAGGAGTCGGAGATCCATCAGGTCAATGCCATTTTTCGCGGGGTGTACCTCGAGCCGGGCACACATCGAATCGTCTATCGGTACGAGCCGGGATCGTTCCGGATTGGTCTGTCGATGATGGCGCTGGCCGTGGCTACGGCGTCGGCCCTGCTCTATCGAGGGCGGCGGCATGCGGGATGCTCCGCAGGAGCGCCGCCGCCAGCGCGTACGCCATGAGCCCGAGGAAGAGCACCGTCCGGAAGCCGAACGCCATCGACAGGACCGTCGTCAACACCGAGCCGATGACGGAGAAGAACCCGTTCACCGCCCAGCCCCAGGCGATGTAGACCGGCGGGTCCGCCGGCAGCGCCGCCACGGTTGCGAGCCCGAGCGGCATGAACGCGCCGAGCACGAGACCGAGCGGTGCCATCATGGCAACGGCGACGGCGACGCGCAGGCCGAGCGGGGTCCCGAGGAAGGCGTCGGTGACCGTGCCCATGGCGTACTGGTAGAAGAGCGTCAGGCCGACGAGGGCCGCGAACAGCATCGCCAGCACGCGATCGCGGCGCCCCGCGTACGCACCCGAGGCCAAGCTCCCGAGGCCCGTGAAGACGAGGAGGGACATCAGGGTCACGGTCAGGGAATAGGTCGGATAGCCGAGGAGCAGGGTGAGCTTCTGGATGAGGGCGATCTCGAAAAACATGAAGCCGAGCCCGATGGCAGCGAACAGGGCGAACGATTGACCCTTCCGCGGCAGCCGGGCCCACGCATCGCGGATGACGATGAAGGGCAGGAGGAGAAACACGGTGGCGAAGAGCACCGAGATCCCGATGAGGACGATCAGCAGTCGCTCGCCGATCGAGTCCTCGGTATCGCGGTCGGTCAGGGGCTCGTCGAACTGCTGCAACACCTTGCCGAACCTCGCGAAGTGCCAGAAGAAAGGCGAGTCGTCCGTGATCGGCTCGATCGCGTACGGGTGCGCGGCGTACCACGCCGCGAGGTCGGGCTCGGGAAGGGAGATGGCTTTGTTGACCGCGCCGTCGCCTGCCACGCGTCCCCAGGCGTGTCGGACCACGCCGCCCTTGAGCCGCGCCGTGTTGTCGAGGAAATTCTGGATCTCCTGCTCGGTGAAGGGATTGCGCTTGACGAGGATCGTCGACAGCTGGAGGAAGCTCGGGGTCGTCGCCACGAGGATGTGCCGCCCCACGTCGGTGATGCCGAGCCGCTCGAGGGCCCGCCGGGCAGTCCCCGCGTAGCGCGCCGTGCGGTTCGGCTTCCGATCGTACTGGAACTCGCCGAAGTGCATGGCGATGATGCCGTCGTCGGTGAGATGCCGTAGGCTCTCGACGAGCATCTCGACCGTGTAGAGATAGCTCTCCGAGAGCACGAAGGCCCCGGCCGTGGCGGCGTTCATCGCCGAATAGCTGTCGGGCGCGACGAAAAAGATGAGATCGTACTTCGTCTGCTGTCGCGCCAGGAACGATCTGCCCTCGTCGTTGACCAGGGTGACGCGCGGATGGTTGGCGATGTTGCCGGTGTACTCGACGTAGTGCTCGGTGAGGAGCGAGGTCGTGGCCGGGTTCAGCTCGACGGCCGTGACGTGCTCGACGTCGAAGTACAGGGAGGTGAGGATCTCGTGCCCGCCCGCGGCGCCGATGATCAGGACCTGGCGCGGCGGACGTTCGGTCACCCGGAATGCGTACGACCGCTCGTCCGTGTCGAACTTCGTGAGCTGCGAGACGTTCCCGTCGAAGCGATGGAGCGTGGATCCCCAGAGCCCATCGTGGTGGATGAGTCGGACGCTATCGTCCTTGTTGTAGGGCGTGATCGTGAGGTCGATGCGAAAGACGGGGCTCCACTCGACGAAGAGGCGCGGCGTGTCGGGCTTGATCGTCTTCATCTCCTCGGTGACCGGCTCGGGGAGCATCTGGGGCGCGGCCACGCCCACGGCGAGCAACGCGGCCATCGCGAGGCCGACATAGAAGAGGGGTCTCGACCAGTCGCGCGCCAGGCTCATGCCGACGGCGGCCAGGACGAGCCCGCCCAGGAAGATGCACCCCGGGGGAGTCAGGACGCGCATGAGAAACACGACGAGCGCGCAGGCGAGGCCGGCCCCGAGGAGGTCGGCGAAGTAGAGTCGGTTGATACGCTCGGGGTAGCGGCCGAACAGCATCGCGATCATGATCCCGACGGTCAAGAAGGAGGCGAAGAGCGCGAAGCAAAGCAGGAGCAGCTTGGCAATCTCCATGCCGCCGGAGACCCAGATGTTTCGCGTCGAGACGGGCGTGAGGGCGACGACGAAGTAGCCGATGCCGACGGTCGCCGCGCCGGCCACGCACGCGCCGGTGAGGAAGCGCTCGATCGGGATGCGGGCGAGGCGCGGGAAGATGGCGACGAGCACGCCGCCCGAACCGATGCCGAGGAGCGCGAAACCGATGATGAGATAGGTGTAGTAGTAGAAGAGCTTGAAGGAGATGAGGCGCGTGTAGCTGATCTCCAGCAGCAGCGCCGCGAAGCTGATGAGGAAGATCTCGAGATAGAAGCGCCGCGGTTTGGTCATGCTGCTGGTGCTGGCCCGAAGGCCCGGCGCAGCATAGCCACCGGCTTCCGGCCGATCAACTCGTTTTGGTTCGTGCGCCGCGCCGCCCGCGGATTGCTCCGGTGCGCTGGTTCGCGGCCGTTCGCTTGACCGCGTCCGCCATCCAGTGTGTATGGCGGCGCGGGCGCCCATGGCTACACCATCGAGACCCTCCACGCCTTCCCGGCCGGGGCGGATCCTCATCCTCAACGAGCGCGATTCGGAGCATCCCGGCGCCGGCGGCGCCGAGGTACACGTGGACGAGGTCTCGAAGCGCCTGGCGGCGCGGGGCTACGACATCACGCTCCTGAGCTCGCGGTTTCCGGGCGCGCAGCCCGTCGCCGAGATCGCCGGCATGCGGGTGCGGCGGGTCGCCGGCCTTTCCACCTACTATCCGCGGACCGCGTGGGCATGCTGGCAGGAGACGCGGCAGGGCCGCTACGACGTTGTGGTCGAGCATCTCTGCAAGCTGCCGCATCTGTCACCCCGGTACGCCGCCGTGCCCGTGGTGGCGGTCTGTCACCACCTCTTCGGGCGCGCGGCGTTCCTGCAGGTCGCGTGGCCGATCGCGGCGACAGTGTGGAGCGTCGAGCGGCTGATCCCGTACGCGTACCGCCGCGCGCTCTTCGTGGCCGTGTCAGGGAGCACGAAGGACGACCTCGTCCACCGTGGCGTGGCGGCCGAGCGGATCCGCATCGTGCACAACGGCATCACCATGCCCGAGCGCCCGCCGACCTTGCTCGCCAAGCGGCGGCGGCGCGTCGTCTACCTCGGGCGGCTCGAGCCCTACAAGCGCGTCGACGTCATGCTTCGCGCCGTGGCTCGCGTGGTGGATCGTTTTCCCGACCTCGAGGTGCGCGTGATCGGCCGCGGCCAGAGCCGTGCCGCGCTCGAGCAGGTGGCCCGCGAGCTGGGACTCGCCGAGCGCACGCACTTCGTCGGCTTCGTGAGCGACGCCGAACGCGATCGCATCCTTGCCGACGCGCGGGTGTGCGTGTGCCCGTCGGTCAAGGAAGGGTGGGGCCTCACGGTGATCGAGTCGAACGCGGTGGGCGTGCCCGTGGTTGCCACCGACGCGCCCGGATTGCGGGACGCGGTGCGCGATGGCGAAACCGGGTTCCTGGTGCCCGACGCCGACGTTGCGGCGTTCGCCGACCGCATCGCGCGCCTCCTCGGCGACGATGCCCTGGCGGCGCGAATGAGCGACGCGGCCGCCACGTGGGCCCGCGGCTTCACCTGGGACGCCGCCGCGGACGGGATGGAACGGGTGCTGGACGAAGCGCACGCGCGCTGCTGATTCGGCGGCGAATCGAATCATTCCGGCTCGCCCGCCACGATTCGCGGCCGCGCCCACCCGGTGAGGTTCGGCTGGGCGCCGAAGCCGTTGTCGGCCGCCACGTCGAAGACGATCCTGCGACGGCCTGCAAGGATCGGGAGATCCGCCCATACCCACCGCCGGTCCTCGAAGTTGGTGCGCGGATCGATGGCGCGATCGAACGCGACGGCGTCGTCGACGCGGACGATGAAGCGCGCGCCGATCGGAAGGAAATGGGTCCACTCATCCGGGTTGACGGCGGCGCCGAAGCGAAGCCGTGCGCCCGTGGGCACGTCGACGGTGTAGGTGACGAGCGTGTGCCCCGGAGGACTCGCCGGCGTGACCGACAGCACCGGACGCTCGAACGGCCACACCTCGAGGGTGACGCGGCCGTCCGTCGCCGCGGGCATTGGCGCTCCATCGTGCCAGCCCCCGGCCTCGTGCACCGTGGCTGCCTCCAGGTGGGTGGCGAAATCGTAGACGATTCGTTCCGAATTCGTGGTGCGGGGAATCAAGCGGGCGAACAGCAGGCCCTCGGGACGCGTGCCGTTGAAGATTTCGCCTGGTCCCTCGCCGAGGCGATACCGCGTCACGAGGGCGTCGAACACCTTGGGGGCGAATGTCTGGGGCCGGGGAATCGATGCGGCGTGCTGCAGGGAATACACCATTTCCGTCCGTGGGTCGCGAGCGAGGTCGGTGAGAATCTGCTCCTGGCGGTCGGAGAACTCCTCCAGCGGCAGTACGGTGAAAAAGCGCGTCGCCAGCGGTCGCCCGGAGAGAAAGTTCAGGGTGGGATGGTAGGGCAGCGCGGCCAACGGCGATGCTCCGGGCTCGCCCGCCGCGGGGCTGCCTACGCCAGCGGCCGGCGTGAGCGACCGGACCAGTGGTTCGAGCGCGGCCGCGATATTCTCACTGACCCGCACCCCGGCGCGCGGCGTGGCCAGCTCGGCCGAGTAGAATCTCCGCGCGGCGAACGCGACGCCGAAGGACAGCGCGAGCGCCAGCGCCGTCACTGCAGCGGCGGTGCCGTGAACGAGTCGGCGGCGCGGCCCCGGCATGTGGCCCGCAAGCACGTCGACGAAGGCGGCGAGCAGCACGATGATCGGTGGGTAGAGGATCATCAGGTGGATCCAGTCGCGCGGTCGGTTGAACGACGCCATGAGCGCCACGCCGAACACGAGCAGAAGGCGAAGGCTCCGCACATGCGCTACTGTCGCGCGGCGCGCGCCGACGATCTCTCGGGCGATGAAGAATGCCAGCAACGCATACGGCAAGCAGTAGGTCACGCGCACGTACATCTCCGGCAGAGCCGTTCCCCGGAAGACGGGATTTTTCAGGATGTCTTGCCAGTACATGTCCAGCAGCAGACTGGGAAAATAACTGAAGAAACCGAAGCGGCGGATCGCTTCATCGGTTCCCCACGGGGGCCACAACGGCGGGAAGCCGATGTACGGATGCGGCTGGCCCTCGAGCGACGGCGCCCACACCGGCTGGGCGATCAGCGGGAACCAGATCGTTTGCCGCAGCACCTCGAGCGCGAGTCCGCTCGGGACGAAGGCCAGGACGGCAAGGGCGGGCGGTACGAGCCCGGCACCGCCAAACGCGAACGCGCGTCCCCAGGCCGGCCGCCACCGCGGCGCCGGGTGCGGCGGGCTGAGCAGCACGAACAAGCCGAGGGCGCCGAGCGCCACCGCGGTGCAGTCCTGCTTGAAGACCACACCGATGCCGACCATGAGCCCCGCCAACACCGGCTTGGCCCAGTGCGGACGGCGAACGTCCCAGGCGAGGATCGTGACCGCGGCCATCAGGAACGTGATGGCGAGCGGCGTGTAGCTGAGCATTTGCCAGTGAGGAAACGCCCAGATGCGATACGTCACCGCGGCGAGTGCCGCCCCGACGGCGATCCCGCGCCCGACGATGGCGCGCGCGAACAGGTAGACGAGGACGACGAACGTGGAGAACACGCCAACCATGAGGACGCGGCCGACGAAGAAGCTCGGTCCGAACACCTTGAAGAGCGCCGCCGTCAGGTAGAAGACCCCGGGCAGGGCGACGTGGACTGCGTCACGATAGGGCAGCCCACCGTGATTGATCTGGTCCGCGATCTGAACGATCGCGCCCTCGTCGAGGAGGCTGATCCAGCGGTCGTAGATCAGGAGCTGGAGTGCGAGGCTCGCGGCGATGACGAGGGCGACGGCGGCGCCGTCACGGCGGAGGTCGAGTGGAGGCGGCGCGCTCATAGGGGAACCGGGCTCGGATCATACGACATCGGGCGATGGCGCGCACGATCGCGCGCCCGCGTGCGGTGAGCTTCGCTCGGGGCGAAGGGCGAGCCTACATGACGGGCATGACCGGAGGCGCGTAGCTGGTGAGATCGTACACCACGACCTCGGCGTCCGTGTAGAGATGATCGAGGACGGACGTCGGCGCCGGTGGGGCGGTCGCGATCACATATCGGAACCCGAAGGCTGCGAGTCGTCGCGCCGCATCTGCCGCCGTCGCGTCCTGGGTGAGCTCCTGGGCGGCGTCCGCGATCGGTATCGCCCGCAAGACGGCGCTTGCCGGGAACCGTGCGATGTAACCGAAGGCGATCGGCCTTCCGTGCAGGACCTGGTGATAGAGGGTGATGGGTGGCTTGTTGACCAGGTCGATCACCCCGCCGCCGTCCGGGCCCGCGGCGATGGCCTCGACATAGGCCGGCGCCGGGATGCGTGTGAGGGGCAGAGGAGCCGGCCAGTACTCGAGCGCGAGCAGCGCGCCGGCGAGGGCCGGTCGCCACCGTCCACGCAGCACCCCAGCCCGCAGCACGGGATAGACGAGCGCCACCAGCACGCCGGCAGCGAGGTACGTCATCACGAAGAAGCGCGCGACGGCGCCGGCGAGCCGCACGGGTGGAATCACGACGGCAAGCAGGTCGTATGGCATCGGCATCCAGGCAACGGGTCGTCCCCACACGCGCAGGAGCGGCCCGAGGGCGAGAAGGGCAAAGAAGGCACCGAGGAAAAACCACAGGCCGACACCCGGTCGCGCCACCCGGTCGCGCCATACGGCACAGCACACCAGCGCCGCGATGACGGACCAACCGAGGTGCAGGCTCGACTCGTGGATGTTGCCGGAGATCCACCGCCAGTACGGCGCCGTGAGGGTGGCGAAGCGCCAATGACCGCCGTAGATGAAGGGCGCGAGGAGGTCCATGCTGATGGCGCTGGGATCGTGGACGCCGAGGAGCGGGTCGCGCCGGTGGCCGGAGAGCAACGCCACGGCAAAAGCGCCGATCGGTACCCCGGCGAGGCCGGCGAAGACGATCCCGGAGCGCGCGTAGCGGCCGAGCGCGTGCGTGACTCGTGCTCGCTCGCTCCCCACCCACCACAGCGCGACGATCACTGCCGCGAGCGCGCAGAAGAGGGTGTAGTAGAGATCGCACAGAAACACGAGCACGAGGGCGCCCGCCGCGGCGGCGGCCCGGGCCCCGGTCGGCGACTCGAGCCAGCGGAGCCAGCACAGCAAGAAGAGCGGAATCCACTCGAGCGCGACCATCTGCATATGCCCCTGGGCGTGGGCGAAGTGGAAATTCGAGAAGGTGAAGACGAAGCCGCCCCAGAGACTTCCCCAGTGCGAGCGGGAGACGTGGTGGCAGAGCGCGTAGGCGGCGAGGCCGGCGGCGACGAAGCTGAAGACGATGATGGCATTGTGCGTGACGGTGAGCGAGAGGATGCCGAGGAGGGGGATCGCCATCAAGCCGTTGAACGGGTTGAGCGTGTGACCCATGAGGGTGATGCCGTCGGGAAAGTAGAGATACCGCGTATACAGGGGCCACGTATGCAGCTCGACGAGCGCCTTCCGGATCCACCACAGGTTCCAGACGTTCGTCATGCCGTCGCCTGCATCCGTGAGGAGATGCGTTCGCCCGTGGTCGATCGCTGGCCAAGTGAGGACAACGAACCACGCGAGGTAGAACACCGTCGCGAGGCCCCAGCGCCGAGCGCCTTCCGTCATCGAGCGTCTCGGGGGTTGCGCCGAGCGATGGCGATCATCTTGGTGAGGGGGTTCACGCGTATCCGCACCGAGCCGAGGCCGACCTTCGTGACGATTCGACGGATCGCGGTGAACAGCGGCCGATTGTACAGGGCGAGGCGATCGAGGAGAAAGGCGATCTCGAAGGTGTGCCCGACCGAGCGCAGCAGCAATACCTCGAAGCCGTGTCGATCGAGAACGTCGGAGAGCGTCCTGCGGCCAAAAAAGAACAGGTGCTCGCGGGTGCGCCGAAAATCCTCCAACCGCTTGCCGATGAGGCGCGAGACCCAGCTCTCGGCGTCGGGCGTCGCAACGATCAGCAACCCGTGCGGGACGAGGGCCCGGTGGATGCGATCGAGGGCTCCGAACGGATCCCGGAGATGCTCGATCACGTCGAACATGACGACGACGTCGATGCTCGCCTCCCGGAGTTCCATGCTTTCCAGCGCCCCGAAATGGATCGGGAACGCATACTTGCGGCGCAGCCGATCGACGGCGTGCTGGTTGAACTCGATGCCGCTGACATCGAACCCTTCCTCGAACGCGGTGTCGAGGAAGTAGCCGAACCCGCAGCCGACCTCGAGCAGGCGGGGCCGCCGGTCCAGGGCGGGAAGGTAGCCACGGATCTCACGCGCAATACGGGTGTATTGCGCCTGCTTGATGAGACGCTCGGCGATGTAGTCGGCGTAGCCGAACAACGCGTCGCTGTCGCCGCTCATGAAGCGCGGGTTGCGAAAGTAGCTCTCGCCGTAGACCGCGCGCGTCTCCTCTTCGGTGGGCAGCGGATCGATGTACATCAAGCGGCAGCTGTCGCAGCGCAGGATTTTCTCACGGCCGAAATCGTAGCGCGTCGTCGCGCGATCGTGATTGCAGCCAGGACAGGAGCGCATCGCCGGGCTATGTACCACGGCGCGCGGCCGGTTCGGAACCGCGCGCGGGCCGTGCCGCGAGCTCGGCAACCCGTGGATCGCGGGAACTCGAGGGCGTCGTCGGCGGACTCGGACTGGAGATCCGCTGGCTTGCCGGGTCGCGCGGGCCTGTACTAGTGTTGCTTCCGAAGTCTCCAACGTGACGCCGGCATCGACCCGTTCCATTCCCCTCGAGCCCGTGCGCTGCAACTGCTGCGGCAGCGATCGGAGCATGCCCTTCGCCGCCGGACGGGATTACGAGTACGACACCTGCGACACCTGGGTGACGGCGGTCCGCTGCCGTGACTGCGGGCTCGTCTATCTGAACCCCCGTCCCGCGGCGGCAGCGTTGCCGACGATTTATCCCGACAACTACTACGCATACGACTTCACGAGCTCGATGCCGGGGGTGGTGCGGTGGGTGAAGGATCGTGTCGACGCCATGAAGGTCCGGCTCTACCTCCGGTTGCTGCCGGGTCCGGGTCGCATTCTCGATGTCGGCTGTGGCGACGGCCGCATCCTCGACATGCTGCGCCGGCACGGACGCGCGGACTGGGACCTCTGGGGCGTCGAATTCAGTGACGGTGCGGCCGCACACGCCCGGCGTGCGGGCTACACGGTGCTCGTGGGACGCTTCGAGGATGTCGCGCTCGAGCCCGCGAGCCTCGATCTCATGATCATGAACCAGCTGATCGAGCACGTGGACGATCCGCGGGCGATGATCGCGAAGGCGCGAGCCGCGTTGCGCCCGGGCGGACACCTGGTCATCGAGACCCCCAACATCGATTCTCTCGACGCCCGGCTCTTCCGCCGCCGCTACTGGGGCGGGTACCACTTTCCGCGGCATTTCACGCTCTTCGACGCCCGGACTCTGGCCGCGACGGTGAGCGCCGGCGGTCTCGAGCCCATTGCCAAGCGGCCCCTCATCTGTCCTCAGTTCTGGATCCTGTCGCTGCACCACGCGGCACTCGAGCGCGGCATGCCCCGGCGGCTCGTCGATTGGCTGTCGTTCCGAAACCCGGCGCTGCTGGCCCCGGCGACGCTTCTCGAGGCGGTCCAGAAGCTCGTCTGGTGGACCTCGAACTTGCAGCTCGTGGCCCGCCGGGCGGCTTGATGCCTCCGGCGGCACGAGCAGAGGCGGAGGGGGCGCCGGTCCCTCCTGCGCATTGCGCCTCTACTCGGGGTTGACGACGGTGAGCTCGAAGACCCGCTGCCCCGCACGCCACGAGAGCGCGTCATCCGGTGGCCCCTGACCGACGCTGAGCTCGAGCGTGTACGCTCCCGCGTCGACGGGCGCCCACGTTACCAGAGCCACCCCCGCATGCTCGCGCGGCCCGAGATCGCGCGGGATGCGGCTGCTTGCCGGCCGGCCGACGGCCTTGCCCTCCGGCGTCATCCAGCGAGTCCACAGGAGGACGACGCCTTCCGTGCCGGCGGCGAAGCAGGGCCAGCGCGCTGCCGTCGGGTTCGTCACGCGCGCAGTGATGGTCATCCCCTGGCGCGGCGACAGCGTCCAGCCCGGCAGCTCGACGTCGACGATCGCCTGGCGGCCGCCGGCCGGTACGGGCTGGATCGGAGCACCGGCGAACGTCGTTGCTGCCGGACCGAGGCCTCGCAGATGCGCGCGCCAGTCCTCGGTCGGCGCGCGGGTGACTCGAAAGATCACGTCGCTACCGAAGCTGACAACGCGCTCGAGGCCGCGCCCACCTTTCTCCCAGGATCCGCGCGCGGCCGTATGGAGCTCGCCAGTGTGCACGAGGACCCAGCCGACGTCGACGATGTTGACCAGGGTCTGGAGGGCCTCTTCGGCAGGCAGGCGGCTACCGAGCTCGGCATAGAGGTCCAGGAACGAAGGCTGGTAGCCGTTGTAGCCACCGAGGAGCGGCAGCCAGTGGATCGCGCTGTGATATTGGGCGCGCGCCTGGGCCTCGGCGGCGGCGAAGCCGCCGCGTCGCGCGGGAATCTCGAGCAGAGGCAGACCCGATCCACGCTCGGCGAGCCAGCGATACTCGGGCGGCGCTTCGTCGAGGGTCGGGAACCGGCGCAGGCTGAGCCGCATCTCACGTGGCACCCAATCGGCAAGCAACGCCAGGAGCACGAGTCCAGTGATGAAAGCAGTCGCCGCGGAGCGCGCGGCGGGCGAGCGAAGCCCGGCCGTCGCCAGATCCTGAAGGCGTGCCGTGCCGATGCCGGCGAGGCCGGCGACGCCGAGGGTGGCGAGGATGATGAAGCGCTCGGGCACGCGCATGGTCGAAAACCCCGGGACCCAGCTGGCGAGCCACGTGTAGGGCAGGCGATGCCCGTCCCACACCGGGCCAAGGCTGAGCACCAGGCCGCTGGCCATGGCCCACAGGAGGAGAAGCCGTAGCCGCAGGGAATGCCGGCCCAGCGCCAATCCCACCACCGCAAGGGATACGGCCACGAGCCCGGCGTATTGCGGCGACCCGCGTACGAGAAACTCCGGCGGCTGTGCAGACGCGAGCTGCAGCCAGGTGAGCGACTGCGACTCCGAACCCGACGGCAGGACACCACGTGCCGCCAAGCGCAGGTACGGACGGCTCACCAGCCCCATGATTACGGTGGCAGCGCCTCCGGCGATTATCACTGCGCCGAGCCGAGGCCACGAGCGGGGTTGGCGCCATCGAACCCACAGCAGCACCGCGGCGCACAGCACGGCGCAGGTGTAGGCGAGGTAGTAGGACGTGAGCGCCTGCAGGAGGAGGGCGATGGCGAAGCCCACGAGCGACGCTGCGTCGCCCCGCTCGAGGGCGCGGCGCAAGAAAAAGACGACGAACGGCAGCACGTGCACACCGACGAGCTGGAGATGGACGAGCCAGGTGAAGCGCCAGGGTGCGAAGGCGAAGATCACCCCGGCGACGAAGGCCGCCCCACGATGGTCCGTGACGTCGCGAACCAGGAGATACATGCCGAGGCCGCCGAGAACGAAGGAGACGAAGATGAGCCCATTGGCTGCGGCGATGGGGTTTCCGGTGGCGGCCCACACCGGCGCGTACCACGGAACGGCTCCGAGGAGATGCTCTCCCGTGGCAAGCGACTGCGCCATGGGATGGAAGATGTTCGCGTCGAACAGGGAACCGGGGGCGTGGCGCAGGGCATGGCACACCCAGGAGAGAATCCAGAGGTTGAGAAAGTGATCCGCCATCCCGAGCGGTGCCACATCAGCCCAGCGCACGGGATCGATGCCGTAGAGATGATCCGAGGCGTGGCGGGCGAGAGGCCAGGTCACGTAGACGGCGAGGAGCAGGTACGCCAGGGCGGCGAGCAGGATGTCGGCGCTCCCGCCGCTGCGGTCACGGGCGCCCGATGTCATGGGACGATCTCCCGTCCGATCCATCGGCACGCCGGGTCCATGATGGGTGGACTGCTAGTCGATGTAGCCGAGGGCCTTCAGCTGAAAGCGCAGGAGGTCGTGGTGCGCCGACTTGCGCGACCAGGGCGGGGATGGCTTGGCCCGTTCCGCTGCGAGAATGTCCCCGAGCCGCGCCGTCACGTCGGGGTTGGCGCCGGCGAGGTCGTGTGCTTCCGCAGGGTCGCGCTCGGGGTCGTAGAGCTCCGTGCGATCGGGCCACACCAGTAGCTTCCGCCCGGCGGCAACCACGGCCCACTCGTTGGGAAAGGCTTGCGCGAGCAGAGGACGCTCTTCGCTCGCCAGTGCCAGCAGGTCGCGGCCGGGAAGATCCTTCGGGACGGGTACGCCGGCGCGCGCGAGAACGGTCGGCACGATATCGACGTGCTGGACCGGGATGCGCGCGCGAGTCCCGGCACGAACCCCCGGACCGCTCACGATGAGCGGTACCCGGATCTGGTCTTCGGTCAATCCTTGTCCGTGGGCGAAGTAGTACCCGTGGTCGCCGAGGGCCTCGCCGTGGTCGGCGGTGATCACGAGGAACGGATCGACCTGCCATTGGCGCAGCGCATCGACGACGCGCCCAAGCTGCGCATCCATGTAGCGAATCTCCCCGTCGTAGCCCGCGACGTACAGATTCGCGTTCCGCTCTCCGTCGATGGCCTGGTATTGGGGAATCCCACCGAGCCCGCTCTGGTTGTCGAGCAGCGGCAGCAGCGTGGGCGGGCGCGCGCGGGCCTCGGCCGCAAAGACCTCGCCGTAGGCGGGCGGGGGCGCGTAGGGTCCGTGGGGGTCCTCGAGATGGATCCAGCAGAAGAAGCGCTCGGTGTGATGGCGCGTGAGCCATGCGAGGGCGGCATCGATGGTGTCCGCGGCGATGCGCTCGGGCTGCGGGCGGTTGAGCTCCGACTGGGGGAGGGAATCATCATAGTGCTCGAAGCCCTGCTGGAAGTTCACCAGTCGCGTGATGGTGAAGTTGCTCACGAACGCAGCCGTCCGAAATCCCGCTGCGCCCAGCAGCTCGGCGAGGGTGTCGACGCCGTCGTTGAGGATGTCCCCGTTGGTGAGCACGAGATGCCACGCCGGGAGGCGCCCGGTGAGGATCGATGCATGCGCCGGCGCCGTGACGGGAGCGTGACTCCGGGCGCGCTCGAAGACGAGACCCCCGGCAGCCACGGCATCGAGATTCGGGCTCGTGACGCGCGCGTAGCCGCTGTAGGAGAGATGATCGGGGCGTAGTGTGTCGATCGTGACCAGGACGACGTTCGGCGCCTTGCCGTTGCCGCATCCGCCGACCGCGAGCGTGCCCGCGACGATCGAGGCCACTACCGCGGCCTTCGCGTACATGCGCATGTTGCTGGGCATGTTAGAAGAGAAGCCCTGGGGCTCGCGGTCTCCGCGTCACTGCGTGCCTCGCTGGCGGAGCACATCCACGACGCGCTCCGCTGCCCGCCCGTCTCCGTACGGATTGCCGGCGCCCGTCATCGTTGCGTACGCGTCCTCGTCGCGCAGCAGCCGCTCCGTCTCCTCGCGGATACGGATCAGGTCGGTTCCGACGAGCCGGGCCACGCCCGCGGCGACGCCCTCGGGGCGCTCGGTGACGTCGCGCATGACGAGGACGGGCTTTTGAAAGCTCGGGGCTTCCTCTTGGATGCCGCCCGAATCCGTGAGCACGAGGCGGCAGCGATCGAGCATCCAGACCAGGTCCGTATAGGAAAGCGGATCGGTGAGGAGCAGCCGGCCTTCGGCCGCCGCCTGGCCGGCGAGCACGCGCCGCACCTGGGTGCGCACGCTTGGATTGAGGTGGACGGGGAACACCACGGCGATGTCTGGATTGCGCTCGACGAGGTCCCGGATCGCGCCACAGATGCTCTCGAGTCCGGCCCCGAAGCTCTCGCGGCGGTGAGCGGTGACCAGGACGACCGTGCGGCGTGCGTCGAGCCGCTGCAGCTCGGGCGCCGCAGGCCCGTGTCCTGCAAGCTTCCTCCGCGCCAGGATCAGCGCATCCACGACCGTGTTGCCCGTCACGTGAACGCTCGCGGCGCTGATCCCTTCGGCGAGCAGATTGCGCTTGGCGCCGTCGGTAGGCGCGAAATGCAGATCGGCGATCACGCTGGTCACCCGGCGGTTCACCTCTTCGGGAAACGGCGCGTGCTTGCTCCGGGTGCGCAGGCCGGCTTCGACGTGCGCCACGGGGACCTTGGCGTAGAACGCGGCGAGCGCCGCGACCATGGTCGTCGTCGTGTCGCCCTGCACCATGACGAGGTCCGGACGCTCCGTCGCGAGCACCCGACCGAGGGCCACCAGCGCGGTGGCCGTGAGGTCGGGTAGCGTCTGGTCCGGTCGCATGATGTCGAGATCGTGATCGGGGCGGATGGCATAGAGCTCGAGCACTTGATCGAGCATCTCCCGATGCTGGGCCGTCACGCAGACGCTGACGGAGAACTCGCGGGGACGCTCGGCAAGCGCTAGGACGACGGGCGCGAGCTTGATGGCCTCGGGACGGGTGCCGAAAACGACGAGGATGCGCATGGGGAGGCCGGTCAGTCTGCCGGGTTGTGGCTCACCGCTCGCTCCCACCTCGGCCGCGGCGCCAGTCTAGGCATCGGACGCAAAGCGATGCAACCATTCGCACCGCCGCGCACGCTGACCCGGGCGGGCGCTGGGGCGCCGCGCGATACGCTGTGCTGCGCCGCGCCGAGGCGGCGGGTACCGCCATCTGACGATTGACGGGGCTGGCAGGCGAGGTAAGAATTCCACCGGTTCCCTCTTCGTCGTCATCCATGGCAGCGAAACCGCCGACGGCTCTCACCGTTCCTGCGCTGGGCGTGGTGCCGCAGAAGCGGATCGCCGTGTACGTCGTCGCGCACAATGCCGCGCAGTCCCTCTCGCGGGTGCTCGGGCGCATACCGCAGCCGGTGCGGGAACGAGTGGCCGAGATCCTGGTCTTCGATGCCGGGAGCCGCGATGACACCTATCTCGTAGGCGTGGGTTACAAGGCGGTCTTCGGGCACGAGAATCTCACCATCTTCCGGGGCTCAGAGGGCGGTCTCGGCGCGAACAGCAAGCGGGCGCTCACGTACTGCAGGGAGCAGGGCTACGCCATCGTCGTGCTGCTGCACGCGGACGGAAAGTACGCTCCGGAAGTCATCGCCGATCTGCTGGCACCGCTCGAGCGCGGCGAGGTGGATGCCGTGTTCGGGAGCCGCTTTCTCGCCAGCAACCCGGTGCGTCACGGCATGCCGCTCCACAAGTACCTGGCCATCCGCCTGCTGAGTGCGCTCCAGAACCGGCTGCTCGGGCTCGAGCTGAGCGAGTATCACTGCGGGTACCGGGCGTACGCCCTCCGTGCCGTCGCCGATCTGCCGTACGACACCAACAGCGACGGCCTGCACTTCGACACCGAGATCATCATCCAGATGAAGCAGAAGCGGCTGCGCATTACCGAGGTCCCGGTGCCTGTCTATTCCGGCGAGGAGGCGGATGCGTTTCGCGGCGTTGCGTATGCTGCCAACGTTCTGCGCGTGCTCGGCCAGTACTGGCTCCACAGCAGAGGGTTCCGCGAATACGCGAAGTACGCGGTCGCCGAGAAGTACACCTACAAGGAATCCCCGACCGCGTCCCACCAGCGGATCCTCCAGCTCCTCGACAGGGACCGGCAGCACGTCCTCGACGTCGGCTGCGGCGCCGGCTATTTGGCCGAGGCGCTCGCGGTGCGCGGGAACACCGTCGTCGGGGTCGACGCGCGCCGCGCCGCAGGAGTCGAGGAGCGGGTGAGCCGATTCGTCCAGGTGGATCTCGACCGCGAGACCATTCCCTGGTCCGGGCCCCCCTTCGCGTTCGTCGTGCTGGGGGACGTGCTCGAGCATCTGCGCGAGCCCGAGAGACTCCTGGCGCAGTGCCAGTCGCTGCTGGCCGATGACGGCAGGCTCATCGTATCGGTGCCGAACGTTGCGCATTGGAGCGTGCGCCTCCCGCTCCTCTTCGGCCGATTCCCGTATGCCGCCAAGGGGATCCTCGATCGATCCCACGTACGCTTCTTCACGCTGCGCTCCGCCCGTGCGGAGCTCGACCGCAGCGGCTTCGTCGTCGAGCGGATAGAGACCACCACGGCCCCGCTGGAGCAGCTTTTTCCGGGGCGGCAGGCGAGTCCGCTCGTGCGGCTGCTGACGGCGGTGCAACGAATCGGCAATCGCTGGTGGCCAGGTCTGTTCGCCTACCAGATCGTGCTGCGGGCGCGGAAACGCTCATGACCGGGGCGGACGTGCGTGGCACGCAGGACTGCGTCATCGTGAACGGCGGACCCAGGGCGACACCGCCGGGACGGCGCACCACCTATCATCGACTGGTTGCCTTGAAGTATCGCCTTCCGGGATGGCTGCGCTACCGCCTCGATCCCTACAACACCGAGGCGGACCGCTTCATCGCCGCAGCCGCAGCGCACCTCGAGCGCGGCGCTACCGTGCTCGACGCCGGCGCCGGTGAGTGCCGCCACGCGGCCCTCTTCGGGCATACCCGCTACTTTGGCACCGACAATCAGCTCGGCGACGCGCTCGGCTACGACTACGCCCGCGTGAGTTTCGTCGCGGATCTGGGGCGGATCCCGATTCGCTCCGGGGCGATGGACGCGGTGGTGAGCGTCAACGTGCTCGAGCACGTTGCCGAGCCCGCTCGCGTGCTCGCGGAGTGCCACCGCGTGCTGCGCCCCGGCGGCCGCGTCTTTCTGGTGGCGCCGCAATCCTGGCGCCTGCACCAGGCGCCACAGGACTTTCTGCGCTTCACGCGGTACGGGCTCACCCACCTGCTCGAGACGGCCGGCTTCGCGGTGATGGAGCTGCACCCGCTCGGCGGCGCGTTCTGGAACCTGGGCCTGCGCTCGATCTACCTGCTCACGCACTTCAAGGGCCGGGCCTTTCCCCTGGCGCTGTTACTCGCGCCGCTGTTCGGCTTCCTCGTGCCGCTGCTCTGCTTCTACCTGGACCGTCTCGATCGAGACCGCGAGGACACACTCGGCTGCGCAGTGGTAGCGAGGAAGTCCTAGCGGCCTGCAGGGCCGCTGTCTTTCCGCGCCGAGATCAACAGCGAGCCCGCGATCTCGCGCACGAGTGGGGCCCGCTCGAGCACGCGGCCTATCCGCTCCACGGCGGGAACGAGGGCGCCCGGCACGAGGGGATAGAGGAAGTCGAACGGACGGATCGTTATTTCGACGAGACCCGCCGCCTCGAGGTCGCGGCGAAGCCCCCATCGGGTGAAGGCCGTCTCCCCCGGCGAGTCGTCGAGCCTGCGGGCGACCCACGGTACCTTCTTCTCGACGAAGACGTGCGGATTCAGCAGATTCGGCTCGGCGAAGCAGAATCGCCCGCCCGGACGCAGCACGCGCATGAGCTCGGGCAGAGCGCGGTCCAGGCGGAGGTGGTGCAGCACGGCGTTGCCGAGGACGGCGGCGAAGGTTGCCGCGGCGAACGGAAGGCGCTCGACGTCGGCGGCGGCCACGCAGGCGGCGCTCCCGGTCGCCCGGTGGGCCTGCGCCGCCGCTGCCGGGGCCACGTCCACGCTCACCAGGGTGGCCGGCGTGAGCCCGGCGAGCCGGCGGGAGTACTCTCCCGTGCCGCAGCCGATCTCGAGAATGCGGTCGTCGGCGGCGGCGCCCGTGCGGGTGGCGAGCGCCTCCGCCCGGATCGCCTGCCGCCGGCGACCCGCGGGCGTTCGGTCGGCCCAGTAGAGGACGCCCTTCGCCGTCACCAGCGCGTCGAAGTGCGCCCGCTCGATGGCCGGATCGCGCGCGTCTCTCTGACCTCTCGCCATGTCCGCCGTCCGCGACGCTCGTGACCTCGTTCCACAACGCCGGCTTCAGGCTTTTTAGGCTACTCCGGCACGGGCTTCCAGAGCGGGGCAGCGCGGGCTAAGCTCGCGCTCCGTGCTTCAACGTGTTCTTGCGGCGATCAATCGTCTTCCGATCGGCGAGCGATCGGTCCGGTGCGGCCGCGACCGGCTGTATGTCGACACGCTCGATCGCTATGTCGCTGCGGTTGCCTGGAGCCGAGGTTGGCTCGCAGGGCGAGAACGGGCCTTCATCGAGCGCACGCTTCGCGCGGGCATGGTCGCCGTCGATGTCGGAGCCAACATCGGCTTCCATGCACTCGTGATGGCGCGCTGCGTTGGCAGCGCGGGGCGCGTTCACGCCGTGGAGCCCGAGCCGCGGAACTTCAGGCTCCTCGCGCGGGCTGTCGAGGAAGCGGGCTACCGCCAGGTCCGGCTTCATCAAGTCGCCGCGGCGCGAGCCGCCGGGCGCGTGCCGTTGTACCTGGCCGGGGGGAATCGTGGCGACCACCGCCTCAGCCCGGCCGCTGAGCCCCGATCGCATGTGACGGTGATGACGGTCTCCCTCGACGATCTGCTGCGCGAGGAGGCGCGCATCGATCTCATCAAGATCGACGTCCAAGGGGCCGAAGTGGAAGTTTTGGCTGGGCTTGCGCGCATCCTTTCGGGTTCTCCCACGCCGCAGCTCCTATGCGAGCTCACCCCCGATCTCCTCGCGCGCGTGGGCGCCGACGGCGACGTCTTCTTCGCACCCCTCCGTCGTGCCGGCCTCGCGCCGCATCGTCTGGAACGCGACGGCACTCCGCTACCCATCTCGGAGGGCGAAGCGTGGCGGCAGGCGGAGGCTGCTGGCTATGCGACCTTCTGCTTCCGCCCTGCTCGGCCATGAGGCACGTCCGCGTGCGGGACGGGTCGGACAAGATGTATGCGGCGCCGACGATCGCCTACTCGAACACCGCGACGTCGCGAAGGTACCAGAAGCCCCGGTAGGTCAGCCGCAGATGGCGGACCTCTGTTGCCGGCCAGTCGTACTCGAGACGCGTCTCGGCGGGCGTCCGGTCGAGGTCCCAAAGCGACGGGCGCATGACCGCGTCCGACGGCAAATCGAACCACTCGACGCCGTCGCGTGATCCCTGCACGGTCGGGGCGGGCAACGCTGGCGGTCCTCCCGCCAGATCCGAGAACGCCAGAGAGAGGCGCCTCACGGCGTGGATGCTGCCGAGGTCGATCGCGAGCCACTCCCATCCTCGCGGAATGAGGCCGAGAAACTCCCGCCACGAGCCCACCCGCCTGAGCAGCCGGAGCCCCGCTATCGGATAGCGCAGATCGTCGAGCTCGATGCCAGTCGACCAGGCCGTCCCGAGTGAGGCATCCGTCGCCAGGTCCACCCCGCGCGGTCCACGGCTGGAGGTCACGTGCCACCCATCGCGGTCGAGAGGCACGAGCGGGCTCGACGGCGATCCGACCTCGGCGGGTACGTCGGCGAGACTCACCACGAGCGTGTCGTCGAAACGACGAACCATCGTCAAGGCGGGTGTGTCGGCAACGAGGCGCTCGACCTCCTGGCGGCGGGTAGCAGACATGCGGTCGAGGTGGATGAGGTGGGTGCGCACGTTCAGATCTGCGAGCGCGCGTAACGCCGCCGGGCAGGGATAGCACGCGACGGTAGCGACGACGTGCCGGTGGCTGAAGGGAATGAAGCCGCTGTAGCCATTGACGAGCGGGCGCCGGTGGAACCGGGAGTTGTACATGCTGAAATCGTCATAGGGCCCGAGCGGGAGTTCGACGATCGGCTCGCTCGATGGCGATTCCGCGAGCCATCGATGTACCGCCGCGCCAGCGGCCGGCATCGGCTCGAACGTCACCTGCGGTCGCGCGAGTGTCAGGAGACCTGCGGCGAGCACGCCCGCCGTCGCGAGACCTCGGACGATGCGGCCGGGGCTCGCTGCCACGATGCGAGCGGCACCGAGGCCCGCCAGGACGGATAGACCGAAGTGGCCGAAGACGATGAAGCGTCCTGGCACTCGCAGGCCGTCGAAGCCCGGCCCGTAGCGCTGCAGCAGCCAGTAGGGACCGGGGAAGAGAAACCCGGGGGGCGCATCGAGATCGGCGATGGACGTCAGGTGCACATAGGGCCCGAGCGCCAGCAGGGCACCAATGGCCGCGACTGCCGCATATGCTCCCGCCGGCGCGCGCGCCGGCGGCCAGACGGCCGCGCCGGCGAGAGCGGCCGCGAACGGCGCGAGGCGAAGCCCCGTCGCGGATCCACACTCCCGCCAGCAGGCGAGGTCCTTCACACCCAGGGAGAGCGCGATGGTGCTGAACTCATGCTGGTGCAGCTGCCCGTGCGCCCGCAACCAGACGTAGGGATACAGAAAGGGCGCGAGCATGACGACGCCCGCGACTGCCGCCAACAGGAGGCCGGGCCAGTTGCGCGCTGGATGCGGTTTCCGCCACAGGCGCCCGAGGAGAGCGCCCCCCAAGATGACCGCCAGGTACGCTCCGAGGTAGGTGCTGCAGAGCACCTGCCACGCGACGCTCACCGCCATCGCCACCAGGTCCCGAGATCGTCCGCTGCGCTCGTATCGGTGCAGGAAGAGGAAGCTCAGCGGAATTGCGTAGTCCGCGAGGAGCTGGATCTGGGCGTAGTTGCTCTGCCGGAAGGGATTGAAGGCATAAAGCATGCCGGCGACGCACGCGCCGGCGACGCTGCCGGTCAGGTACCACACCAGGGCGGCGATGGCCGTCCCGGCGAGAACGAAGGTCGCGAGGGTCCCGAGCGTATTGAGCTCCACGGGGTCGCTGACGAAGGCGCGCAGCGGCGCCAGCGTCACGGCCACCCCGAAGAGATGGTCGGACAGCGCCAGACTGTAAGGATGAGGGTGGAAGGCGTTGGCGCGGAACAGATTCAGGGGATCGCGGGGCAGCGTGTGGTAGTTCCAGTCGAGCGCCCAGGCGTGGAGCAGCTGATCGCTGCGCTCGAGGTGCGAGCCGACCTGCCGGAAGACGCCGCGACCCCGGTGGCGTAGGACCTCCGCGTGGAACCACACCGTGATGGCGCAGAGGAGCAGCACGGCACCGGAGAGCGCGACGGCCGTCCGCCGTCGACGTGCCACGCGGCCAGCCGCCGCCGTCGCACCCGGTGCCGTCACACGTAGATCACCAGCCAACAGGTCACGATCCATCCAAGGATGGTCCAGCTGATGAATCTGTCACGGTACAGTACGTCAGTTGGTGACCCCGACCGTTCCTCCACGAGGATGATCTGTAAGTAACGAAGGCGCCCGCCGAGAACGAAGGGGATCGTCAGATACAGCTGATCGGTGTGAAGACGCTCGCGGACCTGCACGTCCGTCGTGTAGATCGAGTACGACACCAGGGCGGCACCGAGACAGACGATGATGCTCGCGTCCAGGAAGCGAAGGTTATAGCCCTGAAGGCTCGTTCGGTGGCCGTCGCTCAGTGCCTTCACGACGTCGTCGCGCCGCTTGGCGGTCGCGAGGAAAAGCGCGAGAAGCCCCGTGCAGATCACCATCCACGGGCTCGGCCAAACCCCGATCAGCGCGCCGCCACCCTCCACACGAAGGACGAATCCGAGGCTGATACAGAGGACATCGACGATCGATATGTGCTTCAACCAATATGAATAGATGACGTTCAAGATCACGTATGCCACCGCGACGGTGCCGAAGCTTCCCGGCAGCACGGATGCAGTGCCGAACCCGGCGACCATGAGCACGCCCGCCAGACCCAGCGCCTCGGCTTCCGAGACGCGACCGGCAGCGAGGGGCCGCAAGCGCTTGTCGGGGTGCTGCCGGTCGCTGTTGCGGTCCGCGAAGTCGTTGATGACGTAGACCGCGCTCGAGAGAAGGCAGAAACTCACGACGCCGGTCAGTACGCGGCGCAGCGCCCCGGGCGATGCCGCGTGCGGAGGATCAAAGAAGACGGGGAACAGGACGAAGCCGTTTTTCACCCATTGATGCACCCGCATCAGCTCGAGATACTGCGGGAGACGCGATATCATCACCGTTGGTACGGTCGTCTACGATCGGATGATCGAGCCTGTCCGCCGCCGCTCCCACATCCGACCTCAGCCGCCTTACTTTTGACCGGATCGAGATGCGAGGATGAAACCCCGTCCGCCTAGTCCGTACTCGAAGGCAGATCGGAAGACAAGGTTAGGATGATTCCTGCGGAACTCCTCGAACGCCGCGGCCTCGCCTTTTTCACGGCTGCCGCCGTATCCGAGGAACTCGTCGAAGAGAACGATGCTACCTTCCTGCAAGGCGGGCTCGACGAACTCGAGGGCGATCCATGCCGGTTGCCGGAGATCGCAGTCGATCAACACGACCGCCGCCTTGTGGATTCCCCGGTGAGGAGCTGTCTGGTTGGCGATCGTGTCTTCGAAGAAGCCCGGGACCAGCTGCCACGCGGCCTTGCTGCCGAACCGTCGCGCGATCCGTCGTCTAGTGCGCTCGTAGTCGGCTTTGAACTCCCCTTCCGTCCACGAGGGATGCCGGTCTCCCTCCGAGGTGTATCGCAGTCCCTGAAAGCTGTCGAAGCCCCAGAACGTGCGTGCTTGGGCCGCGTTCGTCCGTGTGATCAGGTGTGCGCGCAGGGCCGACACGAAGGAGGTGCCCTGGAATACGCCGAACTCGACGTAGTCGCCGGGCACGTCGTCGAGGTTCACGAAGAAGAACGCTTTCTTGAGTGCGGCGATCTTGGCCCAGTAGTGCTCCATGCCCGGATGCACGGCCGTGGCCGTTCGCACCACGAGATCCTGCAGCCAGTAGGCGTTGCGCAGAAAGCGGATCAGCCCGTTGTCATACATGCTGCCGCCCTTCCAAATCAGTGGAACGGATCATCCCCTCACCACCCCGCCGACCCCGCCGTCCTGCTGCTCGCCACGTGCCGTGTCGCTCCGTCTGTACACCGCGAGGTAGTGGGCAGCATAGTTCGCAAAACGGCTGCGCTCGAGTCTGCCTCGAGGGACTTCAAGAACGGGAGGAGCGGGACGGGAGCGAAGTCCGGCACGAACGTGAAGAAATGCTTCGCGGTGAGCTCGAGCTTCCCCGAATCGCGCAGCTCGCGGGGATCGAGATACGTTTCGATGCCTTCCTCGATGCCCTTCAGAATGGGAACCACATAGCTGAAGTAAAAGCGGAACAGCGGGTTGATCACGTTCATCTCGTGGACGAACACCAGGCCGCCGGGGGACACTGCCTCTGCGACCTGGCCGAGCGCCTCCATTTGCTGCTCCTTGGGCAGGTGGTGGAGGACATTGATCACGTAAACGAAATCGAAGCTCCTGGGCTCGAAGGGCAGCGCGAGTATCGTGGCGCGCACGAGAGGCACGGTCGGACCGAGATACGCGCGCGCGGCCTCGAGCTGGCGGGCCGACGTGTCGATGCCGACCATGGTGGCGCCGCTGTCCCGCATCGGCCGCAGGTACCAGCCGCGGCCGCAGCCGATGTCGAGGCCGCGGGCGCCGGCCAGACGCGTGCCCAGGCTCTCGATCATCGGCGTCGTCTTCTTGGCGACGACGTGGGCGCGGAAGTGCTCGGGCAGCCACGTGTCGTAGGATTCATCGATGGCGTCGAAGTGGTCGGCCTGCTCCCGCGCACGCCAGCTGCGTAGCGCCACCAGTGCGACCGCGCCGATACCGACGGTCAGCCAGGCCGTGGCCGCCCGGAAGATGAACGTGACATGAGCTCTGGCCGCGGGATCGGCGCTGAACGTGCCGAGATCGCTGACGAGCACGAAGCCCGAGACGCCGAAGCCGAGCGGCACGAGCGAGAAGGCGCCGGCGAGAATGGAGCGCGCTGTGGCAGCGGCCTCCGCGAACGCGCCCGCCGCCACACCCGCGGTCCCCGCCAGGGGAACGATCGAGAGGACGACGACGCTCCACGCGGCCACTGACAGGGCGGCAGAGACCGCGAAGACGGGTCCCCGCGCCGCCTGACCGGCCACATCGGTCTCGAAGATCACCGGTGCCTCGAACAGCAGGCGGGACAGATACGCGGCGCCGGTGTGCATGATCTTCACCAGGCTCTGCCGTACGCCCGGTATCAGGAGCAGCGCGCAAGCGGCGAGCACGCCGGACCGGGGGGGAGTCACGAGCACCGCGTACAGAGTGACGAGCGTCCACAGATCGAGGGTCCGCTCCCACAGGAATGCGAGAAGGAGATACCCGCGCTGCTCCGGGCGCGCCTCGGTCACCAGGCGGGCCCGGGCGATGAGTTGTCCGACATAGAGAGGAACCGGGAGAAAGGCGAACGAGCCGGCGAATGCACCCAGGCTCGCGGGAGCGGCCAGCCGCACCCCGAAGCGCCGCAGGAGATGCTGCCAGCGGAGAAAGCGCAGCAGCAGGTTCGTGACGGTGCAGACCGCGACTCCCATGCCGGCGAGCACGACGGCCGGGCGGGGAGCGGCGACGTCGGGCTCGACGGTGAGCCACGCATAGACGGTCGCGATCAGACCGACGGAAGCAGCGGCTACGAAAAAGGCGAGGGTCAACCGTGCCGGGCGAGACAACCGGCGCCGTCCCGAGGTCGGACCCTCGCGCTGATCTGCCTTCAGGATGGCAGCCCGATTCGGCGAGACTTTGCCGAAGATACGGAGGCGGCCGGTGCACGCCGTCGTAGACGGATTCGACTGGGTACGTACTCGCACATCGGCCATTCTGAATACAGGGCGATGCAATGCTGTCAAGGACCCGAAGGCGCTAGGACCCGACGTTTGCTTCACGACGCCGCTCGGCGCTTGGATCCCGCCCGCGCGCAGTGACGTGTCTCCCCGCATGGCGCCGATAGGTCCTGTCCGATTGCATCTGCGGACGCGCCGCCGTAAGGGGGCGCGGAGCATGTCACTTCGATTGCCGGCCGATGCCCCGCCTTCATACGGTCATTCGTGTGCCATGAGGTCTCAGCGTAGGTTCTGGGGCGCGGCTGCGGCGCTCGTGCTCCTCGCCGCCGGTCTTCGCTTCTGGGCACTCGACTTCGGACTGCCGCATCTACGGACCCGGCCTGACGAGGAGGTTGTCATCGAGCGCACCGCGCTGCCGGCTCGGGGAGAGTTCGATCTCAAGTGGGGAGGCTACCCGAGCGCCTACGTCTATTTGTGCTGGCTGTGGGGCACCCTTGGGTTGAAGGTCGGGCAGGCCTTTGGCGCCCTTCCACCGGGCGACTATGCCGCCGTGCTGCGCAGTCACTTCGACCGCATCATCCTCGTCGACCGGGTGCTGTCCGCGCTGGTTGGTACGGCTACCGTCGGAGTGCTGGTCGCGCTCTGCCGCCGGCAGTTCGGCGGGTGGGTCGCGCTCAGCGCGGGAACCCTGCTGGCGACAAATTTCCTGCATGCGCGCGACAGCCACGCCGTCAAGCCCGACGTGCTGCTCGCGTTGATGGTTCTTCTCACGGTGGCCGCGCTCGCGCGCATGGTTCCGAGAGCGACCGTTGGTCGAAGCGCAGCCGCCGGGGTTGTCCTCGGCCTTGCGGTTTCCGTGAAATACCCTGCGGTGTTTCTCGTCGCCATTGCGTATCTCGCGGCGTGGATGGGGTCTCAGGCGAGCGGCTGGCGTCGTCTGGTTCCGCGGGCGTGGCTGGCTACGTGCGTGGTGGCTGCCGTGACGTTCGCGGCGATGTCGTCGGACGTGCTCCGCAACCCGGCTACGCTGAGCCACCTCGCCGAGCTCCTCGGCGTGCTCTATCCTGGATTCGCGGCGCCGCCGGCGCGATCGTTGCCGCCGATTCTCGGCTACTCGCCTCCCGTAGACGAGCCGTGGTGGGGTTCGTTTCTCTACCACGCGCGGTTCTCCTTGCGGTACGGGGCGGGGCTGCTACCTGCGCTCGTTGCACCCGCGGCGGTCTTGTGGGGCTTCGCAAGCCGCCCCCTTGCGCGGCTCACCGCCGCGTCGGTGGTCGTCTACTTTCTGATGATGGCCAGCTCGCCCATAGTCCTCGCGCGCTACATGACACCCCTGATGCCATGCCTGGCGCTGCTCGAGGCGGGAATGTTGGGGGCGGTCGCGGCTCGCATTCGTGATCGACGGCGCTCGGTGGCGGTGCTCGTCCTCGGTACGCTCGCGCTGGCGGCGGAGCCCTTCACGAGCACCGTGCTCCATAATCGTATCATCGCGCGCACCGATACGCGCGTGCTCGCCACCCGCTGGATGGCGGAGAACCTCCCGCGTGGGGCGAAGGTCCTTGGACTCGGGAACCAGCTGTGGTTCTGGGGCATGCCGCAACTTCCCCCCGGCGTGTACAGCGTGTCGATCAACGCGGACCCCGAGTCCGTGAGACAGGCTGGCGTCGGCTACGTCCTCACGCACGAGCACGTTCTTTTTTCCTCGCGTGTCGATCCCGCGGTCTTCGAGCGCTTGGCCCCGGGGCTGACGCTGCTGGCCGATTTCGATCCGTTCGCGCCTGGTGGCAGGGAGGCCATCTTCGAGGCGTGGGACGCGTACTACGTCCCCTTTCACGGCTTTCGCGGCGTTGCGCGACCGGGACCCCGCATACGTATCTACGCGGTCGGCGCGGCGCGCGCGCCGCAAGCGGGCTGAGAGCTTACCCACGATGCGGCGCTGTTAGCGCTGCTCCGGAATCCATGCGAGCGCGATGGCGCCGGCGCCATACACGAGGATCGCCAGCCCCATCACGACGGTGAAGCCGAAGGTCATGGCCACCATCGCGGCGAGCGTGGTGCTCGCCACCGACAGGAAGCCGTTCACGGCCCACGCCCAGGCGACGTACTCCTCGCGGTGGGGCGTGAGGGCGGCCACCGTGCGCAGGCCGAGGGGCATGAAAGGCCCGAGGCACAGACCGAGCGGGGCGATGATGGCGATGGCGACGGCGACGCGGAGGGCCAAGGGCCAGCCGACGCACAGGCGCACGAGGGCGGGAAGGCCCAGCTGGAGCGCGACCACCAGCGCGACGAGTAGCGTCCAGAGGACCAGAAGTGTGCGCTTGCGGTGCGCCAGCGCCGGCTCGCTTCCGAGGCTCCCCACGCCCGTGAACACGAGCAGGGCGAACAGTGTCACCGTCAGCGAATACGTGGGATAGCCGAGGAGCAGCGTGAGGCGCTGGATGAGACACACCTCCAGGAACATGAAGCCGAGGCCCAAGGCGGCGAAGTAGACGGCGGCGTGAGACTTGTAGGGAATCGAGCGCCAGAGCTGGCGCCGGGCCAGGAGCGGCGCGAGCAGGAAGACGGCGGCGAGCATCGTGACCACCGCGAAAAGAAGGAGCAGGAGCCGTTCGCCCATCCCTTCCTCGAGACCGGCGACCGCCAGGTCCGCCGACCTCCCGAGCGCGGTGCGGAATCGCACGAAGTGCCAGAAGAACGGCGCGTCGTCGGTCACGGGCCGCACGTCGAACGGCTGTCCGCTCAACCACGTCGCCAGCGCGTCGCTCGGTGTGGCGATCGCAGCGTGGACGGACGCCTGGCCCCCCGTGTGGCCGTCCGCCGACTGTGCGAGCCCGGCCGCCTGCGCAGCTTGCGCGCGCTGCGCAAATTGCACCTGTCCCCCGTTGATGTTGGCGGTGGTTGCGACGAAGCGCTCGATCTCATCCGCGCCGAACGGCGTGCGCTTGAGCATGATGGTCGAGCTGACCATGTCGAAGAAGGGTACCGTGCTCACCAGCACGTGGCGGGAGAAGTCGTCGATGCCGAGGCGCTCGAACGCCTGCCGCGCGGTGGTCAGGTAGCGCGTGGTGCGGTTGGGCTTGCGCTGGAAGTCTTGCTCTCCGAACTGCGCGCAGATCATCCCCTCGTCGGTGAGGTGGCGGAGGCTCTCCGCAATCATCTCCTCGGTGTAGAGGTAGCTCTCGGAGAGCACGTACGCCCCCGAGGTGGCGGCGTTCATGGCGGCGTAGCTGTCGGGCGCCACGAACCAGATGAGGTCGAAGCGCTCCGCCGTGCTGGCGAGAAACGACCGTCCCTCGGCGTTGACGAGCGTCACCCGCTCGTGCGTCGCCACGTTGCCCGTGTAGTCGGCAAAGTGCTCCCGCAGCAATGACACCGTGACCGGGTTCAGCTCCACGGCCGTGATGTGGGACGCTCCGAAGTGCAGGGACGCCAGAATCTCGTTCCCGCCGGCGGCGCCGATGATCGCCACGCGTGGGGCGGGGTGCAGCAGCCGGAACGGATAGGCGCGGGCGTCGGTCGCGTAACGCGTCAGCGACGAGGCGTCGCCATCGAAACGGGGCATCACCGAGCCCCACGTCCCGTCGTGGCTGAGCGCCAAGCCCCCGAACGCTTCGACCACATCGACACGGAAAACCGGACTCCACCTCGTGAACAGTACCGTGGGACGCTGCTGCGGGCTCATGCTCTTGATCCGATCCGGTACCGGATCCGGGAGCCATCCGGCGAGGGCGGCGGCGAGCGCCAGAAGCCCGCCGGTCACAGTCGCCAGGGTCGAGAGCCTGCGCCGTGCGCGACCGGCGAGCGGCAGACCCGCGGCGGCGAAGAACGCACCGGCGAGCAGGACGCCGCCGGGAGGGGTGAGCAGCGTCATGACCGGGACGGCGAGCGCGCATCCCAGCCCAGCACCGATCAGATCGGCGAAGTAGAGCCGGTTGATGCGGTCGTGCTGGATGGCGAAGGACACGGCGATGGCGATCCCGGCGGCGAGGAACGGCACGGACAAGGCGAGGCAGGTCACAAGGAGCTTTCCGCCTTCGACCAGCACGGTGCCCACCTCGCCCGAGGCCACGGCCGAGACCAGATCGACGCTGTTCACCTGCGTGGCGGAGACGACGAGGTAGCTCGCGAGAACGGCGACACCGCCCGCGCAGCAGATGGCAGGCGTCAATCGGCCATCGCCGTCGCGCAGGCGCGGCACCATGGCGACCAGCACTCCTCCGCCGCCGAGGCCGAGGAGTGCGATGCCGATGATCACGTAGGTGAAGTAGTACACGAGCTTGTAGGAAAAAATGCGGGTGTAGTTGATCTCGAGCAGGATGATGCCGAGAGAGACCAGGAATACCGTGAGGTCGAGCCTGCGGCTCTGCATGGGTGCGCCCGCTTCCGCGGGTGCCCTTTTCTCATGAGGCTTCATGCGTTGGAAGGAATCGTCACCCCGTGCGGAGCGACGTATTTAGTCGAGCCACATCACTGTGCCGAACCGGATGGGCGAGCGGCTACCACCTGCATGTTCGCCGTGCCGAGCGGCAAGAGGACCAGATCGAGGAGCGTGAAAAGGGCGAGCGTCAAGGGATTATGCCAGTCCGTCAGGCGCAGAAGCAGCCCAGGCGGGCGTCGGCGCTCCTGCAGCCAGCTATTGAACGTCACGGCCCACTGGACTGGGCAGGGGATGAAGCGGATGTCTACGACCTCAAGGTCAGCCTGCTCCAGCGCGGCCGAGATCGTACGCGGCGCGAACAAATGGAGGTGCCGCGGGTAGTGGTACCCGCCCCAGCAACGCCGTCGAGCGACGCGAGCATTGGGCGCGGCGCGATTGGGGGTCTCCAGGAACACATGGCCCCCACGGCAGAGCAACCGACGCAGCTTCACCAACGCGCCGAGCGGGTCGACCAGGTGCTCGATGAGCTGATTCATTACGATCAAGCGATAGCGTCCCGCGCCCAGATCGGCGCGCTCGAAGAGGTCCTCGAACACCCGGTAGCCCTTGGCACGCGCCGCCGCAACCGCGCGGGGGTTGAAGTCCACACCGACTAGGCTCTCTCGCGGAAAGCCGGCGCGCGCGAAGCCGTCAAGGAGCATGCCATCGCCGCAGCCGACGTCGAGCACATCCCCCTCGAGCTGGCGCACGAAGCGCGCGTAACGGCGGATCTTGAGCGCCTCGAGCACAGCCTTCGCACGGAAGGCAAGGCCGCTGCCGGAGGCGGAGTCTGTGGCGTAGGACGAGTAGGTGTCCGGGTAAATGACCGGGAAATCGCGCTCGCTCGGACGCGGGTCGAGGAACCAGACGTCGCAGTCGGGACAGACGGTGCCCCGGAACTCATTGCGGGCCGTGTGGTACTCGTAGTCGAAGCCGCGGTTGAGCTCCCGGCCGGGCCGATCGTGGCCGTAGAGGCACCGCCCGGATACCAGCGCAAGCTCGGGCTGTCGCGCCGTGGCGCGGTCGATCCAGCGCTCAGCCACGGCGGACGACGTAGGCTCCGTCCTCGAGTGCCAGTGCCGGGCGTGGGCGCCCCGGGCCGGTGGCCATGCGTGTCTGTACGGCCGCCGCGAGCACGAACGCGGCCGCCATCCCGACGAGCCCGCCGATCCAGGAGGCAAGGAAGTAAAGAGCGACCACGCCCAGCCACGTGCGTCCGAAGGCGAGCACCACGCTACCCGGGGAGGCCGCATGGAGACGGCGCCGCAGGGCCTCGTCGAGAACTGGCCGCGCCGGGTTCGGCTGTCGTGACGTCTCGTGCGGCACGGCGATGTTCAAGCCTCTCCGGCCTCGGGGGGACTCGGGACTGTGGGACGTGAGACCCTTCCGCGACGCGGGCGCCAGCCACGCGTGACGAAGTTGCCCATGATGCTCTGATAGGCTTCGCATGGCGTCCAGCATTGCGGGCAGTCATACTCCCAGATCTCCTGCTGGAGCCGGTCGGCCGCTGCGGTCCGCCAGATGCGGGAGAGATCGTAGTCCACCTCACGGAGGCTGCCGACCTTCTTGTCGTAGATCGTGCATGGGAAGACGTTGCCCCACGAGTCGATGAAGCATGAGGCGCTGAGCGCGTGGCAGCGCATGGGCGTCCGACCGGTCTCGAGAAAGCGGCGCACCCGGGAGAGATAAGCGCGCTCGAGATAGCCGACCGGGGAGTGCCCGACGCCGCGCAGCTGTGCGTACTCCTCGGTCGCGCGCGCGAGCGCCTGCCAGTCGACGTTGCGGCGCAGGGAAAGATCGGTATTGCCGAGGTAGTGCGATGATTCATGCACGATGTTGACGTGGAACTCGTCATGGCGGAGGTCGGGAATCTCGCGGCGCGCGGCCGCAAACGCCGCGGGATAGTGGCTCACGTTGGCGGCTGAGAGCGTCATCCCGAGGACCACGTCCACGCCCGGCATCGCCCGCAGCGCCGTGAAGGTCTCGATCTGCCGGCGCCACCCGCCCTCGATGCCGCGGATGGCATCGTTGGTCACCTCGTCGCCGTCGGTCGACACGGTCACGATGAGCTTCTCGGGTCGTCGGCGACCGCTCCGTCCCGTCGTCAGGGCCTCGGCCGCGGCGACGACCTTGTCGGTCAGATAGCCGTTGGTCGGAAAGTGCAGGAGCAGCAGGTTCGGGCACTCGTCGATCACGGCGTGGCAGATGTCGGCGAAGTCCTTGCGCAGCGTGACCTCGCCGCCCGTGAGATCCACCCACAGGAACCCCGGCGAGCGGCGGAAGAACTTCCGGATCTCGTCCAGCGTCAGCTCGTCGCGCGGCCTCATCTTCCAGATGTTGCACGTCTGGCACTTGTAGTTGCACCAGAACGTCAAGCAGAACGTCAGCTTGAAGGGTGCGGCGAGGCGCCCGAAGTTGGCCTTCAGGGCGGCGGCTGCGAGCGAGACGTACGGTGCGGCGCGCATCGGAGCCCGGTCCGGCAGGGCGAAGCGCCAGCTTACGAGAACGCGTCCAGAAGCGCCAGGATGGGTCCCCGCCGCGGTGCGGCATGGGCGGCATTCGCGGCGTACCAATCGTAGGCGTCGATCATGAGCGCGACGTTGTCGAGCCGGGGGCGCCACCCGAGCACACTCCGGGCGCGGCCCGTATCCAGGATGAACGTGCTGTCGGCGAGCAGATAGTGCTCGGGCACGATAGGCGAGAGTCCGACCAGCCCGAGCCCGCGCGCGGCCGCCCGCAGCAGGCCTGCCGGGATCGGGATGACACGGGATCTCGAGCGCGCGTGCGCGATGAGCGCATCGACCTGCTGGCGGACCGTCGTGGTGGCGTCGGCGCCGAGGTTGAGGATGGCGCCGCGCGCGCCGGCGGCCGTGGCGGCGAGCATGCAGGCGTCGGCGACGTCCCAGGCGGTCACCATCTGCACCACGTTCCGACCCGCGCCGAGAAGGTAGACGTTCTTGCCGCGATGGATCCAGTCGAAGAGGATCAGGAACACGCCGCTCATGTGCGGGCCGAACAGGCTCATGGGCCGCAGGATCGTGACGTCGCCGCCCCGGGCAACGAACTCGAGGCATCGCTCCTCGGCCTCGATCTTCGAGCGTCCGTAGGCGCCGAGCGGCCGCTGGGGATGCTCTTCGGTGACCGGCACGGTGCGCGGGATGCCATAGACACCCGAGCTCGACACATGGACGACCTTGCGCACGCCGCCGGCCTCGGCGGCGGCGAGCACGTTCGCGACCCCGGCCACGTTCATCGCGTGAATCTCGGCCTCGCTCATGGCTGCGAACTGCGGCTTCATTCGCTGGCCGGCGGCGAGATGGTAGACGACCTCGACGCCGCGGGCGGCGTCCCGCAACCGGGCGGCGTCGCGCATGTCGGCCTCGACCACCTCGGTGCGGGGGCCGTGGACGTCGTCGGGCGCCGGGAGCACGTCGAAGAGGCGCACCGACCGCCCTGCCGCGAGCAGCCGGGGGACGAGGCAGCGGCCGAGCAGGCCCGAGGATCCGGTGACGAGATCGACGGCGATGGCTACTGCTCTCCGGCCGCGGCGCTGCGCGGCATGGTGAAGTACCGCGACTCGATGCCCGCGAGCACCTCGTCGACGGTGATGCGCTGCATGCAGACGTTGTTGGTGCAGCGGCTGAGCTTGAGATTGTAGTTGCTGAGGCACGGGCTGCAGTAGAGCTGCTTGTAGAAGATCAGGTCGCGCGCACCCCGGGGACCGTAGGAGGCCGGGGAGGTCGGGCCAAAGAGCGCCACCACCGGGGTGCCGACCGCCGCGGCGAGGTGCATCACGGCGGTGTCGTTGGCGACGACGAAGTCCGCCTCGGCTACGAGCGCGACGAGCTCACCGATCCCGAGACGGTCGCACGTATCGACGGCTGGGCGCTGCATGTGGCGAAGCGTGTCGGCGACGAGGGTTTTCTCCTCGTCGCCTTTCCCGGTGAAGGCGACCGTCACGCCGTGCCGCTCGATCAGCGCATCGGCGACGGCGGCGAACCGCGCGGCATCCCAGCGCTTGAGATCGAGGCGGTTGTAGCTCGCGCCGTTGCCGACGTGCATGACCACGAGCGGCGAGCGGCCGCCCGCTCCGGCACCGGCGAGGAGGGTCCGGATGCGCTCGCGAGCCGCCGTCGTGATACCGAGGGTCGTCCCGGTGTTGGCGGCCGGACGCACGCCGAAGGGTGCCACCATGCGCTGAAAGATGTCTACGGTGTGATCGCTGTCGGTGTATGCCACCCGCGTCGTGTAGAGCCACGCCCGGCTCTGTCCCTCGGTATTCAGCCCGACGCACTCGCGTGCGCCGGTGAGGTGCGCGAACAGGCCGGAGAGCTTCACGAACTGCTCGAAGTCGAGCACTGTGTCGTAGCCGCCGCGCCGGAGCGCCGGCAGTAGCGCGAGGATGGACCGCAGGAAGCGCCGCCGGCCCTTCACATCCACGGTGAGCACCTGCCGGACGCATCCGCTCCCCTCGAGGAGCGCCGCGTTGTCGACGAGCGTGAGGAAATCGATCTCGGCGTCGGGGAACGCCGCGCGCAGCGCGCGCAGGGTCGGCAGCAGCATGACGATGTTGCCGAGACCATAGAACTTGATGCCGAGCAGGCGCCGGGGCGCGGGAATCGGTCCCGTGGGCGGCGTGGTCGCGCCGAGGGCCGGAAGGCGGCGGCCGAGCAGGCGGGCGAGGCCGTACAGGAGCAGGCACAGCAGCGGCCCGAGCCATCGGTCGATGTAGCGGGCGATGCGGAGGTTCATCGCGGTGCTCCCGGGCACTCGGCACTCAGCACTCAGCACTCAGCACTCAGCACTCAGCACTCAGCACTCAGCACTCAGCACTCAGCACTCAGCACTCAGCACTCAGCACTCAGCACTCAGATAGACTCCTAGCACGCTGCCGCTTCTGTATGGAAGGGTGGCTGTGTCCGCTGCAGCGCGGCAGCCGCCTTGTGAAAGCCGGTCGCCGTGCCGTCGGGTCGACTCCGCGAGGAGCTGGCGTCAATCGCGGGCGATGTGCCGTCAGCGGAGCAAACCGAACCAGAAGACCACGCTCGCCACGATCACGAGCACGGCGAGGTCCGCGGCGATGACGGCCCGTAGCCATCGCGGCGCCGCAGCGACGGCGATGGCGAAGAACACCGTGAACGGTACGACCGCCGGCATCAGGTAGTGAGCCTTGACGGTCGAGTAGTAGGGAACTTCGAGATTGAGCGAGACGTAGGCGGCGACGCTTGCGGCCGTCGCCAAGAGCAGCGGGCCGTAGGGAAGCAGGCGGCGCGCGCTCACCGAGTCCGCGAGCGCACGGAACGCGCCGAGCACGATGGCGGCCGACGGCAGCAGCCCGAGCGCCAGCAGTACGCGGCCGAGCGGCTCGGCCGTGGCGCGGCTCATGTAGTGATTCAGGAAAATGTACTGACCGTCGAACCAGGCGGTGGCGTACGTGCCGGCCCACACCGAGTGAATGACGTCGGGATGCCGGACCCAAGGGTGCACGAACACGGCCGGCGAGAAGGACAGGTAGTCGCGGGCGGTCCGCGCACCGGGCGGATGAATGAATCCCCCGAGCCAGTCGTGGGCGGTGACGAACGCTTTGCCGTGCGCGAGCCAGTGATCCAGGTAGAACCATCCCGCGAGCCCGGCGGCGACGGCGCACACGACAGCGAGGCGGCCGAGAATGAAGGGCGCCCGCTCGCGGTTGCCGATCGCGGCGCAGCAGAACGTCGTCACGATGACCGCCAGCATCGACACCCCGGTGTACTTCGCCAGCAGGCCGAGGCCCGCGAGCCCGCCGAGAACAGCGGCGGACCGTAGCGCCATGGTCGCGAGCTCGCCCGCGGTCACGAGCCGCGCGAGCACCGCGGCAGAGATGAGCGCGGCCAGGAGATCGCTGCGGATCCACGGGGCGAGCATCAGATGCATCGGCCAGAAAAGGATCAGCGCCAGGGCGAGCAACTCGGCTAGCGGGTCGCCGGGCACGACGCGGCGGACGACGCGCACGGCGATCCAGGCGACGAGGAGGCCGAGCAGCGAAGAGACAAACGGCAAGACGACGCGCTGCGGCCAGGCGAAGACGTCGTCGGGCGTCTCGGAGAGCGGAGCGACGAGAGTCCACACACCCGCCATGGCCCAGTAGTACAGCGGCGGTTGCCAGGTCTCCCAGTTCATGGCGGTGGGCGGTTGCCGCCACTCGGTCTTGACGTAGGTGAGGTACGCAAGGTGACCGAGCTTCGCGTCCGCGGTGCCGTCGAGCGGATGGGAGGCCGCGTTGTGGAGACGCAGCACGATGGCGAGCACCCACAGCGCGATTCCGGCGCCGCGCCCCCATCGCCCGGCGCCCATCGCGGTCGGCTCACCGCCCGGCGCCGATCCCGTGGCGCCGCCGCCTGCCCGCGATCCCGCGGTCGTGTCGCCGGCCGGGCGCTTCACCAGCAGGACGTGAAAGCGTCGATTGGTGCGGATGACTTGCCAGCCGACGCTGGTTGCCACCCGCACGGAGTTCAGATTGTCGATCGGAACGGTGCAGTAGTCCGGCAAGCCCTCGGTGCGAACGAAGTCGGTCGTCACGCGCAGGCTCGCCTGGCCGAGCCCGACGTTGTGCGTATCCGGAAGGGTCCAGATGCCCGTCACCACCCGGCCGGGAAGGAAAAAACGCAGAAGCACGTAGCCGACCAGGGAATCTCCGGCGAACAGCCCGAAGGGCATGTAAGAGCGCCGGCGCAGCGCCCGCAGCGCTGACGTCCGATCGAGTGGATGGGGCGGACGGTAGCGCGCGGCGGTGAGGCGAGCGAGAAGGGCGACGAACGTTTCGTCATCCGCGTCGGTGAGGAATCGCAGCCGCGCGGGGGCGCCATCGCGGCCGCGTAGCGGCACGTCGATCGCGGCGGCGCGGCGCCGTGCGCCACGGAAGCGGACGGCGGCGAAGATCTCGTTCGCCAGATCGTAGGCGCGGAAGATCCAGTGATTCTGCTCGTTGAGGCGATAGACGATCTCCTCGGCGCGGTCCTGCATCCGAGCGAGAAGACCGCTCTTCCGCTCGCCGTCCGCCCGAGTCATGACGGGCTGGGCGACGGGGCCGGTCGCGACTCGAGGAGCCCCGCCGCGAGCTCGCGCAGCGTCACCGGCTCGCCCACCGACCGCAGCGCCCCGATCGCATGGGACACGAAATGCTCGCGGGTCGTGAACGGTACGGTGAGCCCCGGGGTGCGCGCCAGCGCGCGGCCGAGCGACGTGCCGCCGAGATCGGCGAGGTCGATCAGATGGAACAGCATGTGGAGCACCGGCCGCCGGCGGCCGTACGCCCGCAGGAGCAGCGAGAAGATCCGGGGGCCGAGGCGACGCAGCAGGGTGGAGTAGAACGGCAGCCGCAGGACGGGTGTGACCGAGACCGGTATCTCCAGCAGGCGCGGGCCCTGGACGTCGTGGAGGCGCCACGCCCGGTGGAGCCGATCGAATCGGGGAACGTAGGGCCGCGGCGGTGCGAAGACGGAGGTGAGGTGCCCGAGCTGGTAGTCGGCTCGGCGCACGAACAGCTTGCCGTAGGCCATGAACGCCCACATGACGGGCGTCGGGAAGATCGAGGAGTCGTAGAGGTAGCCGCGTTCCTGGAGCAGCTCGAGCGTCTCGCCGTCGACGTCGCACGACGGCGTGCGGAAGCCCACCGGAGGCGCGCCGACGATATCGGCGATCGTGGCCTCGGTGCGCACGATCTCGCTCTGCTTCTGCGCGCGCGACAGGCGCCGGAAGTCGTAAGGATGCGTGAAGGAGTGATTCGCCACCTCGTGCCCGCGCGCTGCGATCTCGCGGACGAGTGCGCGGTGCTCGGCGCGCTCGCCGTCCTGGCCGATCATGAAGAACGTGGCGCGTGCGTCGTGGCGATCGAGGAGGTCGAGAAAGCGTGGAATGGCGTCGAGATAAAAGGAGGGACCGGCCCCGTCGCCGGACGGATCGACGAGGCTCCGGTACTCCCGGTAGTTGTCCATGTCGATGGTGATGCAGACCTTCATGGGTTGCATGGGTTGCATGGGTTGCATGACATGCATGGTGTGGATCGACGCGATCGCGTGCCGCCCCGGCAATCGATCAGGGAGCCTCGGTGGCCCGGGCCAGGCCCACGACGTGCGCGCTGCGCCGCGCCAGCCTGCCACCTTCGTAGTACGGCCGCCGGCGCGCCTCGGCCCGGGCGACGGCGGTGAGAAGACGGACGACGGGGTTCTGCTGGAAGAGCCGGGTCTGCGCGCTGACACACAGCAATCCCACGCCCCAGTGCCGTTCGAGCGCGAAGCCGTGCCGGTCGAGAGCGGCGGTGATCTCGGCGAACGAGTACGTCCGGGAGAGCAGCGCGCCGACCCCGCCCGCGCGCGCCCGCAACCACCGGTACATGTTTCCGAGACCACCGTAGAGCGATTCGCTCGGCACATAGGTGAACAAGAGGCGGCCGTCCGGCGTGAGCGTGCGCCGGATCGCGGCCAGCACTGGGGAGAGATCCGGCAGGTGGTCGAACAGCTCCATGCACAGGGCCGTATCGAACGAGCCCGCGGTGAATCCCGAGAGTTCCTCGGCACTGCCCAGGCGGAGCTCGAAGCGGTCGGCGACCCCGAGGCGCTCGGCTGTTTCGCGTGCCGCCGCCAGCATCTCCGGGTTGAGATCCACGCCGACGACACGGCAGCCCGCCTGGGCGAAGTAGCCGCCGAACCGGCCCCGCCCGGTTCCGACGTCGACGACGCGCCATCGCGGGTCGACCGCCATGCAGTCGCGAATTACCTGCAGCTCGGCGTCGTAGTGGAAGCGTAGCGGACCGTTCTCGGGATGCCACCAGTGGCTCACGGTGCCCGGCCGGGCGAAGTAGTCGTGAACCTGGCGCGCGTCGAGCCGCGTCATGCTCACTGCGCTCCAATGCGCCGAACGACCATGAGCTTGAGGGTGTCGGCCATCGTTCGCAGCACGAGCATCTTGCTCACGCTGAACTTGAGATCGTAGCGCAGGATGAGGGGCACCTCCGTCATGATGGCGTCGAGTCGCCGCAGCTTGAGGAGGATGTCGACCATGCACGAGAACCCGCTCTCGGCGACGAAGTCCCTACCGTACGTGTCGAAAGCCTGCTTGAGAACCCGAGCGCGATAGGCCCGGAACCCCGATGTGAAATCGCGAATGTTGGGCGTCGGAAATAGTACGCGAAACATCAGACTGGCCGATCGGCTGAGCAGACGGCGATGCAAGGGCAACCCGATGATGCGCGCGCCGGGTCGAAAGCGCGATGCCACGACGACATCGTTTCCCTCGCGGATGTCACGCACCATGTGGGCGATCAGGCCCGGCGTGTGGGTGTTGTCCGAATCCATGGTGACGATGATGTCGCTCGCGTCGGCGCCCCGGAGCGCATGGAGCAGCCCGGTGCGAATCGTCTCGCCGAGGCCACGATTGATCGGATGATCGACGCGCTCGATGGGCATCTGGGCAGCCATGCGGTCCACCGCCGGCGCCGTGCCGTCGCTGCTGCCGTCGTTGACCACGATCACCCGATAGCGAATCTGGTTTTCCCCCATCGAGTCGCGGATGGCCTCGAGCAGCGGGGGGAGTGTGCGCTCTTCGTTGTAGGCCGGGAGCGTGATGATCACCATAGCCGGCGGGGCGACTCCAGGTCCTTCCTAGTATACACGGCTGGCCGGTGCCAAACCGTCAAACGGCGCTCCCACGCCGCCTGCAAACGGCGCTCCCACGCCGCCTGCAAACGGCGCTCCCACGCGGCCTGCGGCGCAGATGTGCCGTTTCCCGGCCGGCGCTGACGCGCCGCTCGACCAGCGGCGGCCGTGGCCACCGGTGCTGACGCAGCGCTCGTGGAGGCCGCGGCACCGCTCGCTCGCAGGACCGGCGTGTGTGTAGGGTCGGCGGCGCCGTTCTGTTAGCATCAAGGGATGCCGCCGGCATTTCGTGTTCGCCTCATGTCCCGAGCGCTCGTCCTCGCCGCCGCGCTTGGCACGGGCGCGGTCGGCGGCTGCCGCGTCGCGGCGCGGCCGAACGTGCTGCTCGTCACGCTCGACACCACCCGTCCCGATCGCCTCGGCTGCTACGGCCACGCCGATGCCACGACTCCGAACCTCGATCGCTTCGCCGAGACCGGCGTGCTCTACGAACGCGCGTACTCGACATCTTCGTGGACACTGCCCTCGCATGCCTCCCTTTTCACCGGGCTGCTGCCCATGCAGCACGGTGCCCAGAGCACTCCCAAGGGTGCGGCGCGGCAGCTCGGCTACGGCGTCCGCCCGCTGGCGGAGTCGTTCACGACGCTCGCGGAGGTGCTCGGTGCCGCCGGCTATCGCACGGCGGGGGTGGTGGGTGGGCCCGCGCTCAGCCGGGAGCTGGGGATGGCGCAGGGGTTCGAGCGCTACGACGACGCGCTCGACGGGCCGGGGGAGAAGGTGAACGGGAAGCGTGCCGAGGCCGTCGCCGATCGCGCGATCGCCTACCTCGCGTCGTTCGGCGAGATGCCCTACTTCCTGTTCGTCAACTTCTTCGATCCGCACGCACCGTATCGCCCGCCGCCGCCCTACGACCGTGGGCTCGCCCCCGAGGATGGTTCATCGCAATCGCAGTTGCTCCTCGAGCTGGTGCGACAGCTGGATGCCCGGGCGGCGCCGGTTCCGCCGGATCGCCTCGGGGAGCGGGAGCGGGCAGCGCTCGATGTGCTGCGTGCCGGCTACGACGCCGAGATCCGTTACATGGATCATCACCTCGGACGGTTGCTCGACGCCGTGGCGGGGAGTGCGCGTGCAGCAGAGACGCTGGTCGTCATCACCAGCGATCACGGCGAGAGCTTCGGCGAGCACTACTTCCTCTCTCACGGCGCCCACCTGTACGAGGACAACATCCAGGTGCCGCTGGTCGTCCGCCCCGTCGGCTCGCGCCATGCCTCCCGGGTGCGTGAGCCGGTGCAGAACCACCGGCTCTTCGCGACGATTCTCGAAGCGACGGGGCTGCCGCTTCCCGCTGGCGTCGCGCTCCGCGGGCTTACCGTTCCCGGCGGCGCCATCGTCACCGAGGTGGGGCGCAGCGATGCCAACGTGCGCCTCTTCGGCGCGTTCTTCGATCGCGATCTGCGCGCGATCCATGCGCCGCCCTGGAAGCTGATCGAGGCGTCCCCGGGATCGCCGGAGCTGTTCGACCTCGCGCGTGATCCGGGCGAGCTCGCGAATCTCTCGGCGGAGTCGGCGGACGTCGCCGGCGCTCTCGCGGAGCGGCTCGAGGAGATCGTGCGCCTCCATCCGCCGCTGTTCGATGCCAAGGAGCGGGCGGTGCTCGACTCGGACACCGAGGAGGCGCTGCGAGCGCTCGGCTATCTGGAATGAGCCCGCGGGAGAAACGACGATGCCGTCCGTCAGGGTCGGCCGAGGACCCGGCTTGCGCGCCAAGGTCGGGGTGCGTTACGATTTTTGAGGCGACCGCTTCGCGGGCATGTCTGGCGTGATCGGCTCGCCGGCCTGACGGCCGTGACCGGAGCCGCCGCACCGACGTAGCGCGGCTCAGTCGCGAGGTTGCCGAGGCAGCGCCCGCGCGCGCGGTGAACCCGAACCGGACGGAACGATGGCATCTTCGCGCAAGCCCGACTGGCCCACGGTGGCGATCCTCGCCGGGATGTACGTCGTCCTGATCGGGAACCATCTGCTCTACTGGACCTCGCCGCTGCCGCTCGTCGTGCACATCCTGCTCTCTGCGGTGGCCGTGCACCTTGCCTTCACGATCTGGCACGAGGGGGTTCACGGCAATGTGTCGCAGCGCTCCAGGGTGAACGATGTGGTGGGCGTGATCGGCATGTTTCCGTATATGACGCCTTACTTCATGCAGAAGTGGATTCACCTCCAGCATCACGCCCGTCTCAACGAGCGCGACGACCCCAACTACGTCTACGTCGATGGACCCTTCTGGAAGATCCCGCTGCGTTACCCGCGGGCGCTCGGCTACGCGAAGAAGGTGCTCGCGCGCGACCCCAGAGGGCGCGGCGAGCGCGTATCGGACGCGCTGTTCCTGGTGGCCGTCGCGGGCATCTATGTCCTGGCGTGGCGGTACGGGGTACTGACGGACGTGCTCCTCCTGTGGCTCGTACCCGTGATCATCGCCAAGGTGGTCATGGATTGGTACATCAACTATCTGCCGCACGTGGGCTTGCCCCCCGATCGCTACCGGGGCACGCGGATCGTCGACGTCCCGTGGCTGACGCCGCTGGTGCTGGTGCACAACTACCACGCCATCCACCACTTGTGGCCGACGATTCCCTGGCACCGCTACCGGGCGGTCTTCAAGCACAAGCTCGGCTACCTGCGAGAGCACGGCGTGCCCATCGAGCACGACGTCTTGCAGCGCCGGCCACCTTCCTCGTCCACGCTCGCCGCCTGACGCGCTGATTCCGCGCGCCTGTGCTAAGACGTACCGCCGACATGGCGGACGCAACGGCGACGCGGACCGGGTGGGTGCGGGGGGCGGTTGGCGTTCTCGTGCTCGGGTTCGTGGCGCAGGCGCACCTGAGCGTCCGGCAGAAATCGGCAATTCTCCACGAGCCCCTCTATGCGTATGCGGGCTACCAGTACCTCGAGCGCGGGGCGTATCGAGTCAACTTCGACTCCCCGCCGTTGCTCAAGCAGCTCGCCGCGCTGCCGCTCGTCGGGCTCGGCCTCGACGCCGCGGCGGGACCGGACGAGCGCGCGTACGCCCTCGCGATCACGTTCCTGTACGAGAATCGCCTTCCTGTCGATCGCATGCTCGCGCGGCTGCGAGCGCCGTTTCTGGTCCTGGGCGTGCTTCTGGGGGTGGTCGTCTTTCTGTGGGCACGAGCGCTCTACGGAACATCGGGTGGGTTGCTCGCTCTCTGGCTCTACACGTTCAGCACCGCGCTCCTCGGCGAGGCCGGCTTCGCCAATCATGATTTCGGGCTCACGTGCCTGAGCGTCCTCACGCTCTACGCCGCCTGGCGTCTCCGCGCCCGGCCGAGCGTGACCGGCGCGATCGGAGTTGGAGTCATCCTCGGCCTGGCGCTGGTCTCGAAGTTCTCCGCGCTGCTGCTCGTGCCGGCGCTGGTCGGCCTCGGGCTCGTCGATGCGCTGGCGGGCGCCGGCGCCGCCGGGCGTGGCCGAGCCCTCGGGCGGTGCGCGGGCATGCTGGCGACGATGCTGGTGGCGGCAGCGCTGGTCGTGTGGGCAGACTATGGCTTCGACGTCGGCAGCCTGCGCGTGGACCTGTATCGCCAGGTGCTCGAGCGCGTCGCGCCGGGGGGCGTGACGAGCCGTGTCGCGGCGTGGCTTCCGGCAGTGATCTCGTTTCCCGGCGCGCTGTACGCGGAAGGCGCGCTCCTCCAGATGATCCACGGGTGGATCGGGCACATCAACTACTTCCTCGGCGAGGTGTCCTACGGCGGCTGGCGGCGATACTACCTCGTGACGCTCCTCTATCGCGCGCCGCTACCCCTGATGGCGATCGCCGCACTCCGGCTGGCGACGTGGCGCCCCGGCAGGCAGGGGCGCTGGCGGGACGAGGTGTGGCTCCTCGCCTATGGGGCCTTGACGTTCGTGCTCTTCAGCCTGAGTCGCACGCAGCTCGGGCTGCGGTACGTGTTGGTGATCTTTCCCCTCGTCTTCGTCTTTCTCGGCGGGCTTGCCGCGCGCGGGGTGGCGGGAATGCGCCCGTGGGTCTGCGCCGCCGTCGCCGCGTGCCTCGCGTGGTACGCGGTCGATTCGCTGCGCGCGTACCCCGACTATCTCACCTACTTCAATCCGCTGGGCGGCGGACCCGATGCCGGCTATCGCAAGATCATCGAGGGGGTGGATCTGGGCCAGGACGCCGCAGGGCTCCAGCGGTTCGTCGCCGCCCGCGACATCCCCGAGATGCGCGTGTCCTGCTTCGGATGCCCGCCGCCGCACTACCTGGGGCCGGCGTTCAAGCCTCTGGGCTGTCGGCCGACAGACGGATGGATCGCGGTGAGCGTGCGGCATCTCGTCATGCCCGAGCCGTTCTTGCCGCGGGGTTGCTTCGAGTGGCTTTCCGGACGTGAGCCGGTGGCGCGCATCGGGCACTCGATTCACGTCTTCGAGAGCGCCGGCGGTGGCCGATGAATCGAGTGGCCTGGCTGCTCGGGCTACTGCTCTTCGGAACCTACGCGTTCTTCCACTACGAGGGCGGCTTCAACCAGAACGTCCGTTTCGATCTCACCCGGGCCGTCGTCGAGCGCGGCTCCGTCGTCATCGACGCGTATCACGAGAACACGCTCGACAAGGCCTACCGCGACGGTCACTACTACGCGGACAAGCCGCCCGGCGCGTCGTTCCTGGCCGTACCGGGTTACTTCGTCTTCCATCGTATCCTCCGCTGGCTCGGCGCGGATCCGACCACCCGCGAGGCACAGCGGTGGGGCTTCTATGTGGCGCGGGTGACCTCGGTGGCGGCGATGGGCGCGGTGGCGGGCATGATCTTCCTACGGGTGATCGCCCCGCTCGTGCCTCCCGGCTGGGGCCTGCTCTCGACGGTCGGTCTCGGCCTCGCGACGCTCGCATTTCCTTATTCCACCGTGTTTTACGGACATCAGATCGCGGCGACGACGCTCTTCTTCGCCTTCGTCGTGCTGTTCGCCCATCGCCGCCGGGAGCGGCAGAGCGGGGCGGCGCTGGCGGTGGCCGGCGCCGCCGCCGTGGTCGCGGGCATCGCCGACTACGCGGCGTTCCTTCCCGCGGCGCTCCTCGGCGTCTATCTGCTGACGGGCCCGGCCCCCGGCCGCACGGCGGTGTGGTTTCTCGCCGGCGCGATGCCGCCGGCGGTGGGGCTGCTCGCGTATCACGCGATCTGCTTCGGCTCGCCCCTCTCGACCGGATTTGCCCACGAAGCGTTCCCGTTCTGGCGCGCCAAGTACGGCGCCGGCTTCTATGGCATCGCGTGGCCCAGACCGGCGGCGCTCTTTCAGCTCACCTTCGGAGGTCAGCGGGGTCTGTTCTATCAGGCACCCTGGCTGCTGCTGTGCATCCCGGGGCTCTGGCAGCTCATCGGTGTGCGGCGATGGCGGGCCGAGGGCATCCTCATCCCCGGCATCCTCGGGACCATGCTCGCCTTCAACGCGTCGCTCCACTCGTGGGAGGGCGGATGGACGATGGGAGCCCGCTACCTCATCCCGGCAGTGCCCTTCCTGGCGTTCGCGGCCGCCTTCGGTCGCGGCCGCATCGTCGCCGTCGGCGCCGCGGTGCTCCTCCCGCTTTCCCTGCTCTTCATGCTCGCGGGCGCCGCAGTCAAGCCCGAAGTTCCGGTCTTGTTCGCCGACCCGCTCCGCGACGTCCTGCTACCATCCTTCTTCGATGGCACGCTCTCCCTGGCCGATCCTGGAGGTGAGGCCTTCAATCTCGGGGAGCGCGTCGCGGGGCTGCGGGGGCTATGGAGTCTGCTCCCGCTGGTCGCGTTCTGGACGGTGGGGGCGATCGCGATCCGAGCGGCCCTCCTGCGCCGACCGCCATGACGGGAGGCGTCAGCTAGCCCGGATTATTCATGGGTTCCCGTCGCTCGTAGCAGGGAACTCATGAATGATCCGGGCTAAAGCTCGGCCGTGAACGGCCATCGTGCCGATGGCATCGCGGTGAAGAACCCGTGCAGGCGCAGCACGAGAATCGTGTCGAGAGTGAGAAGGCCGGCAGCGAGCATGAGGATGAAGGCGCCGCGCAAGCGCGCCGGTACGATGTGGTGCCAGCCGCCGGCCAGCAGCATCGCCACCGGCACGGCCGTGGTGTAGAGATAGCGTCCCTGCCACGCGGCCCAGTAGCGAAGGGAGAACGCCGTGAGTCCCGTGATGGCGAGCGCGAGGGCGGCAAGGGCCGCCACCGCGGCGCGGGTGAACGAGCCATCGGCGGCCGGCGCGCGTCGAGCCCAGCCGATGAGCGCGAGGCTCGCGAGCGGGACGAGCACGAAGGGGATCATCTTCCAGTGCAGGTTGTTGTAGACACCGAACTGACCCCAGAACTGCAGGAACGCTCGACCGGGTTGCGCGCGCGAGGCTGCCGCTACCGCCGCCTCGGGAAGAACATCGGAAAGCGAGGCGTATGAGATCGAGCCCACGTCGATGGCAAGCGGACTGCCATAGACGGCGTAGTTGCGTACCATCCAGGGCAGCAGCACCAAGGCGACCACTGCGCCGGCCATGGTTGCATACCGGAGCGCTCCGGTGAGGCTTCGCGGGTCCTTGCACAGCGGAACGATGACGAGCAGCGGAGCGAGGGCGAGCACACTCAGCTTGGCGAGGCATGCCGCGCCGAGGAGCAGGCCGGCCGCCACCGCCGTACGCCGAGGTGCCCCCCCCGAGAGGAGAGGCATCCAGAGCGCCGCGGCGAGGAGATTGCTGAGGGTGTCGTTGTTGAGAACGCTGGCGCTTCCGGCGAAGCCCGGGAACAGTGCGATCACCAGGGCCGCGAGCAACGGCCGCCAGTCTCCCGCTGGCACGAGGCGCCGGACCACGGTGTATGCGATCGGGACGATGGCGCTACCGAGAAGGGCGTTGACGATGCGCAACGCCCGCAGGCGGTCCGGCTCGGGAAGGGAAGCGGCGCCGGTGATCCTGTCCACGGCGACGAAGACGCCGTAGGCAAGCGGAGGTTGGTAGTATTGTTCCCAGTTGGGCCAGGTGGCGCGCGGTTGAACGGGCAGATGGCCGGTGTCGCCCAGCGTCTGGACGTAACGCAGATGGGCGGCCTCGTCGGGCGCCTGCAGCGGAGCAATGACGAACGCCATTGCCAGTCGCAGCGCCACGGCGGCTGCGAAGACGGCGGCGAGCAACAGGCGCGGCCGGTGCGGCGGATGCGGCTGATGATTGTCCATCGGCATGTCCGCCCGCCGTGGTAGCGTGCGTCGCGCCGGACGGTCAACACGGAGCTGGGCGTGAGAACGGTTGCTGCCGTGGTCCTCTTCTTTGCCGCACTGACCGCGGCGGTCCATCGCGATCTTCTGCTGCACCTCGATCGGGCGATCTACATTCCCCCGGCAAGCGTGGCGAGTGACGGGCCGCCGCTCGGCAGCTTCGCGCGCGGGGATCAGTTCCTGCACATCTGGGCCCTGGCGACGAACCTGCGCCATCTGCGTGAAGATCCCGCGGCCATCTTCGAAGCCAACGGCTTCTACCCGCAGCCGCGGTCGCTCTTCTTCTCGGATCATCTGTTCGGAGAAGCGCTCTTCCTGCTGCCCGTCACCGTCTTCACGACCGACCCGGTTCTGCTGCACAACCTGGCGCTGCTGCTGTCCTTCGTGCTCTCGGGTGTTGGCCTCACGTTTCTCGTTCGCTTGCTCAGCGGCAGTGTGCTCGCCGGGATCGTCGCCGGCGTGGCCTGGGCGTTCAGCCCGCCCCGGAGCTTCGAGATCTTTCAGCTCCAGCTGCTGACGACGCAGTGGATTCCGTTCGTCTTTCTCCTCGTCCATCGCACCATCGCGCGTCCACGCCTGGCTACGGCGCTCGGGGCGGCGGCCTTTCTCTGCCTGCAGATGCTCTCCGGCATCTACGTCGGCACGTATCTCGTCCTGTGCCTCGTCCCGTTCATGGCGATACAGCTCCTGACGGCGGCGCCGCGCGCGGCCTGGGGCGCCGGCTGGCGGCTGGCGATGACGTTCAGCCTGGCCGCCGTCGCCACGGCGCCCTGGTTCGTGCAGTACCTGCGCGTGCGCGCCGCTCTCGGCGAGTACGGAGGACTACTCGAGAACGTCGGGTACGGCCTGTCGCTCCAGCACTACGTCCTGCCGAGCTGGCTGCTGGGCATGGAGCGCTTTCCCGGACCACTCGGGGTCGCGGTCGGCGTTCTGGCGGGGCTCGGCGTGGTTGCGGGCCGCTGGCGGGTGCGCGGCGCCCGCTGGGCGTACGCCCTCACGGCGCTGTGGGCGGCGGCGCTGTCTCTCGGTCCCTACGTGCGCTACGGCGCCGGGCCCGAGTGGGCTTCGAGTCCCGGCTTTCTCGGTCCCGGTCCCTACGCGATGCTTTACGCCGTCCTTCCCGGGCTCGACGCGTTACGGGTGCCGGCCCGCATGTCGCTGCTCGCGGGGTTCTTTCTCGCTGTGCTCGCGGGCCTCGGCGCATCACGCATCGTCGGCTGGGCTCGCCAGCGCCGCGGCCGCTTGCTCATCGCCGCCGCGCTCGCCGGCTGCATCCTCGGCGAGAGCCGGCCGCGCGCGCCCGGGATCGAGGTGCTCCCGGTCGGCGACCGCATTCCCCCGGTGTACCGGTGGCTGCGAGAGCGTGGCGACGGAGGGGCTGTGGTGGAGCTGCCCGTCAACGTGCTCAAGGACCCGTCGTACCTCTACTACTCCACCGGCCACTGGCATCCGCTCGTCAACGGCTACGGCGCGTATCTGCCGCCCCTCTACCTCTACCTTCAGCGCGAGCTGCAACGGCTGCCCGATCCCGCTGCGGTGGATGCCCTGCGGGAGATCGGGGTGCGGTACGTGGTGGCGCATGGTGGTCCTGCCCTCGACGGTGCCGGCGGGCTCGCGCAGGTGGCCGCATTCGGCGACGACGTGGTCTACCAGGTATCGGCTGAGCCGCCGGGCGATCACACGTCCACGCCGGAGCCGGCGCTGCGCGAGATCCGCAGCGACCGCTGGGTGGCCATGCCGGGAGCGAATCCGGACCAAGGGGCGCTCGCCTTCGACGGTGATGTGGACACGGCGTGGTCCAACGTCGGTGACCTCGCCGTCGCCCCGGTGCTCGGCGGCAACGATGGGCTCGCATGGTTGCGCGCCCTCGACACGTGGCCGGCGTACCGGCGCGCATACCAGCTCGAGGATCGCCCGCGGCACTTCACGATCGATCTGGGCGAGACCGTTCGACCCGCGCGCGTGGAGGTTCTTCTGCACGTGCATCAGACGCCGATCTTCGCCCCCCTCGTGCTGAGCACCTCGATGGACGGCGCGACGTTCGAGCGCCTCGACTGCGCCTGGCATCCGGCGGCGTCGCTGCAGCTTTACGCGACCGCTCCCGCCGCCACGTGGCTCGAGGCGCGATGTGCGGGCTCCCCTGCGCGATTCCTGCGCTTGGACCAGGAGCCCGCGAGCTTTCGCATCTACTGGGAGCTAGCCGAGCTGCGGCTGCTCGTGAACGACTAGCCCGCGAAGAGGCAGTCCCCCCGACGCTCCGCAGTAGCGGCGCCTGGTGAGACATGCGGCTCGTGCGCGGTGAGCCAACCCGCCTCGGACGCGCGTCTTGCTCGCCGCAAACAGCCTGAGTACTACTGCGTGGCGATGACGGCACCTGATCCAACCCACGGAAGGGCCCGCGCATCGAGCCGGCCCTGCTGTCCGGCATGCGGAGCGGCGGCACTCGTTCCGCTCGCTCGTGCACCCTCCCGGGCCGAGTTCACGGTGACGCGTTGCTCCAGCTGCGGGGTCGGCATCACGACGCCGCTGCCCAGCGCTGCGGAAGTCGAGGCCCTGTATCCGCCCGCGCACTACGGCAGCGGTGGACCGCGTTACCGTCCCACCGTCGAGCGCGTCGCCGTGTGGTTCCGTCGCGCCCGGGCGGCGTGGATCAGCCGGCTGCACCCTCCGGGATCGGTGCTGGAAGTGGGTTGCGGCCACGGCTATTTGCTGGCGGCCTTGCGCGACTGGGGATGGACGGTGCAGGGTGTGGAGCTTCATGACGACTCGGCAGCCTACGGGCGCAAGGTTCTCGACCTCCCCATCGCCGTCGGTGATCTCGCGGCGCTGCGATTTCCGGCTGCCTCGTTCGACGTGGTCGTGTTCTGGCACTCCTTCGAGCACCTGCCGGATCCTGCGGCTGCTCTCCGGGAAACGATCCGCGTGCTCCGGCCGGGCGGCCTGGTCATCGTGGCGGTTCCCAACATGTCGAGCTGGCAGGCCAGGTGGGCGGGACCGCACTGGTTTCACTGGGAGATTCCCCGCCATCTCCTGCACTTCGATCCGAGCACGCTCACCGCGCTGTTTCGTCGCGCCGGGCTCGAGATCGAGCGCGTCAGCCATGCCAACTGGGAGCAGAATCCGTTCGGGTGGATGCAGAGCGCCTTCAACGTGCTGGGCTTTCCCGCCAATCAATACTTCGCCGGCTTGTGGGCGGCGCCGGACGCGAGCCGCCAAAGCCGGCCGCCGGGCTCGAGCCGTTCGATCCTGGGACGCCCCATCGTACAGCGAGTGCTGGCGCCGCCGCTCCTGCTCGGGGCGGTTTTCCTAGCCGCGGTCGAGACAGCCTGTCACCAAGGGGGGACGATGACCGTGGTGGGCCGGCGTGCGGTCAAGGGCGGGTGAGTTCGTGGCGAAGATCATCGTCGTCATGCCCGCCTTCAATGCGGCCGAAACTCTGGTTTCCACGTACGGCCGCATCCCCACCGGCAGCGCTGACGAGGTGATCCTCGTCGACGATGCGAGCCGGGACGCCACCGTGGCGGTGGCCTCACAGTTGCCGATCCACACGATCGTCCATCCACACAACGTCGGGTACGGCGGCAACCAGAAAACATGCTACATGGAGGCGCTCCGCCGCGGCGCCGCCGTGGTGGTGATGGTGCACCCGGACGGGCAATACGATCCACGGTTCCTGCCGGAGATCGTCAAGCCTATTCTCGACGGGCGCGCCGACGTCGTGCTGGGCTCGCGCATGATGAGCCGCGAGGCGGCCCTGCGGGGCGGCATGCCACGCTGGAAGTTCGTCTCCAACATCGGGCTCACCACCGTCGAGAACCTGGTATTCGGGCTGCGGCTGTCGGAATACCATACCGGCTACCGGGCGTTCAGCCGCCGGTTTCTCGAGCAGGTTCCGTTCTTGCGCAACTCCAACGATTTCGTCTTCGACACCCAGATTCTCGCGCAGGCCGTCGCCTTCGGGTTCACGATCGCCGAAATTCCCGTCACCACGCGGTACATGCCCGAAGCCTCGTCGGTGAACTTCCCGGTGAGCGTGATCTACGGCACCAAGACCCTGTGGACGGTGCTGAAATACTGGCTCGATCGCATCGGCGTCGTCCGATCTCGACTCTTCCGGCGCTGACCCATGGCCGAGAACGTCGTCGTCATCCCCACGTACAACGAGCGCGAGAACATCACGCAGGTGATCGATGCGGTGTTCGCGAGCGGCGCGTCGTGCGACGTGCTCGTCGTCGACGACAACTCACCAGACGGGACCGGTCAGTTGGTGGACGAGCTCGCCCGCAGCAGACCCGGGCTCGGCGTGCTGCATCGCCCGCAGCGTCTCGGGCTCGGCAGCGCGTACATCGACGGGTTCAGTCGGGTCCTCGAGAAGGGATACGCGCGCGTCTTCTCGATGGACGCCGATCTCTCGCACGATCCCCAGTACCTGCCCAGGTTTCTCGAGGCGATGGAGCGCTACGACGTGGTGGTCGGCTCGCGCTACCTCACCGGCGTGAGCGTCGTGAACTGGCCGATCTGGCGTCTCGCGCTCAGCCTCACGGCCAACGCCTATGCGCGCATGGTGAGCGGGTTGCCGGTGCGCGACTGTACGAGCGGGTTCCAGTGCTTCGGCGCCGGGGTGCTGCGCCGGATCCATCTGCGCGCGATCCGCACCAACGGCTACTCGTTCCTCATCGAGCTCAAGTACCGCGCGCTCCGAGCCGGCTTCACGGTGGGAGAGATCCCCATCATCTTCGTCGACCGGCGGCGGGGCACGTCGAAGATCACGCGACGGGAGATCTACGCATCCATCGCGACGGTGTGGAAGCTCCGCCTCGGGTTCTATCGGGAGTGAGCGTGCGGAGTCTGGACGCGATGAAGGCCGACGCGGATACACGGGGCCACGCTCACGCCGCCACGGCGGTGACGGTGCCGTCCTGCCTGGTGTGCGAGAGCAGACGGACGCGACGCCTCTACGAGCTGTCCCGGTTCGACATCCATTGCTGCGCGGCATGTGGGCAGGTGTTTCTTTTTCCACTGCCCTCCGAAGCGCAGATCGCGGAGCTCTTTGCCCGTCTCTATCGCGACGGGAAGGGATCGGTTCCGGAGCTGAAGGACTACTATGCCGCGTGCTTCAACGCGTCCGCGACCAGTCCCGTCGTGCGCACCTCACTGTCCTGGCTGCAGGCCATCGCGCGCCACGCCGCGGGAGGTCGCCTGCTCGACATCGGATGCGGCACGGGCATCTTCTGCCACACCGCGCGCAGCTTCGGCTGGCGCCCTCTCGGTATCGACGAGGCGGGGCAAGCCTTGGAGTTCGCACGGAGCGAGTACGATCTCGAGGTGCAGCGCGGGAACTTCGAGAGTCTCGACCTCGAAGCCAACGCCTTCGATCTGGTGACGATGTGGGACGTGATCGAGCACAGCCGGGCGCCGCGACGTCTGGTTGCCGACGCGGTGCGCTGCCTGAGACCGGGCGGCCTGCTCGCGGTCTCCACCCCGAACCAGCGGAACATGATGGAAGCCGTGGCGGGGCCGTTGTACCGGCTCACGGGCGGCCGCCTGCGTGGGCCCCTCGAGAAGTTCTATCTCGTGGAGCATTTTCTCTACTGCACGCCAGCGACGCTCCGACGGTTGCTGACGGATGCCGGGCTCGAGATCCTGGAGCTGCGCCTCGAGTCGACCGACCTTACCCGCCTCACGCTGCACCCGCTGGTGCGCCTCGGGCTTCAGACGCTCTTTCTCGTTGCCCGTCCGCTCGGGCTCGAGAACCGGCTGCTGGCGATCGCTCGGAAACGCTTGACACCTTCCGCCGCCGTACCGTAGCTTCTGCGATCGGCCGGGCGATTGGGGAACCTCATGCGAATGTCTCGTCTCTGCGGGCTGGTCGGTCTCGTCATCGTCCTCGGGGGGTGTTTCACGGCCGACGTGACCCTCAACGCGGACGGATCCGGAACGCTGCAGGTCAAGTATGATCCGATGTGGCCCACCACCGAGCAGCGTGAGCGCGCCGCCTTTCAGGGGCCGGGCCTGACGGTGCAGGAAGTCAAGCTCGGTGAGCCTCGTGCGGGACGCCAGTGGAGGAAGGTGCCGGCCTGGGTCGAGGTCAAGCTCGCCTTCGCCAGCGTCGCGGATCTCGCCAAGGCGGAGCAGCTGTGGCGCTTCCAGATCGAGTCGGCAGATGCCGGCGTGGGGCAGAAGCGGCTCACGGTGGCCGTCAAGACCGAAGCGCCGCCGGAGGGCGAGATTTCGGTCAAGGGCGACGCGACCCTGCGCGTCCACCTGCCCGGTGACGTGGTCGAATCCTCGGCGAAGGTCGAGGGTCGAACGGTCGTGTGGACGTTTCCCACCAAGGACTACTTCACCAAGCCCGGTCTTCAGATGACGGCGACCTACAAGGTGCCCGCCACCGCGGCGGCGCCGGGTGCGGGTGCAGCGCCGACTCCGGACACCGGGAGCAAACCTGCGGCGACGGGCACGCCCGGGGCTGCAGTGGCCCCGGCCGCGAACGCGCCTACCGGACACTAGGGAACCGCTGGCCCTGAACACGTCCCGCGACGTCCGAGTCGTCGGCTCGGCGCGCGGTGCCTGACGCGGGCTCTGGAACTCGTAGCGGGCGCGGCTCAGAACCCCTTCACCAGGGTGATCCCGTAGGCCTGCCCTTGAAAGCGCTGCTGGGCCGCGAACTCGGCGAAGGCGTGGAAGTTGAAGATCATCAACCACGGGACGTAGGTGAGCCCGATCTGACCCCCGGCGGCATGGACCCGAGACCCCCGATCGCGTCGCTGCCGGTGTCCTCCGTCGTTTGCCAACTGCTGTATCCCGCCGGACCGAGCTCCAGCAGCAGGTGCGGGCTCTTGCTCAGCGGTAGGTACTGGCTCACGCCCCAGTTGAGCGTGAGGTTCTGCCCCGGGGTCACGTCGAAATCGCGCTTGTCCTGGTTGATCTCGTAGGTCACGACGCTGGTGACGGCGGTCGCCTTGTTCACCCAGGGATACCACGCCAATCCAGTCTGGAACTGATGCGTCCAGAAGCCGAGGCCGAGATTGTCGCCTTTCTCCACCTCGACGGATCGGCCGAGGCGAGGAAAGTTGAAGGTTCTCGTGTTGTATCTTCCCACGGGTGCGTAGAAGGCATAGGCGAGCAGGATATCCCAATGCTTGGGCGTCCAACCGAGCCAGAGCGGCTGCACGAACATGTCGCCGACGCCCATGCTCGAATCGTTCTCGAGCTTGCCGCCAATCCGGTCCGCAATCGAGAGCTGCACTTCCAGGTTGGTGTTGCTGAAAGTTGGCGCAATATAGGCGGCATACTTCGCGCCGAGTATCCGCCACTTCGACACCCACAGGACCACCGGTGCGAGCGCGTAGAGATCTACGTCCACGCTGAGGTCAACGGTCACGCCCGGTCCAGGACCGGGATTGATTGTGATGGAGTTGATCTCGTTGCCATGGCGATCGTTTACCTGGTCGGTCGTGTAGTAATAGTTGTAGAGCGCGCCGTAGAAGCCCGGCTCGGGAACGAAATAGTCGCGGATGTTCAGGATCCCAGGGACGAAGTGGCTGATCTCGGCCGCGTGGGCCACCACGGGGGCGACGGAGCAACCAAGGATCAACACCGCAGCGGCGATGAGTCGTTTCATTGATGACCTCCGCACATGGTGCATCGCTCTCGGCGTGGTGGTTCCTAGATCAGTCGCACGGAAAACGCCAGTTCGACCCGGGGGGCCGTATCCTCGAGGCGCAGCCGCCCATCAGTGCGGCACCCCACGCAGTTCCCGCGCGAGCGCCTCGTTGGTCGGATCATCGGGCGCGGCGGCGAGGAGGCGCTCGGCGTAGACGAGCGCTTTCGCACGGTCGCCGCGATCACGCTCCATGGTCGCAAGCGCCTGCAGGATCGAGCGGTCCCCCGGAAAGCGCCGGTGTGCGTCTTCGAGCGCGGCGATCCCCTGCGCCGGTCTGCCCAAGGAGTGCAACGCGACACCGTACACGTACGCGTAGCGTGGCTCGTCGGGATCCAGGCGCACGGCGTCGGCGAGCGACGCGACCGTCTCGCCCTGGCGTTTCTGGCGCGCGTACACGAGCCCGAGCGCGTGGTGGAGGGGGGCTGCCGTCGGGTGCGTCAGCAGCGCGCCACGTAGCAGAGCCTCGGCCCGCGCGTCATCGCCGCGGACGCGGTACAGGTCGGCGAGATTGACGATAGGCTGCACCGCTTGCGGCGACAGCTCGAGCGCCCGCCGGTACGCGACCTCGGCCCGGTCGAGATCGCCCTGCTCTGCGAAAAGCGCGCCGAGATTGGCGTGCCCCTCGGGCCGATCGGCATTGAAACGCTGCACGGCGACGTACTCTGCGAGTGAGCGGTCGAGCGCCGCGCGATGCGCGGCGGGAATCGTCGCGGCCGGGAGCACCGCGAGCGCGCGTGCCGCAGCGATCCTCACTGCGCGCGCGTCGTCGTCGAGCACGGATGGCAGATGGCGCAGCCGAGTATCGGGGCCCGTGGCGAACAGTAGCCCGACCGCTTCTCGGCGTACGAGCTCGTCGCGATCGCCGAGCGCCCGCGCGGCGAGGTCGATCGCGGCCGGTGTCGGATCGTCCGCGAGCCGTTCGAGGGCGCTGGCACGAACGATCGCCGGCTGCGCCGCGTCGCCCGCGACCCGGAGCAGGTGCGCCCGGCCGTCGGCTGCGTGGCGCGCTGCCGCCGCGAAGGCCTGGCCGAAGGTCGGAGGGCGGCCGAGAGCGTGTCCGCCCCAGCGTTCCACGGCAGCGGCGGCCCACTCAGGCGTCCGATCCGTGTGGCAGCTGGTGCAGGCGTCGGGTGTGCCGAGGGTGATGGAGAGATCAGGTCGCGGAATGCGCAAGCTGTGGTCGTGGCGCGGATCGATCACCATGTACGTCGTGGTCGGCATGTGGCAGGCGGCGCACGCCGCGCCCGTCGAGTCCGGCGGGTGGTGGTGGTGCGTGGCGGTGTCGTATCTCGCCGGCAGGTGGCACTGCGCACAGACGGCGTTGCCGGGCGCGCGTAGCGCGAGCGAGTGCGGCTCGTGGCAATCGCCGCACGTCACGCCCGCCGCGAACATCCTGCTCTGCGCGAACGAGCCGTAGTTGTAGACCTCGTCGCGCATCTGTCCGTCGGGCCAGTAGAGGCCGGGCTCGAGCGTCGAGACGATCAGGGTGTCGGCCATCGGGCGGCCGTGGACGTAGTCATCCGAGATCTGGGCGCGGCGCGCATGGCAGCGCGCGCAGGCCTCGATCTCGCGCGCGGTCGCGCGCGGCCGGCTGCGGCTCGCGGTGCCACTAGCGGCGTTCATGGCCCACGACACACCCCGCCGCTCGTCGAGCGCGACGGCAAGCCCCTTGCCCGGGCCGTCGTGGCGCTGCCAGCCGTCCTCTTTCTTCGCCCACTCGAGGTGGTGGGAGCCCGGGCCGTGGCAGGCTTCGCAGGCGACGTTCAGCTCGGACCACGTGGTGTGGAAGCGGTTCGCGGACGCATCGTAGCCCTTGCGCACGTTGGTCGAGTGGCAGTCCGCGCACATGAAGTTCCAGTTCTGCATGAGCTGCGTCCAGTGCAGCGGATCGGTGTGCAAGAACGTCTCCTCGGGGTAGAGATGAAACCAGCGCTGCCCGCCCGCGCTTTGCGACCGCGCGTCCCAGGCGATGGAGAGCGCTTGCTTCCGCCCGTCGGGAAACTCGATCAGGTATTGCTGCAGCGGCATCACGCCGAACGTGTACGCGATCTCGAAGTCGGCGAGCTTGCTGTCCGGGCCGTCGGTGTTGACGAAGAACTTCCCATCGCGCTTGAAGAAAGTCGACGTCGTGCCGGCCTGGGTGAACGTCGCGTCGTCGAAGCGACCGAGCACCGTCTCGTCGCTGGCGACCTGCATGGCACGATCGTGATGCGAGCCTCGCCACGCGTCGTGCTCGCGCGCGTGGCAGCCCGCGCAGGTGGCGCCACCGACGTAGCGGGGCGCCGCCGGCAGCGCCGTCGCCGGGGGCGCGGCCCCGGGCGGCCGATCGAGCCAACGCAGGTGGCGGACGCCGGCAGCGATCGCGACGAGCGCGACGGCGATCGTCGCGAGCCACGCTCGACCGCGGCGCCTGGGCGCAGGGGGCGCAGGAGACGCGGACGGCGGCGCGGCCGGCGCCCGCGGCGGGATGCGGGATCTCTTCTTGCGACTCAACGCTCTGCCGTGGACCGAAGCGCCCCGCGGCGTAAGTCGGTCAACCCTTCGCCGAAGGCGAGGCGCACGCTTGGGCCGTTCGAGATCCGATCAGCCGCGGCACGGACGCATCGCGCGCGGGCGATCGCAGTGTGGCGCTCAATCGATGTCCTCGAAGCCCTTGATGCGAATGACCTCGCCCAGGTCGAAGCTGTTGCCGCCCGCGTTGTCTGCCTCGTCGTCGCCGCCGCCGCCGTTGATCTCCACCTTCTCGTCGAAGTCGCAGTCTTCGACGATCAAGTCATCGTCGTTGTCGCCAAGGTCGATGTCGACGTCACCCTCGAAGTTGTCGTTGAAGAGATCGAGCGTGTCGTTGCCGCCTTCCGTCTCGAGCTCGAGGTTGCCATCGGACTCGAGCGTGACCAATGAGACCTCGACGAAGTCGTTGCCGCCGCTCGTCGTGATGTTGAGATCGCTTCCGCAGAAAACGTTGGTGATCGTGATCGTGTCCGGCCCGCCCCCGGAGCTGATGCCGAGATTGCTGGCGAAGCTCGAGTTGCCCCTTACCGTGATCGAATCCCCGCCCTTGCCGCCGCTCACGCTGACCTTCTTCTGCGCGGTGACGCTGTCGAGGAGCACGGCGTTGGTGCCGTTGCCGAGGTCGACTTTGACCTTGTCCGCGAACGCGAGGTCCTCCACTTCCAGCGTGTCGTCGCCCTTGTCGAGCTCCGCGGAGAGTCCAGTCGCCCCGGTCACGGCCAGCGGGGACGGCGAGCCGTTTACGGTGGTATCATCGAGGCCGGTCACCGCGACCGTACCGGAGTCGCCTACCGGGCGGATGTCGACGCTGTTGGACTCCGCATCCCCGGTGAGCTTCATCTTTCCCTTGTCGTTGAGGTTGACGCTGACGTTACCTTCCGCGTGCGCCGCGGGGGCCGCGCCGCCACCGGCCACGATCATCATCGCCACCGTGACCAAAGCGCGGCGCGCCGCCGTCGCGTGACGGGCATCGGCGGCAGGCACGTCATGAAGCATCCTTGCCTCGTCATATCGCATTCCGCCTTCCTCCATTGCTTTGATCTTCGCCCGTTCCGGCCAGTCGGCCTTCGACGAAGCGGGCACACCCTTAGAACGGCGGTGCCCTCCCGGGATAGCCACACCGCTCGGGTTAGATAGGCGGCCGGCGGATCATAGCAGGCTCGGGGCACTCGAGCCGAACGGTCGTAGCAGGAGACGCAGGAGACATGGAGCTGAATCCCTTCTCCTACGCCTTTCACGACGATCCCTACCCGACCTATCGCTGGCTCCGGGATCACGCGCCCGTCTATCACAACGAGGCGCTGGGGTTCTACGCGCTGTCGCGCTACGACGACGTGCTCGCGGCCTCGATCGACCCTGGGACCTATAGCTCGGCGAAGGGCACGGTGCTGGAGATGGAGCACGGGGGCGGAGCATCGCCGCGGCGCCGTGGGTTCCGCACGCCTCCACCGCCGAGGATGGGCGCGTGCGACCCGAGTTCCTATGGGCGGCGCTGGATTGCCCTGGCGTCTTCGCACCTGGCGTCATCCAGAGAACCGACCGGTTACTGTTGCTCGGTCGCCTCGCAGGACGGGTGGACGCGGTGCCCGCGCCAGGAGAACCGTGCGTCGTCATCGGCTGGAAGATCGCTACCGACGGGCGGAAGACGCACGTGGGGACGGCGCTCTTCTCGAACACGGGTGCGCTGTACGCAAAGGCTCGCGCGACGTGGGTCGAGCTGATCCCGGCTTCGGGAGATCGCGCCTAGTCACGCGACGACCGCCTGCGCGCGCAGGGCCGCGATTTCGGCCTCGTCCATACCGAGCACGTCTCTCAGGATGGCGGTCGTGTGCTCGCCGAGCAGCGGACCCGGACCGTCGACCCGCGCGGGCGTGCGGCCGAGACGATAGGGGATGCCGTCGAGGGTGACCTCGGTGCCCTCCGGCGTGGGCGCGCGCACCCAGTAGCCGCGCGCCTGGAGATGCGCATCCCGGACGCACAGGTCCTCGGCATCGGCCACGACCCCGGCGCGCACGCCGGCCTGCTGCAAGCGCGCCGCGACGTCCTCGGGCGTGCGCTCGCGCGTCCAGGTCTCCACCAGGGCGTCGAGCGCGTCGCGGTGGCGAAGGCGGGCATCGCGTGACGCGAAGCGGGGATCCGTCAGCCAGTGGGGCTCGTCGATGGCGGCGATGAAGCGGTGCCATTCCTCGTCGTCGAAGACCGCGATGGCGCACCAGCGATCCTCGCCGCGACAGCGGTAGACTCCGTGGGGAGCGGCCGGACCTTCCTGGCTGGCGTTGCCCGGCGGGTCGACGTCACGCCCGTTCGCCGCGGCCTCGAGCAGCATCGGGCCGAGGACGGCGCAGGAGGCCTCGAACTGTGAGAGGTCGATCATCTGGCCGTGTCCGGTTTGCCGACGATGCCAGAGCGCGGCCAGGATGGCGAGCGCGGCGGTATAGCCGCCCACGATGTCGGAATACGAGTAGCCGATGCCGGTCGGCTCACCTCCCGGGTGGCGCATGAGCGACGTGTAGCCGGCCAGCGCCTGGAGCGTGGGCCCATAGCTCACGTAGTTCTCGTATGGGCCGGAGTGGCCGAATCCCGACATGCTGATGGCGATGATATCTGGCTTGATCGCGCGCAGGCCGTCGTAGTCGAGGCCCCAGTTGCGCATCACCCGGGCGCTGAAGTTGTCGATCACGACATCGACCTCGGCGACCAGGCGCCGCACGATGTCGAGCCCGCGCGCATCGGCGAGATTGACGACGGTGCTGTGCTTGCCGCGATTGAGCGACCCCGTGAAGCCGCCGCGCCGGTCGCCGAAGTCGAGGGAGTCGCGACGCTCGATCTTGATGACGTCAGCGCCGAGATCGCCGAGCAGTCGTGTGGCCGCGGGGCCGGCGACGACCCACGTGAAGTCGAGGATCCGGATGCCGTCGAGCGGGCGGATCGATCGGGACGGTTCGGTCGGCGGCTCTTGGCGGTGGCGGTGTGCCCGTTTACCGGCTCCCGAATCAGAGCCATCGCCGCGCGCGGGAAGGTGCGCCGTCTCGGGCTCGGGTGACGACGCGCGGCCGCCTTCGAGCGCCGCCTCTCGCAGTACCTCGTCACCATGCTCACCGAGGCGCGGTGCCGGGCGCCGGACCGTCCACGGGGTCGCGCTCATGTGACAGGGACCCCCGGGGTAGGAGATGGTCGCCGCCAGATCGGGATGCTCGATCGGCACGAAGAACCGTCGCGCGCAGAGCTGCGGATCGGTCGGCAGTGCGGCCGGGGAGCGCACGGCCGCATACGGGATGCGGCGGAGCTGGGCGCCCTCCATGATCTCCTCGACGGTGTGGCTTTCGGCCCACCGGTCGAGCACGTCGAACAGGTGCTGGCAGTGCACGCGGCGATGATTGAAGTCCTCCCACGCCGGCTCGATGAGATCCTGCGCCTTGCCGTCCGCGTTGACCCACTCGAGCAGCGAGGTCCAGTCGCCGAGGCTGCAATGAAGCACATGGCCGTCGCGGCACCGTGCGACCCGGAAGTAGCGCGTCCAGTGCAGACTGCCCGCGCGCCGATGCACACGGCCCATCTGGTGAAAGAAGGCGGCGACGTGCTCCACCGCCGCCGCGGTGGCTTCCTGGATGCTCACCTCGACGTGCTGGCCGCCGCCGATGCGCGCCCGCGCGAAGAGCGCGGCGACGACGGCGATGGCGGTGTACGCTCCGGTCGAGTGGTACGCCTGTGCGCCGGCGGTGGCGAGCGGCGGCGCGCCGGGAAGGCCGCTCACGTACAACATTCCCGACACCGCCTGGGCCACGATCTCCGACGTGAGCCACCTGGTGTGAGGCCCCGACTCGCCGAAGGGCGTGATCGAAGCGTGGACGAGTCCGGGGTTCATACGGGCGAGCGTCGCGTGGTCGAGCCCGATCGCCCCGAGCCGCCCGGGGGGTCGCGTCTCGATGACGACATCGGCGCGCCCCACCAGCCGCACGAGATGCCGGCGGTCGGCCTCGGTATCGAGATCCAGCACGATGCTGCGCTTGCCGGCGTTGTAAAACCAGAAAGCCAGGCTCCGGTCCGGATGGGCCCGGTCGCGCCAGTACGGTCCCTGGTGGCGCAGCGCATCCCCCGAGGGCGGCTCGATCTTGACGACATCGGCACCGAGGTCGCCGAGGAGCTTGGCGGCGAAGGCCCCGGGGCGTTCGGCGATGTCGAGGACGCGAATACCGTCGAGGGGGCCCGCTCGGCCGTCGTCGCGCGTCGCCGAGCACGTCATCGCCGGGACATCTCAGATCGTGAGGAATAGCTCGCGAGCCGCATCGTCGGTGAGCTGGCCGACGGTCGTCACCTTGTCGCTGAATTCCCGGACGGTGTCGAGCGCACTCGTCCCGACGTCGATCAGCACGGAGAAGACGAAGAAACCGAGCCGCGTCTTGTCCTGGCGGAAGCGAGCGAGCCACTCCGGGCTCACGCGACACTCCCCGTCGGTGATGAGCACGATGTCGCCCCGCTTGTACCGGGAGGCGCGCAGGCAATCGACCGCGGCCCCGAGCGGAACCTCGAAATCGGTGCCACCGCCGGGGAAGTACTCGGCCAGGTCGTAGACCTTGCGCTCGTCGACCTCGTACCGCGAGCCAGGGTTGAGGTCGAGGGACCACAGTGGATGCTCGGCGGAGGAGAAGCAGAGGAACCGGAACAAGCGTCGCTGCCGGCGGGCGATCTCGAGGAGCGTCAGGGCCACGGCCTTGGCCCACAGCTCCTTGTCGCCGGCCATCGAGGAGCTGCCGTCGAGGCAGACCACCATCGGTCCGCGGCCCTTCTCGTCCGCGCCCCGCAGCTCGTACATCTGGAGGGTGCCCTCGAGAAAGCGGCGACGGAAGTCCCGTCGCAGGACGGGATGGCGAATCCCCACGAGCTCCTGGGGAAGGAGCCGCGCGAGCGCCGCGGCGCGCTCGACGGCGTAGATTTCCTCGTTCGCTCGTTCGAAGCTCCGCTTGCGGAGCCGAAATGCCGACTCGCGCATCCGCCCGACCATCTGAGCCAGGCGCTTCAGTTTCGGGTTCCGCGAGAGCCGTCTTCCGAGCTCGAGCTGGGCCGCCGCGGACCCGCGCCGGCCGCTACCGAGGCCGAGCCCCCACGCCGTCATGCCGTCCTCCGCGGTTTCGGCGAGCGCCTGGGCCGTGCGGACGGCGCACAGCTCGGCGCGCTTGATCGGTTCGCGCGCCGTGGCGCCGGCGCGCTCCACGAGACGGCGGACTCTCTGCCGCAGCTTCGCTTCCGCGAGATCGGCGTCCTGCTCGAAGCGGCGCGCAGCATCCGCCGCGCGCGCCGAGGCCTCCGGCGTTACCCGCGCACGGGCAGACCCCTCCGCCGCTCGGTCGCCGGAGGGATTACCCGCCTCGCCGTCTTCCTGGTCGCTTGCGAGCTCGTCGGCCGTCTCGTACGTGGCGATCTTCTCCCGCGCCTCGTCCTCTTGTGCCAGGAGATCCCACAGGTCGCGGAGGTCGTCGCGCGTCCACAGGCGCTGATTGCGCAGCTGCACGAGAAGCTCCTCGGCGAGGAGGAGCGCCCCGAGCCCGGCGCGCGTCTCGTCGAGCACGGTGTGCTGCCGCAGCGCGGCGAGCGCTGGAGAGCTCGCGAGCGCGTCGAGCAGCGGCCGGTTCGGATGTGCGCTCGGGGCGACGCAGCCGGGATCGCGGAAGACGATCGTGTTCTTGAAGCAGAGGTCGAAGAGATCCTCGACGAGCGCCGCGAAACGAGGTAGCAGCGCGGCGCCCGCGTCGATCGTCTCGCGCAGGGAGGCCGACTCGGCGGAGAGACGCCCGAAAATCCCCCGGTCGTAGGAGTCGCTCTCCACCCAGCACGCCTCGTTCGGTGGCACCAGGAACTGGCGCCGGGGCGCGCGCTGATCCGTGGTGCGCCCGCGCGCTCGCGGGCCGCGCCGCGTGCTCGACGGCGAAGCGCGCCGGGTCACGGAACTCCGCCTGGGCGCGTGACGCCGTGGCGCTCCGTACCGCGCTCACGCTTTGCGGGACGAGATAGTCCGGACACGCTTCCACTCCTAGAGATGCGCGAGCATCTCCTCTTGGATGCTCGTCACCTCGGTTCGGATGGCTTCCACCTTCGAGAGTGGCCGACCGACCGTGCGCGCCTCGGTGATGATCTCGTCGATGCGCCTGATGATGTTGCGGATCTTCGTGTGCGCCTCGACGACCGCTCGCGACCGCAGGTCCGTCGACTCCCACGGGCGCAGCGCGTACTCGCGCAGCTCGCGCGTCTGATAGAGCAACGCCTGCACCTCGTCCTCGTAGCCGCGCAGGAGCGCGCGAATGGTCACCGCCACCTTCGGCCGGTCGGCGGGGTCGTTCCACAGCACGTGCTCGAGGAAATAGAGATCGTCGTCGCACACGGCGCTGCGCTCGAGGAGATACGCGTGTGCCCGCAGCACCGACACGCACTGGCGGTACCGCCGGTCCGATGCGATCAGCTGCTGGCGTCCCAGGTCGCGCCGGATCTCGGCGAGGCTCCGGAGCGCGTGATCGGGTACGGCGACGGCCCTGACGTTCTCTTGCAACGCGCGGACGGCGTCGAGGGACAAAGTCGTGCGTGTCGCGGGCGGCTCGAGGTGCAGCAGCTTCAGAAAGCGGAAGTCCTCGGTGATGTAGTCCACGACGAAGCGGAACAGAAAGCGGTCGTAGAGCGCCACGAGCTCGGTGTCTTCCGGCAGCTCGTTGCTCGCTCCGAAGAGCGTAATGAGCGGGACCGCGAGCGGCGCGCGCCCGTTGTGAAAGATCCGCTCGTTCATCAGCGTCAGGATCGCGTTCAGGATGGAGGAGCTGCCCTTGAACGCCTCGTCGAGGAACGCGATGTGGGCATCCGGCAGCTTCCCCGTCGTGACGCGCCGGTAATCGTCCGCTTCCAGCCCCGCGAGGCTCACCGCTCCGAACAGCTCCTCGGGTGTCGTGAAACGGGTGAGCAGCCACTGGAAGTAGCGTGCTCCCTCCAGCCGCCGGCACAGCTCGTCGGCGAGCATGGACTTGGCCGTTCCAGGGGGACCGACGACGAGAAGATGGTGCCCGGTGAGCAGAGCGACCAGGGCACCGTCGATCAAGTCGGCGCGCTCGAGGAAGAGCTGCTGGAGCTCCTCTCGAACTCGACGCAGCGCATCCCGGTGCGTCATCGTGACGACGATATCGGGAAGGGGGAGCGGGCTGCAATGGGACATTCGGGCGACGCCATTGCGGGCCCGCGAACGTGAAACGTGAACGAACGTCCCCTTCAGGGCGGATCCGGCCCGACGTGCGTGAGCGCGGTGTCCGGGGGCTCCACGTTGACGCTGAGGAGCTGGAAATCGGCGTAGTCGGCGGCGGCGACCGAGGCGGTCTCGTTGCCGTCGGTGAGGATACCGATGCCCCGTGCGGCCGGAGCCGGTTCGCCGAAGAGGGCGGCGTAGTCCCGCTGCACGTTGACGGTCACCGTGCGCCATGCCGGCTCGGCCGTAGCCCCACTGTCGAGCACGATGATCTTCGTGCTCGACGCTGCCGGGCTCGGTTGCCGCGTTCCGACCGGGGCGGTGGTGCTCCACACGTACTTGAGCACCCGCGGCGCGATGAACCGGCCCGGAAAGATCACGTATACGCCGGCGGCGGAGTCATTGGTGGCCTTGCGCCGTTCGTCCGCGCCCGTGGGCCACTGCCGCACGCGCCAGCGCCACCGGAGATACGGATGGCGCGACGGGTCAAACGGCCGCTCGAGGCCGATCATGACCGATTGGCGGTTCGTTCGTGCCATGAGGAATCGGCCGCCGCCGGCCTCTTCGCCGATTCGATAGATCGCCTGTGCATCCCGCATGCTGCCGCGCACCTTCCAGGCGCGGGGAAAGCCGCCGACGGGGTAGCCGCCGAAGGTCTCGAGCGCCATCGATTCCACCTGACCCGGCGCGTCCGGCAGCGCATCGGGCGAGGCGGCCACAGGCGAGCCGGCGAGCAGGCCCAGTGCGCCGGCGACGGCGGCGATCCTCCGCGCCAGGATGCCCTGACTCGAATGGCGTCCAGACACTTTCATGCAGGATGTCGGCGAGCGCCCCCGAGGGAAGCCGCTCGCCGGACGAACCGATAGTGGTCGAGCGTACGGCACCCGGCGGCCGGTTGCAAGCCGCCGTCCGGCAGCCGCCCTGGTCGGAACCACTCGCCGACTCGAGCCGGGCGAGAATACGGCGCTCGCAAAAGCACGAAGCAAGGGTAAAAATTGAGGACCGGGTGCCCGCATGCGATCGAGCAGCAGAAAAACCCCCGCGCCTCTCCGCGAAGTCCGCCGCCAGGCGAGGGAGCTCCTCGCCGAGCTGATCCTCGAGGCCGGCGGCGGTCCCGGCGGCCGGGAGGTCGATCTCGTTGCCGAGATGGCGGCGACCTGCGTGAAGCTGCTGCGCGACCAGGCGAGCCTTGCCGACATCAAGATTCTCAACACGGCGCTCAAGGAGCTGCGCTACGCATTCTCCGTGTTCGCGCGCTTCCGTGGCGTGCGCAAGGTAAGCACCTTCGGGTCGGCGCGCACCCGCGCCAACGACCGGGAGTATCGTTTGGCACGAGACTTTGCCCGCGCCATCGCAGAACGGAACTTCATGATCATCACCGGCGCAGGAGGAGGGATCATGCGGGCCTGCCAGGAAGGCGCGGGCCGCGAGCACAGCTTTGGCGTCAACATCAAGCTGCCGTTCGAGCAGGAGGCGAACGAGTTCATCGAGCGGGACACGAAGCTGGTGACCTTCAAGTATTTCTTCACTCGCAAGCTGTTGTTCATCAAGGAGGCCGATGCCGTGGTGCTCTTTCCGGGCGGCTTCGGAACCCACGACGAAGCGTTCGAGGCCCTGACACTGGTGCAGACGGGCAAGACCGATCCGATGCCCATCGTCTTCCTCGACGTTCCTCGGGGCACCTACTGGAAGACATGGGATCGATACGTCAAGGACCATCTGTTGAGACGCGCCCTCGTCTCGGAGCAGGATCTGGCGCTGTACCGCGTCACGAACGACGTGGCCGAAGCCGTGGACGAGATCGCGGGCTTCTATCGCGTCTACCACTCGCTACGGATGGTGGGCCGGAAGACGGTGCTGCGCGTCACCCGCCCCATCTCCGAGCAGCTCATCACCCGGGTGCGCACGGAGTTTGCCGACATTCTGGGACCGGACGGCGTCGTTGCGGAAGCCGCCCTGCCGCCCGAGGAGAACGAGCCCGACATCGCCCACCTGCCGAGGCTGGTTCTGGACTTCGACCGGGAGAACTATGGTCGGCTCCGCCAGCTCATCGATCTCATCAATCGGGAGGGGTGAGGCCCGCAGGCCGCAGCTGCGAGTGTGCAGCGTAGCCGTGGGTGCCGGCCGTGCCTACGCACGGCGTCAAGTCCGACTGGAGGCTTTTTCCTTGAGCCGGCCCGCAATCGGTGAGATAGTAATCGTTTTCGCAAGCGATAGGAGTCCCGGACCGTGAGACGCACCGCATGAGACTACGGAGCTGGCACAGGCTCCGGCGCATCGTCGTCACGGTCTCCGTCGCCCTCGGCGTCGGCATCTGGTCCGGCGGGGACGTGTCGGCGGGGGCGAAACCGGTCGTTCGGGCTCGTGCTGCGGTCGTCATGGACGCGCAGACCGGCCTGCTGCTCTATGCCAAGGAGCCGGATCGGCGGCTGCCGCCGGCGAGCACCACCAAGGTCATGACCGCAATCCTGGCGCTCGAGAGCGGCCGCCTCGACGACGACGTGACGGTGAGCCGCACCGCCGCCAGAGTACAGCCCATCAAGCTAAACCTACGGCCGGGAGAACACGCTCTGGTACGCGAGCTTACGTATGCGCTTCTGCTCAGATCGGCCAACGATGCCAGCGTCGCGGTCGCCGAGACGCTCGGTGGCTCGATTCCGGGCTTTGCCGAGCGAATGAATCGTCGCGCCGCCGCCGTCGGGGCGCGCAACACGAACTTCGTCAATCCGAATGGACTTCCCGACCACGGCCACTATTCCACGGCCCGTGATCTGGCGGAGATCTTTCGGTACGCGATCAACGTTCCGGGCTTTCGCACGATAGCCGCCACCCGCAGCTCTCGCGTGACCGCGTGGCAGGGCAAGCGCCGCCGCTCGATCGCGGTCCGTAACAGCAACCGGCTGCTCCAAGGGTATCGCGTGCCGGTGATCGGAAAGACCGGCTACACGCGGGCCGCGAAGCGGTGCTTCGTTGGTGCCGCCGAGGCCGGGGGACGGCGGGTGGTAGTCGCGCTCCTCGGGTCGACCGACCTGTGGGGTGATGCGCGACGACTGCTCGACTATGGTCTTGCCCCGACCACCCTCTATCCGCCCGAGCCACTGCAGATGGTTCGGCACGATCCCATCCCTCCGGCGAAGGCACCGGTGCCAAAGCTCTTTGCGCTCCACCCCCCCCAGACACCGCCAGCCGTGGCCGAGCCGGAAGCCACCGGCCGCTACAGTCTCGTGCTCAGCCCCACGTCGAACACCCGCGAGGCCGCGGAACGCCTCCGCCACTACGTCAGTAGGCGGGGGCACGAGGCGATGGTCGAGGTCGTCGGACGTGCGCCGCGCGAACAGTACAAGGTTCGCATCGTCGGCCTGCCGACCCGGGCGACCGCCATGCGCATCCGCGCGGCTCTCGAGCGCGAGCATCTGCAACCAACCGTCGTGCCACCCAGCTAGCCCATGCGCTGCCAGGTCTCGTCGTCGCGCCTTGCCGGCTCTACGATACCCCGCCGGCCTTGGCAGCGAATGGCGGGTCGGGACGCTAGTACCGGACGAGTCTTCCCGCGCCGACGCCCGGATAGACGCGTGAGTTCGCGCCCGGATAGGCGAACCCGTTGATGAACACGCGCCGCGGGTGCGGGGAGCAGTTCGGCTGACTGCGGTGGAACGTGTAGGGGCCGAACAGCAGCACGCTGCCCGCCGTCATCGTCACGGACACCGCCGTTCGCGGATCCAGGCGGTCGGTCGGGAGCCATTCCGCGCCGCCCTCGGGCGGGTCCACGTGCCCTAGCTTGCAGCTTCCCGGAATCACCTGCAGCGGCCCGTTCTCGTCGGTCACGTCGTCGATGGCGGTCAGGGTCTGCACGAAGCTGCCGCGGCCGTTGAGGTCCCGCCATTCCTCGCCGCCGTAGCGCCGGTGGGTGCTGTCCTGATGCCAGGGGAAATCGACGCCGTCCCAGGGAAGCTTGAAATGCGCCTGGTTGATGAGATGGTTCATCTCGCACGAGCCCAGCAGCTGGCTCGCCATGGCGAGGAGCCGGGGGTCCTCACCGAAGACCGATAGGACAGGCTCCGCCGCTCCGCACCAGACGATGCGATCGATACGCACCTGGCGGCGACGCGAGCCCTCTGCCACCGAGGACAGAACGAATTGCGAGCCACGGTACAGCCGGGTGCGCCTGAGACAATAGGCGGTGCGCTCGAGGCGCTCGAACGCGGCCCGCATCTCGGCGATCTCGTCGGCGGCGAAGACGTGCGGCTGGACGGCGAAGCCGACCTCGAAGAACGCCGCCATCTGTTCCGGGCTCAGCATGACATCGCGGCCCCTCTCGCAGAGGCACCTGTCCCTGCCCCCCGCGAACCTCGCAGCGGGGGTCGTCCAGGAAGGACCCGGGGGCCGGCCAGCTTCGGTGGCAGGAAACGTGCCAGGCCGGCGACGGGCTACAGGAAGCGGCCGCGCCCGGGGGCTCTTGCAGGTATGCAACACCGGGCAGGGCGGCAGGTTGTTCTCACCGCGCTGCGTCGGATATCGTTCCCCGCCGCCGGCACGGTTGCTGGGGGGCGAGAGCTTGCGGGGTCCGGCAGAAGGACGCCCAGCGATGGAAATCAACGGTGTCGCCCACATCATGCTCACGGTGAGCCGCTTCGGCGCCTGCCAGCCGTTCTACGAGAAGCTGTTGACGTTCCTTGGGCTCACGCCCGTCTTCAACACCGACGGCTTTCTCTACTGCGTCGGGGGCCGGACGGCCGTCGGCATCGTGCAGGGTGACGACGCGTACCGGAGCGAGGCCTTCGTCCAGCGTCGCGTCGGCCTGCATCACGTGTGCTTCCGGGCACGGGAGCGGGCCGACGTGGACGCCGTCCACGACCTGGTGGCCGGGCTCGGCGCGACCATCGTGCATCCTCCCGAGGAAGGACCATGGGCGCCAGGCTACTACTCGGTCCTGTTCGAGGATCCCGACGGCATCCGCCTCGAGGTGAATCACGTCCCGGGCAAGGGGTTGCTTGCCGAGCCGGCGCCGGGCCGGTGATCGGACGGTGCGGCGACTAGCGACCTATCAGCAGCAACGTGAGGTCGTCGCGCGGCGGGCGATCGGGGCTGCTCACTAGGTCGACGATCTGCTCCAAGCGTCGTTCCGGTGGCGTGTGGCGCAGCCCGGTGAGCATGCGCTTCACACCGTCGATTCCGAGCGCGTCCGCGCCGTCGCGACGGCATTCGCTCAATCCGTCGGAAAACATGAACAACATCCCGGCATCGAGGAGCAGCGAGGTTGCCTGGTAGGTGGCCTCTGGCAGGACGCCGAGCGGCGGCGCGTCGGCGCGCAGCTCCACGATGTTGCCCGAAGCCTGCATCCACAAAGCCGGCGGGTGTCCGGCGTTGACGAGATCGACCTGGCCGGTGGCCGGGTGCAGGAGCCCGGCCACCATCGTGACGAACATGCCACGCACCGAGGATTCGCAGAGCTCGGCGTTGAGCAGCCCCATGAGCCGCGCCGGATCGTGGACGTCCTTGCCGAGGCAGTGGAACAGGCTCGAGGTCTTCGCCATGAGCAGCGCCGCGTTCATGCCTTTGCCCGAGACGTCCGCGAGATTGAAGAAGATCCGCCCGTCCCGCACGGGAAAGAAGTCGTAGAAGTCGCCGGACACCGCACGTGCCGAGACATTGACGCCGTGGATGGGCAGTGCCGCCCGCGTGGGCCGAGGGAGCAGGCTCTGCTGGATCTCGCGCGCGAGCTCGAGCTCCGTGTGCAGCTCCGCCGCCAGGCGGTCGCGCTCCTCCAGCGTCCGCTGTAGCCGCCAGGTGAGCTCCTGGTAGCTGAGCGTCTCTTCGGCGAGTTGCGTATTGGCGCGCTGCATCAGCTGGGCGAACGGGATCTGCTGCCGGACGCGAACACCGAGCGCCGCCGCCGCCTCCTCGACGCCGTCGCTCATCCGCGTGAGGACCGCGGTCGAGGCCTCGTGATCGATCTGGAACTGCTCGGCGAGCAACGCCTGGCAACGCGCGAGGACGGCGGGTTTGTCCGCCGCAGTGTAGACCGCCGCCATCCAGTCGGCGCAGCGCGCGATCCGGCACAGGGTTGCGACGATGGAGCGCGCGCCCGGCGGCTGCCCGGCATGGTGGGTGGCCAAGGGGACGCCCAGCTCGTCGGGCAGCGACCAGGTCTCGGCGAGCAGGGCGCCGACGTCGCCGTGGGTGGCGCCGAAGAGCTCCCGCTCCAGCTCGCAGCGGGCGTCGGGATCGGCCTGGCGGAGCGCCGGCCAGTGGCTGCCGCGGTCGGGATTGAGGTGCAGCAGGACCAGGACGCCGAAGTCCTGGAGCAGCCCCATCGTCAGGCACTCGTCGGGGGCCATGCGCTGCAGCTCGCCGAGCTGCTTGGCGGCGACCGCGCGGCGCAACGAGTCCTCCCAGTAGGCCGACACGTCGAAACCGGCGATGTGCTCGGTGCGCACCGCCTTCTGCATGCTGATGCACAGGACCAGGTTTCGGAGCGCGCGCTGCCCGAGGATCATGACGGCGCGCGCCACCGTCGTGACCTCACGGGACACGCCGAAGAACGCCGAGTTCGCCGTCCGCAGCAGCTCGGCCGTCAAGACGGGATCACGGCTCGCGATGTCCGCGAGCGTGCGCGTATTGACATCGGGGCTGGCGCAGGCCTGGAGAATCTCGAGAGCCGCCTGAGGCGGCGCCGGAAGGTCGGTAGGTCGTATCGTCGCTAGGGCCGTCCGTCCCCCCTCCATCCACCCCTCCCCACCCCGTGCGGTGGCCTGGGCCCACGATGCACGCGCCGCCGCCGGAGCGTGCGTTCACCGCTACCGTTGCCGCGCGGCCGTCACTCTACCCGCGAGCTGCATTGATTTCAAGCTGGAAATTTGCGCACGCGGCGCGGGCAGGCACTTCGACGTGCGCGCGTTGCCACGATGGGGTACAGTCTGGCCGCGCGCCGATTCCTCGACCGATCACCTGCGAGCGCTGCGGGCCGCATGCTCGCGCCGCGGCGCGGCCGCGCGTGGCGCCCGTCGCCGGGGACTCTCGTGCCGCGTGGGCGAGAACGACGTCTCGAGCTTCGTGCGGCGCCGGTGGTGCTCGAGGGCGAGCGCGATCAAGCGATCCACGACGTCCGCGAACGGGACACCGCTCGCCTTCCACATTTGCGGGAAGAGGCTGATGGGAGTCGTTCCCGGTATGGTGTTGATCTCGTTGACGAAGAGCTTCTGATCGCTCGCCTGGAGGAAGAAGTCCACCCGCGCCAGGCCGCGGCACTCGAGGACGTCGAACGTTCGCTTGGCGAGCGCGGCCATCTCCTGCTGGCCGGCGGCGGGCAGATGCGCCGGCACGATGGTTCGCGAGCCGGTCCCCACGTACTTGTCGACGTAGTCGTAGAACTCCCGACCCGGGATCACCTCGCCGGGCACGGATACGCGCACGTCGTCGGGGCCGCTCTCGGGGTCTCCGATCACGGCGATCTCGAACTCGCGTCCCACCACGCCCTTCTCGATCAGCACCTTCGTGTCGTACCGACTCGCGGTACGCAACGCGGCGGGCAGGGCGGCCGCGCCTGCTACCTTGGAGATGCCGACCGACGAACCGAGGTTTGCCGGCTTGACGAAGCACGGATAGCCGATGCCCGCCTCGGCCAGGCGGTCCGCCACGGTGACGGCATCGGTCGCGGCGGCACCGCGAAAGGTGACGAAGGGTACGACCGGGATCCCGGCCTCCCGCAGCAGGCGCTTCATGGCATCCTTGTCCATGCCCGCAGCCGACCCGAGCACACCGGCGCCGACGTAGGGCAGGCCGGCGAGCTCGAGCAGGCCCTGGATCGCGCCGTCCTCGCCATACGAGCCGTGCAGGACGGGGAAGATCACGTCGAGCCGCTCCGTGCGCGAGGCGCGCCCGAGCCGCACCAGGCCGTGCCGCGTCGGCTCGGGGAGAATGCTCACCTCGTCGCCGTGGACGGGGATGGGCACCAGTCGCCGCTGCGCCCTATCGAGGACCTCGATCGCGCGCGGCCCGGTGTACCAGCGCCCGCGCTTGGTGATGGCGATGGGGACGATCTCGTACCGCGACGGATGCAGCGCCCGGATGACGTTGATCGCCGACCGCAACGAGATCTCGTGCTCGCCCGAGCGGCCGCCGTAGAGGATTCCGACGCGGAGTCGTCGTGCCATGGGGTGAATCCGGCGATCACTCGGGGCGAAACTCGCGGCCGAGCTCGCGGCGGGCGATGACGATCTTGGCCACCTGGGAGGTGCCGTCGCCGATCTCCAGGCCGATGACGTCCCGCATGAGCTGCTCGATCGGATACTCGTCCGTATAGCCGTAGTGTCCGTGGAGCAACAGGCAGTCGTGGATGGCGTTGACCGCGAGCTGCGGCGCCCACCATTTGCACATGGCCGCCTCGGTCGTGTGCGGGAGTCCGCGGTCGCGAAGCCAGAGCGTCTTGTAGCACAGGAGCCGCGCCGCCTCGACGAAGGTGAGATGCTCGGCGATGGGGAATGACACGCCTTGAAACGCCGCCAGCGGACGGCCAAAGGCCCGGCGCGTGGTGACGTGCGCCCGCGTGCGGTCGAGCGCCGCGGCGGCGGCGCCGAGGCACATCAGGGCGATCGTGGCGCGGCTGTAGTCGAAGGTCGCCATCACCATCGGGAAGGCCGCGCCTTCTTCTCCGATCCGCCAGGCCACCGGCACCCGCACGCCGTCGAGGAAGAGCGAGCCGCGTCCGAGGCACCGTGAGCCCATGCTGTTGTAGCTCGTCCGGGTCACACCGGGCAGATTCGTCGGCACGACGAAGGCGGAGACGCCTCGTGCGCCATCCTCGATGGCCCCCGTGCGGGCGAAGACGGTCACCATGTCGGCGCGCTCCAGCAGGCTGATCGAGGACTTCTCACCGGTGAGCACGTAGGCGTCGCCCTCGCGGACGGCGCGGCAGCGAATGTGGGCGGCGTCCGAGCCGGCCTCGGGCTCGGTGAGACCGAGGCCCGCAACCACCTCACCCGCGGCCATGCGGGGGAGCCACTCCGCCTTCAGATCGTCCGCGGCGAACGTGGCGATGAGCTCCCCGATGAGGCCGTACATGAGCGGGAGATAGGCAACGTTGAAGTCGCCGTGGGCCACCGCCTCGCACGCGATCCCGGAGAGCATGCACTCACCCCGGCTGCCGCCGTACGCCTCGGGAATGCGGAGCCCGAGGAGACCGAGCTCGGCGCACTCTCTCAGCTGCCGTTCCGGAAAGGTCTTGTCGCGATCGTGACGCTGATAGTGGGGCGCCAGGCGCTCTTCGGCGAAACGGCGCACGCTGTCGCGAAACGCCTCCGCCTCGGGTGTCAAGTTAAAATCCATCGGCTCTCCGAAGCGTCGGGCGCGCGCACGCGGGCGGACGATGGCACGGCGCGCGGGAGCGGGCAAGGCCACAGGGTGCGCCCGCGCCGGCGGCGGAACTTCCGGCGCGCGCGGAGTCGCCCACCCGGCTCGGGGGTGGGCGCCACGACGTCACCCGGCTGGACAGCCGCGCTGGACCGCTCCGGCGATGCGTTGCGAGGTCATGAACGCCTCGCGCGAGACCGCGCGCGGCGGGCCGGGCGCGCCCGCGCTCTCCGGTGCGGCGACGCGCCGCGCTCCGCATAGCGGGCCAGCATGTCGGTCTCGAGATTGAGCCGCGCGCCGGAGCGGAGGCTCCCCAGCGTCGTGTGACGGATGGTGTACGGGATGAGCGACACGGTGAAGGTGCGGGACGTGCAGGCGAACACGGTGAGGCTCACGCCGTTGAGCGCGACGGAGCCCTTCTCGACGAGGTAGTGCATGAGGCGCGGGGGCGCCGCGAAGGTGTAGAGGACGGCGTCTCCGTCGGGGGCGGTGCGAACGAGCCGGGCGATGCCGTCGACGTGGCCGAACACGAAATGTCCCCCCATCCGGTCCACCGGCCGCAGCGAGCGTTCGAGATTTACGGTGGAGCCGGGTCGCATGGCTCCCAGTGTGGTGCGGCGCAGGGTCTCGGGCGCGGCTCGTAGCTGGAACGCGCCGCGGCCCGTCGTTTCCACCGTGAGGCAGACGCCATCGACGGCGATGCTCTCGCCGTGGCGCACCGGTCCGGCGCCGAGCCCGCGCGCGGCGATCGTCAGGAGCGTGCCGCCATGATCGTGGCGGGCGCGACGAATCGTCCCGAGTGCCTGCACGATACCCGTGAACATGTGAACGTGTCGGGATCAGCCCGGGTCATTCATCGATCGACGCGCATCCTCGGCGGCTTCATCGACCCTGGTGCGGGGCCGCGAAGCTGCCGCATTCCCCAGGCACCGTCACGATGCAACCCGGGGGTGGGGAGTCAGAGCGCGATGTTGCGGCGGTCACGGTGGAGCACGCGGCGGGCGCCGTTCTTGAGGCGGGCCATCCAGCGCCGCGCGAACTCGAAATCGGTGCTGAGCACGCTCAGCCCCAGGATGACGACCGCGATTCCCGGACCGGGGACTCCCGGAAGGCTGAGCGCGCCCCCGACCAGGAGGAGGGCGCAGCCGGAGGCGATGCGCACGATCTTCTTGCCGTGCTCGATCACGATCGGGGTCCGCCTGCCTTGCGGGGTGCCGCCCATCTCGCCGCGGCACTCATCCATCACCGGTGGTCACGTTGGCTCGGGTTGGTGGCCCGGCGCCGCCGTGCCCAGGGCCCGTCAAGCCCCGAGGCACGAAGCACCCCTGTCGTCGACTGTAGCCCAAGAGACTCGGGGGGTGCAACGGCGGATCGCGACGCACCGGTCGGCCGTTGGGCTGGTGGAACGGAACGCCAGAAATACACATTGACAAGGCGGCAGTTCTTCGCCACCGTTGGGCCGTGGACACCCGCGAGAGCATTCTCGAGACGGCCGCCCATCTCTTCTCTACCCTCGGCTATACCAAGACCTCGCTCTCCCAGGTGGCTCGCGAGGCGCGCGTCAGCAAGGCCCTGATCCTATGGCACTTCGAGAACAAGGAGCGGCTCTTCAGCGCGGCGCTGCAGCGCACGCTCGAGCCCTACTTCATCAACGTCGTAACGGATCTCGATCAGCTCGACGAAGCCGAGCAGATCCGCAAGCTGATCGATCTGTACTACGAGTTCGTCGGCGATCATCTCTTCTCGATCAAGCTCGTGCTGAGCCTGCTCCTGCGCGAGGAGAAGCGACCGGACGATGTCGTCGCCCGCATCGGGCAGCTGTTCCACGTCTATTCGAATCTGCTCGCCGAGATCATCGAGACCGGACGCCAGAAGGGAGTCTTCCGGGCTCACGTGAATCCCAAGGGGGAGTCCGCGCTCATCATGGCGGCCCTCAACGGGATCCTGATTCAGAGCTTCCTGCAAGAGGCCGCGCTCGATCCGGCGCCGCTGCTCGCGCATCTGAAGACGTCATTCATCGACCGCCTGCGCCCCTGAGTACGCCGTACGGGCCCATGGACCCGCGCCACGCTGCGCCCGTCGCGGCGTCAGGCCGGGTACTCCGCCCTGCGGCGAAGCCGCGTCAGGTACACGGACAGCCCGAGATAGTAGGCCGGGTAGAGTAGGGAGGCTACCACGAGGGTCTGCGGTGCGTCCTCGAGCCGGGCGAGGATCACGATCGCGGCGATCGCCCACGCGACACCCAAGACTATGGTGGTCGTCCTGAACCGTGGGCTCCGCGATGGGTAGACGTAGTAAGAAGGAACGAACACCAGGATCCCGAACAGGACCAGTGCCGCCGCGCCGAACCACTGCGGTGTGTCGAGGGCACAGAGATAGAACACGACGACATTCCAGTAGGAGGGAAAGCCCTTGAAGTACCCGTCGCTGGTCTTGGCGTCGGTCTGCGCGAACCCGTAAGCGCTCGCCAGCAGGACGAAGGCCACGACGGGGAGCGCGAGGTGCGATGGCAGCTTGCCCGAGGCATAGATGAGGGCCAGCGGCACGAGCGTGTAGTTCAGGTAGTCGACGACGTCGTCGAGGCGCGCGCCGTCGAGGGTCGGAAGGACGGTTTTCACGGCCACCGCACGGGCGAGGGTTCCGTCGATCGAGTCGATGGCGAGGGCGACTGCCATCCAGGCGAAGGCCTCGGCGTAGCGGCCCCGGTGGATGGCCGCGAGGGCCAGCAGCGCCACGACGGCGCCGCTCGCGGTCAGCAGATGTACCCCCCACGCCGCCAGGCGCCGCCACGGACCGAAGGACACCGTCCGCGCCGCCGGATGATCCCCCATCGGCCGTCGTATCTAGCGCAACCGGTGCTGGGCGCAAGGCGCCGAGGCGGTGGACGCTCGACCGCGAGTTCCAGGGAGTTCCAGGATAGAGCGCTCGCCGCTGGCCCCTCCCGCTTGGAACAGCGGGCGACTCGCCACGGGACCCTACCGCACCGTCCGTGAGCGTTGACTCGCCCACCGGACGCCCGCTAAGGCGTCGGCGGGAAACCTCGCTGCGTTCACCGTGTGCGACAGACCGAGCAGATCAGGGAGGCCAGGACGATGGTTGTTCGTGTGCTTGCGGCTTTGCTTGCGTGGTGCGTGCTCGCCGGCGTCGGCGCCGCCGAACCGTTGACGGGCACGGTGTCGCTCGATCAGTGCCTTCAGGTTGCCCTGGCGACACACCCCGATCTTGTGATGGCCGATGCCGACGTGGAGGCGGCGGGACAGCGCGTGCGACAGGTGCGGTCCGGCCTCTTGCCCCAGGTCTCCGGCCTCTACTCCTTCACCCGCCAGGAGCAGTCGTTGAGCTCGCTGATCGGCGGACCGTCGGGTGGTGGTGCGCTCGGGGTGTGTGTGGGCGGCACCAACCCCGGGACCCTGTGCGCAAACGATACGAACTGCCCAGGGGGCGGGACCTGCCAGCTTCCCTCCATCGACACCAGTGCCCGCTTCAACTTCCATCGCAGCGGATTCACGGCCACGCAGCTCCTTTTCGACTTCGGACAGCGGATCAATGAGACGCGCGCGGCGCGGGAGGAGCGGGAGGCGACGGGGGCCCGCCGCGACAGCACGCAGGACGCGGTCGTGCTCAACGTGAAGGCCTCCTACTACAATCTCATTGCCGCGCGCCGCCTCCTCACCGTGGCCGAGGAAACGGAGGACCAGACCCGACGGCAGCTCGATGAGGCGCGGAGCCGATACGAGGTGGGGACGGCGCCGCGTTTCGACGTCACGCAGCAGGAGGTGCAGGTGGCCGACGCCGAGCTGGCGCGCCTCACATCGGTCAACGCCGTCGCGCTCAGCCGGGAGAATCTCCGCGACGCCATGGGACTCGTGGAGCCCATCGTCTTCGAGCCCGACGATCAGAGCCTCGACTACGTGCGCATCGGGCTCGACGACGAGACGGCCATGGCACAGGCCTTCGCGCATCGTCCCGAGATGCTCGACGTCCAGGCGCGCGTCCGCGCGCAGGAGCGTACGATCGCGGCGTTGAAGGCGGACTATCTTCCCGCGGTCAACGGCGCGGGCTCGTACAACTGGACCGGTCAGGACCGACCCGAGGACGAGAGCTGGGTGGTGGGCGCCAACATCACCTTGTCCATCTTCAACGGCGGGCTCACGACCGCGCGTGTCGGCGAGGGTCGGGCGGCGCTCCATCGTCTCGAAGGGGAGGAGCGGCGGGTGAGTCAGATCGTTCGGCTGGACGTGCGCCGGGCGCTCCTCGACCTGCGCGAGGCGGAGGACAGTATCCGCGTCGCGGAGAAGCAGGTCGAGCAGGCGCGCGAGAGCCTCGACATCGCGGAGGGCCGCTACAGTGCCGGTGTCGGCAATGTCCTCGAGGTCAGCGACGCCCAGGTCGGTCTCTTCCGGGCGCGCGCGAACAACGTGCGGAAGCTGGCCGACTACTGGATCTCGGTCGCGCGCCTCGAGCGGGCGATCGGCGCGCGGCTGGATACCTGAGGTGGCGCGGCCGTCGCGGCGCGAGCGCGTACCAGGCGCCGCCGGTTTTGTGGTGTCGCCGTTCGGCCGATGCTAGTCTGTGGCTCGCCCCGATCGGGACAAGCCCCGCCATGAACGCGCTGCCGCTGATGCTCGGCACGCTCTGCGTGCTCGCACTCGCCTACCGGTACTACAGCGCGTTCATCGCCGCCAAGGTCCTCGCGCTGGACGATCGGCGGCCGACGCCCGCGCACGTCACCCCTGACGGGCACAACTACGTCGCGACGAACCGGTGGGTGCTCTTCGGCCATCACTTCGCGGCCATCACCGGCGCGGGACCGCTGGTCGGGCCGGTTCTGGCATTGCAGTTCGGGTTCCTTCCCGGCTTCGTGTGGTTGCTCGTCGGGGTGGTGGTGGGCGGCGCGGTTCACGATTTCGTGATCCTGACGGCCTCGATGCGGCATGGCGGCCGCTCGCTCGCCGAGATCGCCCGGCGCGAGCTCGGCCCCTTCGCGGGAATGCTCACCGCCGTGACCATTCTCTTCGTGGTCGTGATCGCCCTCGCCGGGCTCGGGCTCGTGGTCGTCAACGCGCTGCGCGAGAGCGCCTGGGGCGTCTTCACCATCGGTCTCACGATTCCCATCGCCCTGGGGATGGGCCTCTACATGCATACGATCCGCCCGGGTCGGGTCGGGGAGGCCACGGTGATCGGGGTCGTCCTGTTGCTCGGCGCCGTCGTTGCCGGCGGCGCCGTGCCGGGATCGTGGCTCGCGCCGCTGCTCACTCTGGACGCCGGCACCCTCTTGGTCGCCATCGCCGCCTACGGCTTCGTCGCCTCCGTGCTGCCCGTCTGGATGCTGCTCTGCCCGCGCGACTACCTGAGCGCCTTCATGAAGGTCGCCACGATCGCGATGTTGATCATGGGTGTGCTGATCGTGAATCCCACGCTGCACATGCCGCCGGTCACGCCCTTCGTCGGCGGCGGCGGACCGATCGTGGGCGGGACGCTGTTCCCGTTCCTGTTCGTCACCATAGCCTGTGGCGCGATCTCCGGCTTCCACGCGCTCGTCGGATCGGGCACGACACCGAAGATGATCGATCGCGAGAGCAACGCGCGAATGATCGGCTACGGTGCGATGCTCATCGAGAGCCTCGTTGGGATCACATGTCTGATCGCCGCTGCCGCGCTGTTTCCGAGCGACTACTTTCACATGAACGTCCCGGCAGCCCGCCTGTCGGCGCTGCCGCCGGAGCTCCAGCAGCCCGTGGAGCTGCCGGCGCTGTCGGCCGCGATCGGCGAGGAATTGGAGGGTCGAACCGGGGGCGCCGTGACCCTCGCGGTAGGGATGGCGCAGATCTTCTCGGGGATCCCTGGTCTGCAGGCGCTCATGTCGTACTGGTATCACTTCGCGATCATGTTCGAAGCGCTCTTCATCCTCACCACCATCGACACGGGCACGCGCGTGGCGCGCTTTCTCGTCCAGGAGTTCCTGGGTCGATTCCATCCGCGCTTTGCGCGCACGGAGTGGATGCCGGGAACGATCCTGTCGACGGCGCTGGTGGTGTCGGCCTGGGCGTATTTCATCCACACCGGAAGCATCAGCACCATCTGGCCGATGTTCGGCACGGCGAACCAGCTGCTGGCGGTGCTAGCGCTGGCGGTAGGGACGACGGTGCTGCTCCGCTGGGGCCGCCGGCGCTACGCCTGGGTGACGCTGGTGCCGCTGGCCTTCGTTGCGACGACGACCCTCACGGCGGGGTGGCAGGGCATCACGCAGATCTTCCTCCCCCTGGCGCGTACCAATCCGGTGCAGGGATACGTCGACGCGGTGCTGACCGCGTTCGTCATGGTCGGGACGGTCGTCGTCATCATCGACTCGGCGCGCCGGTGGGTCGGGGCAGTGCGAGACGAGGCGGGGCAGGGAGTTTCTGCTCCCGCCGAGGACGTATCGTTGCATGGGCCCTGAACTCGGTGCGCCCGCCATATCATGCTACCTCTGGTCGGGGCGGCGGAGCTGCGGCTGATCCAAGCTAGTCCGATTTCCCGGTGGCACCGCTATGACCTGGTACCAAGCCCTCGTGCTGGGCATCGTCGAAGGCCTGACCGAGTATCTACCGGTCAGCTCGACGGGTCATCTCATTCTGGCCAGCTGGCTGCTCGGGCTGAGCACGGACCCGCAGCGCTGGCGTGCAGCCTTCAGCTTCAACGTCATCATCCAGTCGGGGGCGATCGCGGCCGTGCTCATCGTGTACCGCCTGCGTGTCCGGTCCATCCTCGCCGGCTTTGCCGGCCTTGACCCGGGCGGCCGGCGGCTCGGCCGCAACCTTCTCATCGCGTTCATGCCGTCCGCCGTTGCGGGAATCCTCGTCGGAGACACGGTCAAGGCATGGCTGAACGGTCCGTGGCCGGTGGTGGTCGCCACCTTCGCCGGTGCCTGTCTGATGCTCGCCGTGGTGCGCTGGCGCCGCGACGCTGCACGTGACGGCGGCAATGGCCTGGACGCGATCGACGGGCGGGTGGCCTTCCTCATCGGGTTGGCGCAGTGCGTTGCGATGTGGCCGGGCACCAGCCGCTCGATGGCGACGATCGTGAGCGGGCTCGTCCTCGGTCTCCGGCCGACCGCCGCCGCCGAGTTCAGCTTCCTGCTGGGCCTGCTCACGCTCACCGCCGCCACCGCGTACACGATGCTCCGGGATGGCATGGAGATTCTGGCGCGCTTCGGTGCTGGCCCGGTGATGATCGGCCTCACCGCCTCCACGATCTCGGCAGCCGCCGCCGTGCGCTGGTTCGTCGAGTTCCTCAACGACCGGGGGCTCGCGCCCTTCGCGTGGTACCGTGTGTTCCTGGCCGTCGCCCTCGCGGCCGCGCTCCTGAGCGGTCAGCTCGAAGTGCCGCATCTGGGCGCCGAGAGATCCCTGTTGCCGCGGGACTGAGCGGCGCGAAGGACCGAGCCTCGACGGCCCGTGGAGCGGCGCCGCCGCATCGCCCGAAACCCGGCACCCTCGCGCGTTCGTGCACGGCTGAGGCAAGACTGCGGCCGCATCACGCGCTCGCGTCGGTGCTGCCATGGCGTTTCGTGCGGCGTCTGCGGTCCGCTTCTTGCTGCAGCAGATCGCACCGCAACCTGTCCGCGGTGGGGAGGAGACTCTCGGGACAGGGTTTGCCCATGCAGCCATGGACGCAGGCACATCGCACGGGACCTCCGCGCAGCGGACGGTCGATGGCCGGAACGATGAGCGGGCGACCCGAAGAGGACTGCTGAGCCACCATCGTCTGCGCTGGCTCGCTCTCGCCCTGCTGCTGTCGCCGCTCGCGGCCATCTCGACGTCGCTCCCGACGCTCTCGCGAGGGCCCTATCTTCAGCTGCTGACTCGGACCTCGGTCACCGTGGTCTGGCGCACCGACGCGCCCGCGGACTGTGGCCTCGACATCTGGCCTGCGGGAACGTCGGCACTGACGAGAGTCGACGGTGCGGCCGCCGCGGCCGAGTGTGTCATCGAGGTCACGGGGCTGAGACAAGGACGGCAGTACGCGTACGTGCCCCTGGCGAACGGCTCGCCGCTGGCACCGCCGGCCGAGTTCCGCACCGACGATCCCAACCTTCCCTACAATTTCCTGGTGCTCGGCGACTCCGGCTCGGGCGACGAGGAACAGCTCGCCGTTGCCGGGCTCATGGAGCAGGAGCCCGCGGATCTGATCGTCCATGCCGGGGACATGGTGTATCCGGACGCCGTCGCCGAAGAGTGGGATCCGAAGTTCTTCGCGCCCTATCAGGCAATGCTCCGCCGCCTCGTGCTCTGGCCGTGCATCGGCAATCACGATGTGGGCGCAGACGAGGGCGAGTCGTGGCGCGATGTCTTCCACACGCCGGCCAACAACCCCTTGGGGAACGAACGCTACTACTCGTTCCGCTACGGCAACGCCCGCTTCATCGTGCTCGACACGTATGACGACCTCGATCCCGGCAGCCCGCAGTACGACTTCCTCGTGCGCGAGATCGGGGCGAGCGTTGCGGCGTGGAAGTTCGTGATCTTCCACGACACCATCTTTTCTAGCGGCGAGCACGGCAGCGACGATGGCATCCGCGCCGACCTGGTGCCGGTCTTCGATGAATTCGGCGTCGATCTGGTGTTCATGGGTCACGATCACCACTACGAACGCACCTGGTCGCTCCGTGGGGGGGTGATCGTGCCCGAGGGGACGGGCACCGTGTACGTGACCACGGGCGGTGGGGGGGCGACGGCGCGCGGGACGGGTGCCAGTGGCTTCACGGCGCGGGCGGAGTCGACGAACCACTATGTGCGCGTGTCCGTGGACGGGGGCCTGCTGAACCTCGAGATGGTGCGTGCCAACGGCACCGTCGGCGACACGCTCACCCTGGTGAAGGAAGTGTCGACCGAGCACGACGTCACGCCCGTCGCCGACACGTACATCGAGGCGGGCGAGGAAGCCGGCTTCGAGCGCGGCGGAGCGGAGACTCTCAAGGTCGATGCCGATCCGATGCGGATCGTCTATCTCAAGTTCGACCTGCACCGGCTGCGAACCGCGATCCGGTCGGCGCGGCTCATGCTGTTCCCGCTCGATGGCTCCGCCGATGGCGGCACTGTCTATACTGTGCCCGATTCCATCTGGGTCGAGGGCGTCAGCGATGGGGCGGCGAAGGGCCCGGGGCTGAAATGGGCGGACGTCGACACCAACGGGAACGGTCGGATCGACGCCGGCGACCGATCGCCGTGGATCCCCGACTTCTCCCGGCCGGTGGCGACCCTTGGGCGCGTGGGTGAAGCGGAGCCGGTCATTGCCGATGTGACGGAGGCGTTTCTACACCGCGGCCCGGGCGTCTACACCCTGGCGATTGCCACCGGGGCGGAGAACGGTGTGAGCTACGCCGCACGCGAGCACGAGACCCTCGGCCTTCAGCCCCAGCTGCTGCTCGAGCTGCAGGATGGGGTGTGCGGCAACGGCATCGTGGAGCCGGGCGAGGAATGCGACCAGGCCGACTGCTGCACCGGCTGTACGATCGCAGCCCCCGGCGCGGCCTGCGCCGACGATGGCCGCTTCTGCACCGGGCTCGAGCGGTGTGATGGCCGTGGAAATTGCGAGAGCTCCGGAGATCCGTGCGCAGGCGGAGGTGAATGTGCCCGTCGCTGTGACGAGGACGCGGACGCGTGCGCCGATCCGCCCGGCACCGCGTGCGCCGACGATGGGCTGTTTTGCACCGCGGACGCCTGCGATGGGGCGGGAGCCTGCGTCCATTCCCCGGTTGCGGAGTGCCCGGTGATTGCGGATCAGGCGCAAGCCGCGGATTGCTATGCCGTCCTCGCCGGACTCGCGCCCGACGGAAAAGCACGGGTGGATTGCCGTGACGGCGATGCCGCATGCGACCGCGATGGAGTCGCCGACGGCGCCTGCAGGCTCGAGGTGTGCGTGTGTGCGCTGCAACGGGACCTCGCCGGCTGCCGGCCGGCGACGGAGTCGGTGGCGATCGAGCGGCTGATCGTGAAGCCTGCCCAGGTACGCCTGAGCCTGCCGCCGCTTCCGGCCACTGAGCCAGTGTGCGGAGCGCCGAGCCCGCTCGTGGTGAAACTCAAGCGCGGCGGCACGCGGCCCGGCAAGCTCACGCTGAGGCTGGTGGGCGTCGCCGACACGCCGCCACGCAAGGACTACGACCGGGTGGTCGTGCGGTGCCTGCCCGCTTCCGAGTGAATCGAGCGTTTCGACTCATATTGCTTCGTAGCGCACGCCGGTGAGCTCTGCCGATCGCTCCCAGAGCCCCGCCGCCACGGCGGCGTCGAGTGCGTGTCGCTTGGGCTTCACGGGACCCGGCGGCCCGGCCATCTGGCCGAAGCCGGTCGGGCCGTAGTAGCCGCCGCCGGTCACCTCGGGTGCGCTCGCCGCATGGACGAGCGATCGGGCGCCTTCCGCCGCCGTCTGTGAGAAGAAGCGCATGGAGATTCGATAGCCGATGCGCTCGAGACGATCCCGCAGCGTGCGCCGATCCTCCCGCTCCCAGCCGGCGGCGATCGGCGTGATCGACACGCCGGGATGCGCCGCGACGCTGACCAGATCGCTGCCCGCCGCCGTCGCGCGACGATGGAGCTCGAGCGCGAACATCAGGCACGCGAGCTTCGTGGCGCAGTACGTCTTGTAGGACTGGTAGCCGCGTTCGCTCTGCAGGTTCTCGAGGTCGATCCGGCCGCTCGCGTGGGCGATGCTGGCGACGCTGACGACACGGGCCTGCCGGGCGCGCTTCAGCGCCGGCATCAGCAGTCCGGTCAGGGCGAAGTGACCGAGGTGCGCCACGCCGAACTCGAGCTCGAAGCCGTCGCGCGTGGTGGCGCGCACCATGGGAGGCAGCAGCCCCGCGTTGTTGACGAGGACGTCGAGCGGCAGGCCGAGCGCGACCTCGCGCGCAGCGAAGTCGTGGATGCGCGCGAGGTCCGCGAGGTCGAGCGCGCGGAACTCCGCGCGGCCGCCCGCAGCCGTGATCCGCTCGGCGACGACGATGCCACCGTCGACGTTGCGATCCGCGACGATGACGTGGTCGCCACGCTGCGCCAGCTGCACCGCGGTCTCGAGCCCGATGCCACTGGCGGCACCGGTGACGAGTATGCGTCGCGGGCGTTTGGCGCTCACGGCCGCCCCGGCGGGGAAGCTAGCTGGCAGCCGCCGGGAAAATCTGGGGCGGCGCTTGCACGGTTCCTGTCGGTGCCTGCGCGTCGCCGGCGCCATCCGTGGCGGGCGCTGCAATCGAGGTGTTCCGCGGCGAGAGATCCGGGCCACCCGGGGGCGATGCCTGCAGACGACTGTTGATCGTCGGAGCCAGCAGATTGAGAACCGCGACCGGCAGCGCGCTGGTGAAGCGATGCTGGCCGGCCGGCGCGCCGGGCACGAATGCGGTGAGGACGCCGAAGTACCGGTCGCCGACGTAGAAGACGAGGGTGGCGGTTCGGTTGACGGCGCGGGAGGATCGCACGCCGCCGGAACGAGAGAAGGTGCGATAACGGTTGTCGCCCGTTCCCGTCTTGGCGCCGAGGGTTATGGGCGCTCCGTCGTGATCGACGAACACGCCGGCAAGACGGCGCGCGGTGCCCCCTGCGACGACGCCGGCGAGCTCGCGCCGCAGCGCCCGGGCGACGGCCGGGTTCATGGCGGGTGCGCCCTCGCGGGCGGCGGGCACGACGATGGTCTCGTACGGTGTCCCGGCCGCGAAATGGAGTCGCGTGACGAGCCGCGCCGGCTGGCGCTGGCCGTCGTTGACGATGATGCCCATCAGCTCCGCCAGCGCCGAGGGGCGATCGCCCGAGCTACCGATGGCCGTCGCGTACGTCGGGACGAGGTGATCGAACGGAAAGCCCAGGCGTTGCCAGTAGGGAGTCATCCTCCGGAACGCGTCCTGCTCGATACGCTGGCGCAAGTAGCGCTCCTGGGCTCTGCGGTTGCGCGGCTGGAACAGCCAGGCCGAAGAGATCTGCCGCGCCTCCTCACCACGCGCCAGGAGCTCGGTCCACGAGAGATCGGGAGTCCGGAGCAGCTCGCCCGCGCACCACACCTCCAGCGAATGCCGCGAGAGCAGGTAGGCGTAGTCGGGGAGCTCGAGATCGGGGTTGCCGTACCCGCGCGCCAGACGGCGAACCCGCGCCGGCGAGATTTTCCCAAGATGGGCATGGAGCCACTCGCCGAGATCCTCCTCGCGGCTACCCGGGTACCAGGCGTAGAAGAGCATGGCGAGGCGACGCTCCGTCGGGTGGTTTCGGAGCATGCGGCTGACGCTCTCCGCCAGAGTGAGACCGCGATACCGATTGTAGAAGCGCTTCAGCATCAGCTGCGATTCGGCGTTCACGGCTTCCTCGAGCAGGCGCAGGCGCACGGGATTGTTCAGATCCGCGAGCACCGCCTGAGCGTCATACGGCAAGCGCGCGCGATGGAAGTCGACGAGGTCGCGCATGAGACGAATGAAGACGAGGTTGGTCGAGCGTGCGAACGCGTGGCGCACGGATAGCTTGAGGCCGTTGTCGTCCGGATCGTAGTTGGTGAAATAGTGGGTGCCGCCGCCCGTGAAGAACCCCGGCCACGGGCTCGCCGAGTAGGATCGGTCGAGGGCCTGAGCCAGCAGATCGTCGAGCCCGATCGTCTCCTTCTTCGTCATCGTCTCACCCGCCCACTTGCTGATCGGGTCGGGCGCGTCGCGCGCCCACTCCTTGCGCTGGGCACGATCGAGCGTGGTGAGCTCGGCGTGAAGCTCGGCGACGAGCTCGAGATAGTGGGCGAGGGTGCGGAGCTTCGCCGTGCTGCCGAGCTCGAGCTTGGCGCCGTGCGCGAGATCGAACGGCCGATCGAGCGTGTCGGCGCGGACCCGGAGCAGGTTTCCCTCGGGGGCGCGCTCGAACAGGAGAAGACTGTAGACGACCTGGCGGGGATCACCGTGATCGAGCAGCCGCTTGGCGGAGAGATGGCTCGCTTTCACGAAATCCGGCCGGCCGAGGTTCTGAAACAGCGACACTGCATCCCGCTGCAGGGCGACGTCGATGGTGCTCTCGGTGGCGAGGTCCAGCCGGTCGAGCTCGTACAGGGACGAGAGGCCGAGCAGCGAGAGCAGGTGCGTGCGTACCGCCCTCGCCGCCTTCTGGTCGACGAAGTCGGCCGCGGGGGCGACGTGATACCCGCGCGCGAGGCGCAGCGGTACCGCTCGCACGGCACCGGCGAAGCTCCAGTCGATCGTTCCCACCTGCGCCAGTAATGTCAGGTACGTGTCGATCCGCCGCTCGAGCGCTTCCGTGTCGTGGACCAGATAGGTCGTCGGCGCAGGCAAGGCCGCCAGGAGCGCGAGGACGTGCTTGTAGGCATGGGCCTTCTCCGGCGTCGCCGTCTCCTGCATCAAGGCTTCGCGCACCGACGACAGCGAGAGGCCGAACCACGCCTCGAGACCGCTTCCGAGCCCGAGGACCTCGCCGTAGCCGGGTACCGCGGCAAGCGGCATCGCGTTGAGATAGTCGACGAGGATGCTCTGTCGCCATGCCGTCGTGTCCGCACCGCTTTGGTATGCCTTCAAGCTGGCTGCCGCGATCTGTCGCAGCTTGTCGCTGACCGAATCCGTGCGCCCCTGCCTCGAATGACGGAACTTCTCCAGCTGAGTCGCCAGCGTGCTCCCGCCCTGCACGGAGAGCGGCAGCCCGACCTTCGCGCCGGCGTAGAGCACGGTTGCCTTCGCCAGACGCGCCCAGTTCACCGCCGGGTTGTTGCGCGCGTCGCGCGGGCGCAGCAGGTCGCGATCCTCCATGAACAGCAGCGTCTTCTGCACCAGCGGCGGAATCTCCGCGAAGCTCGTGAAGGTTCCATCCGCTGGGCGCGCGTCATACAGGATCTCTCCTCCGGAGGTTTTCACGAGAAGGCCGGTCACCGGCGCCTCGCGGTAGGGCGGAGCGATCCCCAGATGGAGGAGGCGTGCGAGCTCGGGCGAGAGCTGTGCCTGAGCGCCGACCTCGAGCGCCGCGGCGCGAAGCCGCTCCTCGAACTCGGGAATGCGCGTGTATCCCCGGCGCCGATCGAAGGGGCCGTTGGTGGGGAACGCGACGCTGCTACTGGGGCCGGCTTCGAGTCGGTAGGAAAGACGCGCCGAATAGCTCGCGAGCAATCGCGCCGCCAGCGCCGAGCGATGGAATTCGTATGCCGTGCCGATCACGAGCAGCGCCGCGACGGCGACGGCGATCAAGACGCGGAGGTGTCGAGTCAGGACGCGTGGGAGGCGAGGCGTCCAGCCGAAGTGCGCGCGACGTGCGGAACTGAGCGAGGTGTCCACCGCACATATTTTTTATACACGAACGGGTCCCGGAGCATAGGGGGTCGTGTAAAAATCCGTGCGTCGCCGTGTGGCGTCTTCGCGACGTGCCGCCTGAACGGCTGACGCGCGGCGACGTCGGGGTCGTCGCACCCCTCGAGCCGGGACGCCGGGGGCCCGTTGACGCACGCCGCCAGCATCGCCCTCGGCCGGAGCCCGGCGCCGAGAGGAACAGCTTGGAAGGGCTAGCCCGACCGGGCTGCTCCCCTGCTCTCGGCGTAGCGACCGGCCCGGAGTCTTTACGTCCCGAAGACGTCTCGTCTATGATGCGCCGCCTTAGAGCCTACCGGGATAGGCTCCTACCACCCTGGGGGCCGACGGCCGCCCGGAGGTTCGTACCGGAGGCGGCGCATCTCACTATGAAATGGCAACTTCCGGCCCCAGCGGGGCCGGGTGCGTCGCGGTGGTGTGCCTGCGGCTTTCCGGGGCGTGGCGGCCGGTCGGCGGCGATCTTGACGTTGATCGCCTGCCTGGTGGGGCCGGCGGCCGCATCCCCAGCCTTTGCCCGCTTCGGGTTCAACGACGTCGTCGCCAAGGCCGAAGCGTTGGCGCGCCGGCCCTTCGAAGACCCGCGGGGGCAGGTGCCCCACTGGCTGCTCGAGATCAGCTACGACCAGTGGCGTGACATCCGTTTCCGCCCCGAGCGCGCCTTGTGGCGCCAGGAACGCCTGCCCTTCACCGTGCAGTTCTTCCACCCGGGTCTCTTCTACGACCGGCCGGTGACCGTGAACATCGTCGGTAGCACCGGGACGAGCACGGTGGAATTCTCGCCGAGCGACTTCGACTACGGTCAGACGCAGCTCGGGAGCCGGGTCCCGCAGGATCTCGGGTTTGCCGGCTTCCGCCTCCACTACCCGATCAAGACGCCCGCCTATCAGGACGAGGTCATCGTCTTCCTCGGCGCGAGCTACTTCCGGGCCGTGGGGAAGGAGCAGGGCTTCGGGGCCTCGGCGCGAGGGATCGCCATCGACACCGCCTCGAGCACCGGGGAGGAGTTTCCGTACTTTCGGGAGTTCTGGATCCTGCGTCCGTCTGCCAACGCGGCGGATATCCAGGTGTTCGCGTTGCTCGACAGTCCCAGCCTCACCGGCGCCTACCGCTTCGTCGTCCAGCCCGGCGCCGAGACGATCGTCGACGTGGAAGGCCGCCTGAGCTTTCGGCGCGCGGTCACGAAGCTCGGCATCGCGCCCCTCACCAGCATGTTCTTTTACGGCGAGAACACCACGCGCTCGATCGCCGATTTCCGCCCCGAAGTGCACGACTCGGACGGGCTACTGCTGGCGGCGAGCAGCGGGGAATGGATCTGGCGACCGCTGGATAACCCGGAGAGCCTGCGGGTGAGCGGCTTCCGGATGACCGATCCCGTTGGCTTCGGTCTCCTGCAACGCGACCGGGACTTCGATCACCACCAGGATCTGGAGACCCGGCCGGACCGGCGCCCGAGCATCTGGGTCGCTCCCAAGGAACCCTGGGGCCCGGGCCGCGTGGAGCTGGTGGAGATTCCGACGCACGCCGACACCAACGACAACGTCGTCGCCTACTGGGTGCCCGACGTCTTGCCGCCCCCCGACAAGCCCCTGGCGTTCTCGTACCGGATGCACTGGTTCGACGACCACGGGATGCGTCCACCGGGCGGGCGCACGCTGGCCACCCGCACCGAGCCCGGTACCGGCGAGAGAGCCCGCCGCTTCGTCGTCGACTTCACCGGCAAGGATTTGAACAAGGTTCCCACCGACTCCGTCCTGCGCGGCGTCATCACCATCGGATCGAACACGGATGGGAGCGGTGGGCTCCTCGAGCAACAGGTGCTGAAGAACCCCGTCACCGGCGGCTGGCGCCTCGTGTTCCAGGTGCGCCCGGAGGACGACCGCCCCCTCGAGCTGCGCGCATTCCTGCAGCAGAAGGACAGGGCCCTCACGGAGACCTGGTCGTACGTGATGGGGCAGTGATCGCCCGGGCTCGGCGGCGTCGCACCGAACCCGTGAACGTCGGTGCGGATCGCTCGCCCGCAGCCGCGGCGCTCAGGGAGCGCAGGCGAGACGGCGCCCGCGGCGTTCCAGATCGCAGCGGCCGAGGATGGCGCTGAGCGCGTGGGAGCCCATGGTGACCGTCGTGAGGATCGGCGGCCCGTCCGCTCCTGGCAGCGACAGGCGCTTCCCCGAAACGGAGACGGTGTAGGTCTCTCCATCCTTGGAGCGTACCTTGATGCGGAGCGAGCGATCGGCGGTGCGGTAGCGGACGCGCACGCGACCCCGGCGACTCGCCGCCGTACGCGCCTCGCCGACGTTCTGGGTGAGGAGATTGCCGTCGCCATCGGCCAGCAGGAAGGTCAGAGCGGCCTCGCCATCGATCTCATCACCGGGCGCCAGCGTGAACGATCCGCGGAGCTTCAAGCGATCCGAAGTGCCCGACGTGCTCCGCATGACCACGAGAGCGCGGACGGCAACCGGGGCGCAGCCGGCGGGAACGTCCTGGGCGGGATTCGCCATCGTCGGGCAGTTGTCGCACAGATCTCCGCGGCCGTCGGCGTCGCCGTCGAGCTGAGCGGCGTTGCCCACATCGGGGCAGTTGTCGTTCTCGTTGAGGACGCCATCGCCATCCACGTCGTCGGGATCGGTGCCCGGGTAAACCGCCGCGACCGCCGCGACGTCGTCCGCCATCAGGCTTGCGGCGCGCCCATCGAAATGGGCGCGAAAATACATGGTGGCTTCGCTGAGGGTCGGATTGGATTCCGCCGATCGTTCCGAGGAGTGTCCGAGACCGATCGAGTGGCCGATCTCGTGCGTGAGGACCTCGGCGATGTTTGACTTGTTCCAGAAGCCGCAGGACGAAAAGCCGTTGTTGAACGTGATGTTCGCTTCGGTGATGGCGATGAACTCCACGCCGTTCACCGTCGTCTTGCGGGAGGAATTGCCGCAGAAGCCGCCGAGCGCGAGGATGCCGCTGCATCCCGAGGGGTCCGGCACGTCGTCGAACGGGTCGTCGAACACGATCTGGCTGACGCCGTCGCACGCCATGACCCGGGCTGGCGCCGTGCCGCCGACGGCGAGGGTGATGCGGGCCGCCGGGACGTCGTTCCACGCCGCCATCGCCTGTGCCACCGCATCGACGCTCTCGCTGGGGCCGATCGCCGGCTCTCCGAACTCGTCCACCAGGTAGCTGATCGTCGCGCCGGAATCCGCTTCGTTCCACCGCCCGGGCCCGAGAAAGGTGAAGCCGCTCACGAACTCGTGCGGCAGGGTGTCGTCGGAGGCCTCGGCCGGTTCCTCGACCGCGTCGACGTGCGCGACCGGACCCGCGGACACCGCGCGGCGAATGGCCGCCGCCATCGCCTTCAGCGAGCGAACGTCGCGCGCGGCGCCACCGATCACCTGTGCGTCGACGGTCCGCTCCGCGATGCCCATCGTATCGCCGGCGATACGGTATTTTCCGAGCCCAAGGCTCGTGGTTCCGAGCGTGCCGTCGCCTCGACGCTGCAGGAAGAGCAGGACCCGCTCCCCGACGGTGAACTCGGCCGCGCCGTGGATCCATTGGCGCAGCGCGCCGACTTGTCCGCCAGGCTCGCGGATCGTGACGGCGCGGCGGCGCACGCGTCCCTTGAGCACGTCTGCGACGTTCACCGTGACGAACGTGCGAACCGATTCACCGTCCGCCGTGACCACGCTGCGGATGCGCGCCACCGTGCCCGTGAGGATCACGTCGGACGCGCGGGTGAGGTCGGCGTCGGACGGCGCCACGAACACCGTCGCGTTCGCGCTCCGTGTGACGCCCGCGATCGCCGCGATGGCGACGACGAGCGAAGCTGCCGAGCGGCGGAGTGAGGTCTGAAAATCCACGGGCACGATCTCCTCGGGAGCGGTGGTCGTCGATCGGTCGCCGTGGACGGTTGCAACGCGAGTGCCAACGGGTTCGCTGGCCTGCCGCGATGAAAACCGTGCGATCTCGGGCGCTCCCGGTGGCGAAGCGAGGACGCGCGGGTGACGCTTCGCCAATTCCGTAGCAGGTGACGTGCCGAGCGCACCGCATCCGCCATGCGGATCGCTGCGGTGTGCGGAGCGGGTGAGGGCGAGCGACTGGCCCGGGTGAGTGTGCGCGAGCGCGGAGCCTCGCGATGGGACGGGTGAGGAACGAGGCTAGGAGCAGTCTCGGCCTCGGCCGACAACGGGTGAAACGAACGCGAAGCGCTCTGCTGCGCCGCTCTCGGGTACGCCGTCTCTCGAGCGCTCGCGCGCGAGCAGGTCGGCGAGCTCGCGGAGGTGGCCGATGCGCACGGGATGGTCACAGCGATCGCCCACCGCGACGAAGCCCATCCCGGCCGCCCGGGCCGCCATGCCGTCGCTCGGGCTATCGCCTACGTAGACGGCGCTCCGGCAGGCCGGCCCGAGCCGGCGTGCGCACTCGAGCAGCATGTCCGGATGCGGCTTCGGGCGCGCGACATCGAGGATGCCGACGACGACGTCGAAGGTCTCCTCGAGATCGAACTCGCGGAGCAGATCCGGGATCGTTCGCCCGCGGTTGGTCGCCATGGCGAGGCGGTAGGTCGCACGCAGCTCATCAAGGACGTCATGCAATCCGTCCACCGGGGCCATCAGCTCCAGGAACGGTCGGTAGTCGATGGTGGCCGCGACGCGGAGCGCGGCGGCGTAGCGGGAGGAATCGTGACCGAAGAGCTCCTCCAGAACCTGCGGGCTCGACAGCGCGTGCGCGGCGCCCTCCTGCTCGCGGGTGAGCGGCGCTTCGCCGAGGTTCTCGAGGATGGCGTTGTAGAAGGCGACGTTGGCTGCCGCCGAGTCGAACAGCACGCCGTCGCAATCGAGGATGATGGCATCGGGCGCACGAGTCGACATGGCGGGCTCCTTCATGAGGCGGCGGCGATCGCCGCCTCGATCGTGCGCCGCCATCGACTCCAACGCTCCTCGCGCACCGCGGGCGACCACTGCGGCTCGAAGAGGCGATCGAGTCGCCAGGCGCGCCGCAGCTCCTCCAGGTCGCGCCACAGACCGACGGCGTGGCCGGCGAAGTATGCGGCACCGAGGCATCCGGCTTCTATGACGCGGGGGCGTTCCACGGGGAGCCCGAGCACGTCGGCGAGCGTTTGCATGAGCAGATCGTTGCGGGCAGCCCCACCCCCGACTCGCAGCGTGGCCGGACGCGGCGCGGCCGCGGTCTCGAGCAGGGCATCGAATACCTCCCTGCCCCGGAAGGCGATGCCCTCGAGCAGTGCCCGGGCGATGTGCGCCTTGGTGGTCGCACGGGAGAGGCCACCCACCGTCGCCCGCACCCCGGGCAAGGCGTAAGGTGTGCCGAGCCCCTGGAAAGCCGGTACGACCCATGCGCCCCCCGCATCCGGTACCGACGCCGCCAGCGTTTCACACTCTTCGAGCCGGCTGATGACCCCCAGGCCGTCGCGCAGCCACTGGACGGCGGCGCCGGCAGTGATCGCGCTTCCTTCGAGGCAGTACGGCCGATCCTCACCGAGCTGCCAGAGGATGAGCGGAAACACGCCGGGTCCCGGGGGCGCCGGCTGCGCTCCGGTATGAAGGTCGAACATCGCCGAAGTGCCGAACGTCGCCTTGATGGAGCCCGGCTCGACGCACAGCTGTCCGAACATCGCCGCCTGTTGGTCGCCGGCCATGCCGGCGATGGGGATGGGATGCCCGAGGAAGGGTGCCAATGCCTCGCCCACGATGCCGCTCGACGGTCGGATGTCCGGCAAGAGCTCCCTGGGAATGCGCAGCGCCTGCAGCGGAGCGTCGTCCCAGCCGCCGTCGAAGAAATTGTAGAGGCCGGTGCAAGACGCGTTGGACGGGTCGGTGACGTGGCAACCACCCGCGGTGAGCCGCCACACGAGCCAGCTGTCGACGGTTCCGGCGCGCAGACGGCGTGTCGATGCCCCATCCGCCCTGCTGAGGAGCCACTCGATCTTGGTCGCCGACGCCAGCGGGCTGACCCAGAGCCCGAGCGCCTCGAGCTCGCGGCAGCGCGCGGCGGTGCGCTGGTCCTGCCAGCTGACGGCGGGTCCGAGCGGACGGCCCGTGTCTGCGTCCCACAGCAGCGCGGTCGAGCGCTGCGTCGTGATCCCGAGCGCGCCGAGGTCCGCGGGCGCCAAGCGGGCGGCCTCGAGCGCGGCGCCGGCGACGGCACGGGTCTCGTTCCAAATGTTCTCCGGATCATGCTCGACGAGACCGGGGCCAGGGCATCGCGTCTCGATGGGCCGATAGGCGTGGCCGCGCACGCTGCTCGAGGCGTCGATGACGAGGGCCCGGACTCCCGTCGTTCCTTCGTCGATGGCGAGGATGTGCTCTCGGCTCATCTCGGGAGGAGGCTATAGCAGCCCCGCGGGGCAGCAAGCGACCCGCAACCGCTCTGTCCGGTGCCTGGTTGGACGGCGGCCGCGACCGCACCGCCTTGACAGCCTCACCGTGCCCCGGAGAAGATCGTCGCGGACGCCCCTTTACCCGAGTCGCCGGTGTCCAGTCCATCGGGCGGGCGCATGGCGACGGTCGGCCGCCACGGACGGGGGCTGCTCCCCGGATCTTGAGGCTCCCGAGCCCGCCCGCGGCGGCAGCGACGCGACGGCCGTGGGCGCGTTCGTGCAGGAGGATTGCCCATATGCTGGTGAAAATGCGGCCCGATGCGACCGAGAACGAGGTCCGGGCCGTCGAGCAGAAGCTGGAGGATCTGGGCTACCGCCTCGGCAAGATGGTGGGAGAGCAGATCACGCTGATCGGCGTCTATGGCGACATCACCCAACTGCCCACCGCCGAGATCGAGGAGATGGCGGGGGTCGAGCGGCTGATCCCGATCTCGAGGGCCTACAAGCGGGCGGCGCAGAAGGGAGATCCGATCCATCCGATCCGATCGACGGTCAACATCGGCAAGGTCGTGTGCGGCGGTACGGACGTGACGGTGATCGGTGGACCGTGCTCCGTGGAGAGCGAGCGGCAGGTGATGGAAGCTGCGGCGATGGTGCAGCAGGCAGGGGGCAAATGCTTGCGCGGCGGCGTGGTGAAGTATCGCTCGAGCCCCTACAGCGGCTGGGAAGGGTTGGGCTCCTCGGATCGGCAATCCCTGCGGCGCGGGCTCGAGCTGATCGTGAAGGCGGGCCGGGCCTTCGATCTGCCGACCGTGGTCGAGATTCTCGATCAGGCGGACGTGAGCCTCTACGAGGACACCGGCGTCGACTGCCTGCAGGTGGGCGAGCCCAACAGCAAGAACCAGGCGTTGCTCAACCGGTTGCGCTCGACCGCGCTGCCGGTCATCCACAAACGCGGCAACTCCCTCGATACCGAAGCGTACCTGCTGTGGGTGGAGCGGGTCATGGTGGAGGGGAAGGAGAACATCATCCTCTGCGAACGGGGCATCACGAGCTGCACGCGCTACACCCGCAACACGCTCGACATCGGCTCCGTCGCCGCCTTCCACTATCAGCTCTCCTGCCTGCCGGTGGCGGTCGACGCGTCCCACGGCACGGGCATTCGCGACCTCGTGCATCCCGTCACGCTGGCCGGCATCATGGCCGGCGCGTCCGTGGTGATGGTCGAGGCGCATCCGAATCCGCTGATCGCCAAGTCGGACGGTTTCCAGGGCTTGTTTCCGGAGCAGTTCGCCGGCTTGGTGAAGGCAGTCCACGAGGTCTGGGAGCTGCGCCGCCGGATCGAGGAGCTCTACGCTCCGTCGGCGACGTGGGAACAGCAATATCTCGCCCGCGCAGGCGAGGACCGCAAACGCCTGCACGGGAAATGACGCTCAGAGCGCCAGCGCGACGACCGTGACGCCGACCCCTCCTTCGGACGGTGTCCCTTCGCGAAACGAGGCGCAGTAGGGCGAGTCGGCCAGATACTCCTGCACGGCGCGGCGCAGGGCCCCCGTCCCGACGCCGTGAATGATGCGCACCGTCGCCTGACCCGACCGCATCGCGCGGTCCATGAAGGTGTCGAGCGCGGCAACCGCCTCGCGGGCTCTCAGGCCGAGCAGGGAAAGATCGTCCGCCGCCGGGGTGGTGTCGACCGCGTAGTGCACGGTCGTGCCGGGAACCCGCGGATCTCGTGGCGAGCGATGCCGGGATGCCGCCGGGCCGATTCGGCGCAACGCCATCGCCGGAACCTCGAAGCGCAGGGCGCCGCGTCGAATGCGGGCGCGCTCGCCGCTGATCTCGACGAGCTCGCCGCGGATGCCCTGATCGACCACCTCCACCTCGTCGCCGACGGCGGGCATGGGTGCGGCGGTGGCTGCCGGCGTGGCGTGCTGCTGGGCGGCCGCCACGATGCGCGCCCGCTGGCTGGCGATGATCTCCCTGAGCGCCGCGGCGTTCTCATCGCGCCGGCGCAGGTCGTCGAGAACGCGATTGCCTTCGGCCTCGAGCTCGCGCACGAAGCGTTGCGCTTCGGCAAGCGCGTCCTGCCACGCGGTTCGCTGCTTCGCCCGCAGCTTCGCCACCAGATCGGCGTGCTCCGCCTCGCGCCCCGCGAGCGCCCGGCGCGCCGCCTCGAGCTCGACGAGCTTGGCTTCGTAGGCGCGTCGAGTGTCTTCCAGGCGCTCGCTGGCTCGCACGACCTCCGGCCCCGCCTCGTCGGACAAGCGACGCGCCGCAGCTTCGAGGACCGGCTCCGGGAGCCCGAGGCGGCGCGCCATGGGGAGTGCCAGGCTCTGCCCGAGCGTGCGGTAGCACAGCTCGTACCGCGGCGCTCCGCTGGCGGGATCGATATCCACGGCGGCAACCTCGAAGCCGGCGTCGGCAAGGGCGAACGTCTTGACGTCGGCCGCGTGCGAGCTGGCGGCGACGAACATCCCGCGCTGACACAGAAAGTCGAGTAGGGCGACGGCGAGTGCGCCACCCTCGATCGGATCGGTGCCGACGCCGGGCTCGTCGAGAAGGACGAGGCTCCGCGCACCGGCACGGCTCGTGATCGCGGCGAGGTTGGTCATGTGTGAGGCGAAGGTGGAGAGATTCTGCTCGATGCTCTGGCGATCCCCGATATCGGCGTAGATTCCTGTGAAACATGGCAGCGTGCTGCCGTCGGCGACGGGGATCGCAAGCCCGCACTGCGCCATCAGCGCGAGCAATCCGAGCGTCTTGAGCGCCACGGTCTTGCCGCCGGTGTTGGGGCCGCTGATCACGAGCCCGCGTTGCTCGGCGCCGAGAAAGAGGTCGATCGGCACCGCGCCGCGGTCGCCGAGGACGAGCAGCGGATGCCGCGCACGCTGGAGCCGGATCTCCTCGGCGCCGACACGTGGGACACACGCGGCCATGAGCCGGGCTAGCGCGGCGCGCGCCGCGAGCACGTCACACTCGACGAGCGTGTCGAACGTCACCGCGAGCGTCGCCTGGTGCCTGGCGACCTCCGCCGTGAGCGCGGTGCAGATGCGCCGTTCCTCGGATTCCTCGGCCTTGCGAAGGAGCACGAGGCGGTTGTTGGGCTCCACGGCGAACAGGGGCTCGACGAAGATCGTCTCCCCGGAGGCGGACCGGTCCTGAATCACCCCCTGCACGCGGTGCGCGGCCGCCGCGCGGAGCGGGACCACGAAGCGATCCCGTCGTAGCGTCACGTAGTCCTCGGCGACGACCTCGGGGCCTGCCTCGGCGAGGAGTCGGCCGAGCCGGGCTTCGAGATCGTCGCGAAGAGTGCGCGCGCTGCTTCGAATCTCGCCGAGGGCGGGGCTCGCCTCGTCCCGGATATGTCCGCTGTCGTCCACGGCGTCGGCGATGGCGCGCTCGAGCCCGGGGGGTGAGACGAGGCGGGTGCTGAGAGCCTGGAGACTCGGCGCGTCGGCGCCCGCACGGCGCAGATGGCGGCGGGTCGCCTCGGCCAGTCGCAGCGTCGTCAGGACCGCCGCGAGCTCGCGACCGCCGAGGGCTGCTCCTTCGTGGGCCGCGAGGGCGAGCAGCGGACGAAGGTCGGGAACGTCGAGCCGTGGGCCGTGGGGATACTCGTCGGTGAACCGGAGGTATTCCGTCAAAGTGGCAAGACGCGCTTCGACCTGGTGCTGGCCAGTCGCCGGCCGCAGGCTCCGGCACCGCTCGCCGCCAACGCCGGAGGCTGCGTGCTGCGCGAGGGCATCGAGGACCTTGTCGAGCTCGAGCGCTTCGAGATCATGGGACCGCATGGGCTGGGTGCCCCGCCGGTGGACGCCGGGGCCAGCCAACGATCATAGCGCCGCCGTGACCGCGGAGAAAAGGGAGCGCCCCGCTCGCGTCCGACGTGGCGTCGTTCATCAGTCGATCGAGCTCGTCGATCTCGCCCTCCTCCAGCTCGCTCGGGCCTTCGATGTTGGTACGTACCTCGCGCACGCCGCGGACGTGGCTCGTGATCACGATTGCCTGCAGCTGCGTGCTCAGGTTCCGGGCCCTTCCGCCGAGCAACACGACCCCGTCGTTGACCGAGACGACGTCGATGCCGCTGTGCTGAAGCTCCGGAGCCGTCTCGAGCGCCGCCGTGACGCGCTGCTCGACGAGCTCATCGCGCTCGACGACGTCCTCTCGTCGCCTCTCCGGCACGACCTGCAGCAGATTGCGGACCTCGCTCGTGCCGTCGATCGCGCGCGCGATGGAAGCCGCCTTCTCGCGGGCCGCCTCAGACGCCACCTTGCCATGCAGCGTTACCCGACCGTCGATCGTATCCACGTCGATCTCGGACGCCCGCAGCCCCTCCGTGGCCAGCAGCGAGACCTTCGTCTTGATCGTGATCCAGGGATCGAAGACGTCGGCTCGTGCCGTTCCCGCCGCCAGACACAGGACGAACGCGAGAGTTGCCGTGCATGTGATGCTCGTACGAGTTCCCATGGGCACCTCCGTGCGGGGCAGGTCGAGCAAGGCGTGTGCCACGGCGCCCCGCGATGGACCGGGCGTGCGCGCCACGATGCAGCAGCCGAACGCGGTCCGATGCGCCTTCTTGCGCGGCAGTTTGCGGAATTTACAATCGCGAGCCGCGCGCAGGTCGCGATCGCTCGTCTCCGTCAGTCGACGACGAGCTCGATGTCTTCGCTTTCTCTGCTAGCAGTTGCCGAGCCGCACACGTCGAGGTCGTCACACACGCGAACGCGGGTGCTCAAACGCACCGGACCGGAGGGAACGTCGGCCGGGAGGTCGAAGACCGGAGCCACGCCGACGGTGGTCGACGTGTGGGCGAACGTTGGAACGATCTCGGCGCTGCCCGCCGCATGGCGCACGATCACGGTGACACCTGTCGTATCGAGACCGGCGCCGAACAGCAGCAAGCGATCGCCCGCGTGTGCGTGGTTGATGGGTTCGACGGGTTCGACTTCCCCGGCGAAGGGGTAGACGGCCCAGACGGCAGGGGCCGCCGCCGCGGCGCTGATGTCGAACGCGTACGGCTCGCCCGCGGTTCCGTCGGCGTGCTCGACGACCAGCCACGCGCGCCCCGGCCGGAGCTCGCCGGGGAGGCGCGCGAAGATCGCGTCCCCGCGCGTCGCGCTCGAAAAGACGAACGCCTCCTGCGTGCGCCCATCTTGCTCGATCAGGACGCGATCAGCGGCGGCGCCGCTATCCGGCGTGTCTGGCAGCTGCGCATCGGTCAAGATCAGCACCACCTGACCGCGCGAGGGCTGCGGTGGCTCGAGGCCGTTCACCCGCACGTCTGCCTGTGCCGGAGCCGAAAAAATGAGCGGCGCAACGACGGCGAGCGCAAGAGCAACAGATGCGAGACGAGCTAGCTGCATCGGTTCCTCCTCGAAGCTTTCGCATCCGTAGCACCTGGCGTCGTCGGGAACAACCGGGGTCGCGACAAAAATGCACACGTCGTCGCGACGACGCTGGCGAGCCGTCTGGCTCTTCGAGGCTGACCCAAAAGGTCTACGGGGTGGAGCGCGAATGATCAGTCCGGCGGCAATCCCGGGATGCGCAAGCGTGGAGCGAAGTGCGTGTCGTCTGGAGCGCCCGCGGCGTCGGCGGCGGTCGCGTCGGCTGCCCCCGCGTCGCCGTCTTCGGTTTCGTCGGTTTCGTCGGAGTCCGCATTTTCCCGCACGGCCGTCACGCTCAGTCGGCGGTTCTCCGGCGCGTACGGATTGCTGGTATTGAGGAGCTTCGAGTCGGCGTATGCGATCACCGCCTCCACCTGATCGGGTCTGAGCCCGTTGCCTTCCATGATCTTGCGCGCGCTGTTGGCGCGCGAGAAGGCCAGATCCCAGTTGGTGAGGCCGGCGTCGGGAGCGAAGGGTCTCGCATCCGTGTGGCCGCCGATGCGCAGGCGGTTGGGGAGCCGGCCGAGCGGGCCGGCGAGCTTCTGGAGCAGGTGGACGAGGGCGGGCTTGAGCTCGGCGCTCGCGACGTCGAACAACAAATCCTTCTGGCCCTCCGTGTCGACGATCTGGATCTCGAGCCCCTGCTTGCTGACCGCGATCTGCACCAGGCTCTTGATCTCCTCGAGCTCGGGAGACGTCTCGAGCATGCGCTCGATCTCGCGGGCCTTTCCCCGCAGCGCCTCCACCTCCTGGCCGCTTCCCTGCACCAGAGAGATGGCGGCATCGAGCGGACGCACATCGCCGCTCTGCGCCGTCTGGGAGGTCTCACCGACGCTGTTGCCGCCGGAGAGCACGCCGGGATTGCGAAAGTAGCGGGCGATCTGTTGCCGCAGCGCGAGGTCCGCCTGGGTGAGGAGCCAGAGCACGATGAAGAGCGCCATCATCGCCGTCACGAAGTCGGCGTAGGCGACCTTCCATGCGCCGCCGTGGTGGCCGCCGTGGCCGCCCTTCCTCTTGATCTTGACGATGACCTGGGGGGCGCTCTCTGCCATGGGTCACTGACCGGGGGGCCGGGTGAGCCGCCATCGGCCGTCGGGAGTTTCGCGGTCGCGCGGCGTGAAGCGGGACGGCCGCCTCACGCACCCTCGCCGACCTTAGACGCTGCGGCACGCCTCGTCGACCTCTTCACCGCTCGGCCGAACGCTGCTGAAGATGGCCTTGCGCGCGAACTCGATGGCCACGATGGGCGAAGCGCCGCGCAGCGCCGCCACGACGCCGTCCTTGATGCAGCGCAAGTACTTCGCGGCGCTCGCGTTCTGGGCCTCCACGTTCATGGCCAACGGTTGCAGGAAGCCGTAGCAGAGGAGAATGCCCAGGAACGTGCCGATGAGCGCGGCGCCGATGTGGTGCCCGATCTCCTCGGGGCCGGCGTCGAGGTGGCCCATCGTGATGACGATGCCGAGCACGGCCGCGACGATGCCGAGCCCCGGGAGGGCGTCGGCCGTGTTGTTGATGACGTTGATGGGCGCGGCCATCTCTTCGTGGTGCGTCTCGAGCTCCGCGTCGAGCATCACGTCGAGCTCCTCGGCGGTGGCGGTGCCGTTGACGATCTGCTTGAGCGCGTCCCGGAAGAACTCCACCGGCTCGTGGCGTTTGAGAAACCCCGGGTACTTGGAGAAGATGGAGCTCTTCTCCATGTTCTGTACGTGCTCATCGAGGGCGACCGCGCCGTTCTTCCGCATGAACTGGAAGACGTGGTACTGGAGCTTGAGCAGCTCCAGGTAGTCGGTTCTCGAGGGAGCGATGCTCTTGAAGGATGCCACGATCGAGCGCAGCACCTGGCCGCGCAGCGGACCTGGCGCCTTGATGAGCATCGTGCCGAGCGCCGCGCCGCCGATGATGACGAACTCCGAAGGCTGGTTGAGGACGTGGAGCGGCCCGCTCGCCATGGTATAGCCGCCGAGGACGGCGCCGAAGACGATGACGAGGCCGATGATGGTGAACATGGCGATCGTGGGCGCCGACGGTCACCCCTGGGTGCTTGGCGTGCGGGGACCTTCGTCGCTGCGCAGAGGGAAGCAAGTCGGATGCCATGGCCGGTGACGACGCAACGCCGTTGCCCGCGCGACGGCGCGCCAGCAGATGCCGTTGCATCCGTAACACAGCGCCAAACCGATGCTCGCGTACGTGGACGACACTGTGCGCAGGCGTGCCGCAGCTGATCATGCACCGGCCATGGGGAATGCCCTAGCGCCCGCGCACGGAGGTTCGCTGCCGGCTTCGGGATACTAGCCCATGTTTGCGAAGTACATCGACGTCGGTCCGCATGCGATCAACTATCTTCACACCGGTCCCTCCACGCTGCCCGACGTGGTCCCTCCGCTCGACGCGGGGCGGTTGCTCGTGATGCTGCACGGCGCGGGCGGCACCGCCGCGCTGTGGCGACCACAGCTCGAGCACTTCGCGCGCCGGCACAGCGCCATCGCCCTCGATTTTCCCGGCCACGGCAGATCCTCCGGCGTGAGCGGCCTGCCCACCGTGATGGACTACGCCGATCTCCTCGTTGCCTTTTCCCGTCGCGTGAGCTTGCGCCCGTTCGTGGCGGTGGGTCGCTCGCTGGGTGCCGCGGTGGCGCTGACGCTCGCTCTCGAGCATCGTGAGTGCCTTCACGGCCTCGTCGTGGTGGCAACCGGTGCCTGGTTCGAGATCGACGAGGTTGTCCTCCACTCCACAAACGAGGTGGTTTCGGGACGCCGGGGGCAGCAGTTCACCGCCGAGGCCTTCTCGCCGACCACCACTGCGGAGATCATGCGGCGGGCGTGGGCCGAGCAGGTGAAGACCGACCCGCGCGTGTTGCACGGCGATCTTCTCGCCTGTCGCCGCTTCGACGTGCGTCGCCGGCTGCGGGACATCCGGGTTCCCACCCTCGTGGTGGCTGGGGCCGACGACCGCGTGGTGCCCGTGGCGGCCGCCGAGGACCTCGCAGCCGGCATCCGAGGCGCGGAGCTCGCGGTCGTTCCCGATGCAGGTCAGATGGTCGCCCTCGAGCAAGCGGAGAAGGTCAATCGCCTCATCGAGCAGTTTCTCGAGCGTCTGCCATGAAGCGGGCAGCAGCCATCGTCGGGGTCCACGAGCACCCGCTGCGGTTCGCGCCGCACAAGACCGCCTACCAGATTCACGCCGAGTCCGCGCGCGCCGCCCTGGAGGACGCCGGTCTCGGCATCGGCGACGTCGATGGGTATTGCACCTCGGGCGTCGGTCCGATCGGCATAATGTCCCTCTGCAACCACCTCGGCCTCCGGCCGACCTTCCTCGACTCCACCTCGATCGGCGGCTCTTCCTTCGTGGCGCACATGGCGCACGCGGCGGCGGCCATCGCCGCGGGGCTGTGCGAGGTCGTGTTGATCACCTACGGCAGCACCGCCGCTTCCGATCGCTTCGCCATCGGTACCGGGGGTGGCTTTCTCACCGACCCGCCGGATCAGTTCGAGGGGCAGTACGGTCCCACCGTCGTCGGCTCGTACGCGCTGTGCGCGCAGCGGCACATGCACGACTTCGGCACCACCAGCGAGCAGCTTGCCGGGGTGGCGGTCACCATGCGGCGGCACGCGTCCCTCAATCCGGTGGCGAAGTACCGTGAGCCGATCGCCGTGGAGGACGTTCTCGCCTCCCGCATCGTCTCCTCGCCGCTCCATCTGCTCGATTGCTGCATCATCTCCGATGGCGGCGGCGCCGTCGTGGTGACTTCGGCGGCGCGGGCACGCGAGCTGCGGCGGCGACCGGTGTACGTGCTCGGGGCTGCGGAGGCGGTTTCGGACACGGGGATCGGCGACCGTAACCTCGTCCAGATGGCCGCCGGACAATCGGGTCCCGTGGCGCTCGCCCGGGCCGGGATCCGTCATGCCGACGTCGATTGTTGCATGCTCTACGATTCTTTCACGATCACGGTGGTGATGACGCTCGAGGGACTGGGCTTCTGCGAACCGGGGGAGGGGGGTGCGTTCGTCGGCGAGGGGAGAATCGGTCTCGGCGGCGCACTTCCCGTCAACACCGACGGCGGTGGCCTCTCCTCCAATCATCCGGGAATGCGCGGCATCTTCCTGGTGATCGAAGCGACCAAGCAGCTCCGTGGGGAATGCGGACCGCGGCAGGTGCCAGACGCGCGCATCGCGCTGGTGCACGGGACGGGCGGCATGCTCGGACTGCGGCACAGCGGCGCGACGCTCGTGCTGGCGCGGGACTAGGAGATCGGTTCGATGACCGGGTCACGGAACCGCATTGCCGCGCTCGCGCTCGTGAGCGTCATCGTGCAATCGACGGCGGCAGCGACGATCGCGGGTGCGGCTCCGGCCGGCGAGACGACCGGCTCGAGTCTGCAATGTCGCTCGGGCACGACCGCCATGAGCGGCACCCAGCCGGGGCTACGAGAAGAATGGTGTCAGCTTCCCGACGGCACCCGGCACGGTCCGACCGCGTCGTGGTACGCCTCCGGGCAGCCGCAGCAGACCGGTGAGTACCACAACGGCCAGCCGTACGGACGCTGGGTCTACTGGTACGAGAACGGGCGCAAGCGGTCCGAGGGAAGGTGGCGTGCCGGGCAAGTCGAGGGATACTGGACCTTCTGGGGCGAGACGGGAACGCGCCAGAGCGCCGGGCGTTTCCGTGATGGCGGACGATGGGGGCGATGGCGGTACTGGGACGACGCCGGCCGGCTACGCGAGGAGGGCGTGTGGCGTGACGGAGAGAAGCGCGGCGCATGGACCGAGGTGTCGCCCGGCGACGGGCGTCTGCGCGTCGTTCGCTACCGCCGCGGAGTGGCGATGGGCGCGTCGGTATACGTCACGATGGACGAGCTCCATGCCACCGGCGGCGTGCCCCAGGGGTGGTCCTTCAGTCCCCCGCCCGGCGATCCGGCCGCCGGCCGGCTGCTCTTCGAACGCTTCGGTTGTCACACCTGTCACGTGGTGATGGGGGAAGGGTTCGGCTCGGCTTCGGCCCCGGCGGCGGATGCGTCCGTTGGCCCGGAGCTCACGGGCATGGGACGCCATCATCCACCCGGCTACTTCGCGGAGTCGATTCTCAATCCCGATGCCGTCATCGTGAAGGCGCCCGGCCACATCGGTTCCGATGGACGCTCCCGCATGCCGGCCTATCCCGACATGACGCTCACCGAGCTCGCGGACCTGGTTGCCTATCTCACGAGCCTGCGCGACCAGGAGTGCGCGCACTGACAGGAGGCGGAACCATGGCGACGCCCGGACCGCGCGTCGACGAAGAGTCCAAAGGATTCTGGGAGGCGTGCAAGCGGCGTGAGCTCTACCTACAGCGCTGCCGCTCGTGCGCGACGCTGCGCTACTACCCGCGCGCCATCTGCCCGCGGTGCCTCTCGGGTGAGATCGAGTGGGTCCGGTGCAGCGGCCGGGGATCCGTCTATAGCTTCACGGTGACCCACCAGAACCAGGCATCGGGCTTTCGCGACCGGCTTCCATACGTGCTCGCCTACGTGCAGCTCGACGAAGGGCCACGGGTACTCACCAACATCGTCGACTGTTTCCCCGACGCCGTGCGCATCGGTATGTCCGTCGAGGTGGTCTTCGAGGACGTCGACGAGATCGCGGTGCCGCGGTTCCGTCCGGCTCGGATGTGATGGCCTGACGGGCCTCGCGGTAGGGCCGCGCCCGCCCCGGCCTGCCTGTGCGGCGCCGCGCGTTGAGCATGAGGGCGGCGTGCCGTACTCTATTCTCCATATTCATGATTCATGGTGAGGATTCAGGCGCCGGCGCGTCACCGTCCGCGGACCGCGCCGCGCGACGACGACCGGTCGTGGGGTGGGGTGTGATGGGGCGAGGAACCGAAGTCGGGGAGAGCTACCTCCGGCTACGGCGCGTTGGTGCCGTGGGAGTCGCGGCCATCGCGTCGGTGATGGCGATGGGGCTGACCGTGGCCGCCCCCACGGCCGACGCCGTGGAGGCGTGGACGCTCGACGCGGAGAGCTCGGAGCGAGGGAAGGATCTCCTGCCGGAGCCCGTGCTGCGCCGGGTGGCGAACGGCGAGTACTCGTTCAGAATCACTGCGGTCGATCCGGAGCGCTTCCGCAAGAACTACAGCACGACGTTCTGGGCTGCGAGCGGGGCCAACGCAGGCCGCTACGACCTGGACCCGGAGACGTGCGGGCTCAAGGATCGGGCGACGGGGCAGATCCCGGAGTTCTTCTTCGGCTACCCGTTCCCGGCCATCGATCCGGCCGATCCGCAGGCGGGCTGCAAGATCGCCTGGAACTTTCAGGCTGCCGGCTTCATGGGCGGGGGCGCGGGCGCCAGCTTCTATCTCAACGGGCTCGAGCCGGGCGGGGAGTATCGCACCATCAAGACGCGAGTGCGGGCGATGCCGCTCGTCGGCCACCACGGCGCTCGCATCCCGAACCCCGACCACCTCGCGGTGAAGGGAATGACGAGGGCGCTCGAGCCCGTGGACGTCGAGGGGGTGTCCACGCTGGTGGTGCGGCACTGGGATTGGGTCAAGCCGGACGACATGTGGGCCTACGTGCCCTCCACGCGGCGGGCGCGGCGGATTCACGCGTCGGCGCGATCGGAGCCCGTGGCGGGACTGGACATCTTCGCCGACGACATCAACTGCTATGCCGGGAAGGTGGAGGAGTATCGCTGGCGGCTCGTCGGCGAGGGACGGACGCTCGCGCCCGTCATGGGAAGCCCCTACGGCACCGTCGCCGATCGCTCGGGCAGCACGCGGTGGCTTGCGCCCACACCGCCCGTGCGCGCCAACTACGAGCTCACCAACGGCAGGAAGACGAAGGGTGCGCCCTGGCTGCTGGTGGAGAACGTTGCGTTCGTGCCGCGGCCGGCCTGGATCGTCGAGGGCGAATCGAAGGACCCGTACTACAACTTCGGCAAAGTGATCATGTACTTCGACAAGGACATGTACCGCATCTACTGGAAGATGGTGCACAATCGCGCCGGCGAGTATTTCTACAACGCCATGTGCGGCTACACGTTCGCCGTCTCGCCCGACCGCACGTTCTCGGCGGTTGCACCGACCGTCGTCGTCGGCGTGAACGACAAGGCGAATCGGGCGGCAATCGGTGGGCGCTCCCACGATCAGTTCATCGAGCAGGCCTTCGATCCCGCGGGATTCTCCCTGCAGGCGCTCCGCCAGCGCGGCGAGTGAGCTCACGGCCGCGGGCCGCCGGGGCGCACGAGCCGAAATCGTGTTGCCTTCGGATCACGGGTGTGTTCAATTTGACCCGTGATCCTCGATCTTCACGTGCACTCCGAAGCGAGTGACGACAGCCGCGCCCCCGTGGCTGCGTACCTGACCTGGCTCGGCAAACGGCGCGATGAGCGGCCGGTCGACGGCATCGTGCTCACCGAGCACCGCCACTTCGACCTCGGGCGGGACTTTCGCGACCTCGAGGATCGTTTCGGCCTGCGTATTCTCCGCGGGGCCGAGATCGAGACGAGCTACGGCCACATGCTGGTCTACGGCATCGACGCGGCGATCGTGCGGCGCTTCGACTTCGCCGATGTGCGCTTGCCGGCGCAAACCGTGGTCACGGAGGTGGCGCGGATGGGGGGCGTGGTGATTCCGTGTCATCCGGGCCGCCCGACCGTGGGGATGTATGCGCACTACGAGACCCAGCCGCCGCTCGATGGTGTGGTCGCGGTGGAGACGCTCAACGGCGGCAGCCGGCGAGGAGAGGACGAGCGCGCCGCCAGCCTCGTTCGCCGCTACGGCTAGCACAGCATCGGTGGGAGCGACGCACACATGGTGAGCTTCATCGGGATGTGTGCGACGGAGTTCGAGGATCCGATCCAGGACGAGCGTGATCTCGTGCGCGCCCTGATCGCGGGACGTTGCCGGGCGGTGGACTATCGCCGGCGGGCGGCCAGCGACGAGTCCGGGCGAGCAGCGGGCTAGCCAGGACGCGATTCATGGCGCTAACCTTCGACCGCGCGCTCCTCGGGCGGGAGTTCGATCGAACCGAGTACGGTCCCATCGCCGAGGGAGAGATCCTGGAGTTCGCGCGGTCCCTCGGCGAGCGGCGCCCGCTCTACGTGGACCCCGTCGCCGCCCGACAGGGACCGTTCAACGGCCTGGTGGCGATGCCGGCGTTCTGTCTCAGGTTCCGCAGCCGGCGCTTCTACCCGACGGACATGCCGGTCCTGTCGCGGTCCGGGTTCGATGCGGGCAAGGACGTCGAGTTCGGCGTCCCGATCCGGCCCGGCGACATGGTCACAGTATCGGCCGTCGTGAAGGATCTGTACGAGAAGACGGGTCGCAGCGGTCCCATGGTGATCGTGGTGATCCGCTTCGTGCTCCTGAATCAGCGCTCCGAGACGGTCGCGATCATCGACAATCGCTTCATTCACCGCGAGACCGCGGCGCCATCCGCCCACGGATGAGTCGAATCCATGGGAGCTGTCTACTGGGACGACGTCGAGGTGGGTGACAGCCTGCCGGCAGTCGAGGTTTTCCTGTCCAAGGCGCAGGTTCTGGCGTTCGCGAACGCGACCGACATGAAGGCCGCCCGGTTCACCGACGACGCGGGCGCGCGGCGCGAAGGCCTTCCCGGCATGATTACCCCGGGAAACATGACGATGGGCCTCATGCAGAAGCGAATCAGCGACTGGGCCGAGGGGGCGGTGGTTCGCCGGCTCGGGGTCACCTTTCGCGGCCTCGTGCTACCTGATCAAATGCTCCGCGTGCAGGCGAACGTGGTGGGGAAAATGCACGACGACGAGGAGGGGGCCGTGGACCTCGAAGTGTGGCTGGAGACCGCCGACGGCGAGCGGGCGGCGACGGGCACGGCCCGGATCCTGATGCCTCGGCGCGGTGGCTGACGCCGGGGACGTCGATTTTCTCCCGGTGCACCGTTGTGCGCCGGGAATGAAGTGCGTTATGAGTCGTGAGCGATCGGACTGAGGCCGAGAAGCGCAACGATTCAGACGAGCGGGGGATGGCGGAACGGTTGGGGGGGCGGGCCCGGCGGCTGCGCAGCGGCGCGCGAGTGCAGCCCGGGTCCGGGCGATGGCCGGTGCGCGCACCGCGCGTGCGGGATGCGTCGCGCACCGAGCAGCCCGGTGTGGCGGCGGAGGATGGCTTCGGCCTCGACCTCCGGTTTCGCGAGCGCGTGCTGCCGCTCTTCCGCTTTCTCCACGAGCGCTACTGGCGTGTCGAAGTTCTCGGCGCCCACAACATTCCGGCCACGGGTGCCGCGCTTCTCGTCGCCAATCACTCCGGCGCAATCCCCTTCGATGGGGCGATGATCGTCACGGCGGTGCGTCTCGCCGAGCCCCCCGGCCGGCCGGTCCGTTTCCTCTACGATCGGTTCGTCGACAACATGCCCGGCGTCGGCACCTTCTACCGACGCGTGGGCGGCGCCCCGGCCTCCTACGCCAACACGGCGCGGCTGGTGGCGAACGGGCAGGTCGTGCTGACCTTCCCCGAAGGGATCGCGGGCGTTGCCAAGCCGTTTCGCGAGCGCTATCGCCTGCGGCGATTCAGCTCGAGCTTCATCCGGTTGAGCCTCAACCATCGTGTGCCGATCGTTCCCGTGGCGGTCGTGGGTGCGGAGGAGGCGTATCCTCTGCTGGCGCGCCTGGAGGATGTCGGGAAGCTGCTCGGGGTGCCCTACGTTCCGGTGACGCCGCTGTTTCCGCTGCTCGGCGTGGCCGGCGCGTTGCCGCTGCCGTCGAAATGGCTCATCCGTTTCGGCAAGCCGATCGAGCTGTACCGAACGCCCATCGGTGACGACGCGTTGAACCCCGCGATCGTCCCGCCCCGCGAGCTCGCGCGCAAGGTGCGCCATCGCATCGCCGGTATGGTGATGCGGCTGCGGCGGCGCCGGCAGTCCGTCTTCTTCGGATAGGGTCCGGGATCCGCGACGCTCAGCTCTCTCGCGAGCGCGGCCCGTAGCGATCGTACAGGTACGCCACGATGTCGTCGGACTCGAAGAGCGCTTCGCCCGTGTTCGGATCGACGAGATAAGGAACCTGAACCTTGCCGGCAAGCGCCCGGAAGGCTTCGCGCTTGGGACTGCCCTTGGGCACGTTGCGCACCACGTGCTCGAGATCGAGCTCGGTCAGTGTCTCGCGCACCTTCCGGCAGTACGGCGAGCCCTCCATGTTGTAGAGCTCGAGGTGCGACGCCGGCCGCCGCGCCTGTGCGAGCGCGGGGACGACGCGCGTTCCGCGCGCCAGCCTCACCGCGCTCGCCAGGTAGGAGTCGACGGTGTTGATGAGCGGGAACGTGCGCAGGCCCCACCCGCCGTTCGTCCCATAGCGGGCGTCGAGATACGCTACGATGTCCTCGGACTCGTACATCGCCGCGCTGGTGTTGGGGTCGATGAGGTAGGGAACCTGCACCCGACCCCCGAGCTGCGCCAGGTCGGCGCGCCGCGGACTGCCGTGCGCCACAGGCAAGACCACCACGTCGAGATCGAGCTCGCAGAGGCGCTCGCGTACCTTGCGGCAGTAGGGACACCCTTCGTAGTCGTACAGCTCGAGCAGGCGTGGTGGCGCGGTGCCGGCGCCGGAGCGCGCGATCCCGCCGCCGAGGCGGATGATCGTTGCGGCAAACGAGGATGCGTCGTTGGCAATGCCCGACCAGTCGAGTGGATTCAGTGAGGCCATCTTCCCCTCCTGCTCGTGTCTCGACCGCTCTCGAACCGCCGCACCGCCGGCGTGCCACAACGGAGCCGCGCGCCGCAAGGGGGGCGCGCCGGGGGCCGGAAGCGTCCCGACGGATGCTCAATCGAGCGCCGCGAGCGCGCTCGGGTGAGCGTCGACATGCCGGACGAGAGCGTCGAGAAGTGCCACCGCTTCCTCGATGGCGGCGAGGGACAAGCGCTCGCGGGAGTCGCGCCACGAGTGGAGGCGGCGCGGAAATCCGCCGTCCGCGACGCCGCGAATCGTGACGCTGGGAATGCCGCGGGCGAGGAAGCTGCGCCCGTCGGTGAGCGTCCCGGGCGGCAGCGGTGCCGCTACCGGCGGCGCGATCCCGGCGTCCCGCGCGACGGTTCGCAGCAGCGCCGGTAGCGCGTCTCCGCTCGCGTAGCGGCGCAGCGCGAACCCGTCCTCCGGCACGTAGGTGAGCCCGAAGCCCGAGCCGATGCCCTCGAGATTGATGGCAACCGGGCGCGGGGCGGCCGCGTTGCGCAAGCCGGCGGTATAGTGCCACGAGCCGAGGGCGCGCTCCTCCTCCCCGGCGAAGAAGACGAGCTTCACCGTGGTCGGCGCCTCGGCCGGCCGGCGCGCCAACGACTCGCCGAGCCGCAGGAGCGCGGCGACCGAGCCGCCGTTGTCGAGGGCGCCGGGGCTCGGCGCGCGCAGCATCGGACCGGCGGCGAAGAAGAAGGCCATGGCGGAGAACGGAACGAGCACGGCGAGCGCGCTGGCGACGAGCGCGGCTTGCGGCAGCCCGGCTCCGATCCGGGGCCAGAGCAGGGCGAGCACGGGCACGGCAGCCGCGAGGCCGGTCGCGGGAGCCAACCAGCGCGCCCACCGATACCACACGAGATGGTCGCCGAAGTGGGTTGCGGTGTCGTAGTGTGCGGAAAGGAGCAGAGTCGGTCCCCCTGGTCGTCCCGCGAACGTTCCGATCACGTTGTCCTCCGACGTCGTCACCAGCCCGCTCACCGGCGAGCGCAGCAGCTCGAACTCGAGGACGAGGACGACCGGAGCGATGGCGGCCAGGATCAACGCCACGCGATAGCGACGGCGCACGAGCATGACGCCGTAGGCCGACACGAGCACCAGCAGCAGCGCCCACACGAGCTGAAATCCGTAGGGCGTGGCGGGAAACGGCTCGCGCACCACGTCCGGCGTGTAGCGGCCGAGCGTCGCGACCAGAAAGCCCGCCACCCGCTCGAGGCCCGCGCTTCCGTTCGGTCGCGGGACGAGAATCTCGTCCAGTATGCCGTCGAGGTGCACGCCGTCGCGTCCGATCGTTGCGAGCGGGATGGGGCTGTCGCCGGCTCCGCCGCCACCGCTTCGTCGTGTCGGCTAGGCGGGCTCGGGATTGCTCTCGTCGCCCGGCCGGACGGACTGCCCCACCATCCAGCCGAGGGCGAGCGATGTGATCGTCTCGTGCGCGAAGGGACACCCGTTCCGCCCACCCGAGCTCGACACGTCGGTGACGACACCGCCGCAGGCGTAGAGGTTCTTCACCGGGCTGGCGTCCGCTCGCAGCACGTGCGCGCTCGCGTCCACGCGCAGACCGCCGAGGGTTCGCGTGCGTACCGGCGCGATCCGTATGCCGTAGAAGGGCGCCGTGAGCGCGGCGGTGTCGATCGTCCGACCGAACGAATCCGCGCCGGTCGAGCCGTGCGCGCGGAGCGCCTCGAGGGTGCTCGCCAGATTCTCCGCATCGATCTCGAAATGGCGGGCGAGGTCCGCCGTGTCGGTGCCGCGACGAACGGCACGAGGAACCACGAAGCGGGCGAAATACGGATCCGCCTCGCGCACCATCCGGTAGATCCGCTCGTCGAAGATGAGATAGGCGACTCGTCCGGGTTGCACGCGCATGCCGCGCACCACGGCCAGCGCATCGCTTCCCTCGTCGATGAACCGCTGGCCCGCCTGGTTGACGAAGATCCCACCGTCGCGAACGAGACGGTCGGGCACGATGAACCCTCCGGGCGCGACGGACAGCGATGTGATGCAGCACGCATCCAGACGCTCTGTGGCGGCGCCGCAGCCGATCCCCCAGCGCAGGCCATCGCCGAGACTCCCCGGCGCGCCGGCATACGGAAAATCGGCGAGGTCCCGCAGGTGCTCGGCGGCGAGCTCGGCGTTGGCGCCGAAGCCGCCGCAGGCGAGCAGCACCCGACCCGCGGCGATGTTGATCGGCCCGCGCTTCTCGCGCACCGCGACGCCGACGACGGCGCCGGAGGCATCGACCCAGAGATCTTCGACCACGCTTGCCGCTCGCAAGGCGACGTGAGAGCTCCTGGATGCCGCGCGGACCAGGTCCGCGCCGAGCTCGGCGCCCGTGCCACCGGCGTGAGCGTGCAGGCGTGGCGCGGCGTGTCCCCGGACCAGCGTACGGGCGAGGAACTGCAGCTGCGTCACGTTGGTCTCGCCGAGCCAGTCGACCAGCGCCGCCATCGCGTGGCACAGCGACACGACCCGGCTCCGATCGGCGAGCACGGGATCGCGCGGATCGTACGCGACGATGTCGTCGGCGAATTGCTCGGCGCTGTCCTGAATGCCGGCGCTGCGCTGCAGGCGCGTGCCTGCGGCCGAGAGGATGCCCGGACCGCGCGCCAAGCCTCCGCCGAACTCCTTCGTCCGTTCGTGCAGGCTCACGCGGCAGCCCTGCCGGGCCGCTGCGATGGCGGCGACCAACCCCCCCCCACCGCTTCCGACGATCGCGAGATCGGCGTGCAGGTGCCACGTCGTGGCATCGTCGGCCGTGTACATGACTTCCCCGAGGCGGAGAGCATTCGCCCACGCGGCCGCCGCCTGTCAACCCCAGCGGGTTGGCGGTGTCGCTCTCGTTCGTTCGGACAGCACTGGTCGGCGGGCGCTCGGCGGCCGGGACGGCGCGAAGGTGTGCTACATACGGGTCACGTGACACACGGATCAGCAAGGTTGCGGAAGCTCGGGAAGCTCGCCCTGAGCGCCGGCGCCGTCGTTCTTCTCCTTCAGCGTGTCGACACGGCCAGGTTGGCGGCGGCGCTCGCCGCCTTGCGTCCCGGGATGTTCGCCGGTGTCCTGGCCCTCTACGTCGGCGGGCAGCTCCTCAGCGCCAGAAAATGGGCCCTCGTGGCCGGAGCGCTCGGCTTTCGGCGCCGCTATCGCGACTACGTGCGGATCTACTTCGCCGGGATGTTCGTGAACCTCTTCGGCCTGGGTACGGTCGGTGGCGACGTCGCGCGCAGCCTGATGCTCGATGACGGCGGGCGTCGCGCCCGGGCGTTCGCGTCGGTGGTATTCGACCGCGCGATTGGCCTGGCGGTCCTCGTCGCCATCGGGCTCGGCGCTCTGGTCGTCCGATCCGGCGCGGAGCTGCCGTCGCCGGTCGTTCGGCTCGCGGCCGGGTGCGTGGCGGTGCTGCTGCTGTCCTGGCTGCTGCTGCCGCGTCTCGCGACGCGCGTGTTGCCGAGCGGCCACAGGCTCAGGCGCTTCGTCCTCGAGGACCTTGCGCCCCTGTGGAGGGACCGCCGCCTGCTCGGTCGTGTGGTCGCGCTCTCCACGGGTTTTCACCTGCTGGAGGTGACGGCGCAGTACGTCCTCGCCCGGGCGCTCGACCTGCCGGTGCCATATTCCTACTGTCTCGTCTTTCATCCGCTGGTGACGGTGGCTGCCTCGTTTCCGGTGAGCGTCGGCGGACTGGGGGTGCGCGAGGCAGGGTACGTGTTCCTCCTGGGCCTGATCGGGGTCGCGCCGGCGGCGGCCTTCGCCATGGGTCTGCTCTGGTCGGTCGTGGTATTCCTGGGCGGTCTCGGCGGCGGCGCGGCGCTGCTGTTCGGGGGGCCGCGTTGAACCGCGGGAACATGGCAAACATGAACATGCCAAAGTTGGGCGGCACGCCCGCGGGACCGATTCTGGTCGCTGGCGCGGGCGCCGTCGGCTCCGTTTTCGGAGCGCTGCTCCAACGTGCGGGTTGCGGCGTCACGTTGCTCGGCCGGCCGGCGCACCTGACGGCCATCGCGCAAGGGGGGCTCCAGGTGGAGGGTCTCTTCGGTACCTTCCGGACGTCGGGGTTCCGCCTGGCGGAAGCTCCGGCCGGGCTCGCAGGGCCGTATGCCGCCGTGCTCCTCACGGTGAAGGCGTATGACACCGCTCGTGTCGTGCAGGCGGCTGCGCCGTATCTCGCCCACGACGGGGTTGTCATCTCCCTCCAAAATGGTCTAGGGAACGTCGAGCAAGCTGCCCAGGCGGTGGGGCCCCAGCGTGTGATCGGGGGACGCGTCATATTCGGCGCGATGCTCACCGACCCGGGTCGCGTTCGAGTCACCGTGTATGCCGAGCCCGTCATGGTCGGCAGCCCCGATCCCGGGCGCTATCCAAGTCTCGATGCGCACGCGCGACGATGGGCGGAGGTCTTCGCCGGGGCGGGGATTCCGAGCGCCTACACCGACGACATCATCGCCTATCTCTGGGCGAAGGTTCTATACAATGCGCCGCTCAACCCTCTTGGCGCCGTGCTCGGGCTGACCTACGGAGAGCTCGCCGAGGATCCCGAGCTGCGCGCGGTCATGGACGGCATCATCGACGAGGCGTACGCTGTGGCCCGGGCTCGCGCGGTGCGGCTGCGATCGGCGAGTGCCGAGGGCTTTCGCCGGGAGTTCTACGGGCGCCTGGTCCCGGCGACGGCCGGCCATCGCTCCTCGATGCTTCAGGACATCGAACGCGGCCGCCCGACCGAGATCGATGCCATCAATGGCAGGATCGGTGAGTACGGGCGAGCGCTCCACATTCCCACTTCCCTCAACGACGCGGTGACGAGACTGGTACGAGCCAAGGTGGCGAAAGTGCGGTGCGGAAGGGATTGATCTCGAGACCTCCGGGATTCGAGAGACGGGCGCACCGAGAAGGACGGCGGAAGGACCATGCTTCGGTTTCGGCACGCGACGCTCGAGGCACTGCAGGCTCACGCTCGCGAGACCTATCCGGAAGAATGCTGCGGCTTCATTCTCAGCGATGGTGAAGAAGAGACCGTGCGGCGGATCACCAACGTGCAGAACCGCATGCACCAGATCGATCCGGCCAATTTCCCCCGCGACGCCAAGACGGCGTACTTCATGGATCCGAAGGAGCTCCTCGCCGTGCACCGGGAGATCGACGACGGTACGTGTGAGATCAAGGCCGTGTATCACTCGCATCCCAACCACGACGCGTACTTCTCCCCGGAAGACAAGAAGCAGGCCCTGTTCGACGAGGAGCCCACGTACCCGGGCGCCGTCTACGTGGTCCTGTCGATCTACGATCGCCAGATCCGCGCCATGAAGGCGGTCGAGTGGGACGACGACGAGCGCGATTTCGTCGAGGTACAGCTCGGGCCGGCGCAGCGCGGGGACAAGGGTGGAAAGAAGGGCGGCTGAGGGGCCGAGGGGTGAATGTCTTCGGTGGTCACCATGAGTCCGTCGGCCAGAATCGGCGACGTCGTCTTGTCGCTCTGCGCGATGAACGCGGCCGGAACCTGGTCGACCACCGCGGAGGAGCTGGTGGCGCTGGCGAAGTCGAGCGCCGGCGCGGTGGTCGTGAGATCGACGACGGTGCATCCATTCCTGCACCCTGAGTTCCGCTCGCTCCACAATCCGGGCTACGACCGCTACCTTCCGCTCCTCACGGAGCTGGCCACCTACCGGAAACCCCTGGTGGCGAGCATCGCGGGGGCGAGCGCGGACGAGTACGTGACGCTCGCTCGCGCGTTCGCGGAGGCCGGCGCCCACCTGATCGAGGTCGACCTCGCGGAGCCCTACGTCGCCGCGACGCTTCGTCCCTGGGACGATCACGCCGAGCTGGTGCGACTCCTCGTGGCGGTCCGGGCGGCGGCGACGAGGCCGATTCTGGTGAAGTGCCCGGAACGGCTGCCGCTGCCGCCTGGGGCCTTGCGCGGCTTGCTGCAGGAAGCGGGCGCGGAGGCGGTCGTCCTGGCCAACACCTTCGCGGTCATGGAGAAGTTCCTGCTGGCGCCCGGTCCGGGCCCCGCCGTCGTCGCGCTCGGTGGCGTGCGTAGCGGCTACGACCTGGCGACGGCGCTGCGCAAGGGCGCCACGGCGGTGCAGCTCTCGACGCCGCTCGCGGTGGAAGGGCCGGCCGTGTTCGCGCGTCTCGCCCGGGAGCACGCGGCGCTGGTCGGGGGGTAGGGAAACTCTGCACAGGTAGCCATGCAGACTCGATCGGCTGATCAACAGTATCCAAACGATCCGCTAGCGCGGCCCGCGCCTGGTGCCGAAGATTCGGGTGGGATCCGTGGTACCAACAGGATGGCCCAGAATCTTCAGGACCTGCAGGTCCTGCGCGAAGACGATCCCTGCCTGCGCGTTTCAACCATCCCGGTTTTCAACGCATCCTTCCCCCTCACGATCGTCACCAACCTAAAGCAGAAGGCGGCGAACTGAGGCGAGTCGCTATCGGCGCGCTCGGCCCTTGATGTCGAGTACTTCGAGGTCCAACGCTCGTGCGAGCAGGAGCTGACGGTCGTCTCCCGATACGAAGCGACGACAGCCAAGCTCGAGCGACGAGGCGACGTGCAGGACGTCGAGGCTTCTGCACAGGACCCGCGCCGAGTGCACCTCCGACAGGTCGCGAGCCCGTACGAAGATCCGATGGAGATCGATCGGTGTGTCGACCAGCCGTTCGGCGCCACGATCCTCCGCCACGTGGCTCGCCAACAACCGAAGCTGGCGCCCATCGATGCGCCGCCGCCCGCGCAAGAGCTGCAAGGCGTTCCCGAGCTCGAGGTCGTGCAACGGTGTGAACGGGATCTGCCCTGCCGTCTGCGCTTGGCGACGTGCCAGCCGGGAATGTGCTTCGCTAACGTACAGGGCTACCAGCGCGCTGGTATCGAAGTAATAGTTCACCACCCGCCCCGGTCTTTCGCGACCTGCTCGCTGGGTGGAGGTTCGATCACGCCAGGGCCGAGTACCGCCCGGGCCCGCTTCTCGAGGTCCGGCCAGGCAACCCGCCTCCCCGATGGGCGGACCGGGGTCAGCCGGGCCACGACGCGGCGACGCCGCGTGACCTCGACGACCTGCCCGTGCTCGACCTGGTCGATCACGTGTTTGATGTTCTGCTGTAGCTCGCGGACCGACACAGTTTTCATGTAATGCAGTTTGCATTACCAGTGCCGGCCGGTCAAGGCGCGGGCGCAGATGCTACCTCGATCGAATGGTCAAAAGAGCTGGCCCGCCGAGAGCTTCTGACAGAAGTCGGTCACGGGCAGGACGTGGCTGTGAGCCCGTGCAGCTCGTAGCGAGCAGCTCCTCGCGCAGCCGCTCGGCTTTGCAGGTAGCGCCGGTACTCGTCGGCCCTCAGGAGATCCACCCAGATAGGCCGCGCACAGCAAGGTCGTCTTGCCCGTCTGACGCGGGCCCCAGAGGAAGAAGGTCTCGTTTGTGGCACCGCTCACTCTGTCTTCGCTGTCTCACTCTCCGTGCCCGTGGGGCGAGTTCCGGCCGCTGTCAACACAAAGTAGAAATGTCCGCCTGGAGAAACCGGACATTTCCATTTTGGAACTACACGGACGTGTCTGAGATTGGGTGTTCCGTCACCCATGAAGACGGGTGGTCAACCTCCCACCGCGCTTTGGCTGGTTCGCTCTTCAGATCATCGCGCTCTCCCTCGGCGTGTGGAATAACTCCGTACGTGCGTGCGTAGAGTCGCTCGTCCCACCACCGTCCAGCGCCTCTGGCGGGCTCTGCGTGCGTCGGTGATGAGCCGATGGCACCCGGGTGCTCCTTCCTGGGTTGGCTCGCCGCGGCCCAACGACCGTCGCTCCCCATTCACCCATGCGGGGTCGCGATCGCCCCATGTTTCGCTGCGGAGAGCAGGCCCCCATACAACTCACCGGGCTCGCGGCCCATTGACGGAACCGGGGTCTCCTGCTCGCTCTGGAGCGCGGTTCACCTGGGTCTGTGCGACGAGGCGGTGTGTGCACCGCCGGTTACCTCCGGTCGAGTGGCGCAGGCTTGCGCCGGTACAGCCGCACGACCTTCCGCTCGAAGGGCCCGCGCTCGACGGCGAGCTTCTCGACCTCGAAGTCGCGGCCGTCACCGGAGCATGGCGAAGATGATGCGACAGAGGCGGTGGGCCACGGCCACCACGGCCATCTTGTAGCCGCGCCGCGCGCAGAGCGCGGCGAAGTCCGGCTGGAGGGGGTGGTCGAGGCGGCTCGCGTGGTGCGCTGCTGCGCAGAGCATCGCCCGCAGCTCCGCAGCGCCCCGCTTCGTGATCCGGCCGTGCGCATCGCGCTCGCCCGACTGATAGGTCGTGGGCCCGAGGCCGGCGTAGCTGGCCGCGTGTTTCGCGTCGGGGAAGCGGCCGACGTCGGAGCAGACCGCAAGCGCGGTCGCGGCGACGATCGGGCCGACGCCGGGGATCGTCTGCAGGCGGTGGAGCGGCTCCGCGAAGGCCACCTGCTGCTGGGCCAGTGCGGCCTCCAGCGTCGCGATCTGCTCTCGCGCGCAGCGCCACAGCGCCCGGTGCTGCTCGACGTACGCCCGCACCGCGCCATGCTCCGCCAGCGCGGCGAGGACTGTGGCCCAGCCCACCTCGCTGCCGAGGCTGCGGCTCAGACGTCCCAGCCCCGCGGCGCGCAGCAGGGCTTTCACCGCGCTGATCTGGGCGCTCTGGAGCCGGACGAAGTGGCGCCGGCGCGAGAGGGTCTCCCGCCGCAGCACGTCGCCGCGCGGCACATGGACAATCGCGCGGTAGATGCCGCGCCGCAGGCCCTCACAGAGCTCCAACGCGTCGCGCCGGTCACTCTTCTGCGTTGGCCGGTGGGCCTTGAGCCGCACCTCGTGCGCATCCACCACCTGCGGCGCGAGGCCGATGGCCGCCAGCTGGCGCACCACGAAGAACGCGACCGTGCCCGTTTCCAAGGCGACGGGCGTGTCGGGCGGCAGGCGATGCGCGGCGCGCAGGTGCTCGAGCCCCGCCGGCGTGGTCAGGACCTCGCCCTGCGCGGTCACTCGCCCCGCTGCGTCCTCGATCACGAACGTGCTCTCCCGGCTATGCACATCCAGGCCAACGTAGGACTGTCCCATCGGGCTGCCCTCCTTCTTCCGTGGGGCTCCGTTGCGGATGACCCCGTGGTCCACCGCGAACCCTATCGCGGTGGAGGGCAGCCCGTCTTCATTGATACAACTCCGGGAGGCCACGGATACAGACTAAGTGAACTTTCGACGACTCCAGGCTTTCCGTAAACTCTCCCGGTAGTCGCAACTGCAACTATAGGCCTTGACAGCAGCTGTCGCCGATTGGTAGCTCCCTCGCCCATGGCGGCCAGACCGGAGTGGGGGAAGCGGTGGCAGATCCCTGCGGCGTCGACCACCGAACGGATGTGCCTGCCGATCGCGAGGCTGCTCTGCGCGATCGTCCTCGGCGGCGCGCGAGTGGCGGCAGCCGGCGAGCCGGTCGACGCACAGCGCATCACCGTGGGGGAGATCGACAAGGAACTCGTTCTCCACGCCGTACAACCAGTGCGCAAGATTCTCCCGCCGTCCGATGAGCTGCCCCTACCCACCGGCATCGGCCGCTCGGCGCCGGCGCCGGCGGGCGCCTGGTACGAGCTGCAGGCCAACGACGGCCGCGTGCTCTACCGCCGGCTGCTACCCGGCTTCACCGGGTCGTGGTGCGACGGGGCGAGTGTGGTCGCCCTTCCCAACGAGCTCGTGGCGGCGAGCCGGACGTTCACGGCCCTGGTGCCGGCATGTCCGGAGGGATGCGATCTCGTGATCTTTTCGTCTCCCGAGCCCCTGGCGGACGCTCGCGCCGCGTTCGCGCGGCGGCCTACGCAGGCGGCGGTCGAGCGTTACCGCATCCGGCTCCCCGAAACAGGCGCTCTTCCGTGAGCTGCTCCGGCGATCGCGCCGCGCTACTCTGCGCGCTCGCGATACTCCTGGCCGCGGACCGCGCCATGGGGTCGTCGCTCGATGGCGAGGTGACCGGCCGCGTCACGCTGGTGAACCGCGCGCCCGCAGCCAACAGCTACAACGTGGTGATCATGTCGGACGGATTCCGCGCGGAGGAGACGGGAAAATTCGCTGCCGACGCGGACCGCTACGTCGCCGCGCTTATGAGCAGCGCGCCGTTCGACGACTGTCGTATCCGGGTGAACGTGCATCGTGTCGACGTCACCTCGATCGACAGCGGAGTCGATGCGGGAGACTTCGATCATCGGACGTTCTTCGACACGCTCTTCTATGGCCGCCTCCTGCTGACGAATCATGCCTTGGTCGCAACGGTTGCCAGCCAGCAGGTTCCCGAGTGGGATCTTGTGCTCCTCATCGTCAACAACGACCAGTACTATGGTGGCAGCGGCCATCCGAACGTTGCCGTCGCCTCGACTGGCGCGGGCACGGATGTCGCTCTACACGAGATCGGCCATTCCGCCTTCGGACTCGCAGACGAGTACGACTACTACAACTACTGCGGCGGTGACACCGACAAGGATCATCATCCTGCGGCGGAGCCGTCCGAACCGAACGTGACTACCGCCCGGACTCGCGAGACCGTCAAATGGGCTCACCTCATCGCTGTCGCCACTCCCGTGCCCACGACCCGGAACCCAGACTGCACGCGCTGCGACGAGCAGGCGAGCCCCGTCCCTGCGGGAACGGTCGGTCTCTTCGAAGGCGGACACTACTTCCACTGCGACGCATTTCGAGGAGAGTTCAACTGCCGCATGCGAATCAGCGCCGAGCGCTTCTGCGCCGTGTGCGGTGACCACATCGCCCGCGTCCTCGCACCGTTCCAAAGCCGGTGTGGCGACGGAGTCCCGGACCTCGACTGCAACGAGGCGTGCGACGACGGCAATCTAGTCGACGGCGACGGCTGCGACTCGACCTGCCGCCCGACCGGCTGTGGCAGCGGCGCCCGCACGGGCGACGAGGTGTGCGACGACGGCAATCTAGTCGACGGCGA